>Ga0136642_1001399_pt1 | contig 10436 bp, 9 predicted proteins | sample LowCatLa1302831Y_FD_115313 | JGI IMG/M metagenome (GOLD analysis project Ga0136642, IMG submission 115313) | Freshwater microbial communities from Lower Cathedral Lake, Yosemite National Park, California, USA - 13028-31Y | ecosystem: Environmental > Aquatic > Freshwater > Lake ... | reverse complement strand
TCCCCGTGCACCAATGCCACCACTGCGTTGGCCAGCGCCCGTTGGGCGGCTCGTTCTTGGGGCTTAGCGGTCGTGGCTTCGTCGAGGGTGCGAATGGTGTCGTGGTCGAGGAAGGTAAAGAATCGCAACAGCGAGGGAACCGTTTGGTCGTCCGCGTTCAAAAGAAATTGGTGCATCTGAAAGGGCGAGGTCAAGGATGCATCGAGCCAGACTCGTTCGTTGCCACTCTCGGACTTACCAAACTTTTGGCCGTCGGCGCGCAGCAGCAACGGTGAGGTTACCCCCGACGCCGAGCTGCCCGTGGTCTTGCGAATGAGTTCGGTGCCCATCGTGATGTTGCCCCATTGATCGGAGCCCCCCATTTGCAAGGTGCAGTTGTGATCGAGGTTTAGACGCAAGAAGTCGTACGCCTGGAGAAGCATGTAGGAGAATTCGGTAAAACTGAGTCCAACGTCATCTCGGTCTAGACGAGATTTGACCGAATCCTTCGCAATCATTTGATTCACCGTGAAGTGCTTGCCCACATCGCGCAAAAAATCAGTTAGCGGTGTCGTAGTGAGCCAGTCTGCATTGTTGAGCAGCAAAGCCTGATTTGGTCCCGGCGTGAAATCCAAGAACCGCGCTAGTTGTGTTTTGATGCCGTCGATGTTGTGTTGCAAGTGCTCGTGGGTCAGCAGAGGTCTTTCGGAGTCCTTAAAGCTAGGGTCGCCAATGAGTCCGGTGCCGCCACCCGCCAGGGCAATGGGCTGGTTTCCCGCCTCTTGCATGCGTCGGAGCAAGCAAATTTGCAGGAGCGAACCAAGGTGCAACGAGGCGGCCGTTGGATCGAAGCCGATGTAACCGGTAACGTCACCCGCCGAGAGCCGGTCGAGAACCTCGTCGTCGGTAACTTGATGCACCAGGCCACGGAACTCCCAGTCGTCACGTAGCTTCATACGGTAAGTCTAGGAGATGGCCTTATAAAAACGAAGTAGAGCTCGGAAAGGTGGTCTGCAACCATAAAACGAAAGACTGCCACCAACCAGTGACCTCACAGAGCCCAATGACGATCAGCAACAATCCGCCAATGCGACCAATTACTTTTTGGTGACCTCGTAACCAGGTCGAAACATGACTCATCCACTCAGTCGCCAGGGCCGCGACCACGAAGGGAAGGCCTAAGCCCAGGCAGTAGGCCAGCGCCAGGAACGAGCCCCGCCATGCGGTTGCGCCACTCGAAGAGGCCGCCAGGCCCAAGATTGCGGCCAAGGTCGGGCCAATACACGGCGTCCAGCCCAGCGCAAAGAGAAAACCCAGAGCGAAGGCGCCAAGAATGGTGGCGCGAGGAAGGCGGTGGGACCGCGCTTCACGCGCGAGATAGCGCGAGGGCCACCAGCCAGCGAAGAAAAAGCCCAGCGCCACCGTCAGTGCCCCAAAAACAATCTCCAGTATTCGTTGGTGCGTTTTGAGGGTGGCCCCAAATGATCCAAAGACCGCTCCAAAACTGACGAAGACAACCGCAAAGCCCAACACGAAGGCGAAGGAACCGACAATCGCTCGACCCCTTCCCCGCTTGGAGTCCAAACCGTTAGTCGCCCCGCCAAGGAATGCGAGGTAGCCAGGTAGTAGTGGCAACACGCACGGAGACAAGAAGGAAACGAAACCCGCGGCGAGGGCCACTGGCGCGGCCGCCCACAGCGAACTTGGGAGCACTACGCCACTCACGCGAGCGCCTGGGCTAACTCAATCACGACCGCGTTTAGTTGCTCGTGCAACACAACATTTTCCGTTCTAGTTGGCATTGGAGCCACAATAACGCTCAAACCTGGACTCGCCACCGCTCTCGCCAAGGCACTCACTAGCTCCTCGTGCGAGTGGACGAGTTGCGCGCGGTGTCCGAATGACTCGGCTATGCGTGCGAGGTCGTGGTGGCGGGGAGTGGCGAAGAGAGTTTCAAAGGTTGATTCGGGCAAGTTCGTAGCTTGTGGAAGAAAGGAAAAAATTCCCCCGCCACCGTTATCGGCCACCACGAGGGCGCAACTGCCACCCGCTTCACCCAGCCCTTCAACGAGAGCGGACACGTCGTGCAAGAAGGCCACGTCGCCAACCAGTCCAAGTGCTCGGCCCTGACTTGCCACGCCCAGCACCGTGGAAACAACCCCATCAATTCCATTGGCTCCTCGATTGGAGAATGTCGGCGCCGTGCGCGCGGGCGCCCACCACTCGATGTCACGCACCGGCATGGATGAACTAATCACTAGAGGAAGGTGGTGATTGTTCGCGTAGGCCGTGAGTGCTCTCGCGAGTGCTACTTCGTCCCAGCCCTCACGGTCGGCGAGGTGCTCTCCGACTACGCGGCTCGCGTTACGCCAGCCATCAGAGTATTCGCGGTCGCCCACCTCGACGAAAGGGTCGTCGGGAACCCCAGGGTGCGTTTCGGTAATGATCTGGTCGGGATCGGCAATTGCCCCGGTGAACTCCAGGCCAATCGTTCGTACCTGCCACTCACGCAACCGACTGCCCAGAATCTTTGAGGCGGGTAATCCGCCCATTCGAACCACTACGTCGGGTTTCATAACTGCCGCGAAATGCTCTGAGCGCAGGAGTGGATCGGTGTACGCCACCGTGTTTGGGGTAGTCGCGTCCCCCACAACCACCCAGTTGCGCTGGGTGCACACCGCGACGATGTCCTTGGTAACGCCCGCGCCCACGACACAAAGAACTCGCTGTCCCTCAAGGCCGAGTGGCGGGTGGGCGTGTTCGGTCTCTTCTTGAAGCGGGGCGATTGGCGCGGGCAGTTCACCCGCACGGGCGTGCAGAGGTTCGCGAAAAGGCGTATTGAGGTGCACGGGGCCCGTTAGCGATCGCTGCCAGAGTCGTTGCGCGTGACCGCGCCACTGGTCTCGTCCCGTGAGCTCGGGCACGCCCGCATCTAAAAAGTCACGCACCATCGTGCCAAAGAGATGGCGTTGGTTAATCGTTTGTGGCGCCCCCACCCCTTGGAGCTCGGGGGGCCGATCGGCGGTGATCACAATTAGTGGCACTCGAGCCAAATCGGCCTCGGCGACGCAGGCGTGCAATTCAGCGGCGGCGGTTCCACTGGTGACCACAACCACCACTGGCGTGTGGGTGGCGAGAGCGCGTCCCAGGGCGAAAAAGCCCGCAGACCGCTCATCGATTCGAACGTGCAGGGTCAGGTTGGGGTTGGCGGCGGCCGCTAGCGCGAGGGGCGTCGAACGAGATCCGGGACAAAGAACCACGTCACCTAGCCCCCAGTGCGACCACTCGTCAAAGAGGGTCGCCGCGAAGGTGGCCTGCACCTCGCTCGGAGTAGGTACGCTCGTAGTCAATGACGCTCCTCGGTCTTGAATCAAATGGAACCGGTTCACCGCTGGTTTGGCTCCATGGTTTCACCCAAACCAAACACGCCGCGCAAGAGTTCCGTACCATTCTTACAGAGAGATTTGAAGTTCTGACCATTGATCTCCCGGGTCACGGTGAGAATGCTCACATCAGGGCGAATCTGACCGAAACGGCCGATCTCCTGGCGGAAATCTTGCCGAGGGAGCCCTTTGTTCTCGCCGGCTACTCTCTGGGCTCGCGGGTGGCGCTTCACTTTGCCATTCAACACCCCGAACGGCTCTGCGGACTCGCCACCCTTGGCGCCACGAGAGGAATCAAGGATGTGAACGAACGGTCGGCCCGCCGCACCGCGGACAATGAACTGGCGACACGTTTGCGAGCAATGGGTGCTGAGGCTTTTCTTCGAGAGTGGCTCACCCAGCCAATGTTTGCCAATCTTCCACCAGAGACTTTCGAATCGCGAAGCCACGACAGCGAGGGAATGGCTCGCGCACTCGAATTACTAGGAACCGGGACCCAGGAATGGCTCGGCGACCGCATTGGTGATATCGCCGTTCCCTACACCGCATTGGCCGGAACACTCGACACTAAATTCGCCACCGAAGCGGCCGCCCTGGCGCAGGCCGCTCAAAATGGAACGTGCTGGCTCATTGAAAATGCCCTGCACCCAGCTCACCTCGAGAAGCCCGACGTGGCCGCGACGCTGATTCGGTTTTAGAGCGAGCTCCAGTGAGCGCTCAACACGATGGTGGCGACTACGCCAACCATCAATTGTGCCCGAGCCGAAGCTTTTAACAATGGCAGCAACTCTCGCCCCGTTGCTGAGCCCCTCACGAGTCGAAGGGCGGGAATGTAGATAACGAGCAACACCGCCGCGACCAGAAAATGGCGCGTAATCAAAAACCCCAAGAGCGCCTGCGAAATACAAAACCCGTAGAGCCAACCCGCTCGACGACGGCCCAACCGTGCGGCGAGAGTCTTCTTGCCCGAGGCACGGTCCCCATCAATGTCGCGGATGTTGTTCGCCTCGAGCAGAGCGCAGGCCAACATGCCCGCGGCGTATCCAAGTAGCCATGATGCGTGAGGCAGTCCCCCGAAGCTCCCCTTCGCGAGGTGAACAGTTTGTGCGTACGCGGTTCCCACGACCGCAACAAATCCGAAATAAATTAGGACGAACAACTCGCCAAACCCGAAGTACCCGTAGGGCTTAGGACCGCCGGTGTAGAACCACCCCGCCGCGACCGCGCTAACACCAACCGCCACCATCCACCACGAAGTCCGCGAAGCCAACACGACTCCCGCCACCCCACCCAGGGCGAAGCTGGCGAAGGCGGCGTTACGAACTGACCTCGCCAACACCAATTTTGACGCGGTAAGTCGAAAGGGTCCGACTCGTACTTCGTCAGTTCCGCGCACTCCGTCGGAATAATCATTGGCGTAGTTAGTTCCAATTTGCAGCGCAAGCGCCACCACCAGACAGAGAGCGGCGTTTAGCCACTCAATCGCTTGGGGCCGGACGCAGGCGACGCCAATGGCCACTGGTACGGCCGCGGCCGGCAAGGTTCGTGGACGCGCCGCGGCGATCCAGCGTTGCGCGGGAGTAGCGGGGGCGTTCATGGCCTCTTGGGGAATCGCCCGAAGTCGGGGGCTCGATGTTCCTGGAAGGCGTTGCGCCCCTCTTGCCCCTCTTCGGACATGTAGAACAACATTGTGGCGTCACCCGCCAGTTGCTGGATGCCCGCTAAACCATCCTCCGCCGCGTTGAATCCCGCCTTCAGCATGCGCATCGCCATCGGTGAGAGCGTCAGGATCTGACGACACCACGCCACGGTTTCACGCTCGAGATCGTCGAGAGAGACAACGGTGTTTACCAGCCCCCAATCGAGGGCCTGTTGGGCATCGTATTGGCGGCAGAGGAACCAGACCTCTTTGGCTCGCTTTAGACCAATCGTGTTGGCGAGCAATGATGAGCCGTACCCTCCATCGAAGGAGCCCACCTTGGGACCAGTTTGACCGAAGCGAGCATTGGTCGCAGCGATTGAGAGATCGCACACTAGGTGGAGAATGTGCCCACCACCAATTGCGTAACCCGCAATTTGGGCTATCACGGGCTTTGGGAGCCGACGGATTTGGAGTTGGAGGTCAAGTACGTTTAAGCGCCCTACGCCTTGTTGCGCGACGTGGTCATTTCCCATGTACCCGTCATCACCACGAATTTTTTGGTCGCCCCCGGAACAAAATGCGTCGGGGCCCGCTCCCGTGAGCACTACCACGCCGACGGAAATGTCGTCTCGGGCGATGGTGAAAGCCCCCGAAAGCTCAGTAATCGTTTGGGGGCGAAAGGCGTTACGCACCTCGGGGCGATTGATGGTAATTCGAGCAATGCCCTCGCCGATCTCCAAAATGATGTCTTCGAACTCACCCACACGCCTAAACACCGGCAACGGTGCTGAGCGAAACTGATCTACGGGGTCAATTGGGTCGCCGGTAATAACGGTCTTTTCCATGCACACCACGCTAGTGCGCCTAGCCTGAATGCGTGGCCAAACTCGTTGCGATCGACCTGGAGCTCTCTCCGGCGTTGTACGAATCCGTCGTGCGATTGGTCGAATCGCAAACGGCCCTCTGCGTAGTCGACCAGAGAACTTCTCCCGATCTCAAAGCCAAGCAGCTTCAAATCCTGGGCGCGACTCACCTGCTCACCAGTGAGGGCGAAGTTGCGCTCAGCGCGGGATCCGAAGTCGACCCGTCAGTTGGCGTGGTCATGCTGACCTCGGGTTCGAGTGGTGACCCTAAAGCGGTGGAACTCTCATGGGAAGCGCTCGAGGCCAGTGCTCGAATTACCTCCGCCGCCCTGGCTGTTGACGCTCCCTCGCTCTGGGTACCCGCCCTGCCCGCTAATCACATTGGCGGCCTTGCCGTCTTACTACGGTCAGCGCTCGGGTATGCCAATTTGCTCTGGGCGTCAGATATTTCCACGGCACCCGAACAGGGCGCGACCCACATCTCAATCGTACAAGCGCAAGCGCTAAGGAGTGACCTCTCGCGATATGAACGGGTGTTGATTGGTGGAGCGAAACCACCGGCGAATTTGTCGCCGAACATGATCGCTACCTGGGGCATGACCGAGACTGGTTCGGGCATCGTCTACGACGGAGCCGCCCTGCCCGAGGTCGAGGTGGTCGCCGTTGATGGCGAACTACTCGTTCGCAGCCCCACACTCTTCACGAGGTACCGCACGAGTGAACGCCCTCACGCTCTGGGCCCCGACGGCCGTGCGGACTGGTTCCCCACCGGCGATGCGGGTTCGCTCCATGATGGTGTGGTCAACGTCTTTGGGCGGCTCGGTTCGGTAATCAACACCGGAGGTGAAAAAGTTTGGCCTGAACAACTCGAGGTCCTCTTACGCGATTATCCCGGCGTCATCGAGATTGGCATTACCTCCGTAGACGACGCGAAGTGGGGACAAGCGATTGTCGCCGTCGTAGTGGTCGAGCGGCCAATTATTTTAGAAGAATTGTCTGCGTTCGCCGAAGCGCAGTTGGGGCCCTGGGCAAAACCCAAACACCTTGTTTTGGTCGATGGGCTCCCGAGGACGGCAAATGGAAAGATTCGTCGAAGGGCCCTAGCGGATGTTGCCGCAAGCCTCCTCGAGCTCTAGGTGAGTCGTGCCTCCGGCTTGCCTCACCGCAACTTTTCCGGCAGACTGAAGCCATGTCAACGCTCACTCACCGTGAATCAATTTTCATCAACGCCTCGCCAACCGAGTTATACGACCTGATCACCGATCTTTCCAACATGGGACAGTGGAGTCCCATCTGTAAGGAGAGTTGGTGGAAGGAGGGTGAGGGTCCGCGAGCGGGGGCCTGGTTCGTAGGACGAAATGAGACTGAGTACGACACCTGGGAAACCGAGTGCCTCGTTACCATTGCCGAGCGTGGGGAGGAATTCTCCTTCCTTGTGGAAGGCGAACTAATTCGATGGGGCTACCGGTTCGCCGCCCTAGATGCCGGTACCGAACTAACCGAATACTGGGAATTTCTGGAGCCGGGACTGCAGTACTTTCGTGAGACGTACGGCGACCAAGCCCAGTGGCACATTGAACGTCGTACTCAAGAGGCCATCGCGGGTATTGGCGAGACCCTGCGGGCCATAAAAGTCAGCGCCGAGCGCTAATTCAACAACTTCACTCCGAGTTGCGAACCTCCCGGCCTATTGGCTGGCTACGCTCGCTGAGTGGCTAATCGTCTTCACAACTCCTCGAGCGCCTACCTTGCTCAACACGCAGATAACCCCGTTGACTGGTGGGAATGGTCCGAAGAGGCATTCAGCGAAGCACGAGCGCTCGATAAGCCAGTATTTCTATCCGTGGGATACGCGGCCTGTCACTGGTGCCACGTGATGGCCCACGAATCCTTCGAGAACGAGACCATCGCCGCGTTGATTAATCAATACTTCATTCCAATCAAAGTCGATCGCGAAGAGCGACCGGACGTTGATTCGATTTACATGGCGGCCACCCAGATCATGACTGGCCACGGGGGCTGGCCCATGTCAGTTTTTCTGACCCCCGACAAGAAGCCCTTCTTGGCCGGCACCTATTTTCCTCCCGTTGATCGAGGTGGTCAGCCCGGGTTTTCCAAGGTGGTCACCGCCCTCGGCCAGGCCTGGGCGAGTGAGCGCCCTCGGATCGAAGAACAAGCCGAAGAGTTGGCCAAAGCTATGCGTCAAGAGCTCACCTTCATCGACCGGCTCACCCCCACCACCGAGCCACCACAACTCCGCGAGGTCCGCACAAAACTGCTCACACAACTTTCGGAGAGATTTCACCGGGGTGGTTTTTCGGTGGCCCCCAAATTTCCACGCTCGAGTTTTGTGAACGCGCTACTTGAAAATGAGGACCAGCGCAGTGTCGATATGGCCCTCGGGGCACTCGAGGCCATGAGCCACGGAGGGATTTACGACCATCTGGACGGAGGTTTCGCCCGATACAGCGTGGACGAATTTTGGGCGGTCCCCCATTTTGAAAAAATGCTCTGCGACCAAGCCCTGCTTGCCCAGTTGTATTTCCGGGCCGGTAAGCGTTTTCACCGTGACGAATTCACCACCGTCGCTCGCGCCACCATTGATTTTGTGCTCAGAGCCTTTAGGGTTGAGGCCGGCTTCGCCTCGTCACTCGACGCTGATGCCGCAGGCGTAGAAGGTTCGCACATCACGTGGACCAAGCCCGAAATCGAAACAGTGCTTCGCGCATCGGGATTGGAAGGATTCATTGACGAGGCCTGCGCACGGTGGGTCATCACCGAACAGGGAAACCTCGAGGGGCGCAGTGTGCCCCAGCTTTCCCCTGATGCTCCCTTCGAAACACCCGAGCACCTGCGAGCAGTAGCGGCGGCCTTGCGGGATTCTCGATTAACCCGCCCGCAGCCTGGACGTGACGAAAAGGTCATCTTGGAGTGGAACGCCATGTTGGCGTGTGCCCTCTTGACGAGCCCCGATAATGATCATCACCACGAAGCCCTGGCGCTCTTGACCAGCTTGTTCTCAAGTCACTTTTGCGATGGCTGGTGGCGAACCGAGGCCCGTCGAGCACGAGCGACCCTCGCTGACCTCGCTTGGTTAGTGGAAGGTTGCGTCAGCGCCTTCGAGCTCACGGGTGAGGACGCCTGGCTAGACCAGGCGCAATCACTCTGCGGGTACATACGAGACCATTTTGAGGACCGAGACGAAACATGGGTCCTTCGTGGTTGCTTCTCACAGGACAATCAGGTGCTCGATATTCCCGCGCGCACAAAGGATCTCTTCGACGGCGCAGTTCCGGCCGCTCATTCGGTGTGGACCCGAGCACTCGCTCGACTCGCCCTGGTTCTCGGAGACCCTGATTTACTGGCCGACGCCCAAATACTGACTCTGCTGGCCGGTACCGTGCTTCATGACTACCCGCTCGAAGTCGTTGACCTGGTGAATGCAGCTGGATTCGCCTTCGAGGGAATTGAAGTTGTTGTCCCTGGAAGTCAGAACCCACTTTCGACTCACCTACGATTGAGTCCAATGATTCGCAGCGTTCTAGTTACCGGCCAAGGCTCGAGCCCACTCTTGCGGGGGCGAGTACCTGGGCTCGCCTACGTGTGCCGAGGTGGGGCCTGTCAATTACCGGTCGATAACTGGGCGGACCTCGATTCTCAGATCGTCGAGTTGCTCTACTAATGGCACTCTTTGAATCAAAAAAGCCCGAAAAGATTAACCGCCGGCTCGTCAATAGAACTCCGGCAACTGAATTTGTTGACATCGAACCGGGCTCGACCATGTTGGCGGTCGTACTCGGGTCAAGCAGCTCAATCACCACCGTCATTGACGTTGCCTCTAAGGCCATTGTTCGTTGGCGAATTCCCTGGCCCGAAGGGGTCGAGTCAGATCTACGACTATTTGATTTGGTTGAGGGCGAGTTGGCCTTTTCTCTTGAGCGTGATGATCTCGCCCAACCCGAAGCCCTCTCACTGGCCGATCTCCCCGTTCGCCTCGGCACCTACCGTGACAAGCGGCTGCGTGGATGGCTCGAGAAACTCACCACGCCCATTGAAGGGCAACTCTTTGGCTTTCGGGGACCTTCATCGCCTTACTGGGATTTCCGTGGCGAGCGACCCAGCGTTGCACTCATTACCCCTGAACGGGGGCCACAGGTGTTGCGCCGAGATGACGATGGCACCACCTGGGTTCGATTCGGATGGTCCGGCGAAGATGTGTGGCTCTTTTGTGATGACCCCACCGTTATTCGCATGATGGAGACCACGAGAGTTGCCTCACTCTCGGGAAAAGACCTTGCGAGCGCTCTGGGCTATAAACCACAGTACGTTTTAGCGGCGCTCAGCAATCCCGTGCAGGGACGCTCCTACAAAGTCTGCCTCGGGATTCTGCCCCGAAACTAATTACTTCGGCAACTTGCCCGAAGAGAGCGCTTCGGCCATGACCCAGCCGAAGACCACCAAACGCTCGCCCTTAGCTGGCTTCACACCCTTAAAAAGTGCGGCCGCACCTTCGGGGACCACAGATTTCGCGGCGGTGTAGTCAAGCCCCCCGACCGGAGTTTCGGTCGC
>Ga0136642_1001398_pt1 | contig 10438 bp, 3 predicted proteins | sample LowCatLa1302831Y_FD_115313 | JGI IMG/M metagenome (GOLD analysis project Ga0136642, IMG submission 115313) | Freshwater microbial communities from Lower Cathedral Lake, Yosemite National Park, California, USA - 13028-31Y | ecosystem: Environmental > Aquatic > Freshwater > Lake ... | reverse complement strand
AACTACCGCATTCAAAAGAAGATGATCTGGGATGGCTTGGTTGAGCTGGCCCACAAAGTGGCAGACCAATTGAATGCGGAGGAAGCTGATGCAATCCCGACACAACCAAATACGTGAGCTGCTACTACAAGCAGAAGACGGCATGACCGCCAACGAAATTGCTGCACGGTTTGTGACATACAGCAAAAATGTATAGAAATAAAGCTCTATTGGAGGCCGTCCGGGAAGCGCCCTGCATGCACTGCGGGATTCAAAACGGCACGGTAGTTGCCGCACACAGCAATCAGCTACGTGACGGGAAGGGCAGGGGATTAAAGGCCCACGACTACCGCATTGCCGCATTGTGTTTTACCTGTCACCATGAACTTGATCAAGGAAACAAACTCTCCAAGTCTGAGCGTGTAAACATGTGGGATGAGGCCCACCGCGCCACCATAGGGTGGCTTTTTGAAAACGACATCTTCAAATGCCGCTGATGATTTTCTTAACCGTTTGAATGTTGGCGGTCAGGTTCTGCTCACCCTGACCAATCGCTGTCAGAGCCTCCTGTTTATCTTTGCCGGACATTGGTGATGAGTTAACCATTTTTCTCATCTCACGGAACTGCTTCATGCTCTTTTCCAAGTCACCAATGTAATCCTTGAATGCAAGCAACCCTTTGTTTTCTTGGATGTATGCGGAGAACTCCTCAGGCTTCATACTTTTTTCAAGAAGGTTTACTGTACGTATAACTGTATCCACTTCATTTTTCATCTTGTAATATGCAGTCACTGACCCGCGAGCCTCCGGGTCCAAGGCAAAACGTTTAATCACAGGCATTTGCTCAAAGCGTTTGTCTGGCTTTGGGCTGTCCCCGTAAAGGTTCATTACCGAATCAATCAGGTCAATGGCGTACATGCCCATTGTTCCCGAGTAACCTTTAATAAAGTGATCGGTTTTCATTGGGGATAACCCTAATGTCTTGCCAATAAATTCTGCGGCGTGTGATGTGCCCGGGCCAACTTGGAATTCAGGGGCGACATCCTTCATGCCCTGACCGACAATCTCCCGGCTAGTAAACATGTTGTAGTTGGTCATCACCTCAATCATTGGTTTAAACACCTGAGGCACGTAGCCTACCGGGTTGATTGGCAGCGTTGTAAGGGTTGCTCTCCACAGCGCGTCCTTGAGGTCTTGGCCCGTATCGGTTCCAAACGTTGCCCGGACAATCCGTTCGGGGATTGTTTTAAACAGAGTACCCACCTCAAACGGGATTGGAATCTTGAGGCCAAGGCTTGGGAAAATCCAGTAGTTGTCTTTGGTTTCTTCTTCTTGTTTTTCATACTCAGGGTCACCCGACACCGCGAATGCGTACATGAATGATAGTGCCATCATTATGCTGGCACGGGCGATAAAGCGCCTTTGAATTAGCTTGGCATCGGTGGTGTTCATCTTGCCCGTTGCAGCGCGGTAGAAAACATCCAGACCCTGAATCCTTGCGTTCAAGAATGGAACCGCCGCAGTCAGAATTCGAACCAACGAGGAGTTACCCTTGCGGTTAAAGTTCATGATCTCCCAAGCTGCGCGGATAGCCTCGGCTTCGTTGCCTGTTTCCTGTAGCACCCTGTCATACACGGCAATACGGGTTGCAGCATCGGATGCGGTTGTTGCATGCTCCAAGCCGTCCCACAGGGCCTTGACCGTGCGCAGACCGACCGGCCCTTTATACCCAGCGCGTTTTGCCAGCTCTTTCGCCACCGTGCGCCCGGACTGCTCCACGTTCTCACTGAACTCATATCCACCAATAATGCCAGCGTCCATCATGGCCTCAAAGCCGGGTGACTTGCGTGCAAATGCTCTGCCGAAATTGATGACCGTATCTGCGATTGGAGTGATTTTCTGTCCGCTAATTGCGTAGGCTGACAATGAGTCACGCATCAAGTTGGCAAGAATGAAGCCGGGGTCACGTGTAACCGCTTCGCGCAAGAAGTTAGAAGGTATGGACAGCAATCCCATGAACGGGATTTCAGGCATGTGTAAACTCTTGACCGCATCAATGAACAAAGGATCGTCGGATTGGTACTCACGCATCACACCATTCTCAAGCACCTTGATTTTCTCAAAATCACTGACGGATGAACCGGGGGCAATGTCATGGACAATACCAGCCTGTTTACCCACATCACGCGCCCGCTGGGCGGCAATGTTCTTCATACCCGCAGCAATTGCTGATTGGCTGTTACGAACCACGGTTTCAAGAAAGTCAGCCAGCGGGGCTTCGCCACCCTCCAGCTTCTTGGGCTTCTTTACTCCTGAGATGGATTGGTAAATGTTTGGCCCGATAGTCTTTTTGCCATCAAGCTGACGGAAGAATGGGATGTAATCGTAATGCTTTGTATATTCAATTGCATCACGCTCAGACAAAACACCTGCGGCCTTTTGATAGGCAATTAAACCGTTGTTGTATTTCACCCAGTCCTTGCGGATTTGTTCAAACTCAGGGAACTTCTGCGCCAGCTCATTGGCAAACACAATGTCGCCCGGTTCAATTAAACGCTCGCGGCCCTCTTGGTATAAACGGGCCCCCCGCTTGACCGCAGAATAAAACTGGAAGTAGCGGTAAGCTTTGGGGTCGTTGTATTGCGCCAAGGGCATGAAGATTTCCAGCAAACCCTTCTTGCTGTGGTCAATGGTGGTCAGGCCATTCTTAATGACGGGAACGCCACCCTTACGCCCACCTACGCCGAATGCAGAGGCTGTAACGCCCGCATGCATGTCAGACATCAAGGCGGCGTGTTCGGCGCTTTGTTCAGCCATTAAAGCAACCCCACCCATGCTTTGAGCCGCAGCTTTGTCTGCTTCGCTCAATTCGTTGTAGCGGTTTAGGAATGCTTGGCGGTATGAACTGTAGTTCTCGGGCTGGAGAACACTAAACATCCGGGACAGAAACCCCTGCTCCTCGCGCACTGTTGTTACTTTGTTTACACGATCCTCAGCGCCAATGGAAATGCTTGGGATGCTGTAGCGGATATTCTTTTCTTCGCGGCTGTAACCACCTTCGTTACCGGTAACGGATTTGATTTGGCTTGGTTTGTAAACGGCGTAATTCTTCCGCCCGCCATTTATTTCTTTAACGGAGAACCCGTCAAAACCTGAATCACGAATGGCTTGCTGTACGCGCTTATCCTCAATAGCTTGCCACAGGCCGCGCACGATGCGTCCCTTTGTCCCTGCCAGCCAATGATCAGGGTAGGCCCGTGGGCTGTCCTCAGTAAACTCAGACTCCTTGGCCCGCTGTTCAAACTTGACGTTATCCTTGAGGCGCTCCATCACACCTTCGACATGGTACGGGTTCTCGTAGTCAAAGATGTTTACACCACTTACCCAAAGGGGCATGACGCGGGCTTTGGTTGGGGCAAGGCTAATCAGCTCATCGTACATGCGCTGTTCAATGTCACCAAAGAAGTCACCATACTCAGGAGTTTTCTTCTTGACGCGTGACACAATCCCTTTAGCCAAGGCTTGAGTTATTTCTCCGTCGGCTGCGGCTTGATCAGCAACCCGTTTAAACACCTCAACCTTTTCATTTTTATCTAAGGCTTTGTAGACCATCCGGCGCATGCGGTCTTCGGCTTCGCTTCCAAAACCTTCGGCCTCATCTGGGTCATCAGTGACAAAGATAGCTTCGGACTGCCCGGACGGAGTAAAAACCTCAATCTCATTTGCCGTGCCGTGATACATCACACGTGGGTTTCCATCCTTATCCACAAATGGATACTGGTTTGCCCGCATGAACTTCTTGAAGTTTGCATTATCAGGTATGCCAGCCGCTTGAGCGGCTTCACGGGCTTCTTTGCCCGTGGGGAAGCTGGTTTTCTTAAGGCTTAACTTTGCAGTTGGCTTCTCATTAGCTCCTGCACCCTTCTCACCGCCTCCAACTCTTCCTTGCTCGTACTGGTCAAGAAAGCGGGTCGCTCCATCGCTGAATGCGTAGGATGGCGTTGTGGTTCCAAGCTCTCGATAGAGGCCCTGCTCAAAGAACCAGAGGAGGGACTGCGCTTGGTAGGGTTTGATGTTTGCATCTTGAGATACCTCATTGATTAATGTTTTGACGGCCCTGCGTTGAGGCTCTGTCGGTGCATTTAAGATTTGACCGTCCGGGCCCATCATCGTACCAAAGTAACGATTAAATGTTCGAATCATCCACTTATCTACAGTGACGTCATAGATGCCGTTTAAGTTGGAAACGAATGGCCCAACCTTGGGCCCAAACACATAAAGCGCAGGAACTGTATCGGTAATCTTGCCGCCAATGCCGCTTTTGATGCCGCCGTACTTAGACCTGACGTCATTTATTTCGCGGACGGTGTGACTGGTGGTTAACCAATTGAGCGTACCCTTTTCGCCCAAGTCCTTGATCATGTTGTTCAAAAGATTAAGCTGGGTGCGCTTGTTTGCTGATGTCAAACCACCCTGCCACAAACCGCCGGTTTCAGGGTTGTTGCCGGGAACTTCCCCGGTGTTTATGTAGTGTTTAAACGCCTTTGCAGCAATAACCCAGTTGTCCCGCGCAGTTGTTTCTGGGGACATGATGCCAGCCATTATTGTAAAAAGAATACGCTTGTTGGGCTTCTTCAACTCAGGGATGGCTTTGGCGGTAGTCTTAAAGGCCCTTGAGATGTCCTCGTCGTACCAATCTAAGCCTGAGTTCTCCTTGGCAAGTTGATGCTTGAGTTCTTCCTTGGCCTTGGCAACTGCGGACGCAAAATGCTCAGGGTTGTTAAAATCCAAAGGCTCAGGATACAAGCCGTCAAAGTATTTGCCAATTGCGTCAACGGTGGTTTTTTTTTCAAAATCTGGCTTGGGTACAACGCCTTCAAGAATGTCAAGGGCGTTGCTTCTGTTCTCATCCTTTTTAAGCGAATACTTAATGCCCTGCTCCGCCAGTTCACCTTTAGTGCCAAGGTAATTAACGGGAACGTTGTGGTTCAGAACAACCATCATCCCCATTGAGGGAATTGCGTAGCCATCGTAACCAGCATCAATTATTTCTGTCTCAAAGTTGTTGGAATCACCTTGAGCTTTGGCCGACAGCTTGCTCATCTCCGGGCCCGGGGCAAGTATGTTTTCAAACTTTTGCTTGTAAACATAACCACCCAGACCAGCTTCTGCTAATGGCATGGTTCCGTCTGGTTTTGGCACGTAAAAATAAACACGGCGTTTTATACGCTCATCAAAGGCATCCTCAAGTCGGCGGCGTTCAGCACCGCGAATGCCAGTACCATATTTGTTACCATCCAACGTTTCTACTTTGGCGTTTCCGTAATGCACGCCAATAAATGTGGATGCATTTGGCTGTTGGGTTCCCAGCGTGACGCCTTTAACATCCGGCTCTCGGATGAAATCGGGTTCGTTTAAAGAAATATTTTCTTTATAAGTAAACTCAGGCATGAGCCCTGTTTTCTGCGGGGCGAATACTGTGTCTTCAACCTTGGCCGTTCTATTCTTTTCGCCATGCGGGCCAAAGTTTAGAAAACTGTTTTGACCGCGTGTTTCGCTTGTCAATGCCGCTAATGCTGGGCCAGTGTATAAACGCGAATGTGCCTGCCAAGCGTTCTCTTCGCCGTGATGACGGAAGCCGCCACCCTCTAACCCGTGACCAAATGCATCGTGAACGGCGCGGAACAAATCGTTGGCGGTGACATCACGATCAACACCATTTTGGTCTTTCCATTTGAGCCCGGTGTTTTGCAACAAGGGGTTATCTTTAATTGTTTCGTCAGTAATACCATCAGTCCCAAAACCATCGTATGTCCCATAAATGGACATTTTTTTGTTCTTGCGCAAATTGCGTATGGCATTCCAAGGGTTGCCTTTGTACGGATCGGTTTCACTATCAAAGAAATCAAACTTGTAACCAGCTTCAGTCAAAGCGTCATACTGCTTGCGGGTTTGATGAATCAAGTCAGAGTAAGCCTCCTTGACTTTCGGATCATTTGGAGCGTGTGGCATTTCCTCATACGCCTTTGCCAACCGCTTGCCAAAATCCTCATTAACTTGAACGTACTTAGCCTGACGGTTGAGCTTTATGCCGTTATCTTTGGCGTACTTTTCAGCAACGCTTACGAGGTTTGCATCCGGTCCCGTTGCGCCTTCGACAGTTGGCGCACCCTCAAGCGGCGCAATTCTTCTTGTCTCGAACCGTGTTCCTCGGTTTCCTTCTCCAAGTGAGAGCTTTCCTTCATCGCCTGTTGGGCCGGGTCCACTGATAGATTCTGTAGGTCTTGCATTTTGTGTTCCTTTCAATTCGCCACGTTCAATTTTGCCAAATACATGTTCCGCTGTTTGGAACCCTGCGCCCGTAAAGCCATTCTTTAAAGCCTCAAAGAACTTGACCAGCTTGTTGTGCAGGGAGGCAAGCATACCTGATGGCGGCTTGGTTTTGTCGTAATGCGCAAACGCATCAGCAATTGCCTCTTCGGTAATTTGTTCGTTGGTGTAACCCAGCTTCTTGTACCCTTCAAGGCGGGTCATCTTTTGGCCCTCAACCTCGGTGGTGTTTTTCTCAAGATGCTCAGTGATCCACTTCTTCTTAGCCATGTTCTCAAGAACAGACCACTGCTGCGGGGTGAAGAAGCCCAAGTCCTTCAGCGCGTGGACTGATTCATGGCGCAGGGTTTGAATTGGCTTGGGAGCGTCCAGCGCAATGCTCACCAGCTTGTTGGAATAACTTCCTTCAGCGCCGTGCTTAAGTTGGTCAATAATGTTTAAACCAACACCTTTCAAACCAAACTTAACCATCATGGGCTCAAGGGTGGTTTTTAAAGCGTCAACCTGTTCAGTTCTTATTGCATCCTGTTGCTTGACTTGTTCAGCTTGTTTAAACGGCTCAGGGCCCGTAACTTTCCGAACCGTCTGTTCGGCCTCATGCAAGGTGTCAAATGTGCCAAGGTCTTGCCCGTCTTTGGACAAAACAAACTGTTGTTGAATTTTGGGTTGAACCTGACCGGGAACATGAACCAAGTTCCTTGTGAGAGCTTCGTTCCTTTCCATTAAATCTTTGACCTGTTGGGCCGCAACATTTTGGTCAGCTTCAAACTTTTGCTTGGCGGCTGCATATTCTGGGGTGCTGGCTTGGCCTGTGGCCTCCATTGTTTCTAGAACCTGCGCTTGCTTTTTTACGCCTTCATCAATTTTGTCAATTTGGTCAAGGGCCTTCTGAGCCTCAACCTTGCGGATTTCAGTCAGGCGTTCAATTTTGGGCTGAACCTCATCCAGTGAGGGAACAGTGATCAAAGGAGCTTGGGCCCCTTCTTCCATGATGTGATGCTCAAATGGCTCTTCGGTGCGTCCAACCTCATTTGCTGTAACGCGATAACCTTCCGGCAACTCATGCACTTCAGGCTGCGGTGGCAAACCAGCGGACCGTTCAATGGCGGCTTGACGTTCAGCCTCAAACTCATTGTCTTCTTTGGCTTGACGCAGCGTGCGGTCAAGGTTGTAGTCGCCCTGCATCTCAGCCATCTTGACTGGTGTAAACGCTCCGCCGGTCAGCGCACCAACCGCAGCATCACGCAGCGCAGAACCCAATACGCCTTGGGTAACATCGCCTCCTTGTAAGCCTTCACGCTGCAAAGCAAGGTTTTGGGCGTACTGTCCAAAGCCGCCCTGTAATCCCTCAAGGGGCGCTTCACCAGCCATTGAGCGTAACCCTGCGCCAACCAGTGACGGGGCCTCTACGGCTTTCTCCGGAAGCTCCTTGATGCCAGCTTCAATGGCTTCTTTGGTTAGCTTGCCTTTGCCTGATTTTTCAACAGCTTTTCGAACGTTGCCTTCAACGCCTGTAAACGCATCCAAAGCACCAAGAAGACCGGCCCCGCCAATCTCCATAGCCTTGTCCATAGAATATTCTTGAGCTTTAATAGCAAGTTTTTCCGCTTCTTCAGGCAAATAATTTTTGTCAATGTATGCCTGTTTAACTGCGTCATGGACATCACCTTTGTATTCGCCAACACCTTGAGCTGCGCCTAAAGCAATTTGGCCTAAACGGGCAACACCAATACCAATTGCGCTTTCCGGAGCCACAAACACTGAAGCCATGCCTGCGGCAAGCTTTGGAACAGATGTACCCACAGCCTGAGCAACAGATTGAATTGGGGCTTCGGCAATCCCACCAAGGTATGCCTTGGCCTCTTCCCAAAGGTTGCCGGATTCGGATGCCCTTTTCTCCAACTCCTGACGGCGGGCCATTTCAGCCTTTCGTTCGGGCGTGATATTTGCTTGAATTGCCTGAGCCTTTTGGCCCAAGTAATTAGAGACATCATTACCTGCGCCAAAGACATCAGCAATTGTCTTGGCCCCACCGATAACGCCGGAACCCAGCGACCTACCAATGTCACCTAATGATGTCGGCGCAGAAGGAGCGTTCTCCAACTGCTGAGTTGACATTTGAGATACATCCATCCCAACGGGCTGGGAGGCAAGAAGTCTTTGGACAGTAGATTGAATTACAGACGGATCAGTGCCGTCTGGGAATTCAAGGATTCGACCATCTGCGAGTTGAGCTTGAACGGCCATTTAATTATCCCGAAATAAGTTTGCCTTGTGCGTCGAATCTTAATATGGTATTTCCGCCACCCTGCTGTCCCTGCAACTGAGCAATTTCTTTATCTCTTGCCGCAAGCATTGAGTCACGGTAAGGGGATGGAGGCATTGCCTCAAACATTGCATACTTCTCCATCGCCTTGGCAACTGCGGCGTTGGCCTTTCCAGTTTGACCAAGTTGTGCTTTGTCATATCCGGTGGTTGCGCGGGTAGCCATGTTCATGATTTCCGTATCCGACAATTTTGTGTTTGTTGGATCGTTACGCATCTTGCTGTATACAAACTCAGTGGCTGTGCTTGGCTTGGCGTAATGCGCGGCGGTGATGCCAAGCTGTTGACGCTGAAGTTCAAGCTGCTGTTGAGCCTTCTTATCCGCGCTGATGGCCTGTGCGTAACCGAGGGCTGACTGCATGTCACCCTTCTTCATCGCCAAGTTGTATCGGGCCTGATCCATTTGCAGCTTTTCCATGTTCTCCTGAGCGGCAGAAACACTTTGCTGATTTTTGTTTAAAGATTCTGTAATGGACGGAGCGGCTTCACCCAAGGCGCGGAAAAGACTTGTGCCGGGTTTTGATGATGCCGCAGCCAGTTGAAAACCAAACTGCGTCAGGGCATCATTTAAACCACGCGCCTGCATGTCATCAATGCGTTTCTTGTGGGACTCAATCATTTTGTTTAAGGCTTCTTGTTCCGGCTTTCCCAGTTCTTGAAGTTGTTTAAACATCTTTGATGTGCTGTCCTCTACTGATGTTTCCGATGCCCTTGGCAGTGCCGTAGTGATAGAACCTGCGGGCATTCTGTTTGCAACAGGAGGTTGTACAGGAAGTTGTACAACTTCGGGTTTACCCTGATTCATAAAGTAGTCAGCCATTACCCGATCTTCGTCAGCCTTTGATGCTGGGCTTTGGGATTTCTTTGACTCTTTTTTTGCGGCCAGTTCCTGTTTCCATTCTGGGTCCGCAGGCGCTCCAACAATTCGTTCAAAAATGTTGCGGTTATCTTTTTTGCCGCTGGATTCACTCATGATTTCTTCTGAGCCCGTACCCATTGGATCGCCACCTACAGCAAAACCCATGATGCCGCCTTTGGCTGCGTTGACGGGCTCTTGTCCTTGAGCTGTCTGGTTAAACGCACCGGCCAAACCATTACGCTCCGAAGCGCGGATGCCCTGCTCAACCATGATAGCTTGCAATGTTTGCCCGTCATTTCGGGCTTGGGCATTCTTTTGAGCTTCAACAAGCTGTTGGTCACTTAACTTGTGAATGATGCCTTCAATGTTCCCGGCAGATTGCACATCTCCGCCTTCTGCGTAGGAGTTCATCAGGCCGCCTTCTTTTGCCATCTTGCTGTATTGATTCATCAGGCCAGCCGCGCCCATGCCCAAGCCGCCAACCGCGCCAATCATATTGGCAGCGCCGGGATAAACTTGCTGGTTGGAAGTTGTACCCAGCGGCAAACCACGGATCATGTTGGACATGTAACCAAGCTGGTTGTAGTCATAATTTTTCTGGTTCAGGAAGTCCTGATACGCCTGAGACAAGCCCTGCTGCTGTTGAGCCTGTTGCTGTGCGCCGTACTGGTTCTGCAACTGATTGATGCCCATGTTCTGGGTGTACTGGTTTTGACCCAAGTTATTCAATGAGTTTGCTGCGTTTAAACCAAGTCCAGCACCTTGCAGGCCGAGGCTTGCACCAAACTGCTGTTGTTGGGCATTCAATTGATTTGCGCCCAAGCCGTACTGCGCCGCTGTTTGAGCCGCAGTCATACCTTGACCATAACCAAATTGGTTTGCCTGTTGCTGCGCCTGTTGTGCGGCCATATATTGCTGTTGATTTGCCAACTGCGATTGCATGTT
>Ga0136642_1001396_pt1 | contig 10474 bp, 6 predicted proteins | sample LowCatLa1302831Y_FD_115313 | JGI IMG/M metagenome (GOLD analysis project Ga0136642, IMG submission 115313) | Freshwater microbial communities from Lower Cathedral Lake, Yosemite National Park, California, USA - 13028-31Y | ecosystem: Environmental > Aquatic > Freshwater > Lake ... | reverse complement strand
GGGAGGTCCGTCGACTTCAGTGAAAGCCCAGGGGTCCATGAACGAGCAACTCTACCGTTCGACCAGATGTCTCACAAGCTTGTGAATCTTCATGAATTCCTGATCAGGACGTACAGTCCGACCACGCATTCTTCCTTTCCGTCACCGTCTGATGAGGGTCCTTTCGGAAGTGCAGCACCCGACAGCTCACCGGCGCCGCCACGTCCAAGTCCCCCCTGCAGCTCCCTCGACGCCGCAACACTTCACCGAAAGAGGAACTGTTCTCTGCATACCGCCTGGCTTGTTCTACAATCGCGACGCTGCGCACGCACGCGACCTCGCGGTCCTGGCTGCTGTGCGGCAGCAGCGAGTGCGGCAGGCTGGCAGGTTGCACATACTGGACGCCTTCACTGGCGCCGGTGTTCGTGCTGCTCGTTATCAGACACAAGCAGACGCAGACGTTTGGAGTAACGACTGCAGCCCAGCAGCAGTCGCAGCGGCCAGGGCCAACCTGCCGCCAGGCGCAACTGTCACCCAAGAGGACGTGTGTCGCCTGTTGCTGCGCTGCTCGCTCGAGAACAAGCTCTTCGACGTCCTCGACCTGGACGCCTTCGGAGGCGACGCCCTCCCTGCCCTTCCCCTCGCCCTCGGCTGCCTGCGCTTCGGCGGCACGCTCCATCTTTGTGCCACCGACTTCATTCTCGGAGGGGGAGGCGGCGGCGGCGTGCTCTGTGACGCATTTCTCCATCCAGGCCCCTGCGCTCCCGAGAACGGCCTGCGGGCACTGCTTGGCGCCGTAGCCCGCGCCGCCGCCGTCCGCGGCATGGTCATTGTGCCGCTCTTCAGCCTCTGTCCACCTGGCCCTTCCTGGCGCCTTGCTGTGCGAATCGAGCGCGGTGTCTTCCGCGCATCGGACGCCCTTGGCTTCACCTTGCACTGCCCTGGATGCGGCGCCTCCTCAGTGCTCGCTTGGCGCGCACTCGGATGCGCCGGCTGCGCCTGCGGAGAAACCCAGCGCGTCTCCGGCCCGCTGTGGCTGGGCCCGCTCCATGACGAGGCGGAGCTGTCAGCTCTTCTGGCGCTGGCGGAGGAGCTGGGCTGGGCGGACACGCTGCCCGAGGGCTCCTTCGCGCCGCCCACGCGCAGCCTGCGAGCGCTTCTGCAGCAGCTGCAAGGCGAATGCGACCGCCGGCTTCCTCCGCACTACTACCACTTAGAAGATCTTAGCCGCCGTGGACGTGCAGCCTGCACACCACCGAGGGACCTGCTGCTGGCGGCGCTGCGAAGGCGTGGCTTTGCGGCGGCTCGCTGCCACTGCGACGCGCGGTCGGTGCGCACGGACGCCTCTTACTGCGAGCTCCTGGACGTGTGCAGGACATTGTAATCCATCGATCACGATATCCGTCGTCTGTATGTGTTGCTCCTCAAGGAAGATCAACTGCTCATCTGTACAGCGGCTTGCAGTCCGTCACTGACCCACGGCAGACGGGGCAGCAGCCCATCTGCCGCACCGCGGGCACGCAGCTGGCGCAGAGCACGAAGTGGACGCATGGCAGCACTACATACGCCCGTCGCTTGTCAAGGCAGACCACGCAGGCGTCGTCGTCGTTTATGTCTAACTCCGGCAAGGCGGCTGGTGTACCCGGCAGAGGCAGAGGCAGCGGCAGCTCGGTGCTGGCGGCGGGCGCCCAAGGCGGTGGAGCAGCAGGGGCGCCACCCGGCGGCTCAGCACTCTGCTGCAGCGACAGGGCGATGGCCTGTGGCGCGGCGCGGGCTCTCAGCTGCTGTGCGCTCGGGCGACACGCGAGACGCGCCATCGCGAGCTCCGGGTCCATGTCCACGTCCTGGTTCTCTGCGGCGGCGAGCGGAAGGGGTAAAGGCAACGCCTGTGATGGCGGTGGCGGTGCAACAGCAACAGCTGGCAGGTCCAGCGTCAGAACGTCCTCCTCGAAGCCCTTGTTCAAAAGCAGCTCCGACGGCAGGGCATCAGGTGCAGGCGGCACGAAAGGCGGCCGTTCAGGAGGGGCAGCCTCTGAAGAGCTGAGCAGCGGCTCTGGCAGCGGCTGTGGCAGCGGCAGTGCCCGGGGCAAAGGCGTTTCTGTAGGCATGGAAGCTGATGAAGGCTGCGAACCAGCGAGGGGAGGAAGAAAGGACTGAAAGACTGGAGGGAGCAGCGACTCACTGGCCAACGGCGGGAGAGGGAGGCTACTCTCGGCGGGCTCAGGCAGTGGCGGCAGCGGTGGAGATGAGACTGCAGCTTGCAAGGTCGGCTTTGGGAGGTAGTCAGCAGCAGGCGACTCAAGTGGAAGCACAACCAGCGGCGACACTGGCTCCGATGTGGCTGCGCTAGGCGATGCGGTTTCCAGAGCGGCTGAAGGGGCTCTCCTCCGTCGGGCTGGCGCTTCGGACCAGAGCGCCTCCGTGTGCAATGACGGAAGCATGGGCGGCTCTGCAGGCAATGGCAGGGCTGCGGGCATCAGCGGGGCGGCTACCGGCGGCACATGTCGTTCCTGTTTCTTTTTGTGCCGCTGACGCGCAGCCGGTGCGGCGGATGTGGCTTTTGCAGGAGGCGGCTGTGCAGCCTGCGGTAAAGCCGCCTCGATGAAAGCTGCAGAGCGGACTAGCAAGGCATGCGGCCAGCCAAGCGAGGGTCGAGGCTCCTGCAGAGCAAAGCCTGCATCAAGCTCTGCCCCCACCAGAGTGTGAACGACAAAAAAACCAAAACTTTGCCAAAACCAGCTACCATGCACTGCAAGCGGAAGAACATCACCACCAGGACCATATCCATATCCCAATAAATGGACCAAAGAGCCAAAGATTCTGAAAGAGCCCCAAAAGATACCCCAAAAGATACATGCATTTAAAAGAGGGGTGTCCTCCTTCGGGCCTGGTCGCAAGAGGGCAACAACAAGGCTCAGCACCTGTTGACACGGAGCATCCGAGGAGTAGACGGATGCTAGAAGGCGCGCAAGGCTGGCATGAAGCACAAAATCCATCTCCTGGCAGGTCATGGCAGGCATTCTTTCTTCCTCAGAGCACACCAGCGCACAAAGAGAGAAGATTGAGTGCAGCACACGGAAGGTTGTTCGAAGCGAGACGAAGAATTGCAGCTCCGTGGCCAGAAAGACGAGAGCAACCGGGTAATCCGACCGGGTAATCCGACCACGGTCTTGCAAGAAGTGGTGGAAGGTGAACAAGAGGTGCAGCAGGATTCGGAAGCCACACACTGCGGTCGTTGCGCGCAGACGTGCTGGTGAAGACCCGGAGGCTGGACCACCCTCCGACAGTCTCTTTGCTTCCTTGAGCAGGCCACCAAAGCCAAACAGTTGGGAAACCCGCATAAGCGCCGCTGATTGAAGCGCGAAGAAGCCCCGCATGACAGCACTCCCGAGTGAAACACGGCTCTCCACCATCCGGGAGGGGGGGCGCCGCGACCGCTGCGTCCCCCTGGTTCGTTTCGGGTGCAGTCGCGCAACCGCTCTCTGCGCAGCGAACACCACGAGCACACCACCTACAAAGTACACGCCGAGCACGGCTACAACCGGCTCTATGGGCGTCATGGCGGCGTGAAAACTAGCGTGTCAGCGGTTCGGTAGTTGCAGTGGCGTGCGACGGGACAAAGGAAAAGAAGTCTCGGAGAGCTCGCGGAGAAGTCTCAGTGCTCGCGGTTGTCTAAGAGGAAGGGCGGCATTAAGCGTCGTCCGACGTAACGTGCTCCTGTGCTTTTTGCCCTTTTTAACACCGGACCACTTTTTTCACTGTGAAAAAACACACCTCCCCACCTCCTGTTTGCTAGCACTCCTTTCTGTTGAGGCGCCCTTCAGCTGCAACTCCAGCTGCCTCTTATCAGTTGCCCTCTCCCGATGGCGGACTTCCCAGTGCTCGACTTGGGACTCAGTGACGAAGAGTTGGCGCCCCGCCTCCGCGCCGTCTGCATCCAGCATGGCTTTTTTTACGCAGAGAACAGCGGCATGTCAGCCCAGCTACGCAGTGCCGCTTTCAGCGCGTCAAAGGCGCTCTTTGCGTTGCCACTGGAGGCGAAGAAGGCTCTCCTGGCTACTACGTCAACTGGCAACCGCGGTTGGACCACGCTGGGCGAAGAGGTTCGTCCCCAGAGGTGGAGGGGGGCAGGAAGAAAGGGGTCAAGAGGTCTGAACACTCGTCGCCACAGGTGCTTGACCCCGCCAAGCAGCGAGTCGGCGACACCAAGGAAGGCTTCTACATCGGGCGGGAGGTGGCGGCTGGCTCACAGGAGGCCGCTTTGCCTCTGCACGGGCCCAACGTGTGGCCTCCCGAGGCCCTGCTGCCTGGGTTCCGGGCGACAATGGAGGCATACTTCCAGACGTGCTGGGCGACCGGCGACCGGCTGACGGCGCTACTGGGCGCTTCCCTGAGCCTCCCAGACGGCTTCTTCGCGCAGCCCGGCCGCTTCGACCGCCCGCAGCTCTTCTTGCGGCTGCTGCGCTACACCGACCAGCTGTCGGACCCAGCAGCAGGCGTGTTCGGGGCGGGGGCGCACAGCGATTACGGGATGCTGACGCTGCTCGCCACGGACGACGAGCCGGGGCTGGAGATCCAGTGGCCGCGCGGCACGGGCGAGGAGTGCTGGGTGGCGGTGCCGCCACGTCCGGGCTGCTTCATCGTCAACCTTGGCGACCTTTTGGAGCGATGGACCAACGGCCTCTATCGCTCCACACGGCATCGGGTACTGAATCGCACAGGGCGCCCGCGCTACTCCATCCCCTTCTTCTATGAACCGAATCACGGCTGCCTGGTGGAGTGCCTGCCGCAGTGCCTCGCGCCCGGTGAGAAGCCGAAGCACGCGCCCATCACCGCTGGTGCCTACCTGCAGTGGCGGTACTCGCAGACTCACGCGGATTACGGCGGCAAGCCTGCCCTAGCGTGATGCTGCACAAGCGGCGCAGTCTCTTGGGGAGCAGGTAGGAAATGAGGCGGAGCGGAATGAGGCTCCTGTTGCAGGGGTGACCTGCAGCCAGGTTGACCTGGCAAGGCACCTGTCGGAGAGGCGCTATGCTGGGTGAGCAAGTGTTACACTGACACAAAGCCTATCCCCCCAAGACAAGATTGTCGGACACAATTGAGCACTTGCTAAGCTCCTCTTGCCTCTCTTCATCTCTTTTTAAGACGGCCTGCAGAAAGAGGGCGATATGAAGTCTCTCCAAGTAGCACACCTCTTTGGAGTTCAGGGGAAGAAGGTGCTCATTACAGGCGGCGGGCGCGGCATCGGCCTCATGATTGCTCGTGGCTTCGTGGCCAACGGCGCCCACGTGTTCATCTCCAGCCGCGACGCGGAAGCCTGCCAAACTGCTGCAACGGAGCTCACTGCAGCGGGTCCGGGGACCTGCGTTGCTCTGCCAGAGGACCTCAGCAGCGTGGCTGCTTGCGAGCGGCTGGCAGCTCGTCTGAGCGAGCTCGCAGAGGCGCTCCACGTGCTGGTCAATAACTCCGGCGTTGCATGGGGCGAGCCTCTGGAGAGAGCCTCTGAGAAAGGCTTTGACAAGGTGTTCGCGCTCAACGTCAAGGCTCTATTCTTCTTGACGAAAGCGCTTCTGCCTCTGCTCACAGCTGGCTCCTCTGTTGAGGACCCAGCTCGCGTCATCAACATCGGCTCCATCGCAGGCTTGCAGAACCAGCCGTTCCCGACCTTTTTCTACGACGCCTCCAAGGCTGCCGTGCACCACTTAACGCGCAAGCTTGCCGATGAGCTTGCATCAAAGCGCGGAGTCGGCAAGCGCATCACCGTCAACGCCATTGCGCCCGGCTACGTGCCCAGCCGCATGTCCGCCGGCCTTGAGCAGTACACGCAGCCAGGCGCCGAGGACAAGCTCGCCCGCATTCCGCTCGCACGGCTCGGGAACGGCGCCGACATGGCAGGCGCGGCGCTGTTCCTCGCCAGCCCGGCGGGCTCCTGGATCACAGGCATCGTGCTTCCAGTAGACGGCGGGTACCTGGCCAAGCTGTGAGCTAAGTATGGGGTTGAAAGGTGTGGGCGGCCCGCACTTTCTGCCGTGAGCTGATGCAGCAACATTTGCAGTAGAGGTGCTCCTCTATTGGCCCGGGCTTGGGTGATGTGAAGGCACTGCCTTCTCAGCAGTGAGACCAGCTCGCAGCGCGAGGTCTCTCGGAACGATCGTTTCTAGAGAGTCTCTCGAGTTTGCGTAGACCTGTTGTAGTACAAAAGAGGTCCATAAGCTAAGCTCCCATGGAAGACCTGAAGGTGCGCCGCGGGCGCGGGCGTGGGCGAAGGGTTGACTGCTCCGGGGGATCCGAAGCCTTCGGATCCCTGAGGGAAGGTGGGCCACTTCAAGTTGAACTCAACCGCCTGCGGCCGACTTGACTTCGTAGCCCTTCAGGCAGAGGCCTCTCCGCCGGCTGCTCGACGTGCGGGACGCGTGTTCCTGTCCCACGTTGCAGTGGGACTCGTGTGCCTCGTGCTCGGGGCTCTGGTTCCTTCCTTCTCTGGCCTGGATTGTCTGGCCGCAGCGCCCCGCCCTACCTCTTCGACCGCCTCTGCGGCCTTCGCACAGACGGCGCACCTGACAGCACCCGGCGACGGGCCGTTCTTTAGCACGGCGCGCGCGCTCAAGGCCCTCGGTGGCGCCGTGCCCCGTAGGCCTATTAGGGGTCAGCCCCCACCCAACCGACGGCCTCCACCGCCGCGCCCGTCGCCCCCTCCGTCTCCGCCGGGTATCACTAGCTCAACGGTGGTTGGGGCGACCGTCGCGGTATCTGATAACGTGTACCAGACGTCATTCGCCCAAGCTCTACGCCCTCTCAGCCCGGGCGAGGTGCTGGTGACTGACTATCAGCGCACGCTCTTAAAGGGACCGCCGACAGCCGGTGGGCGTGTCGCCATCTTCGACTTCCAGTATGACATCATCGATGCGGACACAGGGCGCCCAGTGCCCCTCAGCGAGCTGTACAACCATCACTTCGTGCTGTATGACTCGACGGGCTCTCCTGTGCAGAATGTGCGCCAGGGCGGCAACTGGCCACCCCCTTTGGGCGATCCCGCCTACCCAACCGCAGCTGCGGCCGGCCTCAGCGTCGCAACTGGGCCGTGCGACAGCGTCAAGTTCAGCCACGGTGGCGGTGCGGAGTGGCGGGGTGTGCAGGACCAGCTTCGGTGGTCGCCGACAATGCCCAATGCGTACTCGACTGCCTGGGTGACGGACTTTTCCCAGACAACTTTCGGAGTCAACATCCATCTGATCGATCTGCGCCTCGTCGACACCTGCGGCGCCTGGGACGGCAACTTTCTGCAAGCCAACAGCTACAACGCCTCGTCCTATGCTTCGCGGCCGCCGGCCGCCCGCGGCGAGTGCCTCGCCGCCACAAATCCTGCGTACATCAAGGGCGTCAGCCATTGCGTGCAGTGCAACTCCGCCTATTTCGGTCTCGTCAATAACTTTGATCACACCCGCTTCAGTGAGCCGCTGAATGGCGGGATGTATGCGTGCCCGGATGCCACCTTCTGTGACATTGGCGGGTACTTTGGTCTTCAAGACGGGCAGCCTGCAAACACCAAAGCGAGGCGCCTGGCAGCATTTCTGCTGTACAGCAACAATGTGTCATCCACTGATCTTTCGAGCGCAGCTAATCTGACCATACCCGGCGGTGCTCTGCCGTATGGCGCAGGCACGTGGCTCCGGAACTACACGTTCGTTTACACCCTGACGTGGACCAACTCGTCAACCCTGCTCAACAACGTCAAGCCGCTGATGGCGGCCACGTTCGCGGTTGACAGTGCGGCATATGCCAGCGCAAACGGGTTCTCCTGCCCCGCGGAGTACACGCCATCGACGTGCGGGCAATGCACGAACAACAGCTGCGGCGTCACGGCAGACTTGTATGGTGCGGTCCTACAGGCGATCTTGGGAAATGGCGTGTCTGGTTTCGAGGACAGCTTCAATGGCGCCCCCAATACACCTGGTATTATGGCCCAGGACCGATACCTTGAAGCGGCGGCTGAATATTGGACCCAGATCCTGCCTCCCGGCATGACGCTGCCTAACGGCTTGACGGGGCTCTCGCAGTGCATCGCGCCAATGGCTGCCGGTCCCTTCGCGACTGGCATTCGGGAAGGCTCTAATGGATTCAATAGGACTGCATCCAGCTTCGCAGTCTACAACACCGTGTCCTCCCTGTCGTTTACGTGGGTGGTGCCTGCTGACGTCGATGTCCACTACGTTACGGCGCATCAGCACGTTGGCGGCGTTGGCATCAAGGTGTATATCACTGGCGCTGACTTTGGTTCTTCCCGGGTCCTAGGCTGCCACTCAGAGCCCATCTATGCTCCGAGTGGCGACCAATCAGCTGGGTTCATAGTCTCGATGAGAGTCTGTGACTTCCGTGCACAACCAGTGAGGCTAAAGAAAGGCGTCGTCGTCACGGTGACCTCAGAGTACTACGCCGACTCGTTACCATTCATGATGCCCGATGGTCATGGCAGCCTGACGCCATCGCCTTTTCAGATGCCGTACACTGGCGTTATGGGCTTTGCATCCATCATGTACACGTTCGCGCCTGCAGCCCGCTTCGGTTGGTTCACGGCCAACGGCATTCAGCCGGTGATCCCCGCCTCTGTCACCTGCGCACCGTCTCAGCTTGTCATGCAGGCGGCTCCTTTGCCGCCCTTTGCCAGCTTGACTGGGAAGAAGCTGGACGTCATTGCTGCTGCGAAAACAGCCAACACCATCATGAATGGCACGGCAGCTTACTACCTGAACTGGACCATCAGCGGCGACAGCATTGCCATGACCATCACTGCGAACACGGCTTACTGGTTTGGCCTCGGTATCCACAGCCCCGGGTCATCCGACAGCGGCATGGTGAACGCAGACTTGGTCATCAGCCAGAGCGGCAGCACGACCTTAGGCGAGTACTATTCGGCAGGCTACAACCAGCCTCAGGCCAAGGGGTCCAGTTCTCCAGGCAATGGACTGTCAGCATGCTCTTCCAAGACGGGCGTCGGATGGCAGCAAGTCAGCTTCACGCGGCCGCTCCTTGCGGCTGCGAATTCCTACGGCCAGTCCATCCAGCAGGGTGCGACGCAGCAGATCATTTTTGCAATGGGCAACAGTGCCCTGTTGGGCTACCACGGCGGCAGTCCACACGGCATGGCGATGGTGACGTGGTGAGTTATGCGCCTCGGCTTCTAGGTCTCGCTCCAGCGCTTTGCACACGGAGCTCATGACTTGTACTTGCAATCTATCCACCCCTTTAGGGGGGGGATAAGCTTTGTTACACCGTACATCAAGAGGGGGCTGCCCACTTACTTAGGACGAATCCACCCCTTTAAGTCTATATTCTGGTGACAGAAAACACGCCGCGTCCTTTCGTAGGCCAGCCCGGTCGATGCTGCGCGGCAGCCGCCTGGCTTCGCGTGGCTTTGCCGCCGCCGCCGCCACGCCAGGCCGCAGCCTGGTGCGTTCAGGCGCTGCAGCCTGGTCGCGCCGTCCTGACGCTTCAAGGGCAGCCACGCGTCGCCTGGCTGACTGCTGCCAGCGCACTGGGGCTGGGTGTGTACGCAGCCTCCTCCGACGACCCGCGCCTGAGCCAGCTATCCTTCGCTGCTGCGGACCTGGGCACGCCGCTGCTGCGCCTCCTGGACGCAGAGAGCGCCCACGCGGTGGCGGTGTGGGCTGCTGCGCACGGGGTGGTGCCGCGAGAGCGGAGGCCCGACGCTGACAGCCTGGCGGTGACTGTCTGGGGCCGTCGCTTCCGCAACCCGCTGGGCCTGGCTGCTGGGTTCGACAAGGACGCGGAGGCGGTGGACGGCCTGCTCGGCCTGGGCTTCGGCTTTGTGGAGGTTGGCTCGGTGACGCCGCAGCCGCAGCCGGGGAACGACCGGCCGCGCGTGTTCCGCCTGCCAGCCGTGGGGGGGGTCATCAACCGCTACGGCTTCAACTCGCAGGGCTTGGATGCAGTGGCGGAGCGGCTGCTGGCGCGGCGGCGGGCGACGATGCTGGACAGCGCGGGTGCGTCACCGGCCGCGGCGCCGCGGGGCTTGCTGGGCGTGAATCTGGGCAAGAACAAGACGAGCGCGGACGCGGCAGGCGACTACGCCGCCGGGCTGGCGGAGCTGGGTCGATTCGCAGACTACGTGGTGGTCAACGTCTCCAGCCCCAACACGCCCGGCCTGCGCGCGCTGCAGGGCGCCCGCGAGCTGGACGCCCTGCTGGCGGCGGTGCAGGCGGCGCGCGCCGCCATCGACTGGGGCGGCCAGCCAGTGCCCCCGCTGCTGCTCAAAATCTCCCCGGACATGGCGCCCGACGAGCTGCGCGCGCTCTGCGCCGTCGCGCTGCGCCGCCGGATCGACGGCCTGGTGTGCACCAACACCACGCTCGCCCGCCCGCCGCAGGTGGCGGCGCAGCCCCACGGCACGGAGGCGGGGGGCCTCTCGGGGGCGCCGCTGCGCGATGCCAGCACCGCCACCCTGCGCGAGGTGTACCGCCTGACCCGCGGCCAGGTG
>Ga0136642_1001395_pt1 | contig 10480 bp, 6 predicted proteins | sample LowCatLa1302831Y_FD_115313 | JGI IMG/M metagenome (GOLD analysis project Ga0136642, IMG submission 115313) | Freshwater microbial communities from Lower Cathedral Lake, Yosemite National Park, California, USA - 13028-31Y | ecosystem: Environmental > Aquatic > Freshwater > Lake ... | reverse complement strand
GTCACGGTGTTCAGGCGGAGACGCGCTTCAGGAAGATGAGTTGGGCAATGGCCACAATCTTCGGGGGCAAGAGGCGCGGGCGGATGAGGGCGGGGTCCGTGGTGTGGCTGGTGACCTCGTAGAGGCCGTTGTAGAACCATTTGCCGCCTTCGGTGCGACGCACGTACACCGGGAGCCGGCCGCGGGTCTCGGCGAGTTTGATGCCCCATTTCGCCTGGTCATCCTTGCGCCCCACCCAGACTTCACACGGCTCGCTGTCCGCTCGCGGATTCCAGCCTAAGCCCAGGCAGACGCCAATGACTTCGCCGCCCTTGTGGATGACGAAATTAGGGGGCTTCGAGTCTCCGCCCAAGAAGGTGCGTACTTCGTTGAACTCGTAGCTCTCGCCCACGATGTGGTGGGCGGGGGCGGGCGTAGGCGAACTGTCGGTCATTGCGGACAGGCAAGGGGAGGGGCGGGGAGGGGTCAATGGGGAAGGGGCACGGCTGACCGATAGTCTGCGGTAACTCCTTCAATGAAAGAGGCTAGGAGAGCTTGCGCTCCACCTAGCCTCTGCGGCGATGGGTTGATGGGTTGCTTACAGGCCGGACGTTTCCAGGACCACGTCCTCCGGGCGCTCGACGGCGAAGCGGAAAGGCAACTCGCGTTTTTCGCCGGCCTTGAGCGGTTGGTGCCACTCCAACTGGTGCTGTTCGTTCATCTTCAGGCTATCGCTTTCCTTTTCATATTTCGGTTCTTCGAGCACGACCTTGATGTCTTCATGGTTAGAAATCGGGAGCTGATCCCAGATGACGAGGTCGACGTCCGTCGACTTGGAGTTCTTTAGTTTAAAGATCTGGTCGTAGACGGTGCGGACGGTTTTCTTGCCGAAGAGTCCGTTGTTTTCGGTGCGGCGGCCGAGGACCTTGCGCTCGACGCTGACGGACTGGTCGACGCCGAGGTAGGTCCAGAATTCCTGGCCAGACGGCACGAGGTCGATGTCGGCGTTGGCGACGAAGGCCCCATCCAGGAAGATCGCCGTGGGGCCGGGGAGGAAGGTGAAGTCGGACTTATTGACGGCCTTAGTCTTCAGGTAGACGAAGGGGGAGTATTTCGGCACGCACGTATGACGGAAGGTGGAGGGGAAGTTCTCTTGGGTAATCGTCACCTTGGCGGCCTTATTGTTGGAGAGAATATCCGTCGTGCGCTCAATCTTGTAGGTCTCGGCGGTACCGCCGTGTACGACCGAGGCGGACTCGGTGCGCATGCGTTTATCTTTGCGAGCCTCTGCTGGCATTAATCCGTCGGCTAACGTAAGAGATTCGCTGGCGGCGGCGACACCATTGAAAAGTTGTTGTGCTTTGCCCACGGCTGCGGGGAGGCGGCCACTGCGGACAACGGCGTCCCGATTGCTGCCAGCAGGCGGAACGGGTTCACGTTTGGTGATGAACCAAGGCGCCATCGTCGGCTCGCGGCCGCCGATGCCCGGCTGGGCCGTGGAGAGGTGGAGGGCGACGCCTTTCCAGTCTTCACCGGTCGATTGACGGACTTCCGCCTGATAGCTCACCGCAAGGTTGCCGGTCGTGGTGTTGGCCCGAATATCGTAAAGCGGGGTCCAGCTTGGGCCGAAGACTTGGTAGGAAAGCCGGAGGGTGATCATGCCAGGCTGCGCGACAGCGATGCGGATGTGGGCGACATTCTTAAACCGACCCTGATGGGAGCCCAGTTCGCCGAGTTGTCGATTCAATCGATCGGTGCTTTTGCTATACTCCTCGGCCTGTGCCTTGAGCTGCTGGCTCTCTTTATCGAGGTCGGCGAGTTTCTGGACGTGGAACTTCAAGTAGCCTTCCCATTTCGTCGGATCCATGTCCGGGTTGGCGGATTCTTTGCCCACGGCGGTGAGGCGGGCGAGCACCTTGTCGAGCGCACTCTTCTGGAAGGTAATCCGCTTTTCGGCCAACGCTAAATCCTGGCTGAGTTTCTCAAACTGTTTGATTTCATTTTGCAGGGCTTCGATTTTCTCATCGGTGACTTCCAGGGTCTGCACGCGCTCTGGGCGAATATCGATCAGCGTGAAGTCCCCCTGGCCTTCGACGCGCACGGTGGCGAGATCGACGGACGCGGGGAGCTGGTCGAAGTTTAGCGTGTGTTCGCCGGCGGCGAGTTGGGATTGAAATTGGCGAACGACTTCCGCGCGGTCGGAATAAACCGTGACGGCGGAGATCTTCGCTTGGGTCGTGGGAAGCTCGGCGGCGTAACCGCCGAGGTTGAGGAAGGCCAGCAGGAGGAGGGAGCGGCTCATGGAGAGGGTTGTTCTTATGAGCGAAACCGCCGGGGTTGTCGGTCTATTTATTTATATTATCTTCAGGGGTGGGTCGCCGCCCGCGCCCATGAAAGAGGCACGCGGTCGCGTGCCTCGTCTCCGCCGATACCCGTAGGGGTTAGGCCTTCGGCTTCGGCTCTTCGTCCACCACGCGGATACGCAGGTCGCGCAGCTGCTTGGGGGAGACGGGGCTCGGGCACTCGGCCATGAGGTCGCGGCCGTTCTGGTTCTTCGGGAAGGCTAGGATGTCGCGGATTGAACTCCGACCGGCGAGCATGGCCACGACGCGGTCAAACCCGAGGGCGATACCGCCGTGGGGCGGGGCACCGTAGGAGAAGGCCTTGAGCATGTAGCCGAAGCGGCTTTCCACGAGATCCTGCGGAATTTTAAGGATATCCTCGAAGACGCGCTTCTGGACCGCGGGATTATGGATACGGATCGAGCCGCCGCCGAGTTCGACGCCGTTGAGGACGATGTCGTAGTGCTGGCCGCGGACCTTGGCGGGGTCGGTGGCGAGCAGGGGCTCGTCGGCGACGACTGGGGCGGTGAACGGGTGGTGGGCTGAGATGTAGCGCTTTTCTTCTTCATCCCAGAGCATCAAGGGGAACTCGATGACCCAGAGGAAGTTATACTGGTCGGTCGGCAGATTCATGCGTCCGCGGGCCTTAAGGAGGTAGGAGGACTCGAGGCGGATGCGGCCAAGGATGGTCGAGGCCTGCTCCCACGGGGCGGCGGCGAAGAAGACGATGTCACCATCCTCGATGTTGAGCTGCTGCTTAAGCGCGGCCTTCTCCTCGTCGGAGAAGAACTTCACGATCGGGGACTTCCACTCGCCGGCTTCGCACTTGATGAAGGCCAAGCCCTTGGCGCCCTGACTCTTGGCGATGGTTTCGAAGTTGGTCAGCTCGCCCTGGGTGATGTCGGCGAGGCCCTTGGCGTTGATGGCGCGAACGACGGAGCCCGGGGTGTTGGCGGCGCCGTTGAAGACCTTGAAAGAGGAATTCTTGAACAGGGCCGTGAGGTCCTGGATTTCCATACCGAAGCGGGTGTCGGGCTTGTCGATGCCGAAGCGGTCCATGGCTTCTTGGTAGGCCATGCGCGGGAAGGGGGTGGGGATATCGATGCCGAGGGTTTCCTTCCAGGTGCGCTTGAGGATGCCTTCAATCAGCTTATACATGTCCTCGCGGTCGATGAAGGACATTTCCAAGTCGACCTGCGTGAACTCCGGCTGGCGATCGGCGCGCAGGTCTTCGTCGCGGTAGCAACGGGCCATCTGGTAGTAGCGTTCGACGCCGGCCACCATGAGCATCTGCTTGTACTGCTGGGGGGACTGCGTGAGTGCGTAGAATTCGCCGGGGTTGGTGCGGCTCGGCACGAGGAACTCGCGGGCGCCTTCGGGGGTGCTCTTAAAGAGGGTGGGGGTCTCGATTTCGAGGAAGTCCTGTCCGTCGAGTTCAGCGCGGATGGCGCGGGCGGCCTTGGCGCGTAGCTTGAGCAGGCCGATGTTGCGGGGGCGACGGAGGTCGAGGAAGCGGTATTCGAGGCGGAGGTCTTCGTTCACCTTGTCGGCTTTGTCATCGTCCATCGGGAACGGCAGGTCGGCACAGATGTTATGGACGATGAGGGTCTCGGCGGCGATTTCGATGCTACCGGAGGCGAGCTTGGCGTTGACGGTTTCCGTGGTGCGGGCGCGGACTTTGCCAGTGATTTCGATCACGGATTCGGTCTTCAGGCGTTGGGCGATTTCCTGGATGCCGTTGGCGCCGGGATTGAAGACGACCTGGGTCATCCCTTCGCGGTCGCGGAGGTCGACGAAGGTCACGCCGCCAAGGTCGCGCTTGGTGTCGACCCAACCCACGAGGGTCACGGTCTGGCCGGCGTCGGCGGGGCGGAGGGCGTTGCAGGTATGGGTGCGTTTCATGGGGGCGTGGACGGACGGAATCGAGGGGTATGGTTAACCCCTCAAAGGCCTCTGAAACAAGGACAAAGAGGGTTCGGAGGGGCGGAGGGGCACCTGGGAGGGGGTCTCTCCGCCAGAATCAGCGGAAAGCCCGACATGCTCGGCCCAGCCTCGCGTTAGGCCAGCACGTCCTTGACCACTTTGCCGAAGACATCCGTCAGGCGGAAGTCGCGGCCCTCGTGGCGCCACGTCAGCCGTTCATGATCGAGGCCGAACTGATGGAGCATCGTGGCATTGAGGTCATGGATGTGCACGGGTTTGTCGACGGCGCGGAAACCGAATTCATCCGTGGCGCCGTAAGTCAATCCAGCCTTGGTGCCGCCGCCGGCCATCCACATGGAGTAACCGTAGGGGCTGTGGTCGCGGCCGTTCTTGCCTTCAGTCGTCGGAGTCCGGCCGAATTCACCCGACCAGACGACAAGGGTGTCCTCGAGCAGGCCACGCTGGCGGAGGTCTTGAATGAGCGCGGTGCAGCCTTGGTCGATTTCTCGCATCCGTCGGGTCTGGCCATTGTGATTATCGCCGTGCGTATCCCAATCATCGGAATCCCCGCCGTGGTAAATCTGGATGCAACGCACGCCGCGTTCGACGAGTCGACGCGCAACAAGGCACTGTTCGCCGAAGCCTTTACCGTAGAGGGTGCGGGTCGCTTCGCTTTCGCGGCCGATGTCGACGGCATCCGGCGCGGCGGTCTGCATTCGGAAAGCGAGTTCGTAGGAAGCAATGCGCGCGTCCAGTTCGGTGTCCGCCCGAGAGGCCGCATGGCGGCGGTTCATGGTCTGGGCGTAATCGAGGACCGCGCGCTGGTCGCCACCTTTGAGGTCGGCCGGTGCTTTGAGATAGGGAATCGGGGTGGCGCCTGCGGAGATGGTCGTGCCTTGGTAAGCGGCCGGGAGAAAGCCGTTACCCCAGACGCCAGGGCCGGGCTTGAGTGGCTTGGAATGCATGACGACGAACGCCGGCAGGTTGTCGACCGAGTTGCCGAGGCCGTAAGTCAGCCACGCTCCGAGCGAAGCGCGTCCAGGCAGCGAAGCGCCAGTATTGGCCATCCAGATGGCGGGTGTGTGATTAAACACATCGTGCTGCATGCTACGAATCACGCAGAGTTCGTCGGCGACGGTTTGCAGTTTGGGGAGCGAGTCGCACATCTCGATGCCGCTCTGGCCGCAGCGTCGGAAAGTCTGGGCGCTGCCCATGAGCTTCTGTTTACGGACGTCGGTGAACTGTAACTTGAGCTGATGGAAGGACTCGGGCGCGACTTGCCCGTCGGCTTTGTTGAGCGCGGGCTTCGGATCAAAGGTATCCACCTGGCTGGGTCCACCGTGCATGAAGAGGTAGATGACCGCTTTGGCTTTGGCGGGAAAATGCGGGGCGCGCGGGGCCAACGGATTCACCGCGGCCGGCGTGGGGGCGGCGTGCAGCCAGCCATCGCGGGAGAGCAGGGAGGTCAGCGCGAGGCTGCCGAGGCCGCCGCCAACGTGTCGGAGCCAATCGCGTCGGCCGAGCAAAGATGAGCGCGGCTCAGTCGACATAAAGGAATTCGTTGGTGTTCAGGAGGGCGAGGCACCATTCGATCCACGCGGCTTCGCGGGCATGTGTGGCGGGATCAGCTTTGACCGGTGACCATGAGAGCGCGGCAGCGGGTGCGGATTTTAACCAAGCTTGCTCGCGTGCGGCGATGAAGGTCGTTGCCTCGTTCATCTCTTCGCGGGTGACCGGGCGGGCGAAAAGGAGCGGCCAAGCTTTGAGTATTGCGGCACTCGGCTGGCCTTTGCTTTCGGACCAAAGTCGGCTGGCCAGCAACTTTGCTTGGATGAGGGTGTCCTGGCTGTTGAGCATCGTGAGGGCCTGCGCGGGCACCACCGTCGTATCGCGTCCGGAGCAGCTGCTGATCGTATCTGGCCCGTTGAAGACATCAAAGAACGGCAGTTTGATTGAGCGTCGGACCACCAGGTAGACGCTGCGACGATTCAATTCGGCGGCATCTTTTGTGGGCGACCAGTTCTTGTTACGTAGCGCAGCGAGTGCCCAGGGTTCGACGGGCGGGACGACGGGAGACCCGAAGGATTTAAGATTCAGCGTGCCTGAGGCCTGGAGCATCGCATCACGCAGTTGTTCGGCTTGGAGTCTCTGCCGAGGGAAGCCGGCGAGGAGTCGATGGGTCGGATCGCGTTCGGCGGCTAAGCCGGCGCCGGCGGAGCCTTGTCGGTAGGTGGCGGAGTCGAGGATTAGGCGTTGGAGGTGGCCGAGATTCCAGCCGCTCTCCACTAACTCCGCCGCCAGCCAATCGAGGAGTTCAGGGTGCGAGGGGGTGTCGCCGCGGACCCCGAAGTCATTCGCGGTCCGCACGAGGCCTTGGCCGAAATGCCATTGCCAGACGCGATTCACCATGACGCGGGCCGTCAGCGGATTCCGCGGCGAAGTCAGCCACGAAGCCAAGGTGGAACGGCGGGCTTGGCGCGAGGCGAGGGGGCCGCCCTCGGGAAGAATGGCGGGCAAGGAAGGCTTGGCGGGGCCGATGGGAAGGTCGACTTCACCGCGTCGCAGGATTTGCACCGTGTCGTCGCCCGTCCGGGCCACGATGGTCATGAAGGAAGGTCGTGCGTCGCCCGGGCCGCCGCCCTTGCCGACGCGCTCTTCCTTGGGGTCGCTTTCGGAGAAGATGGCCTGCAGGCCGTAGTAGTCGGCTTGCGTCCACGGATCGAACTTATGGTCGTGGCAGCGTGTACAGGCCATCGTCACGCCGAGGAAGGCGGCGCTGGTGGTATCGGCGACATCCGTCAGCCAATAGTTGTCGCGATTCTTGGAGCGCTGAATGCCTCCCTCGAAGCGCCATGGCCCGACCGTCAATAAGAGCACCGCATCGGCGGCTTCGGCGTCGCCTGGGTGGAGCTGATCGCCCGCGACTTGTTCGCGAATGAATTGATCCATCGGCTTATTCTTCGCGAAGGAGCGGATGAGCCAGTCGCGATAGCGCCAGCTATGCGTAAAGAGGTAATCGAGTTCGTAGCCGGCGCTGTCGCCATAGCGGACCACATCCATCCAGTGCCGCGCCCAATGTTCACCGTATTGCGTCGAGCTCAGTTTGGCATCCAGCAGTTGACGATAGCCCGCATCATCGGACGGATTGCTGAAGGCGGTGATTTCTTCGGGTGTCGGCGGTAGGCCGGTCGTCCCAAAACTCATGCGACGCAGGAGGGTGGAGGCGTTCGCTGCCGGCACGGGCTTCAGGCCGTTCTGTTCCAGCTTTTGGAGGATGAACAGGTCGATCGGATTTCGGACCCAGTGGGTGTCCTGGACCGTCGGTGGCGCCGGCCGTTGCAATTTTGAGAAAGACCAATGGTCGGCGTAGGGTGCGCCTTCTTTAATCCACGTTTCCAGCAGGCGCACCTGGGCGGCCGTCAGGTCCTTGTGCTCCTTGGCGGGTGGCATTTTTTCGTCGGCATCCTGGGTGAGCAGACGACTGACCAGCACGCTTTTTTCCGGATGGCCGGGCACGATGGCGATTTCGCCAGACTTGGCGGCATGGGTGGCAGATTCGCGTTGATCGAGCCGCAGCTTACCCTTGCGCTGTTTCTCATCTGGTCCGTGGCAATTTAAGCAGTGCTCCGAGAGGAGTGGGGCGATTTCGCGGTCGTAATCCACGGCGGCGGGGAGGGCGACCGTCATCCCAAGTGCGACTAAAGACCCGTAGGCGATACGAACGCTGGACGACATCAGGGGCACGCGGTCATTTGAACCGGGGCGGAGGGGGTGAGTCGAACCCAATCCGGGCGGGCCTCCGTCGGATTTAAGGGTAATATTAAAGTTAGCATGCCCCGGCTGAATGGATAGAACGCAACCATGCTTACCCCGTCTCCAGCTGCCTGCCTCGCCGCCTTGTTGGTTGCCGGTTCCCCGGTTGCGTCCTTCGCCGCAGATAACCCTAAGATTGAGATGGCTGGCTACCTCATCGTGCCGACCGAGCGTGTGCCCGACACTTATGACGCCGGCTTTTCGATCTACGCCGCCGCTTGGCCGCTATTGAGCCAGTACCCCGGCCATCGTTTCCAGACCGGCCTCTTCGGCACCTGGATGCATCCGCAGTATCCGAAGGGTGCCCAGCCCAAGGATCTTTATAACGACATCGAGGGCGGGCTCGGCTGGTGGCGTGATACGCATTTCCCGACCGAGACGCCGAAGTTCATCATGGGCGGTGTCGGCGTGAATTTCTACGACATTGCCAATGGGCCGGCTTACGGACGCGGCAGCTGGGAGGATCCGCGCGGTCTCTACGGCGTCGCTCAGCTCACGCCGTGGCTGCTCTTCCCGCCCGATGGCCTTAATCTAAAGCAGGGCGTCAACGGCGAGCTCTTCGGCTACGGTTACCTCCCGATGCCGTTCGCTCAGGCGAAGGCGAAGACCGAGGGCAAGGACGTCCCCACGGGTGACAACTGTTGGACGCTCTTCCTGAACTCGTCGAACTTCAAGGGGCCGGTTTGTTTCTTCACGCCCAACTTCTGGTCGCGTGCGGCCCTCCGCAATCCCGCCGTCGCCGGTCAAATGCTGGATTCCCGTGGCTCGGACCCGAATAAGCATTTCCAGATGGAGACGCAGTACGTGCCCGCCGTGCAGGCCAAGGATGCCAAGGGCGACACCTATGCGCGCGTCGCGCCGACGTCCTTTCCCGTGGGTGCTGATGGGACGACGGTGGTGTTGCATCGCCTAACTTCCTATGACCGCCGCGCGCTGTATGACGGCGTGAAGGCCTGGTTTGAGGGCGGCCCCGTGGCGAGCGGCGAGATCAATCCCGCCGGTGCGTTCATCCAGAACTTCAAGAAGGACGGTGGTTCCACTTGGCGCATCTACCCTCAAGGCACGCCGCGCGAGCAGAAGATTCCGCTCGCCTGGAAATCCTTCGCCACGGCTCATTCGCCGGATCCGATGACCTATGGCTACAAGTGGAATGATGAGCTAGTCTCGCGTGCCACGCCTGGTCTCGTCACACTGCCACAATATTTCCGTCTCAACGAAGGCCCTAAGAATAAGCAGTGGGTCGTCGTGAAACCCGCCGACGTGCCGGCCGCGACTGGGTTGACGGAACTCCGTTTCGATCGCCCGAAGGAAAAGCCGCAGGACCCGCGCACGACTCCCGAAGGTGCCCAGACGAGCTGGAAGATCCCCGGCCCGAAAACTGGGCCGTTTCAGGCCTTTCTCGGCGACGGCAGCGTCGTCACCTATTACTGGTATCGATTCGCCGACCAGCCGGCGATGCTCAACGCCGACCTCACCCCCGCCGAGCGCGAAGCCTTGCAGGCCACGGTCGAAAAGCTGCACCGCTCGTGGACCAAAGATCGCGATTACCTCGCGCCTCCGACCGTCGGTAAGCTCGCCGCGCTCGATCCAGCCCAGGTCCTGACTCCGCCCAAGGGACTCGAAATCGGCTACGTACCCATCGCGACGCGACAGGAATTAGCGAAGTAGTAAATAACCGCGGCTTGGTAGGGTAGGCACTGCGTGCCGACCTAGTCGCCTAGTGCGTCGGATGAGTTTAGGTCACGGCTAGGTCAGCACGCAGTGCTGACCATACCTTATGAACGCTCGGCGCGCACGCGGGCGGCGTTGCGTTGGCCGAAGGCGAAATAAATTACGAGACCGATGGCCATCCAGACGATGAGCCGGATCCAGGTGTCGGCCGGGAGGGCGAGCATCAGGTAGAAGCTGGCGGCGGCGCCGGCCGGGCCGACGACCCAGATGAACGGCGTGCGGAACGGGCGATGCAGGCCCGGGTCGATGACGCGCAGGGCCATGACGCCGAGGCAGACGAGTGCGAAGGCGAAGAGGGTGCCGATGCTGCAGAGTTCGCCGACGAGGCCGATCGGTGCGAGGCCGGCGGCGACCATGATGGCCATGCCCGTGACCAGCGTGATGCGCGCGGGCGTGCGGAATTTCGGATGCACCTTGCCAAACGAGACTGGCAGAAGGCCGTCCTTGGACATCGAAAAGAAGACGCGCGTCTGGCCGAGTAGTAGCACCAGGATGACCGAGCTTAGACCAAGGATGGCACCGAACTTGATAAACGGCGCGAGCCAAGGGAGACCCATGGCGTCGATGCCCTTGGCGATTGGCTGGGCCACGTTGAGTTGGTCGTAAGGCACCACGCCCGTGAGCACATAGGCCACGAGGATGTAGAGCACCGTGCAGATGGCGAGGGAGCCGAGCATGCCGATCGGCATGTC
>Ga0136642_1001394_pt1 | contig 10480 bp, 8 predicted proteins | sample LowCatLa1302831Y_FD_115313 | JGI IMG/M metagenome (GOLD analysis project Ga0136642, IMG submission 115313) | Freshwater microbial communities from Lower Cathedral Lake, Yosemite National Park, California, USA - 13028-31Y | ecosystem: Environmental > Aquatic > Freshwater > Lake ... | reverse complement strand
AATTTGGCCCAACCACTTTCAACCGCCTTGGTCATGCCGCCCATGGCATCGACTTCTTGAATAATTTCCCAAGCTTTGTCTGCCATCTCTTGCGTGAGCTTCTCCATCATGTAAGAACCAGCCCAAGGATCAATCACGCTAGTGATATGGGTCTCTTCCTGAAGAATTAATTGTGTATTTCGGGCAATCCGACTCGAAAACTCAGAAGGCAAGGCTATCGCTTCATCAAAGGAGTTGGTATGTAAAGATTGCGTACCGCCAAATACCCCCGCCATTGCTTCTACTGTAGTTCTTACAACGTTGTTGTAGGGATCTTGCTCAGTTAAGGACCAGCCTGATGTTTGGCAATGGGTGCGAAGCATTAAAGACTTTAGATTTTTTGGCTCAAACGTCTTCATAATGCGCCACCACAACAATCTTGCAGCGCGTAATTTGGCAACTTCCAGGTAGAAGTTCATACCAATCGCAAAAAAGAATGATAGGCGGCCTGCAAAACCATCAATATCTAATCCTTTGGCAAGCGCTGTTTTGACATACTCTTTACCATCAGCCAATGTAAAAGCCAATTCCAAAACTTGGTTGGCGCCTGCTTCTTGCATGTGATAACCCGAAATCGAAATCGAATTAAATTTAGGCATGTGCTTGGCGGTGTATTCAATAATGTCGCCAATGATGCGCATCGAAGGCTCTGGTGGGTAAATATAGGTATTGCGCACCATGAACTCTTTCAGAATATCGTTCTGAATTGTTCCTGATAACTGCTCTTGTTTTACGCCTTGCTCTTCACCAGCGACGATATAGCCTGCTAATACGGGTAATACAGCACCATTCATCGTCATCGAAACAGACACTTTGTCCAATGGAATGCCATCAAACAAAATCTTCATATCTTCTACAGTATCAATCGCAACACCGGCTTTACCAACGTCACCCGTAACCCGTGGATGGTCTGAGTCATAACCGCGGTGTGTTGCTAAATCAAATGCAACAGATACACCTTGACCACCAGCAGCCAATGCTTTGCGATAAAACGCATTGGATTCTTGAGCAGTTGAAAAGCCAGCGTATTGACGAATCGTCCATGGGCGAACTGAATACATGGTTGCTTGAGGACCACGTATGTAGGGTTCGAATCCGGGCAAAGTATTCGTGTAATTTAAGTCTTGCGTATCTGCAGACGTATACAGCGCTTTAATGTGAATTCCATCTGGCGTATTCCAACCCAGTTTTTCAGGATCACCATTTGGTGCTGATTTCTGCGCAGACTTCTTCCAATCATCCAGATTTGAGTCTGGAACTGCTGGCCACGAGTCTCCTGATGACCGTTTCTTTTCTGAACTCACAAAGCACTCCTAGTCAATTTTGTTGCATTGCATCCAATTTTCCTAATTCTGCTTGACTCTTGCTATTTTGTCCAGTTAATATGTATACATAATTATGAATACAAAACTCAACAATAGGCCTCTGTATGAAGACGTAGCTGATAGGCTGCGTGAGCAGATATTTAGTAAGCAATTAGAGCCAGGAAGCTGGCTAGATGAGCAATCCTTGGCAAATCAATTTGGTATTAGTCGCACACCCATGCGCGAAGCGATCAAAGCCCTGGCCTCTGAGGGCTTGGTAACGATGAAGCTGCGGCGAGGCGCTTACGTAACTGAAGTAAATCGGGCTGATTTGGAGCAAATTTTCACGGTTATATCGCTTCTAGAGTGCCAAACGGCCAAAGAATCAGCGCTCAAGGCTACAGAAGATGAGCTTAATCTCTTAGACCACCTGCACCATCGATTAGAAAAGGCCGCAGCAGACCGGGATATAGAGCAATTCTTTGAAATTAACGGTAAATTTCATGAGTTAATACAGCAAATTGCTGGCAATCGCTGGTTGAATGGCGTTATTGACGACTTAAGAAAAGTGCTTAAATTGCACCGTAGAGACTCATTAACAAGTACAGGAAGGCTGCAAAGCTCCCTGATTGAGCATCGAGAGATTCTCCGGGCTATCCTCAAGCGGGATGAAGCGGCGGCAGAAGCTGCGATGCGCAAGCACTTTGCCCATGGTTTAGAAGCACTTAGATAATACTAAATACCTATAAATAACAATGGCTTAGAATATTATCCTAAGCCATTGCTTTATCTATTTGCAATAGGGCTTACTTCTTGACAACAAAGTTTCCAGGCAAAGAGGTAATGTAAGCAGCGATATCTTGCATATCCGCATCGGAGTACCCCTGAGCTAAACCACCCATGATGGCGTTATTGCGACCATATTGCGGATTGCCACCCCCAACTTTGTATGCTTTTAATGCGTAATAAAGGTAGTCAGAGTATTGACCTGCTAGTTTTGGGTAAATAGGCAGAATGGGTGCGTTGAGTCCTGCTCCATGGCAAGCAACACAATTGCCCTTCTCTACCAAAGCTTGACCCTTATCTACGCTAGCAGCATTAGCAACATTCACTAGGCCAATACTAGAAAATAAAACTGCGGTAATTAGTGCAAAGTTCATAAACATATCTCTATCACTTCAATGAGTTGGGAGGTGAGCTAGCTGTTCGTGCAGCATAGTATTCGCCAAGGTCAGCCATATCCTGATCAGAAAGGGCACCAGCAATAGCGCGCATGGTTGGATGCTTTCTTTCACCCTTCTTATAGGCAGCTAATGCACTCGCAATATAGCCTGCATTCTGACCACCGATCATGGGCACTTTATAGACAAATGGATAGTCAGCGCGGTAGTCAGGGATAGCGTGACAGCCAACACAAAGCCATACTTTGGCATTCGCAGCTGTAGCATTACCCTTAATTTCATCAGCCTGTGCAGCAAAACCAGCGGCTGCTAAACCGATAGCGATTAGCAATCGAGGCAGAATTGTTCTTTTTTTCATAGAAATCAGTTTTAGTGAGTTTGATTTAAATCAAGTGGACACATTATAGCGGACTGATGCGTTTGGAAGCATTATTGGGCTGATTTGAGCACCTAAAACCCATCAAAATATCCCAAAAAAGAGTTGGCTAAAGCACTTGCCAGTAAGATTCATTACCTACCCAATCTGGATTCAAAATCATGAGCAACGCTTACCTTGATCGCCTCAAATCTCTCGGGATTGAACTCCCTCCAGCCGGACCACCTGCAGCTGCTTACGTAATGGCCCGAACTTCTGGCAATACGATTTTTCTTTCTGGCCATATTGCCAAAAAAGATGACAAGGCTTGGGTAGGAAAGCTAGGCAAGGATATGGATACTGAAACCGGAAAAGCTGCTGCCAGATCTGTAGCGATTGATCTCATTGCTACCTTACAAAGCCATTTGGGCTCATTAGATAAAATCAAGCGCATTGTCAAAGTCATGGGCTTAGTTAATTCCACCGATCAATATACCGATCAACATTTGGTGATTAATGGCTGCTCAGAATTACTGGCTGAAGTTTTTGGTGATGCAGGCAAGCATGCCCGCAGTGCATTTGGTGTTGCGCAAATTCCCTTGGGTGCTTGCGTTGAAATTGAATTAATAGCCGAGATTTAAAAACGCTTTAAGTTAAATTTAGAAAGCTCGGCTTCAGTGTCAACATCTGCAATATAAGCCTGATTGTCAGTAGCAAAAATCTGCACTAATTCTGGATTTTGATCCATAAAGGGTCTACAAACCATTTTGGGTATTGCCAAAATATCTGTAATAACCTGACGTGAAAACACGACTGGGTTGCCGCGCCGCTCCGCCACCATGGGCAAGATGACTTGTTTATTCTGATCGCGCTGCTGATATTGTTTTAGTAAGTTATCCATCTCAATAGTACCTACGAAGGGTTGATCACATAGAGCAAGCAACAATACATCGTAATCACTCTTTAAAGTTTCAAGACCTAAACGTACGGAAGATGCTTGACCTAGTTCTGGGCGTGGATTGCGTATATATTCAATGGGTATATCGAGATTCTGTTTTAGCTCGGCTAATTCAGACTCAATCGCATCAGCATAAAAACCAGTCACTACCAGGAACTCTATCGGTGAAAATCCTGTGATTGACTTGGCAAAACGACTCAGCAGACTTTGGCCATCCTTTTGGAGAAGCGCTTTGGGCGTTGAGCCTAAACGACTACCCTCACCCGCAGCCAATAGAAGAACTGCCAAGCGAAGATTAGCGGGGTCAGATTGTTTACCCAAAGATGTCATTAGAGTGATAATAAATAGGAAACTAGAAAAATAAACAATAAAGATCATTCACAGCATGAATAGCACCGATTTAAGCGTTCTTCGTTCTGCCGTCACTTGGCTTAAAGCCGGCCACTCTGTTGCTATTGCTACGGTTGTGCAAACTTGGGGTTCTGCCCCGAGGCCTATTGGCTCCTGGCTCGCCATTCGAGAGGATGGTCAGGTAGCGGGTTCTGTTTCTGGTGGCTGTGTTGAAGATGACTTGATTCGTCGCGTCCAAACAGAAATTCTGACTAGGTCTATTCCTGAAATGGTGGTGTATGGAGTAAGCCAACAAGAAGCTGCCCGCTTTGGGCTTCCTTGTGGCGGTACCTTAAGGCTGTTGGTTGAACCAAAACCTGAGCTGGCGTTACTAGAGAAGTTGCTTGCGCAGATCTCATCTCATCAAATTACCCGCCGTACAGTCAACTTAAGTACAGGCCAATCCATCCTAGGCGCTGGATCACGGCATGACCAATTTGTTTGTAATGATCAAGAAATGCAAACGACTTACGGGCCACGTTGGCGTATGGTCATCATTGGTGCCGGCCAACTGTCTTTGTATACCGCTGACTTTGCGCTAGCGTCCGACTTTGAAGTGATTGTGATTGACCCACGTGAAGAATACGCAGAAGGCTTAAATCGTGAAGACCTGATTTTCATCAAAGGCATGCCTGATGATGTATTGCTTGAAATTGGGGTTGACCAACATACTGCTGTCGTAGCGCTAACTCATGACCCTAAGCTAGATGATATGACGCTGATGGAGGCTTTAAAGTCCCCTGCTTTTTATGTTGGCGCATTAGGTAGCCGCAATAACACTCAAAAACGCAAAGAGCGCCTCTTAGAGTTTGATCTCAATCAAGAGCAAATTGATCGCCTCCATGGCCCAGTAGGCTTGCATATTGGAGCACTAACTCCACCAGAGATCGCGGTTTCGATTCTGGCGGAGGTCATTGCCGTTAAATACGGCATCAGCATTCCAAAGAAAAACTAGTTACTTAATTCGCTTTAAGTTTGGCGTCTTTGAGGCGTGGCTCAACAAAGTGGCCTTTGCGTGCACGGTTGCCAGCAAATGATTTGAGTGTCTTGGCATCTAGATTCAGTTCTGTTGGCTTACCAGCACGACCTGCGCCACTGTAAGTTGCACCATCTGGACCCACAGCAATTGCAGAGGCTAAAAATTCTTGATCATCTAAGCCCATCAAGATAACGCCCCTTCCACCTGTAGGTAAACGCTTCAGATCACCCAATGGGAACACCAGCAATTTAGAAGCTTGCGATAAGCAAGCTACTTGCTTCATACCAACGTTGACTTTAACTGCGCCTAAGGGTGCATCTCCAGGCTCTTTAGCATCAATGCTGACAAAGGATTTACCTGCCTTGTTGCGAGTACTCATGTCGGTAACATTAGCTAAGAAGCCATAGCCGGCTTTAGTAGAAAGCAGGACTAAGTCATCTGGCTGACCAGCGTAATAGGCCACCATTTGTGAGCCAGGGGCTAAGTTAACAAAGCTCGTTAAGGGTGAACCATCTCCGCGTGCGCCAGGTAATTCGCTTACGGGAACGGTATAAACCCGTCCATCACTGCCAAAACCTTGGATCACATCAACCGTGCGAACCTCAAAGGTCTCATACATGCCATCACCTGCCTTGAAACTAAACTGGGTAGGGTCGTGCTCATGACCTTGACGAACACGTACCCAACCTTTTTGAGAGACGATCACAGTTACTGGTTCATCGATCACTTTAGTTTCTGCGATAGCGCGTTTATCTTCCTGAATTAAAGTGCGACGATCATCACCAAAATCTTTCATATCAGATTCGATCTCTTTAATGATGCGCTTACGCAATACAGCATCGCTTTGTAATAGACCGTCTAAATCATCTCGCTCAGATTTGAGCTCTTTGAGCTCCTGTTCAATCTTGATACCTTCAAGACGTGCCAACTGGCGCAAACGAATATCCAAAATATCTTCAGCTTGACGATCGGATAGTTTGAACTCTTTAATCAAGTCAACCTTAGGTTCATCACTATTACGAATAATCTTAATAACCTTATCAATATTGAGAAGAACCGTTAATCGCCCTTCCAATATGTGCATGCGATCATTGACTTTGCCCAAGCGATACTGGGTGCGACGGGTTACAGTAGCAACCCTAAACTCAACCCACTCCGTCAGAATCTCTTTGAGACCTTTTTGGCGGGGGCGACCATCATTACCAATCATCACCAAATTCATTGGCGCATTAGATTCCAGTGAGGTGTGAGCCAATAAAAGATTAGCAAACTCATTCACATCAATATTTTTACTCTTAGGCTCAAATACCAAACGCACTGCTGCATCTTTACTTGATTCATCACGCACGCAATCTAATACATTCAAAATAGTAGACTTCAGATTATTTTGCTCAGGAGTCAGCGTCTTTTTACCAACCCTCACTTTTGGATTGGTAATCTCCTCAATCTCTTGTAATACACGCTGCGAAGAAGTTGCTGGTGGTAGTTCATTGACAACAATCTGCCATTGGCCACGGGCCAATTCTTCAACAGACCACCGCGCTCGCACCTTAATGCTGCCCCGGCCCGCTTCATAAATCTGGGCTATCTCAGCGGTAGAGGAAATGATTTGTCCACCACCTGGATAGTCTGGGCCAGGCATGATGCCAAGCAAGTCCAGAGTGGATAGCTTAGGAGACTTCATTAAAGCTATTGCAGCGCTAGCTACCTCACGCAAGTTATGGGAAGGAATCTCGGTTGCCATACCAACAGCAATACCAGATGCACCGTTTAAAAGAACAAATGGCAGGCGTGCTGGTAACAACTTAGGTTCTTGAAATGAACCGTCATAGTTAGGCGCGAAATCAACAGTTCCTTGATCAATTTCGCTCAATAACAAGCCAGCTATTTTAGTTAAACGCGCTTCGGTGTAACGCATTGCAGCTGCACCATCACCATCGCGTGAACCAAAGTTACCTTGACCATCAATTAAGGGATAGCGCAATGAGAAACTTTGAGCCAAACGAACCAAAGCATCATAAGCAGATTGATCGCCATGCGGATGGAACTTACCCAGCACATCACCTACAACGCGGGCACTCTTTACTGGCTTAGCGTCAGCACGTAGACCCATTTCACTCATAGAGAACAAAATACGGCGTTGTACGGGCTTCTGACCATCAGACACTTCTGGTAAAGCACGGCCCTTTACTACGCTGATGGCATAGTCCAGATAAGCGCGCTCTGCGTAAACTGCTAAGGTCAAACTATCTTTACTATCTTCATTGAGATCTATCGTCTTTGGATCATGCGGATCTTTCGGTCCTTTTGAACTAGTCTTCGCCTTAGGAGCTTCTTCAGCCTCGATTGGATCGGAGAATAGATCGGCCTGCTGAGTAGCGGTTTTCTTGCTTGGAGTTTTCTTCGTTGCCATTAAATATCCGCCTCAACTTCATTACCGCGCTCTTCAAGCCAATCACGTCTTGCGCCAGATTCAGACTTACCCATCAACATATCCATCGTTTTAAAGGTTTCATCTTCAGTCCAAGAACCTAAAGTCACCGGCAGTAAGCGTCGGGTATCTGGATTAAGGGTGGTATCCCACAATTGTTCAGCGCTCATTTCCCCTAAGCCTTTGAAACGTGAGATTTGCCAAGCAGAATCTTTAACGCCATCTTTACGTAATTTGTCTTCAATCGCTTGTAGCTCACTAGCATCAAGTGCATAAATTTTTTGCGCTGGTTTTTTCCCGCGTGCTGGCGCATCGACTCTAAAGAGTGGTGGCCTAGAAATGTGTACGTGACCCAAATCAATCAGCTTAGGAAAATGCTTGTAGAACAGCGTTAATAAGAGCACCTGAATGTGGGCTCCATCAACGTCAGCATCAGACAGAATGCAAACCTTACCGTAACGTAAGTTCGATAGATCAGGATCATCATTCAGACCATGCGGATCTACGCCAATAGCTACAGCAATATCGTGCACCTCATTATTGGCAAATAGGCGGTCGCGTTCTGCCTCCCAAGTGTTCAAAACCTTACCGCGTAGGGGCAAGATGGCTTGATATTCTTTATTGCGACCCATTTTGGCTGAGCCGCCAGCTGAATCACCCTCAACCAGAAAGATTTCATTCATGGAGATGTCTTGACTCTCACAGTCAGTGAGTTTTCCAGGGAGAACTGCAACACCAGAGGATTTTTTCTTCTCAACCTTTTGGCCAGCTCTAGTTCTTGCTTGAGCTTGTTTGATGACTAAGTCAGCCAGTTTGCGACCGTAATCAACGTGCTGGTTCAGCCAAAGCTCTAATGCAGACTTTGCATAGCCAGATACCAACCGAACTGCATCCCGAGAATTTAAGCGCTCTTTAATTTGACCCTGAAACTGTGGATCCAATACTTTGGCAGACAAAATAAAAGAGGCGCGTGCAAAGACATCTTCTGGCATGAGCTTGACACCTTTTGGTTGCAAAGCATGCATCTCAATAAAGCCTTTGACAGCATTGAAGAGACCTTCACGCAAGCCACTTTCATGCGTGCCACCAGCAGGCGTTGGGATGAGATTCACATAGCTCTCGCGCACAGGCGCACCATCTTCAGTCCAGCATACGACCCAGCCAGCGCCCTCACCTTCGGCAAACGAATCGTCTTCACCAGTACCTGTGGCGTATTGCTCCGCTTCGAATGGCGGTATCACTTCGGGGCCATGTCCAGCTTGCGCAATTGCTTCGTTTAAGTAGCCACGTAAACCTTGGGCATATTGCCAAGTTTGACTATCGCCCGATTTTTCTTGAATGAGGGTGACTTTCACACCAGGCAATAGCACTGCCTTAGAACGCAAGAGACGAATCAGGTCAGCCATCGGAATGGTTGAGCTATCAAAATACTTACCATCAGGCCATGCACGTACACGTGTGCCATGTGATTTATCTTGTTTGGACGATGGTTTTGTTTTGAGCTTCTCGATAACTCTGCCATCAGCAAAAGTTAAAGTAGAAACCTGTGCATCACGCCATACCGTGACTTCTAATCTTTTGGAGAGTGCATTGGTGACAGAAACTCCAACACCATGCAAACCACCTGAGAATGCATAGGCACCACCGGCACCTTTTTCAAATTTACCGCCAGCATGCAATTGGGTAAATACGATTTCGACTACCGGGAGTTTTTCAGTAGGATGCATTCCCACCGGAATACCGCGCCCATCATCCTCTACGCTTACGCTGCTATCGGTATGCATAGTCACAATAATGTGTTTGCCAAACCCCCCTAATGCCTCGTCTGAGGCGTTATCTAAGACCTCTTGAATGACATGCAAGGGATTGTCGGTTCGGGTGTACATTCCCGGGCGCTGACGGACGGGTTCCAGGCCTTTTAGGACCTGAATCGACGATTCGCTGTATTCGGAAGTTTTACGAGTAGCCATGCGCGCAAATTGTAGTCATGTCTGAGCTCAAAGCGGAACTTTTCAAGAATTCCCCTGCTATCCATGCCAAAATCAGGGCATGGGAGCCTTAAGTCATATTCGTGTTTTAGACCTTAGTCGGGTGCTGGCTGGCCCCTGGTGTGCCCAAAATCTGGCAGATCTCGGTGCCGACGTCATTAAAGTCGAGCGCCCTGGCGCTGGAGATGACACCCGCCATTGGGGCCCTCCTTTTGCTAAAGATGCTAACGGCAAAGAAACGAAAGAGTCTGCCTACTTTATTTGCATTAACCGAAATAAGCGCTCCATCACGATCGACATTGCTAAGTCTGAGGGGCAAGACATTATTCGCAAGCTTGCAGCAGAGTCTGATGTGGTGATTGAAAATTATAAGGTTGGTGATTTAGCAAAATATGGTCTTGATTATGAAAGCCTCAAGAAAGTAAAACCTGATTTAGTTTATTGCTCGATTACAGGTTTTGGTCAAACTGGTCCATACGCAAATCGCCCTGGTTATGACTTCATTATTCAAGGCATCGGTGGCTTTATGAGCATTACTGGTGAAGCTCATGATTTTGAAGGTGCTAGCCCACAAAAAGCCGGGGTTGCGATTGCCGATATTTTCACGGGCATGTATGCCTCCTCTGCAATTCTGGCGGCCGTCATTCATCGCGATCGAACTGGTGAAGGCCAATATATCGATATGTCCTTGCTCGATACGCAGATTGCAGTGATGGCTAATATGTCGAGTGCCTACCTCACTTCTGGTGAAGTTCCCAAGCGCTGGGGTAATGCCTCACCCATCATCGTTCCCTATCAAACGTTTGCAACATCAGATGGCTGGATCATTGTGGCAGCGGGTAATGATGGTCAGTT
>Ga0136642_1001393_pt1 | contig 10484 bp, 12 predicted proteins | sample LowCatLa1302831Y_FD_115313 | JGI IMG/M metagenome (GOLD analysis project Ga0136642, IMG submission 115313) | Freshwater microbial communities from Lower Cathedral Lake, Yosemite National Park, California, USA - 13028-31Y | ecosystem: Environmental > Aquatic > Freshwater > Lake ... | reverse complement strand
TCGGCTTCAATGTGAAGCCAGAACCTCAGACTGCACTCTTTGCTGATGCCGAAGGCGTAGAAATTCGTTTCTATACCGTCATCTACCAAGCAATTGAAGAGATCGAAGCTTCACTCAAGGGCTTGCTTAAGCCAGAGTACGAAGAGATTGTTCTTGGTAATGCCGAAGTTCGTGACATCTTTAAGTCCAGCAAGTTTGGTGATATCGCTGGTTCAGTCGTACAAGATGGATTTATCCGTCGTAACGCTAAGGCTCGTACGCTGCGTGCTGGTGCTGTTATTGGTGAAGGTCTCACCATCGAATCGCTCCGTCGATTCAAGGATGATGCCACTGAAGTGAAGGAAGGTTTCGAGTGCGGTATCGGACTCGGAAATTACAAGGCACTCGAAGTGGGCGACATCATTCAGACCTACGAGATGCGCGAAAAGAAGCGGGCTTAAGTCATGGCTTCCAATCGCGCACTTAAAGTCGCCGACCGCATTAAAGAGGTAGTTGCTGGCGCGCTCGAGTCTCGGGTAAAAGATCCCCGACTCGGGTTCGTCACGCTTACTGATGTACGTGTTACCGGTGACCTTCAACAAGCTTCAATTTTTTATACAGTGCTGGGTGATGAAGAAGCTCAAGCATCCACTGCAGCTGCGCTCAATTCCGCTAAGGGGTTATTGCGCTCTGAAGTAGGAGCAGCGCTCGGACTTCGCATCACTCCATCTATAACATTTATTGCCGATGGCCTTGCTGAATCTGCAGCTGAGATGAACGATCTGCTCTCCCAGATGAAGGCAGCTGATGCTGAACTCGCGAAACTTCGCGTAGGAGCTAAGCCGGTCGAAGCAGATCCGTACAAGAAGCTCGATTAAGCAGTTTCAGTGTCGGTCAACGGCTTCTTACTAGTAGATAAAGCTGGTGGAATGACGAGCCACGATGTCGTCGCCAAACTCCGCAAGCGATTTTCTACCAAGAAGATTGGTCATGCCGGAACACTCGATCCGATGGCGACGGGTGTTCTTGTTATCGGGATCGGAAGCGCAACCCGGTTGCTTCAATATGTGACTGATGGCCTGAAAGAGTACGAAGCGACCATTCGTCTCGGTTCTGGGACTCATACTGATGATCGCGAAGGCGATGTAATTTCGACCGTTGATCCTTCACACATTACGGATGAAGAGATCAAGAGTGGCTTGGCGCTGCAAGCAGGCAAAATTCAACAACGACCAAGCTCAGTGTCAGCGATCAAGATTGATGGCAAGCGTGCGCACGAGCGTGTTCGTGATGGCGAAGTTGTTGATATTCCAGCTCGCGAAGTTGAAGTATTCGAAATTGAGATTAAATCCATTACTCGCGGCGACGGTGCTATCGATATTGATGTCCGAGTCAAATGTTCTGCTGGTACTTATATTCGCGCTATTGCTAGAGATTTAGGGGAGCATCTATTAGTTGGAGGCCACCTCACCGCACTTCGCCGTACCCTCGTTTCACCTTTCCCTATCTCTGATTGTGGAGATTGGGAGAGCGCAGAACCGATCGGAGTTGCTGCAGGAATTTTGCAGATTCTTCCTACTCGTACCCTCGACTTTGAAGAGATGACCGAGATTTCTTTTGGACGTTATCTCGCACCGAACGCAGAACTTGGGGCGGTCGCAGCGCTCTCACCAGCGGGGGAGTTCGCAGCTCTCCTGGAAAACAAAGTAGTAGCCGAAAAATCTGTGGCTGCGCCCATCCTGGTAGCCGTGAAAGAATAACCACATGAGTGCCCAGAAGAATTGTGTTGTCATCGGTATTTTCGATGGCGTCCATCAGGGACATCAAGCACTTCTCACGATGGCTGCGCAGTATGGTCGCGTTGTAGTGCTGACCTTCTTCCCGCATCCCACTTCAGTATTTGCGCCAGAGCGCACACCATCACAGTTAGTGCCGCTCGAGGATCGCATCCATCTGCTGATGAAGAATGGCGCAGATGAAGTAGTGGTTATTGATTTCACGCCAGAATTTGCGGCGATGTCGCCCGATGAATTTATTCAGAAGATTCTGATCGAAAAGCTAAAGGCGGACCATGTTGTAGTCGGTGCAAATTTCACTTTCGGACATAAAGCTGCAGGAACCGCGGAATATCTTCGCGCGAGCAATAAGGGCTTCGAAGTGACAGTGGTTGGCCTGGAAGAGAATCGCGGCGCCCCCGTCTCTTCCTCACGAATTCGCCATCTCATCACAGATGGAGATGTTGAACGAGCCGCTGATTTGCTCACTCGTAACTTTTATCTCGTAGGGCCAGTTGTGCACGGCGAGAAGCGAGGTCGGGAGATTGGCTATCCAACCGCAAACATTGGTTTAGATTCTCTCGCAACCATTCCCGCGGATGGAATTTATGCGGGTTGGTTAACGGTTGGTCCCAATCGTTGGCCTACGGCAATTTCAATTGGGACGAACCCAACTTTTCCCGGAGTACGTGGTCGGCAAGTAGAGGCTTACGCGCTAGATGAGACTGATTTAGATTTATATGATCAAGTTGCAAACGTTGAATTCGTTGCCCGCCTTCGCGATACCTTGAAGTTTGATGGACTCGAGCCGCTCCTTGTCCAAATGGCTCAAGATTGCCTCAACGCTAAGCAGGTTCTTGGGCTCTAATCACGCCTGATTCAGACCCGTTTTGTCTCGCACGTAGCTCCGCTGGTAACCTTGCCCAGTCTTAAAGGACGTTCAAGCGAGTAATCGAGCCTTCGTGAATTACACCGAGGCCCTCGTGACAGCAACAGGAGTGAAACACATGGCACTACAGCCTGCAGAGAAAAAAGAGATCATCACAAAGTACGGCACTTCTGCCACTGACACAGGAAGCCCTGAAGCTCAGGTAGCGCTGCTCTCACGCCGCATTGAACAAATTACAGAACACCTCAAGACCAATAAGCACGATCACCACAACCGTCGTGGTCTATTACTCATGGTGGGTAAGCGTCGTCGTATCCTGCAATACCTTGCACGTACAGATGTCACTCGTTACCGCGCGATTATCGAAAAGCTTGGTATTCGCCGCTAAATAAGAATTAGCTTTTTATCTAAGAGCTATTTAAGAAGACGCCCTCATGCCAGTTAATTGGTCCTCGGTAGTGGTTTCCGGATTCGATTCCGTGAACTTCGATCGAAGATCCATTTCCTGTTGTGAGGGCACTTCACCAAAAGAATTTTGGTGGGGATTAAAGAAATGGAGCGACCTATGGAAGGTCAAGATGTGAAGTTCGCCGTTGCAAAGATTGATAACGGCAAGTTTGGAAAGAGAGAGATCCGCTTTGAAACCGGACGCCTAGCTCGTCAAGCAGCAGGTACAGCAATCGTTTATCTCGATGATGATTCGATGTTGCTTTCAGCAACAACTGCTTCTAAAAACCCGAAGGACCAATTCGACTTCTTCCCACTAACGGTGGATGTGGAAGAGCGTATGTATGCAGCAGGAAATATTCCTGGCTCATTCTTCCGCCGCGAAGGCCGTCCATCCGAAGATGCAATTCTGACCTGTCGTTTAATCGACCGTCCATTGCGTCCAACATTCGTTAAGGGACTTCGTCACGAAGTTCAAATCGTTGTCACGGTTATGGCGTTAAACCCAGATCACATGTACGACGTAATTGCGATTAACGCTGCATCAATGTCTACTCAACTTGCTGGTCTCCCATTCTCTGGCCCAATTGGTGGAGTTCGCGTTGCACTTATCGAGGGTCAATGGGTTGCATTCCCTAACCACTCTGATTTGGATAAGGCCGCCTTCGACATGGTCGTTGCTGGTCGTATTGCTGGCGACGATGTTGCCATCATGATGGTGGAAGCAGAAGCTACTTCAAAGACAATCGGACTTATCAAGGATGGCGCGCAAGCTCCTACTGAAGAGATTGTTGGCGCAGGACTCGATGCGGCAAAGCCATTTATCCGCTTGCTCTGTGAAGCACAGATGGAACTCGCAAAGAGTTCTGCCAAGCCAACCGGCGTATTCCCTGTCTTCTTGGATTACCAAGATGATGTTTATGCTGCTGTTGAAGCTGCTGCGAAGGATAAGCTCGCAAAGGCTCTGACTATTGCTGGCAAGCAAGATCGCGAAACCGCTCTTGATGAAGTCAATGCATCAGTCACAGAATCACTTATCGAGCAGTTCGAAGGCCGTGGCAAGGAAGTTTCAGCCGCACTTCGTTCTGTTACTAAGAAGCTTGTCCGTCAGCGTGTTCTTCGCGAGAAGGTACGTATCGATGGTCGCGGCCCACGCGATATCCGTGCAATTACTGCCGAGGTAGAAGTTATTCCTCGCGTTCACGGTTCCGCAATCTTCGAACGTGGCGAGACTCAAATTCTTGGCGTAACAACCTTGAACATGCTCAAGATGGAGCAACAGCTCGATACGTTGAGCCCAGAGAACCACAAGCGTTATATGCACAACTACAACTTCCCTCCTTACTCAGTAGGCGAGACAGGTCGTGTTGGTTCACCTAAGCGTCGCGAAATCGGCCACGGTGCACTTGCAGAGCGCGCACTACTTCCAGTTCTTCCTACCCGCGAAGAATTCCCATACGCAATCCGTCAGGTCTCTGAAGCACTTGGTTCCAATGGATCAACATCCATGGGTTCTGTCTGCGCATCAACCATGTCATTGCTTAACGCTGGTGTGCCGCTTAAGGCTGCAGTTGCCGGTATCGCAATGGGCCTCATCTCCGATGAAGTAGATGGAAAGACTGAATACGTCGCCATCACCGACATCCTCGGGGCTGAAGATGCATTCGGCGATATGGACTTCAAGGTTGCAGGAACAAAGGATTTTGTTACTGCCCTACAACTCGATACCAAGCTCGATGGAATTCCTGCTTCAGTACTTGCTGGTGCTCTGCTCCAAGCAAAAGAAGCGCGTATGACCATTCTCGGCATCATGAACCAAGCAATTGACGCACCAGATGAGATGAGCCTTCTTGCTCCTCGCATCATCTCAGTCAAGGTTCCAGTCGATTTGATCGGCGCAATCATCGGACCTAAGGGCAAGATGATTAATCAGATTCAAGATGAGACCGGCGCAGATATCACCATCGAAGATGATGGCACTGTCTACATTGGTGCCCTCGAAGGTTCACAAGCAGAAGCTGCTAAGGCCATGATTGATGCAATCGCAAACCCAGTAGTTCCCAAGGTGGGCGAGCGTTTCAACGGTTCAGTAGTAAAGCTTGCAACATTCGGCGCATTTATCTCACTCGTTCCCGGTAAAGATGGCTTGCTCCACGTATCTCAGATTCGCAAGATGCATGGCGGAAAGCGCATTGAGAACCTCGAAGAAGTTATGAAGGTCGGCGACAAGATTGAAGTCGAAATTCAAGAGATCGATCCAAAGGGTAAGTTCTCGTTGGTAGCAGTTGCTCCAGATGGAACCATCTTCGGTTCCGAAGAAGCGGCTAAGTAATAAGAGAAATTGGCTAAGACAACCCTCCCTAGCGGACTGCGAATTGTTACCGAAGAGGTAAATACAGTTCGCTCCGCTGCGGTGGGAATCTGGGCAAATGTTGGCTCTCGCGATGAATCTAGAGATTCGGTTGCGGGAGCTTCTCACTTTCTTGAGCACCTACTTTTTAAGGGCACCAAGTCTCGTTCTGCACTAGAAATTTCTTCGTCAATTGAAGCCGTCGGCGGCGAGATGAATGCCTTCACGACCCAGGAGTACACCTGCTTCTACGCACGTGTTATCGATACCGATCTAAAGCTCGCAGTCGATGTCGTCTCAGATCTCATCACCTCATCTATTGTTAAAGCTGAAGATGTCGATGGGGAACGCAACATTGTCTTGAGTGAAATTGCAGTACGCGATGAAGATCCATCGGATTACATTCACGAGCTCTACCTCTCCACTTACTACGGTAATTCTCCGCTCGGTAAGTCGATTCTCGGTACGGTTGAATCAATTACCGATATGAGTCGGGCATCAGTATTTAATTACTACAAGAAGCACTACCGCCCAGAAGAGCTAGTCGTCTCTGTTGCCGGCAATGTGAAGCATAAGAACGTTGTTAAGTTAGTTGAGAACGCACTCTCGCAGGATGGCTTCCTTGATGTTCCCGATGCACAATCTGACATTCGTCCCGCCACCCCTATTAAAACGCCAGGGCTAGGCAAGATTGGCCTGATTGATCGTAAGACTGAGCAGGCGCATGTTCTTTACGGATTCCCGGGCGTCGCTCGAACTGATAAGCGTCGCTTCGCACTCGCCATTCTCTCTTCCGCAGTTGGTGGCGGAATGTCATCACGTCTATTCCAAGAGATTCGCGAGAAGCGCGGATTGGCGTACACGACATATGCATACGGACAACAATTTGCCGGTACGGGAACTCTCGCTTTTTATGCAGGCTCCAAGCCAGAGAAAGCAGAAGAAGTTCTCAAATTAATGCGCGAAGTCAGTTTCGATGTTGCCGAACACAGTTTAACTCTCGACGAGATTAAACGTGCCAAGGGAGCAGTCACCGGTTCATTGGTCCTTGGCCAAGAAGATACTGGTTCCCGCATGACACGGATTGGCAAGAGCGAGCTCGTCTACGGCGAAATCATGAGCTTCGATGAGATTCTGCGCGAGGTAAATGCCGTGACACCCGAAGAAGTTCATCAATTAGCCCGCGACCTCTTTAACCAAGAGGCTACGCTTGCCGTTGTAGGACCGTTCCGCAGTACATCTCGATTTGAAAAGGCGATGGCATGAGTATCAAAGTTGCAGTCCTTGGCGCTAAAGGTCGCATGGGCGCGCAGACAGTTCAATCGATTATTGACGCTCCCGATTTAGAAATCAGTGCAGCGCTCGATCTTGGCGATTCACTCGATCAATTACTCTCTACTGGAACCCAAGTGGTCGTGGACTTTACCCACCCCAATTCAGTTATGGGAAACCTTGAATTCGCCATTAACCACGATATTTCAGTAGTTGTAGGTACCACTGGTTTTGATGATGCAAAGCTCGCAACGATTAAGAGCTGGTTATCTGCTCATCCAAATGTAGGTGCGTTAATTGCTCCTAACTTCGGTCTTGGCGCGGTGTTAATGATGCAATTTGCAGCAAGTGCTGCCAAGTATTTTGAATCAGCTGAAATCATCGAACTGCATCATCCCAACAAGGCAGATGCACCTTCGGGAACAGCAAAGCGAACCGCAGAGTTAATGACGCAAGCGCGCAAGGAAGCGAAGCGACCAGCGATGCCAGATGCCACAACTGATTCAATGGCTGGTGCACGTGGTGCAATCGTTGGCGATATCCCTGTGCACTCTGTTCGCCTGCGTGGATTAGTTGCCCATCAAGAAGTCGTACTCGGCGATACTGGTGAGACGCTTTCCATTCGTCACGATTCGATCGATCGCACTGGTTTTATGCCAGGTGTTTTACTTGCCTGTCGCACTGTTACATCTCGTCCAGGTCTTACCTTCGGACTTGAGCATTACATGGATCTCAACTAACAAATAACAAGGGAGCAGATATGTCAAAGATAGTTATCTACGGCGCAGAATGGTGTGGCGATTGCCGCCGCTCAAAGCGATTCCTGGATCGAAATAATGTTGCATATGAATACATTAATATTGAAGAAGATGCTGCTGCGACTGAGAAAGTTATCGAAATTAATGGTGGAATGAAGTCAATTCCAGTCATCATCTTTGAAGATGGTACTCATATGACTGAGCCTTCAGATATCGATCTTCAAGCAAAGCTCGAAGCGCTTAAGGTTCTCTAATCTATTTAAAGTTGCAAATTAAGGCTGAAGTAATAGCGGCGCCCACAACCACAACCGGGAAGGGCGCCTTTGCTATGAGAGCAGCAATTGCAACGGCAACTCCAGCAGCACGCTGATCAAGTACAAATTTGGTCTTATCCGTAAGAGTTTGTACGGCGACAAGAGCGCTAAGAAGAGCAATCGGAACCAGGGTATTGATTCGTTGAATGCGAGAATGCGCTAACCAGGATTGTGGAATCGATGAACCAATATATTTGAGAGCAAAGGCGAGCACGCTGGCTCCGATGACTGCAATCCACCCTGGACTCATTTGCGCCACCCCACAATTATCGAGATCAGCGCACAAGAGATAATCGGAACGCCGGCCGGAACAAATGGAGTGAGTGAGAGTGAAAGAATGATCGCTGCCCCAGCGACAGCCCATGTCTCACGCGCTTTGAGCCGCGGCCACAGAAGACCGAGAAAAGCAGCGGGCACTGCAGCATCTAAGCCCCACGCCGATGGATCTCCAATTGCCTTAGCTCCGAGCGCGCCGAGCACCGTGAAGATGTTCCAGAAAATAAAGACACCGATACCGGTAAACCAAAAACCTTTACGCATCTCTTCATCGGTCGATTGTGCGAGCGCGACACCAGTGGACTCATCGATGGTGATTTGTGCGCCGAGAATCCGCTTCATGCCACGATGATTGAGAATCGGTGCGAGTCGTAATCCGTACAAAGCATTGCGAGTACCTAAAAGAGTTGACGTCGCAATTGCGCTAACTGCGCTGCCGCCTGCTCCCATTACTCCAACGACTGCAAACTGCGAAGCGCCAGAGAAGAGAAGGAGTGAGAGAACGCAGGCCTGCGCAACAGTAAAATGATTTGCGATTGCAGCTGCCCCGAAGGCAATCCCATAAGCCCCGACGGTGAAGGCGACGGTGAAGGAGTCGCGTTTCACATTTCTGCTGGAGTTGGCTGACACGCCGATATTCTGCCCTAATCCGCCGCTTATGAGGAGCGTCTATATAGGGTCGGCGCATGAGCGAAAAAGCCGAAGTTTTCCCGATTCAGTTCCGTGAGGACATGACCGTTGAACTCGTTAAATCGAGTGCGAGTGACTCTGATGTTATTTGGGCTGCTCGTGTATCTACCGCTGGCGATAAGTCGCTTGAATCCGTGGGATCTGATGCTTCAGCTGCCGAAGGTTTGATTAACTATCTTGCTCGCGAACGTCACGGCTCTCCATTTGAGCACACCTCGATGACCTTCTTTATCTCGGCACCAATTTTTGTCTTCCGTGAATTTATGCGTCACCGAATCGCCTCATACAACGAAGAGAGTGGTCGTTACCGCGAACTCCGCCCAGTCTTTTATGTTCCTTCGAAAGAGCGCAATCTCGTTCAAATCGGAAAGCCTGGCTCCTATTCATTTATTCCTGGAACTGATGAGCAATACAACATCACGGTGGAAGCAATTAAAGAGTCATGCAATCATGCATACGATGCTTACAAGAAGATGCTCGATGCTGGAGTTGCCCGAGAAGTTGCTCGCGCAGTTCTGCCAGTCACTCTTTATTCATCGATGTATGTGACTATGAATGCCCGCGCACTCATGAACTTCCTTTCGTTACGTACCGCTCGCGAGGGCTCTCACTTCCCTAGCTATCCGCAGCGCGAAATCGAGATGGTGGCCGAGAAAATGGAAGAGCATTTTGCTCAATTGATGCCTATTACGTATAAAGCCTTTGAAAAGTCTGGACGCATCGCTCCATAAGCGCGGTAACCTTCTCTCATGCACATTGATGCGCCATTTGGCCGAATGCTCACCGCAATGGTGACCCCATTCAACAAGGACCTCTCGATCGATTGGGCTGGCGTTGAACGCCTGGCCAAACACCTTGCAGATAACGGTCATGATGGAATTGTCGTTAACGGCACCACTGGCGAGGCGCCAACAACAAAGCCAGAAGAGAAAGACGAAATCATCCGCGTTGTAAAAGCGGCCGTCGGATCCAAGATTAAAGTTTTAGCAGGAGCGGGCGATAACGAAACATCCTTCTCTATCGATCAAGCAAAGCGCGCTGAAAAAGTTGGCGCAGATGGCTTGCTCATCGTTGTTCCTTATTACAACAAGCCGCCACAAGCAGGAATCAAGGCTCACTTTTTAGCTGTCGCAAACTCCACGAGTCTGCCGGTCATGATGTATGACATTCCAGGTCGCACTGGCGTTGAACTCGAATCTGACACCATTATTTCGTTGTATGAACACCCACAAATCGTTGCACTCAAAGATGCAAAGGGAAATGTGGCAGCAACATCATGGGTCATCAAGCGCTCCGGCATTCCGGTCTACTCTGGCGATGACATTCTCAATCTTCCATTCCTCTCCATTGGAGCAGTGGGATTTGTATCCGTCTGTGGTCACACCGTCGGCAACCAGCTCAAAGAGATGCTTAACGCATGGTTCGCCGGAAATTCCGAGCGAGCTTTAGAAATCCATCAACAACTATTACCGGTATTCACCGGAACCTTCCGCACTCAAGGTGCGATATTGACTAAGGCTGCTCTCAACATGTTGGGCTTGCCTGGCGGATTTACACGATTGCCACTTGTCGATGCCACCGATGCGCAGATTGCGCAATTGCGGGAGGACCTTCAACAAGGCGGAGTCGCACTTAACTAATGAATCATCCTCACCCAGAATTACCTTTCCCCGCAACACTCGCACCTAAGACTCTACGCATCGTGGCCCTCGGTGGCCTCGGCGAAATCGGTCG
>Ga0136642_1001390_pt1 | contig 10497 bp, 12 predicted proteins | sample LowCatLa1302831Y_FD_115313 | JGI IMG/M metagenome (GOLD analysis project Ga0136642, IMG submission 115313) | Freshwater microbial communities from Lower Cathedral Lake, Yosemite National Park, California, USA - 13028-31Y | ecosystem: Environmental > Aquatic > Freshwater > Lake ... | reverse complement strand
CAGTCACCACGGATAGGGGACATGGTGTCCCCGAATACTTTTACAGTTGTTGCTCGACGGCACTTTCGTGTAAAACCTCGGTTACCAAAAAGCCGAACATGAGTCCGGCTGCGAACAAGAGGGCGTCATGCCCCCATCCTTCAACGCTCATGCCGAGCGCGACTGATGCACAAGCCAACACCGTGTTGGCCAACTGATATGCGCGGATTTCTTTCATTTGCTTTCTCCTTCAGGTTGATTCAGGGACACCATGTCCCCGTTTAGTCCGTGCCAAGTCCGTGGCACGAGGTCGGTTGGGCCTAAGCGCCCACTGCGTAACAGAGCAGCGTGGAGCTTTGACATCCGTAAATTCAGGCGTGCTGGTGCTCTCCCAGCCATAGCATCCACAGTGCGCTGCGCTGTATCCAGTTCAGTTAGTGTGCGCGTCTTGAGCCGCGCCACTTGTTTATGCCACTCGACTTCCGTGAGTGAGCGTGCGAATGGGGTCTTATGTGTGGCGTGTTGTACATGGGGGATGGCGGCGAACAGCGCCGTGACCCTAGCGCGGATGCGCTCAGGAACCCAGTCGACCCAATGCGTACCGGCGTTTGGTATACCCTTGTCTCGCGCTACCCGTGCAGGTGACAACTTCTCACGCCGCATCGTTTGAAACTTCTTTTGTAGCGTACCTAATACTAGCCAGTACGCATCGAGCGCCTCGACCCGTTCAGGGACATCATGTCCCCGTTTGTAGTTCCGCATTGAGCGCACCGATGCCTTCTCACGTGCCAGTTCTTTGGTTAGGGGGTTCCAGAGGTTTTGCAGTTGATTGCGTTGTGAGCGTTGGGATTTCAGGTGTGCTTTCAGGGACATGATGTCCCCTTTTATTTCCTCCATGATGGCGGGGGGTAGACCCTTGCGAAGCAGGGCGTTGTGAATTTCGTTTGGAGTTTTCGGTATAAGGTCGCGGTATTTTGTCATTTGCGTACACACTTTAGTTGGAATTTGGTTGCACTGTCCATTCCCAATACTATAGCGTACACCGAAAAGGACAGCGCAAGTTGTTGACTCATAAGATAAAAATGGCAAACTGACACAACTATCTCTAAAAAAATATAACTATAGCCTAGGGAAGCCAAGCAAAGAATGGCGGGAAGTTGAGCGCGGGTAAAAGTCGCGGGTTTGAGTGTACATAAGTTCTATCCTTTCTATAAAGATTTATTTTAATATGTATAGTAGTGTCAGTTTGGCAGATTCGTTTTATAAATCAATGACTTACGCTGTCTTTTTCGGTGTACGGTGTAGTATTGGGAATGGCTCACACTTTTTGTTGAACTTTTGAGTGTTTTTGTTTGGGCAGGTGGTATACGGTTATGGTGTATCGGTTCGTTGCGTCTTGGTATCGGTACAAAGACTGCGTGGCTTCACGCTTGGTGGCTTCGTTGCGCCATGTGCCAAGGTGTTGGATAGTTAAGGTGGCGCGGGGGTTGTTGGCTATGTGCATTTGATTCTCCAAAGGTAATTGACAATAAAAGAAACACCGCATCAGCCTCATCGACTGACTGCGGTGCGATACAGGGACACGTTGTCCCCGATTACTTGAAGCTCACGCTGCCTTTCACGGCCTTGATGTAAGCCTCGAACTCCTCCTTCGTGACGCCAGCCTCGAACACCAGTGCCAAGGTCGCCGCGACCAGCTTCGCCGGAGCCTTGACCTCCTCCTTCTTCGCGGACTCGGTTGCCTCGGCAGGCAGCACGGCGTTGACCAGCCGGCCCAAAAACTTGCGGCACGCCTCATACTGTGGATGCGCCGTATCAAGTACCTTAGTACCCGCTGCTTTCTTTTGGCCGTCGACCAGTGGCACGCCGTATCGATTGTGCTCCGCCACAATCGGCAACAAAGTAGCTCTGACATCTTCGCGGGCTTTGCCCTTGAACTCGGCACGCAATGCGAGCAGGTCAGATTCCAAACCCATATCGTGAGCGATGATAGATGCGGTGATTGATTTGATAGATGACATTTGATTTCTCCAATAGATAAAAGAACTAAACACATTCGGGGACACCGTGTCTCCGAATCAACAAACCGATTTCGATTTGCTAAAGCTATTGTATCATATGGGGGTATAATCACTACCCGAATGCCTAGTCTGTCGACCCCACCGTACCCCCACAACCCCTCTATAGGATATTGGGTCGGCCAGCTTGGGAACACTGTTTTGCAGACATACCCGCATATCCCCAAAATCGCCCCACCCCTAAATATTTCTAAAAATTCCAAAAAACCTTGTGTCTAACATTTGACACAATCAAACAAAAAAATCCCCAGCCGAGGCCGGGGATGTTAACAAGGGGTTACCTTGATGGAGAAGCAAATGGGCAAGCGAACTTGCACACCTACCAAGAAGTAGTGTACACTGGGTCACCGAGGTTTACAAGGGCCTTCGCATGTTGGAACATTTGATTGATTTCGAGCCAGAGGTGCTAAGCAGCGCCGCAGGTTTCGCACAAACAGAGAAAATAAGCGCTACGCAAGCCGTGGACGCTAAAGTAAGTACGTCCGATTGGCTCAAGAGCCTTGGCGCAGTCGACACAGAGACCGCCGTAAGTCAAGCACAAACCGCTGCCGCGCAGCGCACATTTGCAAACATCGTATCTGCCGCACCGGCAGAAATCACACACCAAGCGCTAGCTGAAGTAAAGACACCACAGGCTGTACAGCACTTAGTAAGTATGCTGACCGCATACGACTGGGAGTTTGTTAATAGGGCCAAGGAGCTGCGCGGCTACTGCGTAGCCCAGTTGCTGGAAGAAACCAAGCACGATAACCCCAACGTGCGGCTCAAGGCGCTGGGGCTGCTTGGCAAAGTAACTGAAGTTGGCTTGTTCACTGAAAAGATTGAGGTCAAGAAGGCCGAGGTCAGCGACGCTGAGATTGAGCAGCGCATCAAGGACAAGCTCAACAAGTTCATGCAGGTGGTGGATGTGGTCGATGTTTCGGATGTAACTGATGACAGCAACGCTTGAGAAGCTGACCACGCTAACTAAAATTGAGTTGCAGGCAATTCAGAAAGCCCTGCCGTTCATGTCGCTCCAAGATAAGATGGAGCTGTTTGATGATTTGGAGATTCGGGAGAAACGGGCCTCGCTGACTGCGGCCAAGACCAACATGCTGGGGTTTGCAACCGGCGTGTATCCCGGATTCAAGATAGGGCCGCACCACAGGAAACTGGCCAAGATATTTACAGACGTGATCGAGGGCCGCAAGTCGCGGGTCATCATCAACATTGCGCCGCGTATGGGTAAGTCTGAGTTTGCCAGTTATTTATTTCCGGCGTATTTTTTGGGTAAATTCCCAAATAAGAAGATCATCATGGCCACGCACACTGCGGGCTTATCGGAAGACTATGGGCGTCGCGTACGTAATCTTGTGGAGTCAGAGGACTTTTATGAAATATTCCCGCAAACCTTGGTGGCCGACGATCAAAAGGCTGCTGGAAAATGGTCTACCTCCGTTGGCGGACAGTACTACGCTGCTGGCGTGGGCGGTGCTCTTGCTGGCCGGGGTGCTGATCTTTTTGTAATTGACGACCCACATTCTGAGCAGGACGTAAAAGCCAACAGCCGTCTTGCGTTTGATACCGCGTGGAGTTGGTTCCAGACCGGGCCGTTGCAGCGTCTGATGCCGGACGGTGCGATCATTGTGGTGATGACGCGCTGGGGTAAGCTGGACTTGACCGGACGGCTGATTGACTACCAGACCAAAAACCCCGAAGCTGAACCGTGGGAGATCGTGGAGCTACCGGCCATCTTGAATGAAGGCAAGGAGACCGAGAAATCGCTGTGGCCCGAGCAGTGGTCGCTGGAGTCGCTCAAATCAAAGAAAGCGGCGATGGACCCCCAGTATTGGAATGCCCAGTACATGCAGCAGCCCACAAGCAACAACGCGGCCATCATCTCTCGAAAGCTGTGGCGCACATGGGATTCCGAAATAGCACCACCATGTGACTACATTATTCAGTCATGGGATACCGCGTTTGAGACCAAGACCAACTCCGACTACAGTGCTTGCACAACATGGGGCGTTTGGTACAACGAAGAAGAGCGTGGGGCTGCGCAGTTGATGTTGCTTGACGCGTTCAAGGAGCGCATGCAGTTCCCGGAGTTAAAAGCCGCAGCACTCAAGCACTACAAGCAGTGGGAGCCCGATGCGTTCATTGTGGAGAAGAAAGCCGCAGGGGCTCCGCTTATACAAGAACTTCGGCGCATGGGCATACCAGTCATGGAGACCAACCCCAGCCGGGGCAACGACAAAATGGTGCGGCTCAACGCTGTGTCGGACTTGTTCGCATCGGGCATGGTCTGGGCACCGGACACGCGCTGGGCGCGTGAAGTGATTGAAGAAGTAGCATCGTTTCCAAATGGAGATAATGACGACTATGTGGATACCACATCGCAGGCACTCCTGCGGTTTCGCCAAGGCGGGTTCATCGCGCTGAACTCAGATGAAAAAGACGACCCCAAAATTTTCAAGCGGCGTTCTGCCGCATACTATTAAGGACAGTAAATGGCAACCAATACTGACAAAGCAATGTACTCGGCCCCCCAAGGGCTTGAAGATGACAGTGCACACGGCATAGAAATTGAAGTGGTAGACCCTAAAGCCGTCAATATCCACGCTGGAGACACGGACATCAGCATCGTGCCCGATGAAGGGGAGGATTTTGGGGCCAATCTGGTCGAAATTTTGGATTCAAAGGTATTGGAATCGCTTGGTGGAGACCTTGCTGGCGACATTGACAACGACAAAAACAGCCGAAAAGACTGGGAAAAAGCCTATGTAACTGGCTTGAAACTGCTTGGTTTGCAGTACGAAGAGCGTACAGAACCGTGGAATGGGGCTTCTGGCGTGTTCCACCCCATGATTACTGAAGCTGTGGTGCGTTTTCAGAGCGAAACAATCACCGAAATGTTCCCGGCCAGCGGCCCAGTGCGCACAACCATCTGGGGCAATGAAACCCCGGAGAAAAAACAGGCAGCGGCCAATGTCCAAGAGGACATGAACTACGAACTTATCGAGAAGATGCCGGAGTTTCGCCCGGAACAAGAGCGCATGCTGTGGAGCCTACCGGCCACCGGTTCGGCGTTCAAAAAAGTGTACAAAGACCCCAACTTGGGGCGGCAGGTCTCAGTGTTTGTACCCGCAGAAGACGTAATTTTGCCGTACGGATGTACGGATATACGTACGACACACCGTGTCACGCATGTGATGCGCATGACCAAGAACGAAATCTTGAAAATGCAGGCCAGCGGGTTCTATATTGACTGCGAACTGTCCGACCCCCTGCGCCAGACGGATGAGATTCAGAAAGCCAAAGACCAAGAGACCGGGTTCAATGACATGAACGACGACCGGTACACACTGTATGAGTCGCTGGTGGACTTGGATTTGCAGGGCTTTGAGGATTTGGACAGCGATGGGGAGCCCACCGGCATCATGCTGCCCTACGTAGTAACCCTAATCAAAGGCACAAACCAGATTTTGTCCATCCGGCGCAACTGGCGCGAAGACGACAAGCTCAAACTAAAACGTCAGCATTTTGTGCACTACCAGTACATCCCCGGTTTTGGTGCGTACGGTTTCGGGCTGTTCCATCTTATCGGTGGTTTTGCAAAGAGTGCCACCAGCATCATGCGGCAGTTGGTGGATGCGGGCACGTTGTCCAATTTACCCGGAGGGCTCAAAACTCGCGGGCTGCGCATCAAGGGAGACGACACGCCAATTTCTCCGGGAGAATTTAGGGACGTAGACGTTGGTGCAGGTACGTTGCGGGACAACATACTCCCCCTGCCATACAAAGAGCCGAGCCAAGTTTTGTACACGCTGCTCAACAATATTGTTGAGGAAGGCCGTCGTTTTGCCGCAACAGCGGATATGCAGATCAGCGACATGTCCAGTCAGGCTCCGGTAGGCACTACCCTTGCTTTGCTTGAACGGCAGCTCAAAGTGATGACGGCAGTTCAGGCGCGTGTGCACTACGCATTCAAACAAGAATTGCAGCTTTTGGCTGAAATCATCCGCGAAGACTCCCCGGCAGAGTACGAGTTTGACCCTGAGAAGGGCGGGCGTAAATCCAAGCACTCGGACTTTTCCCATGTGGACATCATCCCGGTAAGCGACCCCAATGCGGCCACCATGAGCCAGCGGGTCGTGCAGTACCAAGCCGTTATCCAAATGGCGCAGATGGCCCCGGACATCTATGACCTCCCGCAGCTTCACAGGCGCATGCTAGAGGTTCTGGGGATTAAGCACGCAGACAAGCTAGTGCCCTTGCCAGAAGATCAGGTTCCGGTCGACCCCGTGTCGGAGAACGTCGATGCCCTGCGCGGCACACCGCTTAAAGCGTTTAAGTTCCAAGATCACGCATCGCACATCGCTGTGCACACTTCGGCCATTCAAGACCCGCAGATCATGCAGTTGGTTGGGCAGAACCCGAAAGCTCCGATGATTATGGCGGCGATGCAAGCGCACATTGCCGAGCACGTTGGGTTCCAGTACCGTCAGCAGATTGAACAGCAGTTGGGCACGGCGTTGCCACCGCAGGACTCACCACTACCACCGCAGGTGGAGTACGCCATATCCGGGCTGATGGCACAGGCCGCGCAGCGGGTATTGCAGCAGCACCAACAACAGGCCCAACAGCAGCAGGCGCAGCAGGCACAACAAGACCCGCTGGTGCAGATGCAGCAGCAAGAACTTCAGATTCGCCAGCAGGAGGTTCAGATCAAAGCCCAAGAAGTGCAGATCAAGGCTGCGCAAGCGCAAGCCCAAGCGGCCATCGAGCAGGCCAAGCTAGTCAACAGCCAGAAGAACCACGCTGAGAAATTCCAGCTTGAGCAGGAGAAGATCAGCGGCACGTTGCAGCTTGAGGCGATGAAACTGGGCGTGGATGTTAAAAAACACCAGCGCGAGAACACGGCCAATGAGCAGCAGGCTGGCATGAAGACGGGAATTGATATTGCCAAACACAAAAGGGATTCAGCTATAAAAGAACGCCAACTTGCGCAACAACAAGCACAAGCAAGGGCGCAGAAGCAAAACCAAGGTACTGAAGAATGATTGACCAATTCGCACACGTATTGCGCGACAAAATACGTAAGGATATGAACAACTACGCCGATGATTTGGCTGGGGGCGGTTGTCGTAGTTTTGATGAGTATCAAAAACTCTGCGGGGTGATTCAGGGTCTAGCTATCGCAGAGCGTTATTTAATTGACCTTGCAGATGAAGTGGAAAAATCGGATGACTAATATTATTTTGCCTCCCGGACTGACGTTACCCCCGCAAATCCAGCCAACGGACGTACCACCAGAAGCAGAAACCCCAGAGGAGAAGGCAACACTGTTGCCAGAACCCGCAGGCTATCGGCTGCTGTGCATGGTTCCTGACGTATCGGAAAAGCTTTCGGGAACCGAACTGGACTTGGTTAAATCAAGCGACACAATTCGCTCAGAAGAACACAGCACTACCGTGTTGTTTGTGATGAGAGTAGGCCCCGATGCTTTCAAAGACCCCGCTAAGTTTCCCAACGGAGCTTGGTGCAAGACCGGAGATTTTGTGATTGTGCGGGCTTACGCTGGCACACGTTTCAAGATTTACGGCAAAGAGTTTCGCATCATCAACGACGATCAAGTCGAAGCTGTTGTGGACGACCCTCGCGGAATTACCCGCGCATAACCGGAGATTGATATGGCAATGGACGAGTTTAAGTTTCCTGACGAACAAGACAAAAAAGTCACAGTCACTGAAGACGATGGCGGTTTTGATATTGAAGTTGTAGATGACACACCCCCGGCGGACAGGGGCCGTAAGCCTTTAGACAAAGAAGTGTCTGACCCGACGGATGATGAGATTGAGTCGTACTCAGATAACGTAAAAAAGCGTATCAAAGAACTGACACATGCACGTCATGACGAACGCCGGGTTAAAGAGGCGGTTTTGCGTGAGAAAGAAGAGCTGGAACGACTGGCACAACATATTTTGAATGAGAATAAACAACTCAAACAGTATGTGAATGTGGGCTCACAGCAATACGCCACCACGGTCAAGTCGGCGGCTGAGCAACAAATGGAAATGGCGCGACGCAATTTCAAAGCCGCGCAGGAATCTTTTGACACCGATGCAATCATGGCAGCGCAAGAAGCTATGACAGATGCCAAATTAAGATTGGAAGCTGCAAAGAATTTTCAACCTACTTCTTTACAAGTGGACGAAAATCCTGTACAAACGCAACCAATTAGGCAACAAACTGTTCAACCGGACGAAAAAACGCTGCGCTGGCAGGCAAAAAACCAGTGGTTCGGGGCTGAAGGGTTTGAGGAATACACCAGCTATGCACTAGGGCTGCACAAGAAGCTAGTCAACTCCGGGTATGACCCGCAAAGTTCCGAGTACTTCGAGCAAATCGACACTCGCATTAGACAATCTTTTCCGGATTTATTCGGGGGAGAAGTACGGCAACAGGCCGCTGAAAATTCTCCACGTAGGACTGCGAGTGTGGTTGCTCCCGCTGCGCGTTCGACAGGCACAAAGAAAATTCAGTTAACGCAGACGCAAGTAGCGCTTGCGAAAAAATTTGGATTGACTAACCAGCAATACGCTGAACAACTTGCTAAATTGGAGAAATAACATGGCTACTGATGTACGCACTAATCGTGACTTGATGACACGCGAGAAGACTACTCGATACGTTTACAAACCGTCGAGTACATTGCCCGACCCAACCCCTATTCCGGGAGTGAAGTTTCGCTGGATTGCGACGCACATTCTTGGACAGGCTGACCCAACCAATGTCTCGCGCAAAATGCGTGACGGCTGGGAACCGGTTAAGGCATCCGATCATCCAGAGTTGATGCTGGAAGGTAATGCGAAAGGTAACGTCGAAATTGGGGGATTGATGCTTTGCAAAAATTCCGAAGAACAAGTTCGCGCTATGAGTGAGTATTACGCTACCCAAAACCAAGCTCAGATGGATTCGGTGGATAACAACTTTATGCGGGATAGTGACCCCCGTATGCAGAAGTTTGCTGATCGTAAATCGACCAGCACCAGAGGGACTTCCTTTGGCGCTGGAGTTAAATAAACACAGGAGTTTTTATGGCATATCCCACGGTTTCGGCCCCCTACGGTCTAAAGCCGATCAATTTGATCGGTGGGCAGGTATTTGCCGGTTCAACCCGGAACGTACCTATTCAATACGGTGAAGCTACTTCTATCTATTACGGAGATTTCGTAAAGGTAGTTCAAGGCTTTGCTCAACGTCAGTCGGTTTCTACTGGTGGCGGCGCGGCAGGTATGGTCGGGGTATTCCTCGGCTGTTCCTACACCAACCCAAGTACCGGTCAAAAGCTGTTCTCGCAATACTGGCCCGCTTCGACGCTGGCAGGTGACGCACAAGCTATCATTTGTGATGACCCTGACACCGTGTTTAAAGCGGTTGTTTGCTCGTCCAACACCACTGTGGCTTCGGGCAGCTATGCGATGGTTGGCCAAAACTACCAGATGATTAACAACGCTGGCAGCAGCACTACTGGCAACTCGGCCAACGCTCTGCTGTATTCGGCAACTCTGACTACCAGCACATTCCCCATGCGCGTGGTTGGTTTGGTTCCTGATACGGCAAGCTCGATCTCTGCAACCGGTAGCTCTAGCTCCACGACCATTACTTTGACCGGTTCTGGCCTGCCTAGCGCTATTGTTGCGGGTACGGACGTGTCGTATGTCGCTTCCAACGGTCAAATTGTCCGCACCGGTTCGTTTGTTACCACCGCAGCTTCTGCTGGTGCTACTAGCGTTACCATCAACGTGGCAACGACTTCTTTGGGATTGACTGCAACGACTATCCCATCTGGTTCAACCATTGTGTTTACTCAAATTCCGGAAATGTTGGTGAAGATCAACTTCGGTATCCATGAGTATTACACTGCAACCGCCGTATAAGGAGTAACACACTATGGCTATTTCACGCGCCCAGCTACTTAAAGAGCTGCTCCCCGGACTTAACGCTTTGTTTGGTCTGGAATATGCCCGCTACGGCGAAGAGCATAAAGAAATCTACGAAACCGAAACGTCGGAGCGTAGCTTTGAAGAAGAAACCAAGCTGTCTGGTTTCTCTGCTGCACCTGTTAAGAACGAGGGCTCTGCCATCGCTTATGACAATGCACAGGAAGCATGGACTGCACGCTACAACCACGAAACCATTGCCTTGGGCTTCTCAATCACCGAAGAGGCGATTGAAGATAACCTGTACGACAGCCTGTCTGCTCGCTACACCAAGGGTCTGGCTCGTGCTATGGCATACACCAAACAAGTTAAAGCAGCGTCCATTCTGAACAATGGCTTCTCTGCTTCTTACCTTGGTGGTGATGGCGTTTCTCTGTTCAACACTGCTCATCCGTTGGTTAACGGCGGCACTAACGGCAATTCGCCTTCTACGCAAGCTGACCTTAACGAAACTT
>Ga0136642_1001389_pt1 | contig 10501 bp, 9 predicted proteins | sample LowCatLa1302831Y_FD_115313 | JGI IMG/M metagenome (GOLD analysis project Ga0136642, IMG submission 115313) | Freshwater microbial communities from Lower Cathedral Lake, Yosemite National Park, California, USA - 13028-31Y | ecosystem: Environmental > Aquatic > Freshwater > Lake ... | reverse complement strand
ATACTCGAGACTCTATACTCGAGACTCTCCCAGCTTCGCCTGGAGGTTCTTAATCGCTTCGGCGTTCGCCCGAGGCTTCTTCTGCAGATTTTGCAGTATGGGCTGAAAATAGTTAGCCGCTTTTTTGAAGTCTCCCGTTCGCATGGCGATATCGCCGGCGAGCATCGCACAGCGATAGGCCCGCGGTGAGTCCTCGTCACCCAAGGCATGCTCCCAAGCGTGCTCTGCGTAGCGGAGGGCTTCGTCTTGGTCGCCCAGGGCAAGGAGGCATTCGATGTGCTCAGCTTTATCCGTATCGCCCCACTGGTGGAGGGCGTCCTTCGTCGTTAGGCTGGCGACGACCATCTCGGCGATTTCTAGGCGCGCTTCGCGGAAGTCGGTTTTTTTGGCGGCACGGTAAGCGTGCTGGAGGAAGTCGCGAATCCGCCAAGAGGTTGCCCCGCAGCGGGCAATGAGCGTCTCTTTCATCTGCTCGGCGATGCGGGTGTAGCGATCTTGCTGCCGGATAGCATGGAGGAGTTGGGCGGTCTTTTCCCATTGGGCATGGAGGACCTCGAAACTGATTTCTGGAATTTCCAACATGAAGATGAGGATGTCATTTTCACGCGCCGCCGCCTGGCTCTGTTCCTGATTGATGCCGTGGTTCACGAGTCGGCACTCCTTCAGGGCAGCCAGCCAATCGTCGGGTTGCTTGCCCAATTCTTTGCCGAATACCGCGTTGAAGTCGGTGCCGGCCGGGGTGGAGTCGTAGGGTTTTTCGTCTCGGTTGTTTTTGTCGCGGTGCATAGGGCGGTCCGAGATGACGGCCACCTCGCGCCGTTCAAGCCGTTTTTCACCGCGGAAAATCCTCCTTACATAGTAAGGAGAAAAATTCACCCCGCAGCCTTGAGGGTAGGGGCAGCACCGTGTGCTGCCCTAGTTGCCCCGCTGCATTTTCAGCCGCCAACCGCCAACCGCTGCCCCCTTGCCGCCTATACTCGATACTCCATACTCGATACTCTTGCCCTTCCTCTCCTTACCCAACGGCGGGTTGTCCCGAACCCGCCGTTCGCGGACGGACATGCGCAGCTCGCCGCCTATACTCGATACTCCATGCTCACGTTCTGCCTCTCCCCATGTCCCCGTGTCCCCCTGCCCACGAGCCCCCTCGCGGCTTCGCCGCGCATGTCACCGTGCCCACGTGCCCCCTTGCGTAAGCGCGTGTCCCCTCGACGGCTCTGCCGTCGCAGGTAGGGACGGCTGTCCCCAGCCGTCCGTTCGCCGCCTATACTCGATACTCTATACTCCAAACTCGATACTCCAAACTCGATACTCCATACTCTTCCTCTTTCTCCCCCACCCACCGGCGGGTTGGGGACAACCCGCCCTACCTTGAGACCGCTGCAAAACATTGAACCAGGAACCAAGAACCAAGAACGAATTACACCCCTATTTGAGATAATAGTGCCATCAGGGGTGACGCTTTAATCTAGTAATGGGCTGGGTGCATGGTGAACTGACGTTTCTGAATGAAGCCCCCGTTCACGTCATTCCTTTTCCCCACGGTCTGCGCCTTGCTGTCTGGGGGTCTCGCCGCCGCGGATGCCCCGGCCTGGGAGTCCAAGGTTCAAGGCTACTTCGAGGCGAATTGCCTGAAGTGCCACGACGGCAAGTCCGATAAGAGCGATTTCCGCATCGATAATCTTTCCCACAAGGTCGGCATGGAGAACACGCCTCAGTGGCGTGAGATCGTCGAACGCATCAGCTCTGGCGAAATGCCGCCGAAGAAAGAGAAGAAGCGCCCCTCCGCCGAAGAGAGCAACTACGTGGTCGACTGGCTTTCGGGTCGTCTCCTTGAAGGTGAATCCGCCCGCCTCGCCGCCCGCGGTCCGGTGAACTACAATCGCCTCACCCGCGATGAGTACGTGAACACGATCCGCGATTTACTCGGCGTGCAGTTCGATGCCGCCGACCCCGGCGGTCTCCTCGAAGACGCGGAGTGGCATGGCTTCGAGCGCCTCGGCTCAGTGATGACGCTGTCGCCTTCTAATATCGAGAAATACCTCGCCGCCGCGGAGCTCGTCCTCAACGAGGCCTACCCGGTCAAAAAGACCCCGCCGATGTCCGGCACGAAGCGGACCTATGTCGAATCACAGATCAGCGAGCCGCACCGCACCATCCTGAAGGAGCGCGGTCTCTTTGATAAGATCCGCAACGAGATGTGGCCGGGCGATCTTTTCCGCTATTCCAATCTCGAAAATAATCCCGCCATGGTGCTCGAGCCCGGCGTTTACGAGATTAGCTACACGCTCAGCGGTCTGCGCGCTCCGGGTTCCCGCCCGCCCCGCCTGCTGGTCTACGAGAATAAGCTCGATCGCGTACTCCATGAGCAGGACGTCATCGCAGCCGAAGATAAGCCCACCACGGTCACCTTCCGTGCCCACCTGCCCAAGGGCCGTCCCAGCATCGATGTCATCAACGACATCCCTGGCCCGTCCAACCTCCCTCGCTCGGGGCGCCATGGTAATAAGCCCTTCATCAGCACCAAAGAAGGCCGCATTCCCTGGCAGGTGAAGTTAACCGATGAGCAAGGGCTGCCCCGCTATTCGTTCCTGATCCTCGACACGATTTCGTGGCGCGGCCCCATCATTGATGATGATGTGGCGAAGCGCCGCGCGGAATACATGCCGGTATCGACCACCGACCTCGCCCAGGTCCGCGAGGGTTTCACCCGTATGGCCCGGCGCGCTTTCCGTCGCCCAGTCAGCGAACAGGAAATCGAGCGCTATGTCGGTATCGTGAAGGCCGAACTGGCTTCCGGTGAGAAATTCCCCGACGCGGTCAAGGTCGGCATGCTTTCCATCCTTTGCTCGAAGAGTTTCCTGTTCATCACCGAGGGCGATCCGGAGACCATTCGCAAGACGCTCAATGATTGGGAGCTCGCCACGCGTCTCTCCTACTTCCTCTGGAGCACGATGCCCGACGACGAGCTGCTCGCCGCCGCCGAACAGGGTAAGCTGCGCGATAAGACCGAACTCAGCCGCCAGACGGCCCGCCTCCTCGCCGACCCGCGCTCCCAGCGCTTTACGGATTCCTTCGCCAATCAGTGGCTGCAACTCCGCAAGGTGGGCCGCTTCCCGCCCGACAAGAAACTCTACCCCGATTACGACGCTAACCTGGAGAAGAGTATGGTCGGCGAGACGAAGGCTTTCTTCCGCGAGGTCCTGCAGAGCGGCCTGACGCTTCGCGAGTTCATTAACTCCGATTGGACGATGATGAACGCCCGGATGGCCACTTTCTACGGCCTGCCCGAAGGCGATCTACCGCGCGATGACTTCAAGCGCGTCACGCTCCCCCTTGATAGCCATCGCGGCGGCCTGCTCACCCAAGCAGCCATTCTTTCGCTGACGTCCGATGGCACGCGCCATCGCCCAGTGCATCGCGGCGTCTGGATTTCCGACTCAATCCTCGGTAAGGTGCCGCCACCCCCGCCCGCCAACGTCGAGCCCATCCCCACGAACGCCGTCGCCGGCACGAAGGTCTCCCTCCGCACGAAACTGGAAGCCCATATCCACGACCCGCGCTGCGCGGCGTGTCACGCCCGCATGGATCCGCTGGGTTTAGCTTTCGAAAACTTCGATGCCATCGGCCGCTGGCGCACGGAGGAGACCATTGAAGGGGAGGGTGCCAACCCGAAGGTAAATCCAGCTGGCAAATTCCTGGACGGCCGCGCCTATGAGAACCCGGAACAGTTCAAGGCCTTGCTGGGCGACAAAATCGATTCCTTCAATCTGGCCTTCATTGAGAAGCTCGCCACCTACGGCCTGCGCCGCGCCCCGACGTTTGCCGACCGCGAAGCCCTCGCCCGCCTCGCCCAAGTCAGTAAGGAAAAGAACTACCGCCTCCGCGATATCGTCGAGGCGTTCGTCGTCTCGGATCTCTTCGCCCAGCGTTAATCATTTATAACAAAACCCCGCACCCACCCGCTCTCATGTCCAATCTCAATCTCCATAAGTGGCGCATTAGCCGTCGCCAGATGCTCCGCGGCCTCGGCGCCACAATCGCCCTCCCGCTGCTGGATTGCATGGCGGCCTTGCCCTCCGACCCTAAGCCGGCGGCCAAGCCGAAGCGCAGCGTCTTCCTCTACATCCCGAACGGGGTCAACACGCTCACCTGGCAGATCGAGAAGGCCGGCCGCGACTTCGAATTCACGAAGCCCCTCGCCGCCCTCGAACGCCACCGCGCCGATGTGACACCGATTAGCGGTCTGCACCACCCGCAGGTGCTCGGTAAGCACCACAACTGCGAACGCGTCTGGCTGACGGGTGCCAACGTGCCCGCCGATGGTGGCGCTTTCCGTAATTCCGTCTCCGTCGACCAGTTGATGGCGGAAGTGCAGGGTGCCTCGACCCGTTTCGCCTCCCTGGAGATGGCCATCGAAGGCAACTCGCTGGCTTGGTCGCGCGACGGCATTCAAATTCCCGCCGAGCGTAATACGCAGAATATTTTCAATATGCTCTTCGGCGTCGAGAAGGACAGCAAGGAGACCATCCGCCGCCGCCTCAGCCGCCGCGGGAGCATTCTCGACCTCGTCTCCGACGACGCCAAGAGCTTCAACCGCTCGCTGGGCACGGAAGACCGCTCCAAGCTCGATGAATACCTGACGGCCGTCCGCCAGGTCGAAGAGCGCACCCGCCGCGCCGATGAATGGCTCAACATCCCGAAGCCGAAGCTTTCCACCGCCGAGGCCGCCCGCCTCAGCCGTAAACTCAATATGACGGTCGTCGCCGAGTACCACCGTCTGTTCTACGATTTGATGGTGATGGCCCTGCGCACGGACTCCACCCGCGTCATCTCCTGCATGATTTGTAGTGAAGGCAACGGCGGTGCGATCCCTGACATCGGCATCTCCCAGACCCGCCACGGTCTCTCCCACCACAATGGCGACCCGGAGCAGCTCCGCCGCCTGACGCAGACGGATACGTTCCTCGTCGACCAGCTCGGCTACTTCCTCGACCAGCTGAAGATGCACAATGAGAACGGGCAATCATTGCTCGATACCACGCAAGTCCTCTGGGGCAGCGGGATGGCCTACGGCCACAGCCACGGTAACGCCAACCTGCCCACGATCCTCGCCGGCGGACGTGGCCTCGGCTACCATCACGGTCAGCACGTCGACTTCAACCTGCCGAAACTCGGCAAGTATAACGTCGCCGACGCCACCAGCCACTACCGCGTCTGCTCCCGCCCGGTCGACAGCGATGCGCACCTGAGCAATCTTTTGCTGACGATGCTTCATCGCGTAGATGTACCGGTGAAGGAATTCTCCGACAGCTTGCGCCCGATTTCTCAGCTTGTTGCCTGATTTAGTCCGTCCGTTCTGACCGTCCATGCGCACGCTGTTCGCCTCCCTCTGTCTTCTCGTGTCCGCTGGCGGTGTGTCCGCCGCGGATGCCCCGGCTTACCGCACCGACGCCGAGGGGTTCATTAACGTGCCCTCGCCGAAGAAGTGGTACGCCTTGGTCGATGGCGCTTTTCCGCCCGAGGGCTCCGCCCACGCGGTCTCCGGCGAGCTCGTGCACATCGATCACCTCGAGCGGCATTTCTACCTCCGCGTCGACCGTAATGATAGCCAGGACCGTGGGGTCTGGGATCTCTGCATCGATGGCTTTATGCTGCCCTACGGCAGTATTTTCTATCGCGGCGCGCCCGCTGCGCTCCAGGACATCCCCCAAGGCACGCACCTTCACGGCCTCTTCTACCTTAAGCCCGCCAACGATAAAGACATGCCCCCGCCGGCGGCCTTTAATCGGCGCACGCCCGAGGGTGATTTCCGCCGCTGCTTCCAGCTCGAGGACGATTTCTCGCATCATCAGCGCCTAAAGCAGACGTGGAAAATCGATGAAGTGAATCTCGAGAAGATGGTGCTGACGGCGACCTTGCAGCAAGACGGTGCCCCGGTGGGTAAGCCGAAGTTCTTCGACCTGCTCAATGGCACGACGGTCTATAAGGGTAATGAAATCCTCGGCCTGAAGGTTTTGCAGTCCGGCCAGAATATTTTGATCAATCTCACCTGGGTCACGCTCTACGGCCCGGGCCGCATCACCGATCTCTGGATTGATGATGCCAGTCGCCAACAGGCCACCGCCCGCCAACTTGCGCGTCATCACCTCTACATCCGTGAACGCGGCTTCCCCGCCTGGATTAACTCCGTCGATGACGTCAACGAGACCGTGACGATGACTTTCTTCGCTGGCTTCGACACGAAGTTGTTCGACGAAATGTTCACCCCCGCTCCGATCGTGCCTGGCAAAGAACCTCTGCCGGGTGCACTGCCTAAGGGCGGCCTCGCCGTAGCCCGCGATAGCCTCATGACCTACGATCCGGTCAACGATCGCAAGGGCGCCGGCATCATGGAGTTTAAGCAGATCCCCCTCGAATACGGTAACTGCGGTTATCAGCTCAAAGTGAAGTGCGACATGATGCTCGAGGGTTATCGGCCCAAGCGCATCGTGCGTTTCTTCCCGCCTTCCTGGAAGGTCAAGGAACTCCCCCGCGAAGAGAAATTCGAAGGCCGCGAATGACCCCCGCACACCCCTGTCTCTCCCGCCACTCGCCAGCCGAAGCGCTGCCTCTCCCTGGCCCTCGTGTCCTCCGGTCCTCGTTTACGCCCCATGTCCCCGTGTCACCTTGCCCGCGTGCCCTCTCGACGGCTCTGCCGTCGCTACCTTGAGACCACTGCAAAAACAATGAACCAAGAACGAAGAACACGCCTAGCGCTGCCTCTCCTAACCCTCTCCCTCTTGCTCGTCGCCGCGCTGGTCTCCGCTGCCGACGTTGAAATCACCGAGACGATCCCGCTACCGGAATGCCACTGCCTCGATTGGATCCGCGTCAACACCGGCGTGCGCGGCCAGGCCACCGCCAGCCTCATTCTCGATGAAGCCAAGTGGGGCACACCTTCGCCGGCGCAGGTCGTTTCGCAGCACTGGGATTGGCCTCTCACGGACGCACAATGGGCCGATGCCGTGAAGCTCAAGGGGGAAGGGAAGCGGGAGGATGTAAAATTCGACCTTTGGTTGCCCGACGGGGTCGCGAACTTCCGGGGCATCGTCGTGATGTCCGGCCATGGTAGCGGCGAAACCCTTTATAAGCACCCTGATTTGCGCAAGCTCGCCCGCGAGCTGCACCTCGCAATTTTCAAGTTCGTCGGCAATCCCATGCAACGCGGTTTCTGGCCGCGTAGTTTATTGGATGAGCGTCTCGCCGCTTTTGCCGCGCAAGCCCAGCACCACGAACTCAACCGCGCCCCGCTCTTCCTTTACGGCCATTCCAATGGCACGGGCTTCTCCGCTCTTTATCCTGCCGTCGAGGGCACACGCGTCTGGGCCTGGGTCTCGATGCGCCCCGGCACGACGTTCCAGGTCTACCAGCCCAAGGCCGCGCAGGTGCCGGGCTTGATCATCTTTGGCGAAGACGATCCCTTCTTCGCCCGTCCGTCCCGGGAGCAGAATATGGGCGTCGTTGAAGCCATGCGCCAAAAACAGGGTGCGCTCTGGAGTTACGCCGTGGAGCCCAAGACCGGCCATGGCCCGGGCGAAAAGACTTGGCCGTTGGTCTTCTCTTTCCTTCGTCACAGCTTCGCGGCCCGCGTGCCGGCTGATGCCGATTCCCGCCAGGGCCCTGTCAAACTCACCGTCCTGTCGCCCGCCTCGGGCCAGTTGGGCCAGAATTGGAAGGTCACCCCCGGCGGCTATCAAACCCTGCCCGTGACGCCCTATGTCGCTGCCCCGAATACCTCCTCTTGGCTTTTAAACCCTGCCTTTGCGGCTGACTGGCAGGCCTTCCAGCGCCAAGGTCAGCTTTCCAAGTAAGTCCCCCTTTCTACACCCCATGAAAACAACCCTCGCCGCCCTCGCGCTGCTCTCCCTCCTCACCACCCATTCCCTGGCGCTCGATTCCCACGTCGAAGCCGTCACGCGCATCGTCGAAGGCGCGAAGGGCAAAGTCGAAAAGACGGCCGATGGCCAGAGCCTCAAACTCGTCGACCTCAACGTCCCCGGTGCCGGTCCGCACGACCACCGTGCCGTCGATCCGTATGATGCCGCTTTCTTCGAGCACCTCAGCCACATCACCACGCTCGAATCCCTGAACATCATTTCCACCAAGGCGAACGATGAGTGGATCGCCCCGCTCGGTAAGCTCACCAACCTCAAGTCGCTCAGCTTCACCAATAACGGTAAGCTCACCGACGCTGGCATGGCGACCTTCGCTGGCCTGAAGAATCTCGAGAAATTTAATTTCGTCGGCACGGCCATGACGGGTGCCGCCTATGCTCAGTTTGAAGGCTTCACCAAGCTCGTGCGCGTCAGCCACCGTGGCAGCAGCATCAATGACGAAGGCCTCAAGCAGCTCTGTGCCCACCTGCCGAACCTCGAGAGCATCAGCCTTGCCCACGCCCGCTTTACCGATGCTGGTGCCCCGGCACTCGCCACGCTCACTAAGCTCAAGGGCCTCGAAGTCGGTGCCCATGGTGCCACCCCGGCGGCCTTGAAGAATATCACCGCGCTGCCCTTGGAATACCTCCAGCTCGGTGAAGGTTTCGAATCCTCCGCTGCCCTCGATATCATCAAGGACATCAAGACGCTCAGCCGTCTCACCCTCACGAATTCCAAGGGCCTCACCGACGCTGATCTCCAGAAGGTCGCCCGCATGACCCAGCTCCAGAGCCTCGAGTTCAGCGGCCTCCCCATGACTGAAGAGCGCATCCCTCAGCTCCAAGCCTTTGCGTTCCTCAAGTCGCTCCGCCTTGTCACCACCCCCAAGGCCCTGAGCCCCGAGCTCCAGGCCAAGGTCAAGGCACTGCTCCCTAAGACCGCCCTCCGCTTCGAGTAAGCAAGGGTAGGGATGCGATGACATCGCATCCGCTGTCTTTAGGTAGGGACGCGTCGGCGACGAGTCCGCCTGTCTCGAGGGTAGGGGCAGCACCGCGTGCTGCCCTAGCTGCCTCGGTCTCTCCTGCGCTCCCAATCGCTAACCCCCGCGACCCCGCCGCGGTCCGGCCCTCGTGGCCTCTCTTTCCCCTATACTCGATACTCAATACTCCATACTCTCTCTTTATGTCTCCGTCTCCCACTCAGTGCCCCGAATGCACGATGACCGAAATCGTCAGCCACGCGAAAGTGTGGGAATGCGGCACCTGCGGGCATGAATGGGAAAAGACCGCGGCCGAGCTGGGGGAAGGCGCTTCGGCTGCGGACGGCCCTCGCATCGTCAAGGATGCCAACGGCTCTGTCCTGGCCGACGGCGACACCGTCGTCCTCATCAAAGATCTCAAACTGCGCGGCGGCGCCGGCACGCTCAAGGGCGGCACCAAGGCCAAGAACATCCGCCTCGTCGACGGCGACCACGAGATCGATTGCAAGATCGACGGCGCCCAGATCGGCCTCAAAGCCTGCTACGTCAAGAAAGCGTAAGGTAGGGATCCGATGACATCGCATCCGCTGTCTTTAGGTAGGGACGCGTCGGCGACGCGTCCGCCTGTTTCACAGGTAGGGGCAGTACCGCGTGCTGCCCTTGCTGCCTCGTTTGTATTCCCAACCGCTAACCGCCAACCGATTCCACCTCGCGGCTCCGCCGCGCAGGGTAGGGTCGGGACCGCGTCACGACATAGTGGCTCCACCGTCGCTACCGTCGTTTAAAGACATCTTACTTGAATCCGATTTTCCGTTTGCGGTGCTTTCTGTCTACTGCGTTGAGTGATTTCAGTGTGCCGACTACGGCGTCGATGACTTGATCATGGTTATCTAGCCTGGCGTGGGCTTCGCGCACGCTATCTTCTAGGTTGGGTAAGCTAAGTTTTAGGCCGCTGATCGCGACGAATACCCTGACGACCATGATGCCCATCTTGATGGCAAGATTGCTGTTGAGGACATTCGCTGCCTGGATGACGCCATGCTCTGTGAACGCCCATGGGAGGTATTGGTCGCCACCGCGTCCCTTTGAGGTCGCAATTTGCGACCTCAAAGAATCCCGCTCTTCCCTTGTTAAGCGAAATGCGAAATCATCCGGAAATCTCTCCAGATTACGCTTAATCTGTTCGTTCAGACGCTTTGTGCTTACCCCGTAAAGATGGGCAAGTTCGGAGGCTAGGATGACCCTCCGCCCTCTTAACTCGATAATCTGTGAAGCAATCTTCTCTGCTGGTGATGTATCAGCCATTTCTAATGTGACGCCAAGCCTTGCACCCGCTCAACCTCTCCTGATGCCATAGAATACTCGGCCTTGGTTAATGGAAATTAACTAGATAACTAAGGCCCGTACCCGCACCCGTACCTGATAACCCGTACCTGACTCCCGACTGCCGAGACCTGAGACCCGAGAATTTGTCTCTGCCTCCCACTTTTGCACCTTTGCACAGGAGCTTCGCTCCGATTTGCACCTTTGCACTGCCTCTCTCTTGTCCTCGGGCCCTCAGGTCCTCGTGTCCGCCCCATGCCCCCATGTCACCATGTCCACGTGT
>Ga0136642_1001387_pt1 | contig 10505 bp, 6 predicted proteins | sample LowCatLa1302831Y_FD_115313 | JGI IMG/M metagenome (GOLD analysis project Ga0136642, IMG submission 115313) | Freshwater microbial communities from Lower Cathedral Lake, Yosemite National Park, California, USA - 13028-31Y | ecosystem: Environmental > Aquatic > Freshwater > Lake ... | reverse complement strand
GAAGTCGAAGATTTTCCGAGATTAGTTACTAGAATCGGCATCTCTTCGAGATGCTGCATTGAAATCTCCAAAGCCGAACACTTCGAAAAGGGAACTAATGAATTCGATATCCGATGCATTAGTTCCCAAGACGGCAATGTACTTCGTAGTGGCAGAGCCGTCTTTTGAAACTAATCTCGATTCCAATGCAGCAACTCTTCGAGTTGCGGAATTGGAATCTCCAAGAATCAGCGAATGATTCGGAATCGAATGTCATTACAAATACTTGTCATAAAAATTTTATATCATTTCATTATATATAATGGCTTTAGATAACGATGTATTGATTTCTAATAAATTTATTTACAATTTACAATACACATTTGTGCGTTGGTTTAGATTAATTACTGTACTTGTTGTAACATTATATATTGTGGGATTTTTAGCAAAAGCACCTGTGGGATACAACGAAATGAAATTCGTATTTGAATTTTTAATTGCACTGTTTTTATTATATCGCTTCAATAGTTATCGAAAAAAAATAGTTCTTACCGAACTAGATAAAGAAGTTGCATTTACAGCAGGTGAATACTTGTTAATTGTGTCTTTGGTAGATGTTTTCGCTGGTTATGAAGATAAAATTCGTCCAAAAATATTGAAATATACTCAACCTGTGGTCGATTATTTCAAAAACATATTTAGTTTATAATTTTTTGTGAAGTTTTACGGAGCATATCGTCGTAAAACTTCACAATACCTAAGAATATTGTGACCATGATTTCAAATTAGTTGAATTTGCTACAGAAAGTTTATCTTTATTTTTATTCCAATATTTTACCTTATTATCTATTTCAATTTGGTCATATGTTTTGGGTTGCACTTGGTCTGATTTCGATAATAGTTTATAAGAATCTGTAGTATAATCACCTGAACTTGCAGACAAATTATATTTCTTTTTATTTATTCCACCTGGTTGTTCTTCATAACTATTCATCGATTTTGTGTCATAAACATACATAGATTCGAACCCTTCTGACGCCATTGGTACATTAGTTACTGGTACATTAGTTACTGGTACATTAGTTACTGGTATTGTTGTAATTTGATTAACAGAAGTTGTTGTTGGATAATTAGCTGTAGAATTTATTGAAGTATTATTACACGAAGATGTTGTGGTTTGTTTTGTAGTTGTATTTTGAGTATTTAACCATTGATTTAATGCTTGTGTACTACCAGATATAATTTGACTAATTGTCATTTGCGATAATTTATCCAAATTATTTCCAGATGAAACAGGCCCAGCCGAACCAGGTACAGACAATGTGGATGTTTGAAATAAATCTTGATATGGATTAATATAACTCGGTGCCATACTATTAATAGAACTACCTGGCGCGGATGGTTGCATATATTGTAAAACGATTGGTTGTGGTTGTCCGTAGACGATTTGTGGTTGAACTGCATTAAATTTATTACTAATTAGGTCAGCAATTTTGCTACAACAATCACCCGATTGAGGTGCATTGGCGATAGGAGTGTTAGATATAGGAGTGTTAGATATGGGAGTGTTAGATATGGGAGTGTTAGATACGGGAGTGTTATATATAGGAGTATCAGTTATAGGAATGTTAGATATGGGAATGTTAGATATGGGAGTATCAGTTATAGGAGAAGGAACGCTGGATGGACTGGGTATACTGGGCGCATTGGGTACGCTGGATGGACTGGGTACACTGGATGGACTGGATGGACTGGGTACACTGGATGGACTGGGTACACTGGATGGACTAGGTACACTGGATGGACTGGGTACACTGGGCGCATTGGGTACACTGGATGGACTGGGTACAGTGGATGGTCTTTGACCGCCAATAACCACAACTGGTGTCGGGGTTAATGACAAAGCTACTGTTTCTCCTGGTAATGGGTAAATAAACCAATTAAAGAATATATAGTAAATTAAATCGACGATTTCAATGTGCAATATAAAAACGAAAAACATAATAATCACTAACATAAACCAATAAATCCATAATTTTAATTCAATTATATCAATAGAAACAGGTTTTTCATTTTGAGTCATAGGAAATCCAAAAATCGAAACAATAATATAGAACAAAAGTATCCAAATAGCAACCTCAAATGCAGCATTCGGATCATTCATTTCATCTTTAAATAGCAAAAATACATAAGAAATAAAGTAATCTTGATAAGTAACTGGAAGAGTATAATAAAAATATGCAATACTTATTATTAAACATAATATAACTGTAGCATCAATCGACCGTGTTTTAATAATATCAGATGTTGAAAATTTATAAAATGCACCAAATATTGAAAAAAAGATAATATATATTGCTAAAAAACACACTAATGCTAATAATACTCCAGTATTGAATACGGAATTAAATATCGTTTTAGGATTCAATTGTGGATGTTCTTTTGGATTATACATAAAATTATTACGGTATCGAATTCTAGCTCGGTCGTGTTCAACACTGTTATATTGATACTTTTCATATTGTGGGTAATTATTCGTATAATAGTTGTTTTGTACACCAATTGTACTGTTATTTAAATTCGGTTGATTCATATTATTTGATGTAGGTATATTATTGGTATTAGACATAGTATTAGTTGTAGTGCCTATTATATTATTATCGATATTATTATTTTTGAAACTATTTATTCTAGATTGCAAGCCATTTAATGACTGTGCATCTGAAAGTAAATTATTTGTATATTGATTTTGATTAGTTGATGTTCCTGTAGAATTCATAATATATTATAATTACTTATTTTTTTTGCGATAAAAAAAACAATACGCCATTGGTGTTTTAATTTTATCATTCGATTTCATTACCTCAACAGATTGGTCGTTAAAATGAATCCATTCGTTATTATAATTTTTAACAAAGGCGGTATAATGTCCCATATAAACATTTCCAATATGATTACAAACTGCATATAATTCGTAATTATATTGCGAGGCATTGTATCCATTAATATATTTAGAAAGGTCTAAATTATCTAAAGGAAAATCAATTAAATCATTTTTTTTCGATGTACCATCGGGAGAAAATCTTTTCAATGTAATTATTAAAATTTTGGGAAAACTCCAAAAAGTAATTCGCTTTTGTATGTCCTCTTTCGATTTTGTTTTTTCATTGTACCAAGCATTTTCTCCTACTAAAAATTCTGGTTTCACATATGCATCAAAACAGTCATAAATATTAACCAGTTTACCCTCGTTTGTCGAAGGTATAGGTAGGTCCAAAATAAAATAGTTCTCAGGCTTGATGGAATGTTTTATTCTACTATCCATAGAAACTATTTCAGAAACAAGAATACCATAAAACAAATCCATAATTTCAGAATATTCAGTGTGATATGTATCTTTTAACATCTTATAGCAAGAAATAGCGAGCTGATCTGTTTCATTTTCACTAGTACCAGAGATACGAATGTTAACAGAACGAGATATGCTATTATGAATACATTCAATAATAAATAACAAAAATTCGGGCATATCGTTTTGACTCCATCCTGTAAATATTTCCTTATTTTTCTGTTTGGCAATTTTATGTACATTGAATACAAATTTATTAGGAGATACTACGCCATTTTGACTCCACATTACTGTTCTCAAATCATTCCATTCCTTTAATATTTCAGAATCTATAGAATTTTTTATTAATATTTTTTTTTTCCCTTTTTCAGCAAACAAATCGTCAAGAACATTATTCATTTCATAAGTGTGATTTAATGCCTGTAAACATGAGTTTAAAAAACATGTATTTCCCAAATTTACCAATCCAGTTAAACCTTTATCATTGTATTTAGAATAATCCATAAAACGCGCAATTAGATTATAAGTATAAATACTAATCTTTATATTTATTATAACATGAATAGTAATAGGGGGTCGAATCAATACATACCAAGAGGTGGTAATCCTTACCAATACACACAACCTACAAGAAATCATAATATCAATTTTTTAGAAACTATTCATGAACTTATAATATCGTATAATGAAAATATTAGACTTCATAATCAAATTATCGAAGATTATAACCATAATATTTTTAATATTTTGACTGTTTTACAGCATATACACGCAAATAATAATAATAATAATAATCAATCGAATACGAATACACCTAGAACTTCACCGGTATCAAATAACTCAAATAGGAGGACATCAAATAATGTTGATTTGTCGGCATTGTTATATTTATTGAATATTCCTAATCATACTAATTATAATAGTGAAACACGACATATTTTATTGACACAAGAACAGATTAATAATTCAACAATTATTGTTAATTATAATAATGAACAATTTACTGATACAACATGTCCTATTTCTTTAGATGAATTTGAAGTTGATGAAGAAATTTGTCAAATAGTTGGTTGTGGACATTATTTTAAAAAAAATCATATAATGAGATGGTTCCAAAACAATCATGTATGTCCTGTGTGTAGATATAACATAATTGATAACCAGCGTCGACCTACCCCAGTTTCTAATAACAACAATATATCTACTAGGTCAGTCTCATCTGAAACTGTTCCAGACGAACATTTGAGGTCGACTTTTCGTAATGGATTATCAATTGATAGCAGTAGGCTATCGAATGATAATGAACATATAACATCACCATTTAATATTAATCGCGACTCGGTTACAAGATTACCTATAAATATACAATCACAACACAATAACGACCATATTACATCGCCATTTCGTAATCATCGCGACTCAATTTCACGATTACCTGTAAATATACAATTTCCAACTCAACCTGAGAATGATAGAATTATTGAATCATTGAACACATCAATACGATCACATATATCTGAAAATACCACAACAGAACATATTTCATCACCACTTCGTAGTAGGCGCAACTCAAATTCGAGATTACCATTAAATTTACGGTCTATGTCTGAAAATATAATTAATGATTCGTTAAATATATCAGGTAGAACACATATGTCTGATATTAATAATAATAATATGGTCGAACTTTCAGGATTTCCGTTTCGTAATCGTAATATAAATTCGAGATTATCTGCAAATTTACTCAATAATAATGACAATGTAGAATTAAATATTGAAAATGTTTCTAGGATAATAGGTGATATTATTTTAGAACAAATACCGAATAGTATTAGTAATGTTGACCAGTCTAATAATCTTATGTTTTACTTTTGAAATACCTCTGAATAATTGAAGAAACCCGTGATCGTTTGAATATTATTGCGCTTATTCGCAATTTTATTCAAAATTTTATCAAACAATAATGCTTTGATCTTTAATGAACAATATTTTTCTTTCCGTTTCATAAACATTTCGTAATTTATTCCAAATTCCTTTTCCATCTTTTCCATGTCTTTTTTGTATGTTTTAATGGCGCCCTGTTTTTTCTGAAACTCCCATATTTTCTCTACAGCTAGCCCGAAAAGCTGTTGTAGCGGTTTCTTCAATTGGTTGGTGATGTAATAGGTATAATCGATATTTATTTTATTTTCCAGAATATATTCGGGTGTTTCGATACGATCACCTAACAATGCCTTATGAGTATTGTTTTGTATGAATACGAATTTCATTCGATCACCAGGTTTAGGTTCATTTCCTTGGTCGCGCTTTCCGATTCGATCCGCGAGAACCTTATGAGCTATTTGGTGTGGATTTTTGTAGTCACTGCGTAAAGCACGAGTAATCATGAGTTTTTCCATCGGCACATTGCCTTCTACCAACTCATTCAATGCATTGTCCAGATAATCTATGGCTTTTTTGATGTCATTCTCATACATCAAGATGTTGAGAATTTCACCATATACATCTTTCAAATAATCACACGAATCTCGGCGTTTGAGCGAAAGACCCATGTATTTGAGCTTTCCCTTATTTGCGTCGCCCTCGTATAACATGCCAACATAACGCTTTTTGGATAACAGGACAAATGGCATGAGTGTTTTTTCATATGCCAATTCCATAGGTGGTTTCAAAAACTCCGTACACAGATGAGCCGCGTCTTTCGCGATTTCAATCGTTACTTCTAGTGCTTTTTTTCCGCGAATTTTCTCGCCCGTTTTGGGATCTTCTAGATTGAAAGTGAAGAATACAGAATCCGTGTCCCCATACACATACTCGGCCTTGGTAAGTACTGGTCCATGACATTCTGTATTGTATTCGCGATTTCCATAAACATCTTCAATGATTTGCTTAGCATACATTATCATCATGCGACCTGTTGCAGTTGTACATGCTGCTACATCTTGTTCATAAAAAGTGGAAGTCTTGGCACCACACTGTCCGTACAAAGAATTGGCAGTTACCTTGTAACCGAGTTGACGCTTGTCTAAAATATTTTGCATAAAAGGGTCTTTGATGGTTTTGGCCATTTTTCGCGTATCAGAACGTGCTTTGAGAAGCTCTTCTAGGATCGCAGGCATGATTGATTTTTGATTGTTGGGTAATTGCGCCCAACGACACACTTTGATACCCGATTTCACCTTTTCTGCTTTGGAAGTCGGTGTTTTTTTGGTATATCTAAATGAATCGAATGTTACATCTACATATTCGTATCCAGGAAGATTGTCGTAAATATAATTACCTGATTTGTCTTGTTCTCCAGTTACTCTTATCAAATTACCTGACAAATCATATTCCTTCGTCCATACTTTACTGTCTTGAGATAGATTGTTACTAATCATTGACGAAGGATACAGGGATGCATAATCAACACATGCCACAGGATTGTCCATATACATGGAACATTTGGGAGGTAATACAATTGCCCCTTCGTATTCGTCAAAACTTTTGGTTTTTTCCAAATCAGGCATGAGTGTTTCCTTTTCGCGACATTTCTTTGCTACATAGCTTGTCAATTTAATACCTTGACCGCGAAACACCAAGAAACTAATAGGTACACTACAAATACGCGACATCTCCACATATCCTGTGAGAACATCGATTTTGTTCATCAAATGGTGAACAATGTTGCAATCTTGAATACAATATTTCGCCACGATGGCGCGATCTGCTGCCGAACCATTAGTGAGTCGAAAGATATCCTGCGGTGATACATCATCTTTTGCCATGCCCCATTTGATGGTCCTTGTATGGTCAATGACTGGATGTCCGCCTATCAAAATAATATTGTAAGATACTTCACGAGTTTTGTCGGTTCCTTTGACTGGCTCTTCGACAGTTTTGGCATAAATATCCAAAACCCTGTATTTTTTACCATCTTCCAAATAATCTGATGTGAAATTGGAAATCTCAATATGAATGAAATCATTGACATTGAGACCAGTAAGATTACTACTAAATAATTCAGTGACTTTGCCAAATTTTTCATGGGCTAATTGTAGTGTTTTATTCACATTGTCGCTTATATATTGACCAGCAACATCGTCCAATTTATAAGAAGGTAAATTGAAATCACGGCGGAAATAGGTATACATATCAATTTGTAATCTACCAGCCGCCTTGTAATATCGTAAATCGTATTCACCACTAGCCAACACGACCTTGGTATTTTCAATCTGTAATTCTTGTCTTCCTGAGTCCGAATTCGTCATTTTAGCACAGAGTTCGTTCATCTTTCGGGAAAACAACAGAAACTGATTTTCGCAATGGTTTTCTTGTGCACGCCGAAACATGAATTCATAATCAAAGCCAAATATATTGTATCCAATAATGATATCTGGGTTTTCTTTCTGAATAAGATCAGTCCATTTTAATAGCAGCTCAGATTCAGTCTCTGTGGTTTCGATAATGGCACCGTCTACATCGTCACACGTACCTAACACCAAACAATGATTTTTATAGGGCTGAATGTCACCGTAATTCAAAAAGGTAGAACCGATAAAAGTCACTTTGTCTCCCTCCAATTTTGGGAAAATATTTACCATGGTTTCATTGATAATATTGATTTTTTCATCGCGGTCATAGTCTTTACTTTCTATTACATGTGTAATGTTGTATTCTTCAGGCGCATTAGTGTTTTTTTTTACTGTATTTTTTTTGGTCGGATATACAGGGGCTTCTGTATCTTCAACATCTTCATCACCTCGTCCTTCACCCGCATCAAATGTTTCTGTCATTTTTTTAAACATATCATCAATACATAAGATAGATTTGTTTTCGTCAGAAGTCATTTTTTTTAGGTCTTGTATGGAAGTCGACAACAATACTTGAATGCGTTTTTTTATGTCTTCTTTGGTATATTCATCTGCATTTTTAGGATAAACTAGGTCGATACCCCGATAAGAGTCGTTCCCGAATGCAGCCATCACCATTTTTATAACAGTTGTTTTGATATTGGTCTGACTTATGTCAATCTTGTTAAAACAATCCACCATATTCATCGCCAATCGTTTGTAGGATTTAATTGGTATCGGAAAATCACCGTGGCTACTGCTCGCTTCAATATCAAAACTACAAATCTTATAAGGAACGCGCGTTTCCTTGTCTTTGATTGGTTGTAGTGCATTTATAGGACAAACATATTCATATTTGCATGTTGTTGTCTTTTGAGCAGGTGATTGTGTGCGCGACAGAAAGATTTGAACCCATCCAGAAGGACTAATTTCATGAATGTGGAAATAACGGAGGAGGGGAGGGATATTGCTTTCATACAATTCGAGATTAGTTCCCTTGAATTTAAATGTTTGACGACAACGCTCTCCATTTTGATCATTTCCGTACCACATATTTTTTACTTTATTCATTGCGATAGTGTTATCAAATGTAAATTTCACGAATTTATATTTTTTACCTGCTGAAAACCCATACAATTTTTTATGTTCTTCTAAATCTGCGCTTAAAATAGACGAAGCCATATAACCCGCTCGTTTGCAAATATCTACATAGAGTGCTGTTGATTCTGCACGAGTCCAATTATCGCCAACTTTCACATAGAAATACGGTTGGAAATCAGTAATCGTAATACTACATGTTTCACCCGTTTCGTTGATACCAAACATTTGAATAATAAATTGTCTTTGTTCTTTTTTTTTAGGTGCATCATCATCCTCTTTGGGAGAAGATAACAGAGAACTTGGATAATCATCATAAATGTGAAAATCAAAGAGTCGAAACGACTTGGTTGCAGCGATTTTTTTTGATTTCAAAATTATTTTCTTTCCTTGGATGGTCGTCATAATAATAATAAATAAATTGTATTTAGGTCGATTTCTTTTATATTCAACTTGGGGTTGTATATAAAAATTTTCAATTTTTGATTTTATGCTCGTTTTTTCTTCATTGTTTTACCTCCATTACTCTTATTTTTTATCGTTTTTTTTGGAACTTTATGACTATTTTGCATGAACCAGTTCTCCATTTCGCCAGATTCACGGTTCCCTTTGTAATATTCAACAATTCCCGCTTCAACTTTAAAGCAAGTTGGATAACCTTCGGCCACTATTTTTTCACCTCCCATTTTTGAGGCGTACTTTTCATTGAATTTATCTAATTTTTGCAGATTAGCGTGTTCAACTTCCAAATAATATGGTTTTTTGTAGCGTCCTGCCTTGACTTTTTTATGTATATTTAATTTCATTTCTTTCCATACAGGTTTCAAATGTTCGCAATGAACACACGAATTCGAATACACCAAACCAATGACTACGGGTTTATTTTTTAGCGGTTTGATACTATCATTATCCTTCATCATCTTGTCTGAGAACAACATTCTATATATTATTTACATATTATATTCATGACAAGGCCGTTATCATAATTTTCCATTCCTAAATTCTTTTCCTGTTTTACTATATATGAAATCCATTGTTATTATTATTTTATTAATTGTATTTTTAGCTGGTTTGTATGTTTATTCCGTGCAATCAGTTGGTTTAAAAGATGTATATGTCAGTAATAGTGGAAAAAGATTAGAAACTTTCGGAGTAAAAATGAGCATGAGTGGTGCAACTGGAACATATTTACAAAATCTTATTCCTGATGTGAATATATCTAAAGAAAACTTCGAAAGTATACAAACCCAAACAAAACCTAAAAAATTATCAGATAGATGTCCTCGTGTTTTAATTAAAAGTGGAACACATATTTTATTGTACAACTCGGGAAATTTTCAAGAAGAAGAACCTACAGTGTTTTACAATTTAGATGAATATATAAATTATGTCAATTATCAAAAATCATTAGGAAATGATTGTCCTATTTTATTTTTACAACAAGAGAACGATGCACAAGGCAATGATGTATATCGTCTTCGTCCTAGTCCATTTGAACAACAAGGTGGTATGTTGCCACTTTCAGTCCCGTATAGTTCTATAGAAGGTATGGTACCAATGAATACACCTACATCTGCACCTGCACCTGTATCTGCACCTGCACCTGTATCTGCACCCGGAAATGTACCAATCGCTTCATATGTACCGATTAATAACACAATATCGATGAGTTCTTTTTTGAATGATTTACAAGGTTTGGGTACTACAAACCAAACATCATGTGGAAAAATGAGAAACACAAAGCAATG
>Ga0136642_1001385_pt1 | contig 10517 bp, 10 predicted proteins | sample LowCatLa1302831Y_FD_115313 | JGI IMG/M metagenome (GOLD analysis project Ga0136642, IMG submission 115313) | Freshwater microbial communities from Lower Cathedral Lake, Yosemite National Park, California, USA - 13028-31Y | ecosystem: Environmental > Aquatic > Freshwater > Lake ... | reverse complement strand
GCTGGTTTTCTGGGTTTAACTTCTTTTTACTCTGGACTCGCAACTGGGCGCATGGGAGTTGTTTCACCCATTAGTTCACTTAGCGCAATTATTCCGCTAACTGTTGCATTCATCGGCGGTGAGCGGCCTAAGTCAATTCAATTCGTTGGGATGGCGATTGCCCTTGCCGGTGCCTTTTGTGCATCAGGTCCTGACATCATTAAGGGCTTGCCATTAAAGCCACTGTTATATGGAGTTGGTGCTGCAGTGGGATTTGGTACCGCCTTAACATTCATGGCGCAAGGATCGAAAACGAGCTCCTTGTTAACAATGACTGCAATGCGCGTCATAACAATTTCAATTTGCACTTTAATTGCCCTCCGATACCGCACTATTGGTGGTTTTGCACTAATTGATTATCGCGTTCTATTTCTCATCGGCAGCACTGACTTTCTAGCAAATTATTTTCTTGGGGTAGCAACTACCAAGGGGCTAGTTTCAATCGCCATGGTTCTGGGCTCACTATTTCCGATCGTGACAGCACTTCTGGCTTTTCGCTTCTTACATGAGCGGTTACATAAAGTTCAGTATTTAGGAATTATTCTTGCTGTTGGAGGCGTTGCAGTAATCTCACTTGGCTAAGGCAGGTTATTCATTTAGTTCCTAAGGTACTTTAAAAATATCGTTCCAGAAACATCCTCACGCGAGGCTTCAACAAATCCTGTAATGAGTTCTGTGAGTTCAACTTTATTATTACCGCCAGTTTGCGAAGAGAGTGTAATAAATAATTCTTGGATCACTCCCTGCCGCAGGAATTCGCGGAGCAGCTTTGGACCCGCTTCAATTAATATATTTGGACCGAATTCGGCACGGGCTTTTTCTAGCGCAACCATCGGGAGTAAATCCCAGATATTTACCATTGGGTTTGCTCGAACCAAGTCAGGTATTTCATTTTGCGCCGAAATTATTACCAATGGAATCGGTGTCTTGCCATATGGCTCAGTCCGAGCTGTGTTGCCACCTATCATGATGGCGTCGGCTGAACCTCGAATATTGTGAAAACGGGTGCGATCTGCCAAATCCGTAAGTCCGGCTGATGAGCCGCCCAGCGAAGTGCTGCCATCGGCGCCCAAGATGATATTTGCGCTTACCGTCATGGCCCAAAGGTACTACTCGCCCTCTCTCGCCTGTCAGTACCCCCCGATAACCTTCAATCATGATCATAGATTGCGAAAGTTGCACCATGCGCAACATCTCTTGTGATGATTGCGTTGTATCTGTTCTACTAGAAATCCTGCCCAATCCAGCGAGTGGGATATCCGAAAAAGAAGTCACTGCAATCTCAGTACTATCTGAGAAAGGATTGGTCCCACCACTTCGCTTTTCGAGTATTGCAAAGTAGTTTCGCAATTCATCTGAGTTAATTCCCGCGTAAATTACGCCCAAATTGCCCTTGGCTTGAGTTCGCGCCTTTCCAATCGGTACCCTAACCTGATGACGTCAAAGAAGAGCGCTCGATCTGCAATTCTGGGGATCATATCTATGGCACTACTTCTATCGAACTTGATTTTTATTACTGAACCTTCGCAAGCAGCACCAAATTTGGCTGACGTCAGGTTAAAAGTTCGGGCTCTTCAAGAGGATGCGGCAAGTGCAGGTGAAGCCGCACAGCAAGCACAAGTGGAATTAAATTCTTTGAATCGCACTTTAGCCTCTGTGCAAAAACAAGCAGCAGCTCAAGCGGTTACGGTTTCGCAATTCAAAGCCTCACTAGGAAACATTGCTCGTGAGCAATACAAATCTGGTGGCATAAGCCAGAGCTTGGAACTTCTTTTCTCTTCTGATCCTGGCTTGTATCTGGCAGCCGCTGGTTCTTTAGAGGCGGTCACTCGCAAACAGTCACTACAACTTCGGCAATATGCGGCCGCTAAACAACGATTAACCGCAACCTCATTAACTGTAAATGACAAAGTTGCGTTAGCCAAAGCAGCCCAAGCGCGCTACACCGCACAACAAGCAGCTGCTCAAGGCAAGTTGGCCCAGGCCGAAAAATTACTTGCTAGTCTGACAAAAGCGGAGCGCGAGCGCTTGGCTCGATTAGTTAATGACCAAGAAAATGCCGATCAAGCCGCTTCTAATGCCCTTGTTGCAAAGGCAAATTTAGGATCTGGTCGTGGCGCCTTGGCACTTCGCTTTTCAATCAAGCAGATTGGAGATCGTTACGTATTTGGCGCCGCTGGTCCAACACTTTGGGATTGCAGTGGCTTAACGATGCGAGCATTTGGCGCAGCCGGCGTATCCTTGCCACATTCCGCTGCTGCGCAAGCCAATTATGGCAAGAAAGTTGCGTTTAATAAATTGCAACCTGGTGATTTAGTTTTCTTTGGCCGTCGCCATTACATCTCGCACGTTGGAATTTATTTAGGCGGTGGCCAAATGGTTAACGCTCCGCATCCAGGCGCGCGCGTCAAGGTTGAGGGTTTTAGCGGATCCTTTGGTTCGTTAAGTTTTTATGGCGCCCGCCGAATCTAGTTTGCGTCCGGTCCTTTTAGTTACCAATGACCTTGGACCCAGAGCTGGCGGGATCGAAACATTCATTCTTGGTTTACTGGAACAACTAAATGGCCACGAAATCGTTATCTATACCTCCTCACAACTTGGGTCTCAAAAGTTCGATCAAGAGCTAAATGAACGACTTGGCGTAGTCGTCATTCGCGATAAATCTCGTGTGCTACTACCTACGCCTAGAGTGATTTCAAATATTAAGCGAGTTATGCGCGCCAATGGGACAAGCATCGTCTGGTTTGGCGCTGCGGCGCCGCTGGGATGGATGGCACCAAATTTGCGTAGTGCAGGCGCACAGCGGATTGTCGCTTTGACTCACGGACATGAAGTTTGGTGGTCAAGGTTGGTTCCGTTTAAATTTGCGATGCACCGAATCGGCAACCATAGCGATGTCATCACATACTTGGGTGAATTTACAAGGAGAGCGATTGCTCCAGCGGTTGGGGCCAGAACCGGGCTAGCTCACATTGCACCCGGTATAAATACTGAGCACTTTATTCCTTCAGCAAAGCCGCGAGATTTATTAAACAAGTTTGCGATCGAGAATCGACCAATAATTATTTCGGTAGGAAGATTGGTCCACCGTAAGGGCCAGGACCGGCTGATTCAAGCCTTGCCGCAGATTAAAAAAGCGATACCAGACGTTGTGTTAATTATTGTTGGCGAAGGGCCAAGAGGAGACTACCTGCGCCGCTTAGTTAAAAAATTAGATTTAGAACCGAACGTTATCTTTGTCGGCCGAATTCATTATGACGAATTGCCTAGGTATTTGAATATGGCAGATATTTTTGTGATGCCAAGTCGTTCTAGATTCTTTGGCCTGGAAGTTGAAGGGCTGGGCATTGTTTATCTAGAGGCGAGTGCTTGTGGTTTACCTGTAATAGCTGGAGACTCTGGCGGAGCACCAGATGCGGTATTAGTTGGTGAAACTGGCTATGTTGTAGGTGGAAATAATCTAGATGCAATTGCAAAGAGCGTAATCGAAGTACTTTGCGACCGCGCGTTAATGGATCGACTTGGAAAGCGAGGCCGGGAGTGGGCGGTGTCGGATTGGAATTGGAATAGCTGGGGCGCGCGTTTCGCGCTGTTGCTAAAAGGTTAGGAGTTTGGCGTCCAAGCCAACGGCAATAGCTTGAGTTCGATTTGCCACCCCTAATTTTCGATAGATGGAAGCCAGATGCGTTTTTATTGTTGCTTCAGTTAAAAATAATTCACTTGCCATTGCTTTTGCGGTAATTCCACGTGGAAGTATTTTTAACACCTCTTTCTCGCGCTTGGTCAGGTCATAGCCATCGCGCATGCCAACTCGCTCACCAGTTAGGTAACTCAGTGGGAATGCCAAGATTTCCACAAGCGTGCTCGACAAGTTTTCAGTTGTGGGAGTTGATTCTAAAAGCTCAATTAATTGCTTCAACAGCGAAATTTGAGCCCGAATATCAATCGAGAAGACTATTCCCTGCTTGTCGGGATTACTTAGGATTTCATGTCGAAGTTTGTCTACGAGGGAAGTGATTTCGACTTGGATTGCTCTAATTTGAGTACGCGTTTGCTGAGTAATTTCATCTCGCCCAATAATTGAGTCGAACTGGTAGCTAATTGCCAATAAATCTTCGGAAAGCTCGTCATGAATACTGCGGGAAAGTTTCACGACTAATTGCTATTCATTGAAGAGGCCGGCAATTTCCTTTGCATATTCCGAGTTGATCACGTGGCGTTTGATAGACATTTTTGCAGTCAGTTGGCCACCAGCAATCGTGAAGTCATTGGGTAGGATACTAAATTTTCTAATGGACTCCGCACGACTAACAGATTTATTTGCTTCATCGACCGCAGTTTGAATTACAGCTAATAGATCTGGATCATTAACTAAAGACGGAATGCTCACGCCCTCTTTTTTATTTGCAACAATCCAACTTTTAATTGCATCTGGATCAATGGTTATTAGTGCCGCAATAAATGGCTTGTTATCGCCAACAACTACACATTGGCTCACGAGTGGGTGCGAGCGGACTCTATCTTCAAGCACGGCAGGTGCAACATTCTTTCCACCAGAGGTAACAATCAATTCTTTCTTACGGCCGACGATAGATAAGAAGCCATCACTATCTATCACTCCTAAATCTCCGCTGCGAAAGTACCCATCTGGGCTAAACACTTCGCTATTTGCGGCATCGTTCTGCCAATAGCCCGCCATAACGATTTCACCCTTGATCAAGACTTCACCATCGTCGCCGATTTTGATTGTGGTGCCAGGAAGCGGACGGCCAACGGAACCGATTTTTTGTGATGTTGTTAAATTCAGTGTTGCGCCGGCGGTTGTTTCAGTTAGGCCGTAACCTTCCAAAATGTTTATTCCGACACCTCGATAGAAGTGTCCTAATCGCGAGCCCAGTGGTGCCCCACCGGAGATGGCTGCTTCGACCCGACCACCCATACCAGCACGAATCTTTGAGTAGACCAATCTGTCAAAAATAGCGTGCTTAACCCTGAGACCAACGCCAACTTTTTTGGAATCAATTGCTTCGCTGTAAGCCACGGCAGTTGCTGCAGCTTTGCGAAAGATGGCGCCTTTACCAGCTGCGTCAGCACGAGCCTGCGCGCCATTGTAAATTTTTTCAAAGATTCGAGGTACGGCAAGGACAAAGGTAGGTTTAAATGAGGCGAGATCAAGCGGAAGTCTTGTGATATCACCGCAGTGCGCGAGATGAAGTCCGGAGGTTATTGCGCCAACTTGAACCATGCGACCAAAAACGTGCGCAACTGGCAAGAACAATAAAGTTGAGCCACCAGGCTTTAGGAATAAATCACTCGCGCCTTGCACAACATTGCCACATTCAGATAAAAAGTTTTCGTGGGTTAGTTGCACGCCCTTAGGCTTGCCAGTTGTCCCAGATGTGTAAATAAGCGTTGCCAGGGATTCTGGTTTTGGAGTTAGACGGCGTGATTCAACTTGATCATCCGTTACACCTGTACCAGCTTTTACTAATTGATCAAGTGCGCCATCAGTTATAGTCAAAACATTTTTACAGTTGGGAGTTAAAACCGGTGAAACAATTTCGCGTAATTGTGGTGTCTCAACAATAATTGCAACTGCGCCGGAGTCTGAGAGAATCCATTGAACTTGTTCGCCGCTGGAAGTTTCGTAAACTGGAACGCAGACGGCGCCGCTAAACCAGATTGCAAAATCTAATACCGTCCATTCGTAGCGAGTCTTAGCCATAATCGCGACTCGATCTCCAACTTGAATTCCAGTTGCGATCAGACCCTTTGCGACGGCCCTAATCTCTGCTTCAAATTCCCTTGCAGTAACACCTTGCCAGCCATCTCCAAGGGGCCTAGAAAGTGTGACGCGATTTGGTTCTAACCGGGCCCGATCAGTAACGAGATTTGTTAAATTCCCCGAGGTTGCTGGGGGTACAAGTGCCGGCACCGAGAACTGTTCCATAGCCGAACGCTAGCGTGGGAGCTCCCAGATTCGCTAGACCTAATGGGTATCACCTTCCACTATCCTTTCGACATGAGCGAAACATCGAAGAATTCCATCATCATTGAAGCTGGCACTGAGGAAGTTTCATCAGTTTTATTCGACCTAGCCGAATATCCAAACTGGTCGACTGCTATTAAATCTGCTGAGGTGCTCGAAAAGGATGCAACAGGTAGAGCAACGAAGGTAAGGATGTCGATTGATGCTGGAGTTATGAAAGATCGAGTCACCTTAGATTATGACTGGACAAGTGCGCCGAGCCAATTAAATTTTTCCCTAGATGATGCTGATTTATTAACTGAAATGACGGGCTCGTATTTGGTTAAAGATAATGGCGATGATACAACTACCGTAACTTATGAATTGACTGTTGGACTGTCGATGCCAGTGCCAGCGATGATGCGACAAAAGGCGGAGCGCGCAACAATTGATCAAGCGCTAAATCAGTTGAAGAAAAAGATCGAAGGCTAATGAGTTGAAAGCCTCAGGTGTCAGCCTTGGTATAGATGTCGGAGGAACAAAAGTTCTCGGTGGTGCAGTTAATTCTGAAGGGGTAATTCAAAAGAAGGTTAGGCGAGATACCCCCAAATCTGGTGGCGATCATCTCAATAAAGTTATAGCCGAAGTTATTTCAGAACTGTTGAGCGAGTTCCCAACTGAATATATCGGAATTTCGGCGGCTGGATTGGTTTCAAGTGATCGCAGAACAATGATCGGTGCACCTAACATCGCGAACTGGGATGGGGTGGATATTGCTGGCGCCATCGATAAATTAATCGATGTCAAGGTTGTTGTTGAAAATGATGCCAATGCAGCAGCGTGGGCCGAGGCTCGACATGGTGCGGGTAACGGTGAAAAAAATGTACTAATACTCACAGTTGGAACTGGTCTTGGTGGCGCGGTTGTGATCAACGGCGAGCTATATCGTGGCGCAGATGGTACTGCTGCAGAGTTTGGTCATATTCGCGTTGTTCCCGATGGAATTTTATGTGGCTGCGGTGTCAAAGGTTGTTTTGAACAATATTCATCCGGTAGTTCTTTAATGCGGCGCGCGCACGAAGCAATCAAAAATAATCCAGATGTGGCTTTGAATTTACTGGCGCTAGGTGATGGAACAGTTTCCGGTCTGACGGGTGAACACATTACAAAGGCAGCGTTAGGTGGTGATGTGCTTGCCATTAAAGTTCTTAGTGAAACCGGTGATTGGCTTGGAATGGGAATAGCAACGCTGGCTATGGCATTTGACCCAGCGCTTGTAATTATTGGCGGCGGTGTTGTTGAAGCCGGTGAGTTGCTTTTAGGGCCAGCCCGAATTGCAATGGAACGCGTAATGCCATTCGCCGGGAAACATCCATCGCCGCGAATAATGGCAGCAAAACTTGAGAACGATGCTGGTCTAATTGGTGTTGCGGATTTAGCAAGGCGCCAATAGCTCTAAAGAATCACGCCATCGTCAAAGTCATCATCTTTGCGCGCGGTGCGCCAAATGTAAGTTGCAATTCCACCGACAAAACCAAGAATTCCAGGCCATGGGCCAACTCCAAGAAAATCAAAACCAGTAGTGATCTCAATTAGCAAGTAGAGCAGACCGCCGAATATTCCGACAAGGGCTGCTCTTGCTGCCTGGTCAACTTTTGGAAGCTTTGGGTTTGGTTGGACAAAACGTTCGTTCGCATTTTCGATCCGATCTAAATCATCTAGATAATTGCTTGGTGATGACTCGTCCAGCGATAAGCCTGAAACTATGGATTCAAATTCAGCATCAATCAACTCTCGCTCATCAAAGGCGGAACTTGATTCACCACGTGAGAGTTCACCGGACATGACATCTAGTATGAATGCAAGCGTCTCTTCATTTAATAATTTGGCATCATAATCTAGCGCGACATTGTGGAACGATTTTTCAAAGACGATCTCTCGAATATCTACTGAAAATACATTATTGATAATTGTCTCACTACAAACTGGGTGGACAACATGGTCATTTACCGAATAAGCCACCATCAAGGGCAAGTCGACTAAGTAAAGGTCGCGCTCAACTATTTTCCACAATTTTTGAAGTGAGGCGAGCGCTCTAAGTGGTATCCGGCTATATCCATGAATCGGAGGGTTTGGTTTTGCAACATCGCTGACACCACCGCGAACAGTTGCAAGAACTTTTGATAGCACGGGAACTAAGTGCATAAATTTTCGTTCATCGTAGATCGAAGCATTTAGCAGAATCAAACCTTCAATTTCGGATCCGCGAATCTGCGCTAGCCGTAGTGCAAGAGCACCACCAGCCGAAAATCCGGCTACAAATACCCGGTCGCAAACTTTCTTCAATTCTAAATATTCAGCCTCTACGCTCTCATACCAATCTTCCCAAGTGGAATTATTTAACTCTTGAATTTTTGTTCCATGACCCGCAACTCTTGGGGCATGAACTGTAAAACCTTCTGACGCCATTGAAAGTGCCCAAGGCTTAATAGATGCTGGGGAACCAGTGAATCCGTGCAACATTAAGATTCCAGTTTTTCCACCAGAGATTCGCAGAGCCTGCGAATTTGGGATATCTTCGTCGGGAGAGGTATTACTCACGCTCAGATGGTGTCATAAGAGTCCAATAACCCCTAAATTATCCCCCTAGACCTTTATAAGATTTTTCAGCTGTCTCAAGTTCGCCATGAAGGGAGCACGACCTTGGTTTATCAGACTCTCAAATCGTTTTTGATTCCCATCCTTACGCTGCTCTTTCGTCCAAAGGTTACAGGGCTGCGCAATGTCCCACAGTCAGGTCCGGTCATAATTGCCTCCAACCATCTTTCCTTTAGCGACTCAATTTTCATGCCACTTGTTGTGCCACGCAAAGTCACCTTCCTTGCTAAGAGCGAGTACTTCACATCACCAGGTCTAAAAGGCTTCATCAAAAAAATAACTTTTATTGCACTTGGCCAAGTACCGGTCGATCGTTCTGGCGGTAGACGAAGTGAAGCCGCGCTGCTTACCGGTCTCGAGTTATTAAGCCAAGGTGCATGCATCGGGCTCTATCCAGAAGGAACTAGATCTCCCGATGGAAAGCTGTATAAAGGTCGCACCGGAATCGCTCGAATGGCGATTGAATCGGGCGCCGCAATAGTTCCAGTTGCAATGTTTAATACAGCAGAAATCCAACCAACAGGTCAAGTGGTGCCTAAAGTCCGCCGGGTCGAAATGATTTTTGGTGAACCACTCTATTTTGCTGGGGATACTTCAGATTTGAAAATCCTGCGTGAGATTACAGATGAGATCATGGATAAGATTCGAGAGCTATCTGGCCAGGAGTACGTCGATACCTATGCCTCTGAGGCTAAAGCCGAGATCCTAAAAGCCAAGCGCGAAGCAGATAAGAAAAATGGCACGAAGAACACGAAAGAGTAGAAATTTTTAAATTGCGTTAAGAATTATTGCTCGCTTCTCCACATAAGCACATTGGTCGCACTTAGTTTTGGATTCTGGGACAGTTCCGGCTATGACTCCAATAAATTCACTTAAGCGAGCTTGTAGTGCTTCTGGATTGCGCTCCATTGGGTACCAGCTGCACTTGAGTTCCATGCCAAAGTTGCCCGAAGAGTTACCGCGGATTTTCACCGGCGACCAAACAAGAAGACCTAGCGAAGAGATCTTTTTGGGCTCACCCTTTGCTGGATTCTCAAGACCAAATGCGTAGGCCTCAAGTTGTGGGGAGTAGAAACCGCTTTTATCGCTATCGCGGGCTTGAAATTTGCAATCCACTACGCCATAGGTGCCATCAGGAAATTCCATCAGCAAGTCGTATTTACCGCGAATTGCGTACGGAGTGAATTGTCCAGCAACTTCTATCGGCTTAGACACAACCCAGCCACCGTGCGATTCGACTTTGCCTTCTGGAATTTCTGGATGCAGATCAGCGGAAGTTTTTCCAAGGCAAGAGAGCTCTTGCATTTCAGCGATATCCCCAACGAGTGGCATAAAGAGCGGAGCTTTTACTTGGTGGTTGTAGTTAAGCCAGAGACAGCGATGACAGCCGTCCCAGGAGAAAGTTAAATCACTTGGGCTAATAAATGCGCGGGCGTTCTCTGAAAGTTCCATAGTTTTCCTACTTTTCTCGGCTTTTTAGGCAGCTTATTTTGATTTCTTAGGGCGTGAGTCTGCTACAGATCACTGACATCATCGGCGACGAAACGCGGAGATCAAGGTAAATAGTCCAAGCAGGATCATGACCGTCCCGCCGGTGAGCCGCATCCGCACTAGGCGCTTAATCTCAGTAGCCAGCCAATTGCGGATCGTTCCAGCTAGAACGCCCCAACCACCATCCGAGAAGAAAGCAATGATGGCAAAAATCGCACCCATAAATATTAATTGGCCAGTTACATTCCCGCGCTCGCGATCAACAAATTGTGGAAGTATCGCGGCAAAGAAAACCATGCCCTTTGGATTAAGTGCGCCCACCCAGTAACCATCGCGCATGGACCGCCAAACGCTCGGCCTG
>Ga0136642_1001384_pt1 | contig 10519 bp, 9 predicted proteins | sample LowCatLa1302831Y_FD_115313 | JGI IMG/M metagenome (GOLD analysis project Ga0136642, IMG submission 115313) | Freshwater microbial communities from Lower Cathedral Lake, Yosemite National Park, California, USA - 13028-31Y | ecosystem: Environmental > Aquatic > Freshwater > Lake ... | reverse complement strand
CGACCGCCACCAAAGCCAAAGGTCTTGAAGCCCATTGTTTCGAGTGCGACGTTGCCGGTGAGAATCATGAGATCTGCCCACGAAATAGATTTGCCGTACTTCTGCTTAATCGGCCAGAGCAGGCGGCGCGCCTTGTCGAGATTGGCATTGTCGGGCCAGCTATTGAGTGGAGCGAAGCGTTGCATCCCTGACCCGCCACCGCCACGACCATCAAATGTGCGATAGGTACCGGCGCTATGCCATGCCATACGAATAAAGAATGGACCGTAGTGTCCATAATCTGCTGGCCACCACTCTTGTGAATCTGTCATAAGAGTGACGAGGTCGCGCTTCAACCCGTCGTAATCGAGTTTTGCAAACTCTGCAGCGTAATCAAAGTCAGGTTCCATCGGATCGACCAACTCAGAACCTTGCTGAAGCACTTTGAGGTTAAGTTGATCTGGCCACCACCCCGCGTTGGAGATTGGCTCGTTTGTGACGTTCACGCCTGGGTAAGGACATTTGCTCTCGTTTTCCATAGTGGCACTTTATCTATATTTCGCCACACGTTCACACTGAGCCCTTCGGCAAGGCGGTCATCGGGCTAACTCTTCCTCGCATATTCTTAGATCTATGAGCTCTGAAACGCAACTTTCCCTAGAGTCGCTCAAGGGGATCTGGAACCAGGTGCTCGATCGCCTCTTAGATCAAGACCGAATCGCCTGGCTAGCATTCTTCGATGCAAGGCTTGTGGCGGTATCGGATGAGACCCTCACGCTCAGCTTCGCCGATGTCACAAAGCTCAGTGGTGACCACAACTTCAGCATCGCCCGAAATCCGCGCCACATTGCCCTCCTGCAAAGTGCAATCCAGGAAGTAGTCGGAGTAGATTTAGAAATTATCGAAGAATGAGAAGAGCTCTTACCGTAATAGGTGCGGCGCTCTCACTCCTTCTTGTGACAACGAGCGCCTCTGCGATTTCGCCCCAAAAACTTACAACTACCGGTCCGGGCGGCCGTATCGCGGGAATTGATATCAGCCGGTGGCAGCACCCTGGTGGCGCTCAGATTGATTTTAAACAGATGTACAAAGCCGGCGTACGCTTTGTGATGATCAAGGGAGCTGATGCTCAGACCGCTGCTGATGCGATGGCTCTTAAGTATTTAACCATCGATCGAAAAGCTGCGCAGAAGGCCTCGCTCTACACGGGCTTCTACTACTACGCCTACCTTCCAGACAGCACAGACCCTGCCTTTATTATCAAAGATGCGCAGGCTCAAGCCCAGAAAGTCATCTGGCGAATCGGTCAGGTAGGTGGATATAACAAACGCGATCTGCCAGTCGCGCTCGATTTAGAGAATAACTGTCAACGGATGGGATCGGGCGGTAACTGTCTCACATATATGGCTCGTACAAATGTTTCATTGTGGGCGAAGAGCTGGCTCGAAGCTGTCGCAGCGAAGACAAGTCGTAAACCAATCTTCTATTCGTACCCATCATTCCTAGAAGGTGCGATGGCGCTCGATCCGGTTCTTCGTCAATATCCATTATGGATGGCGCGCTACTCATTAGATCCAGCGATCACAACCAATCATCCCAATGTGAAGGGCGTCGGCTGTTTCGCTCATCCGTGGAGTAATTCCAATTGCACAGCTCAATGGCAGTTCTGGCAATACTCATCATGCGGAAACGCCGGTAAGTATGGCGTTCCCGGCACTCGTGTCGATCTCAATGTCTTTGCCGGCACTCCCTCAAAGTTCCTCGCCCTGATTAAGGGAACCTGGACACCGGAAGCGATCGATGCTCTACCTCAGAATGAAGCGACAACGATGCAGATTGCAGGTCAAAGCTCTGGGACAACGAACGATCCCATGGTTGTGACCGTTGATGTTATGAGGCCTGATGGTTCCCCCGTCGTCACAGGAACAGTCCGATTCGCATCTGTTGATTCCTTGATGCCAGTCGGAGAACAAACGCCAGTGCGTTCTGCAACGGGCCGTTGGACGCTCTCAGTAAAGGGCCTCATGGCGGGTACATATCTTGGATTAGTTCAGTACACCGATCAATCTGGTACTCATGCCCCAAGCAGTATCCCCATCCAATTTCAGGTGAGTGAAGCACCATCCCCGACCGCCGTACCTTCGGCTCCTAAGCCAAGAAAGAGTAAAGCGCCAAATATTGATACCTGCGCTGGTCAGATTCGTAACTAGGGCGAGCGAGTAGAGTGCAGCAATGAGCAGAGTTCTTGTCACAGGTGGCGCCGGATATATCGGAAGCATTACGACTGCGCTCCTGCTTGATCAAGGTTTTGAGGTAACAGTCCTCGATGATTGCAGTACCGGACATCGTGAATCTGTTCCGGCACAAGCTCGATTTATCGAAGGCTCAATTCTCGATGGCAAAGTAGTACGCGAGGCGCTGGAGGGCTGCGATTCGGTCATTCACTTTGCAGCAAAGTCCCTCGTTGGAGAATCTGTCGAGAAGCCTGATCTCTATCGCAAAAACAATATTAATGGCAGCCAGATTCTCTTCGATGAGATGGATGGAGCTGGCGTTACTCGCATAGTTGTCTCCTCCTCTGCGGCCACATATGGTGATACTCGCGAACAACCCATTCTTGAAACCCTTAAAGCAAAGCCTGGAAATCCCTATGGCGAGACAAAGCTCGCAGTAGATAACCTGCTTGCTGATCTTGCGGCAGAAGAGAACTTTGCCGCAATCAGCCTTCGCTACTTTAATGTCGCAGGTTCGCTCAAGACTTCGACTGGTTGGCTCCGTGAACGCCATGATCCAGAGACCCATCTCATCCCAAATGTATTGAAGGCAACCGCAGATAATCCGTTAAAGGTCTTCGGTGCTGACTGGGATACAGCCGATGGCACATGCATTAGAGACTATGTCCATGTACATGATCTCGCGCAGGCTCACATCAGCGCGGTCGCTGCACTGACACCTGGGCAACACGAGATCATTAATATCGGAAGCGGAACTGGATACTCGGTACGCCAAGTCATCGATACCGCAAGCTCGGTAGTGGGATATGAGATTCCAACTGTTACGGTCGATCGTCGGGCTGGTGATCCTGCCGTCTTAATCGCCAGCATCGAGAAGGCTCAGAGAGTTTTGGGCTGGGCTCCGGTAAGAGATCTAGCAGCGATGATCGCTGACACCTTTGAGAGTAAGAAGTAAGTTCCGCAAAACCTTAGGTGTATTAGTTAGAGCGGTTTGATCGAGATGACATCGACGCCACCGATAGCTGTCAGAACATTCACGAGATCGGTCGTATCGGAGCCTGGGATCGCGACAATAATCTCGTCGTAACCACGGCCATCTTCACTCTTTAATACTTGCAAACCGCGAATATCTCCACCAGCAAAGCCGATAGCTGAGGCGACAGCTCCGAGTGAACCCGGACGATCAGGAAGTGCGATCTGTACTGTGAATTGAGCCATGAGATACACCTTTCGCTTCTGAACTGGGTGGAATTAGATTTGAACGATATTAGCCCCAGAGATCGCAACAGCGATCTTGGGAAGTGCGGTGACGGCTGGCCCGACAAGTACTGCACCTGTTGTTGAATCGAACTTAGCGCCGTGACACGGACAGTTCATGGAGTGCGAGAGCGCATCGTAAGCAACTGTGCAGCCTTGGTGGGAGCAGACCGCACTATAGGCGAAGACGCCAGCCTTGGTACGGAAGAGAATCGCTGGGTTTCCATCATTGGCATCGAATGGCATCGTTGAACCGACCGGGAATTTTGCGACCTGGACGATAAAGGCGCTCTTCTTCGGCTTTGGGCGGAGGGTGCCACCAAAGAGTGAGGCGATGGCTGCTCCGGCTCCAACACCGAGGATGCCCATCACTTCGCGACGATCACGCAAGTTCGGAACTAATCCCCCAAGCGCACCGGTACGAGCGCGACTTCCGCTCTTTACATGGGCCTGCCAGAGGAAGAAGAGCGCGAGCCAAGCGGCTGCGAAGGCGAGATCACTCCCTAAGAAATATGGACGTACGTGATAGGTGACTGAGAGCCACAAGATGATCGAGACCGAGAAGCCACCAAAGATAGCGAGTTGCATTGCGACGCCTGTGAGAACTGCGATACCGATCGCAAATTCAGAGAGCATCACAAACCAGGCAAAGAGAGTTGCATGCTCGAGCATATGAGTCAGGATGAATGAGATTGGCGAGTGGCCGATATAACTAGTGAGTTGACCAGCAAATGAGTTCGCACCGGATTTACTGAGGAATGCGGCGTCAGTTGCCTTGACCCAACCACCATAAACCCAGGTTCCGCCAAGCCAGAGACGAAGGATGGTGATACCAAGTGGTTGATTACGCCATGATGCTAAACCGGGAGTTACCTTTGCCATGGGCATATCTAACCCCATGAGTCTGAGAAAGTACTGCAGCTGACACGTGTAAAAATGGCTCCCCCGACAGGCCTCGATCCTGTGACATCTCGATTAACAGTCGAGTGCTCTACCAACTGAGCTACAGGGGAATGAACGACAGAATGATACTAAACGGCCTCCCCGATCGCCAACTCCTTCTGGATCCGGCGGGCAGCTTCTAGCCCTACGAGGCGGGTGAAGGTCTCGGTGTACTCGGCCTCATTCTCCACAGGGTTGAGGCGCTGTAGCTCTGACTTAATTTCCGCGATCTCGCGACTCATCGCCACTTCACGAAGCCGAGCGAAGATCGATTGGATATAACGCTCAGAGATCTCACCATCAGTTCGAATCGGTTCAACGGTGAGTTCGGTAATGAGCGAACGAACCACATCATCTTCCGTACGCTCCAACATATCGTTGATGGAAATTTCAGGTGCATCATCTATCCGCGCGCGAAGTGCGGCATATGGGCCGTAAGAGAATGCTTTACTTTCGAGGTCAGCCCACGGGTGGGCAAGTTCTGGAGCTTGCAACTTCACCTTCAGAACTTCACGCTCGAGCATCAAGATTGGATCTTTCAAATTTACTGTCTGCTCTGGAGCTGCGCTCTGGTTCTGTTGTGGGTTGTAGTTCTGAGAAGTCGCTCGTGGACCACTCTTCTTTACCGCCGAACTCACGACATCGATCTCCATGCCAAGCCAAGCAGATACCGAGCGAACATATTCAGGTCGTAGTGATGCATCCTTGATCTTTCCGATCAACGGTGCAACTTGATTGAGCGCACTCACGCGTCCTTCTGGAGTCTTGATGTCATAACCAGCGATCACAGATTTCATTGCGAACTCAAAGAGCGGGACTCGGCGGGCAACTAAGTCGCGAACCGCTTCATCACCGCCACTCTGGCGTAGATCACACGGATCCATCCCATTAGCAGCAACCGCGACAAAGGTCTGTGCCACAAATTTCTGATCATCATCAAAGGCGCGAAGCGCTGCCTTCTGCCCGGCAGCATCGCCATCAAAGGTGAAGATCACCTCACCGCGGAATGCATCGTCATCCATAAGGAGTCGTCGAATAATTCGAATGTGGTCATCACCGAAGGCAGTTCCGCACGTTGCGACCGCTGTTGTTACGCCGGCAAGGTGGGCAGCCATAACATCTGTATAGCCTTCAACAATTACTACCTGGCGCTTCTTAGCGATCTCTTTCTTCGCCATATCAAGTCCATATAGTAATTGAGACTTTTTGTAGATAGGAGTTTCAGAGGTATTTAGATATTTTGGTCCTTGATCTTTATCATCACTAGCGAGCTTGCGTGCGCCAAAGCCCACAACATCACCTGAGATATCTTTTACTGGCCAGATAAGACGGTTTCGGAAGCGATCAATGAAATTTCCGCGTGATCCTTCTTTGATAAGTCCCGCGGTATTTAATTCAACCTCACTGTAGCCAACTCCAGTTAAATGTTTGTAGAGCGCATCCCATTCATCCGGTGCATAACCCACTCCAAAAATTTCAGCTGCTTCGCGCGAGAATCCTCGACCTGTCAGGAATTCTCTTCCTACCTGCGCTGGACCTGGCTTGCCGAGCTCTTCTTGATAGAACTTTGCTGCTGCAGTATTTGCTGCGACCAGACGAGAGCGGTTGATTCCAGGAGTGGATGGTCCACTTGAATCGTAGGTGAGTTGATATCCGATGCGTTCAGCTAATCGCTCAACGGTCTCGGTGAAGGTGAGGTGTTCTAGCTTCATGAGGAAGGCGATGACATCGCCACCCGTCTGGCAACCAAAGCAATGGAAGTAACCCTTCGATGGAGTTACGTGGAAGGAAGGAGATTTCTCATCATGGAACGGACAGAGACCCTTCTTCTGTCCCCCGCCAGCGCCTTTAAGTTGAACATAATCGCCGACGACATCATCGATGTGGCTATGCTCGCGCACATATGCAACATCTTCATCCCTAATTCGTCCGGCCATGGGTCGATCTTATCGGTGTCAGCGCTTGCCTAGATGAGAGGAAAATTGAGAGAGCAGCTTCGCATGAAGGACGTAGGCACCAGGGTCAGTGAGCGAGGCAATCTGGTCAATTGCGACGCGAAGGCGCTGGCTATCACTCCCAGCTGCCCGCCAATCATCGATAAAGAAGCTCTCGAGCGCCGCTTCTCCGCCGGCGTAGACCATCTCAACGAGCTCTTTAACCACGATCTGTTGCTTGGCATATCGCTTCTGCGACGATTCGGCGCCGATCACATAATGCCCAGCCATCGCTTTTAAGATCGCAACTTCTACGCGTTGTTCGCGGGGCACGACCAGGCTGGCGGAGTATCGAGTCAGATCGCCATCTCCATATTGATCACGAGTTGCAGACTCTGCGGCGAGAGCAAAGCGGCCTACGAGTTGTGATGCTAAATCTTTTAAACGTGCCAAATTTCGCTGTGAGCCGTCATACGAGGCTGGCCAACACGAGAGCTTCTGCAGATTGGTAAGTGCGACTCGAGATTCTTCCTCAGTAATATCTTCAAGGTAACCGCTCTTTGCCATGGAGAAGAGCTTGGCGATATCTCCGTCGAGTGCTTCAAGCTTTACTTGGCCAGAGACAATCGCATCCTCTAAATCGTGCACTGAGTACGCGACATCATCAGACCAATCCATGATCTGTGCTTCCATCGATTGCGCACCAGCCGGAGCCCCTTGGCGTAGCCAGTGAAAGATCTCTAGATCATCATCGTAGACACCAAATTTACGAATCTCACCGGTCCGTGGCCACGGATATTTCGTAGCTGCATCGAGTGATGCACGCGTGAGATTGAGACCGACAGAGTGTCCATTCACATCAACCGTCTTCGCTTCCAGGCGGATCAAGATACGTAGCGATTGAGCATTTCCCTCAAATCCACCAGCGCTTGCACAGAGTTCGTTGAGAGCATCTTCGCCATTATGACCAAATGGTGGATGGCCTAAATCGTGTGCCAGGCAGGCACCTTCCATGAGATCTGGATCGGCACCAAGTGCTTGACCAAGTTCGCGACCAACTTGAGCGCACTCCAAAGAGTGCGAAAGCCTCGTGCGTGGAAAATCTGATGCCCACGGGACTTCTACCTGCGTCTTCGCAGCGAGTCGGCGCAGCGCGAATGAGTGGATGATGCGAGCGCGATCACGCGCAAATTCAGTACGACCACCACGTTTTGCGGGTTCATCGAGAAAGCGCTCGCGATCGTGCGCGGTGTAGCCACTGTGCTCACTTGCTAGTCGAAGAACCATGATGGGTTAACTCTACTTCTTGATCTGATCGGTGAGGTGGATACCAAACTGACCAACCGTCTTATATGCCAGATACGCGCCGGTTTCGCGTGCGATGTAACGCCAGCCAGCGTTTTTTAGCGAAGCAGGACCAGTGAGCGCCGGGGCACAACTCGCTGAAATGCCGAGATCCTTCGCCTGCGCCTCTGCCCGGTAGCAGTGATACGGATCGGTCACGATGATGATCGAGGTGTAATGGTTGGCCCGCAGGAAGTTCACATAAGCAATGGTGCTACTCAAAGTATCTCTACCGACAGGGATCGATGAGATTGCGCTTTTAGCAATACCTGATGAAATAAGTGACCTACGGCTTGTTGATCCTTCGGTGAAATTATCTCCCGTGGCGCTGCCACCGACTGTGACGATACGACGTGAAAGTCCTGCGCGATAGATATCTCTCGCCCGATCAATTCGAGATTGCAAAATATCGGATGGCACGCCATTAAATTGTGCAGCTCCAAGAATTACTATCGCATCGCTCTTTACAGCAAGCGCGCTATGACCTTCATTCCAAATTGAATAGGCGAAATATCCAGGTATGACAATCACTAATAAGAGAAGAAAGGTGAAGAGCCTACGAAAGAGACGAAAGAGAAAGATCATCCGCCAGAGACCGAGTCATCGATCGTGATTGCGGGGATCTCATCTGGATCATTTAGCCAACCGTCGGGAAGAGTGGGTGGGCGACCATGAGACTTGCGTCCACGTGGACTTTCTGAGACTGCAGTGGGATAGGGCTGATCATCTAGCTGTGCGAGTAAGTATTGAAGCTCACCGAGCGATGAGACCATTCCCAGGGATGAACGAATCTCGCGAGGTACGGTGAAGCCCTTGAGATACCAGGCCATATGTTTACGGAGATCGCGCATCGCACGACCTTCAGCTTCAAAGAATTGAATAAGGAGTTCGCCATGGCGAATCATGATCTCGCGCACTTCGGCAAGGCTTGGCTCTGATTTCGTACTATCGCCATGCATGGATCGGACGAGATCTGCGAAGAGCCATGGGCGACCTAAGCAGCCACGTCCGACAACAACTCCCGCACAACCAGTCTGCGCGATCATTCGGGCGCCATCATCACCACTCCAAATATCGCCATTACCCAATACTGGAACTCCAGTTGGTTTTAAATGCTCAACCAGGGTCGCAATCTTCGACCAATCCGCTTCGCCGTCATACATCTGCTCTGCAGTACGCGCATGAAGTGCCACCCAGGCAACGCCAGCGCGAGCGGCTGCGGTCGCAGCATCTAAATATGTGTGGTGATCACTATCGATGCCGACCCGCATCTTCACAGTTACTGGAACGCCATAAGGCTTTGCAGCATCTACTGATGCCTTCACAATATTTTCAAAGAGTCTGCGCTTGTAAGGAAGCGCTGCTCCCCCGCCACGTCTGGTCACCTTGGGTACTGGGCAGCCAAAGTTAAGATCGATATGGTCCGCTAAATTCTCTTTCATCAACATCTCAACGGCTTTTCCAACCACAACTGGATCAACTGCGTAGAGCTGAACAGAACGAGGTGTCTCGCCCTCACCTGGAGTAATAAGTCGCATCGTCTCTGGATGTCGTTCAATTAAGGCGCGCGCCGTCACCATCTCAGAGACGAAGAGGCCAGCACCTTGTTCACGGCACAAGGTGCGAAATGCTGAGTTAGTGATACCTGCCATCGGTGCGAGGACTACTGGTGTTTCAAGCACCACCTCGTTATTTGCGAACCCTCCGTTAGAGATCGGAAGGCGAAGTGGCGCAGGTTTCGTTAACACCCGAGCAAGCGCGGTGCTAACCACGCCTGAACCTGATCGATACCAATACGCTCTTGCGCCATGGTGTCTCGATCGCGGATTGTTACTGCATTATCTTCAAGAGTTTCAAAATCGACCGTGATGCAATACGGAGTACCGATCTCATCCTGACGACGGTAGCGACGACCGATGGCGCCAGCATCATCGAAGTCGATCGCCCAGTTCTGGCGAAGTTCTGCCGCAAGATCGCGCGCCTTGGGCGAGAGATCAGCGTTGCGAGAGAGAGGCAAGACGGCAGCCTTGATAGGTGCAAGGCGGTGATCAAGCTTCATGACTGCACGCTTCTCCATCTCACCCTTCGCATTAGGAGCTTCATCCTCTGTGAAGGCATCCATCATGAACGTCAGTGTGCAGCGATCTACACCAGCTGCAGGTTCAATAACATACGGAACCCAACGCTCGTTCTTCTCTTGATCAAACCACGAGAGATCTTTTCCAGATGCTGCACTATGCGCCTTCAGATCAAAATCGGTACGGCTAGCGATACCTTCGAGCTCGCCCCATTCAGTTCCATTGAACTCAAACTTGTACTCAATATCTACTGTTCGCTTTGAGTAATGCGAGAGCTTCTCTTTAGGATGCTCAAAGAGGCGAAGGCGCTCTGGGTTGATGCCGAGGCTGGTGTACCAGGCGAAGCGAGTATCAATCCAATATTGATGCCATTCTTCATCTGTTCCGGGGACGACGAAGAATTCCATCTCCATCTGCTCAAATTCGCGGGTGCGGAAGATGAAGTTTCCTGGGGTAATTTCATTGCGGAAAGATTTTCCGATCTGACCAATACCAAATGGTGGCTTCTTACGTGAGGTCTGCGCGACGTTATCAAAGTTAATAAAGATTCCCTGCGCTGTTTCAGGGCGGAGATAAGCAAGACCACTTTCATCTTCTACTGCGCCGAGATAGGTCTTGAGCAAGCCTGAGAATTGCTTAGGCGCTGTGAACTTTCCTTTATTGCCACAGTTTGGACAGTTCACTTCCTCCATCGAGGTTGGAAGACGTCCATTCTTAGATTCAAATGATTCTTCAAGATGGTCTGCGCGAT
>Ga0136642_1001383_pt1 | contig 10523 bp, 8 predicted proteins | sample LowCatLa1302831Y_FD_115313 | JGI IMG/M metagenome (GOLD analysis project Ga0136642, IMG submission 115313) | Freshwater microbial communities from Lower Cathedral Lake, Yosemite National Park, California, USA - 13028-31Y | ecosystem: Environmental > Aquatic > Freshwater > Lake ... | reverse complement strand
TCAAAGTCAATGGGGAGAAATCGTTCAGTAATCACAGCAATTTTGTCCAAGGGAAGATTGCATGCGAAGGCTCTATTTCGCATTTTATGAACGATCGTCTCGATAATAGGTATATGAATATCGCGTATGGGTTTGACTAGGCAAGGTTCCATAACCCCGGTTGTGTTTTCGAGGCAATTTATGGTATGTGCATCATCCCCCAATCGTATCGCATTGTGATAAAAGTTGTGCTGATAGGTTGTGTAGACATCTATCTCACACTTTGGAAGCTTGACACTGGCACAAGCAATCCGAGCTGCTTCGAAATCAGGAGTCATTCCGTAATCTAAAGCAACCTGGCGGCATATAAATGCGTCGATAAATATGCCCATATCAGATAACAGATCATTTGCAGTGACGAATTTGCTGTGTTCTTGCAGAGAGTACAACAGTGTCTTGGCGGCAATTGTATCGGGAAATACTCCATCACCTCTCAAAGATGCAATGTCATTGCCGTTCAACGAGCTGACGAAATGCGTTATGCCTAGCTTGACTATGTGCGAAACTGATGTTGTCGATTCTCCGATGTAACGTTCTTGAAAATCGGGCCATTGCCTTACAGATGCCGGGAGCTCAGTGATGAATCGCGATGCGAAAGAAGTACCAAACATCGTGGCGAAAGAGATGTGGAGACGATCTCGGGCACGCGTTACTGCCACATAGAACAAGCGGCGTGCTTCTTCAATGCACGACTGCCCAGGAAAGATGGATTCGTGCATGTTGACGATAAACACGATGCGCCACTCGAGACCTTTCGATTTGTGAATCGTCCCTAAAAACACGTGTCCTGGTTTCTTCTTCGCCTCGCCTCCGTTTTCACGGTTGTCTACGAATACATTCGCCATCCCAACACGCGTCATCATTTCTTCGAGAGAAAACAGCAGGCTGTTTTGGCAACAGAGGACGGCGATCTCGTGCAAAGGGATGTTCCGTTCTTTATAGTACAGTATCTTTTCGACGATGTTTTCATACTGTACAAATGAGGAGCTGTAATGTTTGATGTCGGGAACAATGTTTTTATTGGGTGCCTTATCAGGTTGACTCGGTGCCATTACCTTGGGCAGTTGATTCGCATTTTTATCGATAGATGCATTTGCAAGAGCCACGATAGCTGGGGTAGACCGATAATTCGTTGTCAAATGATAGGTCTGAGTCGGTGAGAAATCGACCTCGAATCGCATGATGTGTTCCATGGAAGAGCCCCTGAAGCTGTAGATGTTCTGAGCGTCGTCGCCAATAGCCGTCACATACACACCGCGCCGATGAAACTCTTTGCAAATTTTCTGCTGCACGTCGTTCACATCTTGGAACTCGTCCACGAACAGGTATCGCTTTCCTTGCAACACAAAAGTCGGATCCCTCAGGAGTTGGAGAAAAAGGTTGCCGTACTCATTGACGCTCACGTTGTTTTCAGGTCCTGTGTCCTGCTGTGCATGTTTGATGTATTTAAGACAGATGCTGTCAATTGTGCCTATCTCTATAGGAGGTACGAATCCAAGCAATTTCCCAAGCTTTACCCTCATGTCATCCGCTGCAAAGCGTGTAAACGTAGTCAGTGTGATCGCTTCAGCAGGGACGCCTTTTTTAAGAAGCCACCATATCCGGCACAAAATGGTAGTGGTTTTCCCACTACCCGCACAAGCTAGAACGAGCATATTGGAATTCAACTCACCGTAAACTACTCGCTGTTGCTCTTCAGAGAGGGCGATGGGGAGGCTTTCGGGCGGCCTGAATGACTCTTTTAAAAAAACCATGCACTGATGACAACATTCGGTATCGTACTTCGCATTGTGAGCATTTTCCATCTCTTTTCCAGTGAAATGTTTGTATAGATCTACAAGCTTGGGAAACTTGGGGAGATTGAGCATGCGTTTGGCTTGTTGCATGGTGCAATAGAGAGACACACGTTCCAGCTCTCGCAACTCCGACTTCATTCCACGGAGAAGCAGCTCGGAACGCAATACGTTGATGTCGAAATCGATGTTGTGAGCGACGAGCGATGTAGCTTTTGCCAAGTCGACCATGAACATCGTCATCATATAGTTGAAAGGGACACCGGTTTCCATTGCCTTTTCGTGAGTGATGCCGTGAATGGCGATGCTTTCGGAGCTGCTGACGTATCCTTCAGGGATGATCACGAAGTATTCTTGTTTTTTAATTTCAGCATCGTCTGTGTCTTCGGTCAATATCCAGCTGATAGAGACGATGCGACATGTAGAGTAGTTATCGAGATCTTGGTATGCATTGCGTCCGAATCCACGACGCTTTGGGAGTCCAGTTGTTTCAGTGTCAAACACAATCGAGGGCATTCTTTTTGTTTGCTATCTCATTTAATGCCGCTTCCATTTTTTAAGTACTGTTACAAAATTTGAACTCTTAATTGGCTTAAAAGATAATCCTAACAAAGATACTCATCAAATGACGACAAACGGTCAAGGGGGTCAAGACTTGCGCAAGACAATGGTAACTGAACTGCAGAGATTCTTGCCCGATGTTCAAGCAAGGGACATGGAGATCGGGATTTTCAATTGGTCGATCGAATACGCTGATACTCACCGTGTCTTGAGGTCTTGGAAGGACAAACGCTTCAATGCAATCTACAAAAATAAAGCGCGGTCTGTCTTGGCAAATATGGATGGAAATTCATACATCTCCAATTCTCGACTGTCAACTCGATTGAAAGACGGAGAATTCAAGCCGCATGATGTGCCGTATATGTCTCATGAAAGCCTGTATCCTGAGAAGTGGAATGATATGATCGACATGCGGATGAAGAAAGAAGAGAATATGCTCAACACACGTCAGGCGGTCGTGACGGACCATTTCAAATGTGGAAAGTGCAAGAAAAATGAGTGCAGTTATTACGAGATGCAAACTCGATCGGCGGACGAACCGACGACGATCTTTGTGAATTGTCTGAACTGTGGAAACCGGTGGCGCATTGGTTAATGGGGGATGCATCGGTACTTTGCACCTCGCCCTCATAACCCCCATCCAACAAAATCCTTATATTTTCTCCGGAGCTTGACAAACGAGTACCCCTGGATGGGGGTTATGGGGGCTTTGCCCCCATTTAGGAGATACGTTTCACTGTCCAAAAGTCCTCCGCCAAATTCGAATCTAAGACGTAATCATAGGGCAAAAACCCGTATCCCTCTTTGCCCCATGTAGTCCCCCAGCTGTTGCGGAAAGTAAACAGCTTTTTATCATTGTCATACCCCACCAACAAAATTGCATGACCACCCAACAGATCCTCTTTTTTATCAGGCATAGGCACAAGTCCCGTGTCTTTTACAGTGTCTCCTTCAAAACTCGAATACACGGAGATCCCGAAAACAATCGGATAGCCGCTGGCTAGAACCGCCTGCAAATCAGTCAATTTCTGATCCACACGAGTATATTCTACTGCGACATGCTGCTTTGCAGCAGTGTAACATTCGGAAGGAGGTTTCTGCGAGAACTTTTCGATGTTGTAGGGCCACGAGGTCTCGTTGCAATAACCTTGTTTAGCAATAGTCTTGATTCCGTCACGAATCGCAGCTCCAGAATCTGAGCCGGTGGTGCCTTCTAGTTTACGTTCATTATAATAGATAAACAGCCGTGATGGCGTTTCAGACGCAAGTCCCTGTTTCAATTCATCAAATTGAATAGCACCGGCAATCGCATTCGCTGTGCAACTCCCCAACTCACCTTGATCGTACACCGTTGGCATCGTGTCCCTCAAGTCTGCAGTCGCTGGAACGTCGGGGTCCTCGAAAGAATGATATTTATCACGATGGTCGGGAAGGTCCGGCCTCCAACCATATCGTCGTGGTTTGACGCTGCTTTCAGAGGGAGTGCCAGAAAAATACGCGGCGAGTTGTTGAAACATTTGAGTTTTCTGATTCATACCAATTAGGATCGCTTTAAATCCGTTTTTGTCGGAAAATTTGAGCATGACTTAAAGAAATGTCGATTGAAAAAGAGAGTAGTAGCAATGAGTTGTCCGATCCTTGATTGCAAATTCAATCGATCCACATTCAAACCGGTCACATGTCCATATTGTGATTTCACAGCATGCATTGCTTGCTGCAAGGTGTACCTATTGTCAGAAAGCGAACCACAGTGCATGGCCTGTCGAAAGGAATGGAATATCGAGTTTGTGGATAGTCAGTTTACCAAGGTCTTCCGAAAGAACGAGCTAAAAACCCACCGACAGAATGTATTGCTTGGTCGTGAGAAGGCGATGCTCCCGGCCACCATGGTGCGTGTCGATATTCTCGCTCGGGCAAAAGAGAGAAACGCGCAAATCGTCGAACTCCGGAGGCAAATTCAGACACTGTACCATCAAATCGACATTCTCCACCATGAAAATTACCACGAACAACACGTGAGTCGTCACGGAGGAGGCGAAGAGGAAAAGCGCGTGTTCCGCAAACACTGTCCGCGAACGGGGTGCAATGCTTTCTTGAGCACCCAGTACAAGTGCAGCACGTGCGATACGTGGATGTGTCCTGAGTGCGAAAAAATCAAGGCGAGTCGAGATGACCCGGAACACCAATGCAATCCTGATGATGTGGAGTCCGTGAAGCTCAAAAAACAGGAGTGCAAGCCGTGTCCATCATGTGGGATCGAGACCTTTAAGATCGACGGTTGTTATCAAGTGTGGTGTCCTCCGCCGTGCGGGGGCGGTCAAGGAACGGCATGGGACTTTCGCACAGGGAAACTCGACAGAGATCGCCCGCATGCGCCTCTCTACTACGAATATCAGCGCAAGATGAATGGTGGTGTAGCCCCCCGCAATCCGGGAGACAATCCATGCGGTGTTGCCAACGAACTACCTGATTTCAGGGTTGTTCGTAGAGTACTGCAACAGCTTCCACAAGTCCATCAAGAAGATGCAGAATTTCTCAAGCACATTCATCGTATCTTGGTGCACGTTCAAAACGTGACTATGCGTCAATATTACGAGAACCGCGAAGTGACATTCGAGACAAACGTGGATCTGCGCATGGCATTCCTTCAAAACGAGATCGACGAAGAGACGATGAAGATGAATCTACAAAAACGAGAAAAAGACAAGAACAAGCGCCTTGCCATGCATGATGCCATGGAGTTGCTTGTCAATGTTGGAAAAGACATCTATAATAATTTGATCAATATGGTCAATATGGTCAATCAGCGAGAGAATAATACGACGACAACCGTCTCTATTGAAGATACATTCAAAGAGTTGGAACAGATACGTTTATACTTCAACGAAACTATCACCAATGTCCGTCGGCGGTTTGATTCCAAGGCTCTCTTCCACATAAACGAAAAATGGGAGATTTAAGAGGCAACATCGTAAAATTGAGTGAGCGCTTCCTGTTGGGCAACTTTCGCATTCACTAAATTGTCAATCTTTGCCTGAACAGTATTGAGTTTGTCCATTTTCTGCTTTTCTTCATGTGTGGCAATGAAATCAAGTTCATTAAATAGAGATGATATGGATTTTACTTGCGCGTATTGAACTATAATTACGCAAAAAATCAATACACAAAGGCATGCATTGACAATTCCGATAAAGTCCATTTGATATAACAATACATATTTTACGACTATAAAATAATGTGTTAACACTCTAATGAGCGTCATCAATAAACAGCAATTTGTATTTGTCGTAGTTGTATGTGCGGCAATTGCATTTGTCTATTTAGTTCACACATATATTCAAACACCGTCGCAAAGGCAACATATCGTCTTCATGAGAAGTTCTCAGACTCGTGATTTCTTGATACAGGACCCCGACAAATATGTGTGGAGCTTGACTGCAGCAGACCTGTATGCAAGGAACGCGTCAGGTTCTAACGATTATATTGATATTATCGCTAAAGGAGCTCAGGAATTTACCGCACAAGAAAGCAAACGACTTGTCAGGCTATCGAAGCATGTTGACACTCAGTTGCTCACACACAACGCCCCGGTGAAACTGAGACAGTACAGAAAGAACAAAGAAACAGCGGTAGCGCATGACAAACCTTTTGCTGAAGAAGACATCATGGATTATGAAGATTCTGACGTGATTGATTACGAAGACACCGCCTCATCGCACATGTTTATGACACAAGAACATTTTGCGAACGCGCCGCCATCGGTTCCCATTGATGACATAATCGCAGCAGCTATTGATCATGGACCCAAATTGCCCCCATTCTTTCCGATGACTGCTTCGCCTATTGCGGTTTCGCTCACAGGTGTCCCCCTATCTGTTGCTGCTCAACATAAAATATCGCTCACGAAAACAGCAGAAACCATCGCTCAGATTAAAAAAACACTGCCGGACGTGGCCTCTGGCGCTGCTGGAGCCCCGGTAGCATATAGAGGAGCTGTAGATGCGGTTGCTAACAATCGAGCCTTCTTTGATAAACAAGAAAAGGAGCTGCGTCTTAGGAAAAAGGCTCGGGACGACAATTTGAAAGATATGAAAGCCCTTTCTGATACCCTTCCATCAACTAAACAAGATATCAGAGATCCTGACCTTGCAGCGGTTACTTACAAAGACACTATAGAAAACAGGATTAGTAACCCAGATTATATTCCTCCTAAATTGTCTCCCATAGAGGCCGAATATGATGAGGAGATGAATGTGGAAGCTAGTGCTATTAAGAACAATATCGAGGCCGATGTTTCTGCTTACGGGGTTCATAAAAAAGTTACAAGGAAAAAAGCGTTGAGCGAAAAGGAAGTCCACGATCAGATACAAGCAGCTATTGCTTCCCATCAAGCAAGCGCGAGCGTCGAGCATTTCACAGATGCATCATTAGATGTCGAAGCCCTGGCTGATATCCCATGGGTGTTTGCTAAGGTAAGTTCTGCATGCGAAGGAGGCTTGCCTCATACTCGTGAGAAAGTGATCTTTTTATCAGCGGAGACACTTAAGCAATCAGATGAGGCCTTGGCCAAGACTCTGCTACACGAGAAGATCCACGTATATCAAAAGATGAATCCGACTATTGTCCAGACAATGATCCTCGAAGCCGGATATAAACCGTTAAGAAACCGTATTCGCTATAAATTAGCGCGAGCGAATCCCGATACCGATAACATGGTGTATCAACGAGGAGATGGCAAGTTGATGATTTGCGAATATTCTTCTGTAAAACCAGCATCCATCACTGCTACTAAGTGCGATGCACGGTATGAGCACCCTCTGGAAACGATGGCCTATGAGTTTGCTGACCAAATAATGGGGTAAAATAAATCTATGTGCAAAGTAAATGGGACAAAGTACCTCATGTTTCCAATTGTCTGAAGCAGATTGCATTGCATGTACAAACTGCGATTGGACGGAGAATGGGTGTGTATCAAATGCGACTCAAGCTGATTGGAATGACGCGCAGTCTGTCATGTATTATTTAGGACAACTCCTCATCATCGGCATGATAGTGATTTTACTTGTGCTGAAGATGTTGAGTCTTGCTCTGAAGGAGGCAGGACAGTGGACACTTAGTCCGCTATTTGATGTTGTTGCAACGCGATTTTTATAATTATAAATGTAACGTGCGCATTCCAGTTGTGAGGTTGACGTTATGAGTGATGAAAAGGACCGTCTTATTTTTACAATGCAGAGATATCTCTTCCATGAGAGCCCTTGTATTTTCTTCGTCCAGCGCAGACGTAGGCTCGTCGAATATAACAATCGGTGCCTTGGATGCCATAACCCTTGCGATGGCCAATCGCTGTTTTTGACCCCCAGACAGTGCCGTCAACTTTCTGTCCAAATCTGGCTTGAAATCGGATAGACGTACTCGATCCAATATTTCATGTAGTTCCTCTGTCGAAGCTCCGCAGTGGGCGTTTGAGATCAACATGTTTTCACGAAGCGTTTTTTGGGGGAATAGAAGCGGCTCTTGAGGGACTACTGCAACCAGCATACGCAACTCAGGCAAAGAGATATCTATCACATTCCGAGTGCCGATTTTGATGACCCCTTTTGTCAATGGATACATGTTCAACAACAGCTTCATGAGTGTCGTCTTGCCGCGACCGCTCTTTGCTATAATGGCCCACTTGTCTTTCGGTTGTATATGAAAATCAAAGGATTCGAGGACGGGGGCCGTGCGAGTAGGGTAAGTAAACGACACATCTTCAAAGGATATGCTGGGAGGCACGCTATAGTAGAATGATCGCGGCTTATTGTGTTTATAGACACGAGGTGAGACGTAGACCTCGAGGTAGCGTTTCACTCGAATTGCGCTTTCTTTTGTACGTATGAAAGAGATCAGTACATCCTTCATCCCGTTGAGGGCATCAACCACGATAGAGTAATAAGATACGATCTCGATGACTTTGTTGCCGTGCCCCATAGCGTAGATTGCGTAAGTGAACGCGAATTCGAGGGAGCGTGGCAGGATGTGGTTGCAAAATATGATCGCGGAATACGCATTGGCCTCTTCTGCAGAAAGACGCGCGTGTTCAATAGACTGATCATCGAATATGTCCATGTAGATGGGTTGCAAAGAATAAAGTTGATAATGGACATGATTTTGAATGTATCCGTTTACGTGGTTTTCTTGAACCTCTTTCATGCGTCTTGTGGCATCGGCAAATTTACCGTAATAGTCATAAATGAAATGGACACATGCCACTTGAACAACGCATATCAACATGCAGAGCACATACAGTTCCGGGCAGATTCCATTCAACATCCATGTAACACACACAACCGTCGCCGCGGTTCGTGAAAACACATTCACAACCATCGACGAGGTCGACACGACTTCACCGACATCAGATAGCGCGCTCTTTGACAGCTCTTCTTGGACAAACACTGTGTCCCACATCTCCATAGACGCATCGGTGACATGTTTAAAAATACGTCGGAAAGTGGCTGTATAGAGCTTCTGGTTGATGCGGGTGAATATGTTACCCCTCAACATGGATGCTAATCCAGAAAATGCATTCAGGATCGTAGCCATCCATATAAAATGAATTAGCTCAGGAGACTCGAAAGAACTTTGCACCATTCTTGACACATTGTAATGAACGAGGCTTCCTAAGACAGAACATGATATTCCAACAACAGTGCCCAGCGCGTATGCCCAGCGTTGAGGATACAATATGCGCATGATCATGCACAGATAATCTGCATTTTTAAGGGATACTTTTGATATCATTTCATTACATGGCATAAAAATAATCATGACGATACAGCGCTTGCGTAAAAAACATTGTCGTATGCTAATGTGAAAATGGCGTTTTTATGCTGTGTTCCTGTCGGCAAATGTTTATTGGCTACGAATAATATAAGGCTCGAGTTCCTGGTCGTTTTGCAGCAACAAGATCTAGATACGCGGTGCGGGTCGTGGCTGTCATGCAAAAATACTCAAGAGCTGTTGCACGATGCTTCGACATATATGCAAGGAAAACTGCATACGGCTTTGATTGATCAAGATAAATGTACTTGTTGCAATCAGTCTTTCTCTATACAGGACGTTGTTGCTCCAAGAGTCATGTACGCGTTGTTACCAAAAGAAGAGGTATACGTGAATATCCAAGAATGGGAACACGAGTATCTCAAGTCGCAGGTCCAAGAACTAGTTCATATATTTCGTTGTATAGGCGCAAACGAATTAATGATTAAGACTTCTCAAAAGGATGAGGATAAGAAGTCTGTAGGAGGTGGGTTGGGAGTCAACCTGTTTGGCATTGATGTTGAAGCAGAAGCTACTATCAAAAAGGAGACTGTCAACTATGATTCTATCCAAACACATATCGTTTTCGATAAACACGATAAAGATGTTGTGGCACCAACATTAGATGAATTGCTGACCGATAAAAATGTCTATTATTTGAAACATCGGCCTGCGTGGATAAGCTTCGTCAATTGCCGCCTCAAAGGCTGTGCTACAGAAATTGAGTTCGCTTTCACACACCATGATATGATTCATATGAAACGTAGCTTTGTAACACGCTTGCAGCGTCTAGGTGTTTCAATCAAGTATAACAATAAGGAGATAACCTGGGTTAAAATGGACTTTTATGCTAGTTTTATTTGAATATGTTTTTGTTTTTTCTGCTTTTTGGCTAGTCGTCATGTTTTTGTTTTTGTGTTTTTGGAAGAGGTTTTTGAAAAAGGGGAGGGGGTCGACCCCTTTTTACGGAAAGTTCGTTCCGCCCCCCTTTTTTATGCTAACGTTAGCATTTTCACTCAAATTCAGCTCTCAAAAATATTACCATAACATTACGACAAGATCATTATATATCAACACTTTCATTACGAGAGCTGAATTCAGCTTATTCAAGCATTACGATAAATGGCGTTTTCGAGCTTAAGTTTTTAGAAGTATTATGATAGATGGTTTGTTTTATTGTTAGCATCGTTGTTAGCATTTTGGCTGAATTCAGCCCGATTGTTAGCATTTTGTTAGCATTTGTTTTGATTAGCATTTGTGGTGTCCATAATTGGTAAAATGATCTCAAAAACGATGTCGCTGAGCTTAAATGCTAACTGAGCTGAATTT
>Ga0136642_1001382_pt1 | contig 10524 bp, 10 predicted proteins | sample LowCatLa1302831Y_FD_115313 | JGI IMG/M metagenome (GOLD analysis project Ga0136642, IMG submission 115313) | Freshwater microbial communities from Lower Cathedral Lake, Yosemite National Park, California, USA - 13028-31Y | ecosystem: Environmental > Aquatic > Freshwater > Lake ... | reverse complement strand
GCTGGGTCAAAACAAGATGATACAGTGGCTTTGATTAAAACAACAAGCTTTTTAACCTTTAAAAGTTCATCATCGTTTCTGATAACATAATGATTATTTACTATATGAAAACTGTTCTTCTCTTCTGATAAATACCCAGATACAGACCAATGTTTAGGCTCTTTATCAAAATATTTATATAGAATAGATAATACAGTTTCTAAAGTTAAATCAGGAGTACCATCAATATCAAAATATAGTTTCTTAGGATAATGAACGAGGACCTCACAAATATTCATATTGTTATTTTTTAGATAAGGTAAAACATCATTCTCTTTTATCAAAGCCCAAACATTTCTTAAAAATTGACCTGCTGGCATCTTTGCGTGGAAGAGTCTGTCATCAGGTTGCATAATAGCGATTAAATCGTCTTGTGCTCCTGCCGATGCTACCCAACGGACATTGTTAATTGTAAAACTTTTCTTAGACATATATATATATACTATAAAATAAAATATTTTTTAAAGATTTTATTATTTAGTTTAATTCCCCTATGGTCGGCTCTTGCTTTTTCTTTTGCGTCTCGCTGTAATAGTACTCTAGAGCTTTAGCCTTTAAACGCTCCTTATTTTTCTCATAGTATTCCTTCGCGTACTCTTTGTTTTGTTCCCTCCACTTCTTTTTATAGGCTCTTAACTTTTCAGGGTCCTCTTCTTGTATTTTTTGTATTCTTTGTTGAATCTTTTCTTTATTACGCTCATAGTAAGTCATATATATATTACTAGAGATTTTTTTTTAGATTTTTTAAACGAACTTTTTAAATATTTTTTAACCCGCCTATGCCCGCCTAGGTAACTTTGACTTTTAACTCAACATAATTCCTGACTCCCCAACCTAGAGAACCTTTTGCCAGAAACAGGGTTTTTTTCTAAAGTCTATAGGAGTTATAAAAAAAACCCGATTTCTGGCAAAACCCTTTTCTTTTCTCAAGGCTAAAAAAATATTCTAAACAATATATATATGGACGAAAGCAAGTTAGAACAGATTGAAAGCAAACCTATGGGTGATGGTGATATAAGAACCTATTTCCCTAATGCCAAAATAATGCTTTATAACGAACTTAACGATATGGAACATATTGACGAATTACTTCCTAAAGATAAATCATACGCTTTTATCTTAATAGAAGATTCTCCTAATAAAGGTCATTGGGTTTGTATTGACAGACTTAAAAATGAAATCAACTTTTTTGATTCTTATGGTGGAGCACCAGACTCACAACTAAAATGGATAGGAATGGAAGATAGACAGGAATTAGGTCAAGCTGAAAAAAAACTGACGCAATTACTTAAGAGTTCTGGATATAAGGTTAATTATAATCCTTTCAAATACCAAGAAAAAGGACACGAAATACAAACTTGTGGAAGACACTGTTGTCTAAGAATCAAAAAGATGTTAGAAGGACAAGACCTTGATGCTTACCATAAGTTTATGAATAATACTAAAAAATCTATGGGTATGGATTATGATGATATCGTTGCTTATTTCATTCGTCGTTGAAAATTGTCTGTATATTTATTAACTGCTGATAGATGTTCTGCAGTTTCTTCTGCAGTCCAACCTATCCACAATCCGTTCTTGTCAAACGGCTTCCGCATACGCACACCAAGACTAGTAACCAAGTGGGTACTAGATAGAAAAGGAAAACGGTATATAAAATAGTTTGTAATGACATTTAACATATAAATAACCCTATAAAAAAATTTATAGGCTTTATTATATGGATAAAGAATTAGAATTTAACTTTGATATGTTATCAAGGAAACAACTTTTAAAGCTATGTAGTTATTACAGTCTTAAAATTCAAGGTGCTATGCCTAATCAACATACATCAAATGAAGACCTATTAAAACTTGTTAAAGACAATCTTAAAGTTCTTGATGATGGTACTATATCAAAAAATGATGAAAAAATAGATACAAAAGAGTTTGAAGTCAAGCTTTTAGGTGGCTCAAGAATTAGAATGATTATTATCTAAGTCTTAATATATATGGTTAAACTTTACCTTGAAAGTAAAGAAGAAAAACTTTATGAAATAACTATTGATGATTTCATAAGAAATAATAAAAAGTTTGCTAATGGAAAAATGTCAAAATCAGAAGCTATATCTCATCTTAAAGTAAATTTTGAAGCTATACACAATGGTATTCCTCAAGATGAACTCAAATGTATTGTTTTAGAAACAGAACCTACAGGTGAAACTCCAGTTAATTATAAACAAGACTATGCTGGTATTGATGTACTACAAGAATTTTTAGCCTATTATTCTGAAAAACTAAATGATATATTATGTAATAAAGTTCTTAACCCTAAATATATTAGAGCAACTGGTAATCCTGCATACTGTAATATTTCAGTAATTGGTTTCAAAAAACTAGCTGGTGATAAACTAGTTATTAAGTCATTTATATTCGCAACTACACCAGTAGAAGAAGAACTATATGTAGCAACAACTTGTGGTAGTGGAGGAACATCTATTCTATTTGAAAAACTAAAAGAACTAATAGCTGATAAAAGTTTCTATGAGAAAGAATACAATAAAGTAAAATATATCCATTTAGATAGTATTGAAAAAGCAAATACAATTAACTTCTACACTAAAATAGGATTCTATAAAACAAATAAAGATACTAAAGATGTATTAAAAGATATGATAAACAATGTATATAAAAAAGACTTATTGTATGATGAATACATAAGAAAAACAAACCTTGATATAGGTGGTTCTATGTACTGGTCTAATGATTCAAAAGTACTTAAGAAACTAAAATGTGATTATGTTTATGAACCTGAGTTATGGTATAAAAACATAAATAAAATGAAAAAAGACAAAATACCTAAATCAGAAGTCCTAAATCATTTCTTATCTAAATATCAGGAACTCAAAGGAGCTGGGATTCCAGAAGAATATGGTAGAGGAGATAAAGAAGAAGGATATGAATTACACGCGGTTATAGTTCATAAACCAATAGATTTAGAAACAGCTAAAGAAGAAGCTAAAAAGTTTATCACAAAAGATAGAAACTTTTATCGTGAAACTAATTCAAGTTTCCGTTTCAGAAATATTCCTAAACAGAAGTTTCAAAAAAGAAGTTTTAAGAGCAAGAAACTAAATGATGGACTCACTTTAGTTTATGGAAAACTAGTATAGATAACTATGTAAAAAATCAAAATATATAATTAAAGATATTAAAAAATACATTTAATTATATGGATATTAACACTATTGTTACTGAAACCCCTCACTATATTCTTGTTAAAGAATACGAAACTGCTCCTACAATGGAAGATTTAACTGAAATCTTTATTATTATTTATGTTGTTGATTTACCTAATTGGAAAAAAAAAGGTAATGAAGATGACATATTAAAAGATAGTATGAGATATTTATTCTTTACTGATTTAGAAAAAGCATTCAAACAATATAAATATTATGGTCCTAAAAGAGCATTCTTACAAAGAGCTTTCACTGACAATGATGAATTAATTGAACTTGCAGAACAATCGAACTTTACTATCAATGAAGAAGAAGAAATTGAATATAAAAAAGAAGAAGTAACAGAAGAGGAAAAATCTGTAGAATTAAAGTAAAGATAAAAAAAAATCTAGTAAAATATATATAAATGTACCTTACTAAACTTATGGACCATTACACAAAACTAACACCATATGAAGAATATATTCAACCGTTAGCAGTTCTTAGATACTCAAATAAAATAGGAAGCAGAGGATTATTTGCAACTGTTGGTTACGAAAAGAATGATATAATTGAAATAGCACCAGCTATTATTCAAGAACTAAAATGGAATAAAGGAAATGTATCTGATTATACTTTTGGATACAAAGACAAAGAAGTAATGATTGGTCTTGGTTATTCTGCATTATATAATCACTCTGATAAGAACAATGCATACTGGGAAACACTTGATAATAACAAAATCAAAATAGTAGCTAACAAGAAGATATTAGCTGGTGAAGAAATATTTATTAATTATGGACCTAACTATTTTAAGAATAGAGGTTATATATCCAAGGTATAATTATTTTCGTCCTTTAGGACCTAAATAAAAAACTCGTTTTTTATTTTCTAATATAAAATATATAATTATGCCTTATACAATTCGTAAAGTCAAAAATGGATATAAAGTATGCAAAAGAGATGAGCCAGAGATTTGTTTTAGTAAAGAAGGGATTCCAAAAGAAAATGCAGAAAAACAGTTAAAAGCAATTGGAATGTCAGGAGGACTCAAACCACTTACTGCTCGTATTGGTGGTAAAGTTCTTCTTAAAAAGAAAATCGTAGAAGTCTATTTTCCTAAACCAGATACTTATTCAACATATGTAGAACCATTTGTTGGAGGAGGTAGTGTTTATTTCTATGCTAATAAAGACGACCATAAAGAAGTAATCAATGATATTGACCCTGATATATATACTATATTTAAAGGTTTCAAAGACTATCCAGCAAAGAAAATAGCTGAAGATATAAATGGTGACTATACTGAAAAGGATTTTGAAGATATCAAAAAGTCAAGTCCTGCAACTGCTTATAACAAGTTCTTAAAAACTTTCTTATTATATAGATTGAGTTATTTTGGTAGAGGTCTAAGTTTCGGAAAACCAAGAATCAATTCTACTTTTGAAGGTTATCAAGACAGACTCAAAGATGTTGATATATTCAATAAAGACTATGCTGAAATAATAAAAAAATACAATAAACCTTCTACCTTTTTTTATCTTGACCCACCTGCTAGAGAATCATCTGGTAGTTATAGATTCAGTGCTATTGATATTCCTGAATTAATTAAAACTCTTAAAACTATTAAAGGAAAGTTCTTATTATCCATCGCAGATATTGATATCAAAAAAGAAGTTTTTAAACCGTATAAAGTCATCACAGTTCCTACTAAATATGTTGGTAAGAAACAAAAAGGAGGTCAAACACAAAAAACAAAAGAATATCTTATTATGAACTATGAACCAAGAATAAGTGGTGGTTTAATCGCTGAAGCACAACTTCCATCAAAGGTTGGTTTTGGTGCTGGGACACATAGAGAAAATATTTTAAAGAAATATGAATTAGAAGATAAAGGATATTCATTAGAAGAACTATCTAAAATATCTTCTATATCTTTAGAAACCCTACAAGAAGTATATAACAGAGGAATCGGAGCATATAAAACTAATCCACAGTCAGTTAGAATGAAAGGTTCATACAAGAAAGGTGTAAATGCTCCTATGTCTAAAAAACTATCTAAAGAACAATGGGCTATGGCTCGTGTGTATTCATTCTTAGATTGTAATCCTAAACACGACCAAGACTTAAGAAAAACTTGTAAAGGATGCAAAGGGATGTGTGGTGGTGCTGTTTCTGACTTCCAAGATAAGCTTGATAAATTGGGGTTAAATCCTCTTACATATATAAAGAAAGCAAAAGAACTAGCTAAACATAATGGTTATGACCCATCTAAAGTTCAATGGTGTAATACTGGAAAAAATAAATTGATGTATGAATCGCCTGATGGATTAGTCCATTTTGGAAATCCTGATTATTATGATTATATTATTTATAGTTGGTTAGAAAGTCAAGGAGAAGTTGAACCTGGTACTGCTGATGAAAGAAGAAGATTGTATAGAGGAAGAGCGACAAATATAAAAGGTGATTGGGAAAAGAATAAGTACTCACCAAATAATATGGCAATCAATGTATTGTGGTAAAATAATTATATATAAAATAATTATATTTTCTAAATATAATTATATGTATAGTGACGACTATGAAATTGCTAGACAAGTTATGGCACTTAATTCTAGGTGGATAAGACATAATTCAATGAGAGGTGGTGAGGTTGATAGTGAAAGACAAAAATGGATAGAAAATGAATTTATAACAGGAAGAACAGATTTGTTAGGATATAATAGAACTATGTTTGGAAATGATACCTCAAAATATTTAACAAGCGACGCACAAGTTGATTCAGCTATAAAAGATTCAAAAAATAGAACAAGACAAGATGAAAGACTTACTAATAAAAATGCGATGAAAGAACAAGAAAAAGCTCAAATCGCTGAGTATTATCAACAACAAATGCAAGATGATGAAGATGAATATAATGATTTCAAAGCTGATATTGAATCTAGAAAAAAAGACAAAGAAGAGGAAGTTAATAGTGAATTGAAAGATAAAGAAGATGAACTTCGTCAAGCAAAAGAAAATGCAAAAGTATCAGATGAAGAATATGAAAAGATGATGGCTGATGTTGAAAAAATGACAGACCAACAAATGAAAGATATTCAAGCATTTCAAAGTTTAAAGAATCATAAAGGTTGTAGTGATGAAGGATATGGTGATGATGAAGACCATAAAGATTTAATTGATGAAGAAGAAGCAGAAAATGCAGAACAAGATAAAGAAGCAGACCAACACGCAACTGCTAATATCGAAGGTGGTGTTATGAATAAATTGAGAAAACATCCTAAATATAAAAATAAAATGAAAGGTGGTATTTTTCATCTTTTTGGTGCTCTTATTCGTTGGGCTATCCGTGCTGCAATTGAAGCAGCCCACCACGCAGAAGAAGAAAGAAAAGCTCAAAGAGAAAGAGAAAGAATAGCTAGAGAAGAAGAAGAAGACTATCAAAATGAATTAAAGCAAGCTCAAGCAGATGAAGCAGAAGACGAACAGAATTATCAAGCTGATTTAGCAGATTTACAAGAAGAAGAAGAAAATGCAGATACAGCAGAACAACAACAATTTGATACAGAAAGAGCAAATTTTGAAGCTACACTTGAAGGTGAAACACAAGCAGATAGAGCTGAAATAATGGCATATTTAGACGCACAAAGAAATGAGTTTTTACAAAAAAGAGAACAATTAAGAAACCAAAAACAAGCTGATATGGCTAAACAACAAAAAGAAACTGAGGAATATGAAGAACAAAAGAATAAAGAAAAAGAAGAAAAACTATCTAAAATGACATTTGAAGCAGAGAAAGAAAAAGAAGAGAAAAAGAAAAAGGATGCTGAATTAGATAGAAAAGTTGGTGAGAATATCAGAAAAAAGCAAACACAAAGAACACAAGATAGTGCTAACGTTGATAAACTCAAAAATGCTAAACATTGTGAAACAACAAATCAATCTGATTCAAAAGATAGACACGATGCTATTCAAGAAGAAAAAGCTAAAATGGCGAAAGAGGAAGAAGATAAAGCAAAAGGTATTACCCCTGAAAATCCAAATGGTGGTTCAAAACCAAGAAGACGAAAAATGAAATAGATAAATAAAAATGTAAAGTTTTATAACTAAAATATATAATAAAATTTTCTAATTCTATTATATATATATGGCTACATTCAGGGCACAACAAATTGACGAAATCTTGAACTACGATAGAAGTATGAATAGAATAGTCCTTGATAACGAAATCGGTCAAGCAACTCGCTTTAACGACCAAAGAAACCCTCCCTCAAATAGAGATATTAAATTTGAAGCTTTATTAGGTACTTTAGTTGATTCTTTAAAAGCAAAAATTGCAGAAGCTTTAACAAGTATTGCTTCTCAACAATATCCCAAAACAGACAGTACAAAAGTTACTGCATTACTAGGACTAGATGATGGTACAAAGGATGCATCATTCAAAAATATGAATATCGCTGCTGTTAAGCGAGCAAGAAAACAACAAAAAGATACAGAAGATAATGCTGATGCAGTTAGAAGAGCAGAATTATCAGGAAGAGACCCTGATTCCGAAGAAGAACAACAAGCTGCAGAAGATGCAAAAGACGCTGAAGAAGATGATAAAGATGAAGATGAAAATGGTGTAAATGAAGATGTAAATCAAGACGAACAAAAAGTAACAGCTGATGATGTAGCACCATGGTGGTCTCTATTTGCATCTGGTATGCCTAATAGAAGAAGAATTCCAATGAAAGTAGGAAGAGGTGATAAAGGTGAAGGTGAAGAAGTAGAAAAAGAAGAAAGTAGAACTGGTGAAGAAGCAGAAAAATCAAAGAAACAAGTAACAAATGCTACTGAAAATATCTTATATGAAATAATATCTCAATACAATGGTATTATTGATAAAATATTACAAGTAACTCAACCTGATGGTCGTTATGCATCTAAAAGAAGTACAGCCTCTTCAAGTGTTGGTTATTTTGCAGATGTACTAAAAGGTATCAAAGAACCTTTAACACATTTGATTTTTGAATTAACTCAAGTCCATAAACCTGAACTTGCATCTATATTAAATATGATGAGGTCAATGAATGATATTATTGATATGTCTCCTCCTTTCCAAAAGATTGCTGTAGAATCATATAAGTCAGGTGTACCCGATTTTCAAGGATTAACAAATGAAACACAATACATAAATGCTGATGGATATGTTGCCGATTTAAAAGGATATTTAAAGAAAGTACAAGAAATGTTAAATCAAACAGAACATCAAGTTCAAGCAGTAGTATTTAATATGAGAGATAAAGAAATAAAGAAATCAATTCAAAAACAATTAGAAGCTAAAAGAGATGGTTATAAGAGATTGGTTGCAAAAGTAGAAGAAGAAATTGAAGAAGTACAAGAAAGACAAAGACTCGGGAAAGAATTGGAAGTCAATAAAGCTGTAATTCAAGAAGCAGAATCAGTATATGAAGATTTAGAAAAACTATTAATTGATGGACCTAAAGAAAATCAAGAGTTTATTGAAACATACTCAAATGCTAAAGGACATACTTGGGAACAATTACCTATTAAAACACCAGGTGAAATCACTTCTGTTTATATTAAAAGATTGGAAAGTTCTGGTCGTAAGATTGAAAGAAGACTCAAAGCAATAGAAAAATACAGACAAAAATATCAAGAAGAACACGACGAAGAAGAATTCAAAGACCCTGAATTAGATGGAATAGAATCCAAATTGCACCAAATACAAGGTGAAAAAGAAAAGGCTATAAAAAAGGCTTTAAGAGATGTTGCATTGGAAGAAAGAATGAGAGAACCAACAGCACCAGCTAAACCTCTCTCTCTTTTTGAGAAGTTTACAGATTTAACACCATTTAAACCTCTCAAAAAAACAAGAGGTTCCCGTAAAATTGAATTAGAATCAGTAGTACCAGGTAGAAAAATTCAACTTGCTGTACCTAATGCTTTATTAACAATGAAAGGACCAGAATTAGTTAAATATGCAGCAGCAAAAGGTGTCTCTGTAAATAATCCAGGTGCAAAAACTGGAAGAAGAAAAGATGAAGATATAAGAAAAGAATTAATTGAATTAGGTTATAATGGTTCAGGAGTACCTAACAAAGTTGAAGCTGGTTCTGGTGGTCTCGCTGATTTACTAGCCTCCATAAAACCCCAATACTATCACCACAGAGAAGACCAAGTATATGACTTTGATAAACAACATAATGAATCAATGGCTAACGAAAGAAACTGGCAAGCTAAAAGTAATCCTCCTCACACAACACCCGTTGGTAGTTTATATCCTTTCTACAAGAAAGACCCTAATTCTATGTATTCTTTCCCAATGAAACTCAAACATGATAATGCTAAACTACATCCTGATGATACTCAAAGAAGTGCTAGAGGTGCTGATGTCAGTTTATTACAAGGTCCTATTGGTGGTCCTTCTGAAAGAGAAAAAGAAGTAATGCCTCCTAAAAGACCTAGTGTTGTCACTCATAGAACTGCTGAAGAAGCAACTCAAAATATACTTAAAGGCAATGGTAAGAAGAATCCTAAAGCATTACACAAACTTTTATTTAATGATGAATCTAATGACCCTTATACAGAGAATGAAGGAAGAGAAGATGGTATGGTCCATTCCGAATCTGAGGAAGAAGAAGAGGACAGATTCAGAAATAAAAAACTAGGACCTGTTAAGAATAAGAAAAAGTCAGCTAGAAAATGAGTAAATAAAATAGTTTATAAAATATTTTATTTCCTAATATATTTTATATGTCTTTCAATTTAGAAAGTAAAGGTAAAACACTAGCTAAAATTGTTGGTGGTAAGTTTAATAACAAGACTGTATTTATCACAGATAAAGATAATAATGAAGTTGATAAACCTTTAACTAATATTCATATTCCAGATGATGGAAAGTTTCAACAAATCCCTGACCCAGAAACAGAACGTCAAATCATTTATGTGTTTGGTCCTTCTGGTTCTGGTAAATCATACTACTCTAAATTGTATATAAAACAATGGCAGAAACAAAATCCTGATGGTGAAGTTTATTTATTTAGTTCTTTACAAGATGATGAAAGTTTAGATGAAGTAAAACCCAAACGCATTGAGATTGACAAGAAACTAGTAAATGACCCAATTGATACAGAGATGTTTAAGGATTGTATGGTTATTTTTGATGATATAGATGTTATCAGAGATAAAGCTATTAAAGAAGCTATTTATGATGTATTAAATGGTATCCTAGAAATTGGTCGTCACTTTAATATATCTTGTGTTTTAACAAATCACTTACCTTC
>Ga0136642_1001380_pt1 | contig 10533 bp, 11 predicted proteins | sample LowCatLa1302831Y_FD_115313 | JGI IMG/M metagenome (GOLD analysis project Ga0136642, IMG submission 115313) | Freshwater microbial communities from Lower Cathedral Lake, Yosemite National Park, California, USA - 13028-31Y | ecosystem: Environmental > Aquatic > Freshwater > Lake ... | reverse complement strand
ATTATCTGGACAAGGGCGTCAAAAAAATCGGCATCGTCTTCAACACAGACCCGCACACCAAGGGCGGCAGCCACTGGATTAGTCTGTTTATCGACCTGGAAGACCATTTCATGATGTTTTTTGACAGTACGGGGGACGCCATGCCACCGGAAGTGAAAAAGTTCATGCTGCGTGTGCAGCGCCAGGCCTTGAAACGAGGCATCCGTCTGAAGACGTTTAGCAACTACAAGGTCGAGCACCAGCACGGCAACACAGAGTGCGGTATGTATTCCCTGTTTTTCATCATCACGATGTTGGTGGGGCGCACCGAGTTCCACCCGCAGCAAATGAATGCCAAGGAGAAGCTGGACCTGTTTTTGAAGGAATTTGAAATCCCGGATGGCTACGTGCAGAAATACCGCGACGTGTTTTTCGACGGTGGGGGTGGCGAATAGGCTATCATGTAATTCGAAATAGAAATACATGATATTTATTTTGTTGTCTGGGACACCGACAATGATTCCGTCGTCCGTTCCGGCAAGTTCTCAAAAATGTATTGGTGCAGCTGCGCGGCGGCACACTCATCGCCCCTGTAGTACCGCGTGACCACGTCCATCAAGACCGCTTTGCCGAGGGGTCGCGTCACTCTCTTGTGGTAAATCAACTTTTTCTGGGCGGCGTGGAACGAATCGATGTCCTTTTCCTTCATGAGCGCCATCAAGTTTTTCGAGAGGGCGCGCTTCTGCTCGTCCAACACGCGTTTCTGTTTTTTCAATTCGTGCAGCTGGGCGTCCAGGTCCAGGATGCTGCGAATATGGGCTTTCAACTCGTCCTGGGTCTGTATGGTTGTTTTCGTCGTCGTCGTCGCGACCGTCTCTGTGGTCGTGATGATGGAAATGTCCTCGTCTTGTTGCTGCTGTAACATCGATACTATATAATAGAAGACGGTGTTTTTATGTTTTTTTCAGATTGCTACTAATGACATCGTGAAGTTTACTTACGCTTTCGGGTTTTGACGCAGAACCCATAGCGTTTGCTGCGATGCGTCTTGGGCGGGCAGCGCTTTCGGTTGATGTATGACTTTTTGACGCAGAAGCCTTTGTGGCGGTTCTTTCCTACAGGACAACGTTTTCGGGTTGTGGCGGCCATGGTATATACTGGGCGGCGAAAAAATTACCAAAAAAAGCCGCGTTTGGTCTTGCGGCGCTTGGTTCTTCGTTTTCCTCCATTTTTATTATCATAATCCGTCCATGGGTGTTGTTGTGATTTTGCATTACTTTTGCGTTGTGCTACTACTGCTCCAATATTTGTTGAGTTATGATCTAAAACAGCTTTAATTGCTGCAAGGGCTGAAGCATTATATTGACTTACTACATCGCCTGCTTTAGATGCTAGTGAATTTCTAGGTGCTTTTGCACCATCGAGAATTCGTTTTACTTTCGCGTTTTCGGATCCAGATAAAAAACTTTTTATAGTGTGTTCATCAATACTTAAATCTTTTTTATGAACATACTCTACAATTTTTTTAAAATCAGACACAGCTTGATTATATAATGGACCTATTACTGCATCTTGTTTATAAGAATAAGTTGTAGTATTACCATCACTACTCAATATCTTGGTATCTGTATTATCAAATAGAGAGTCAAAATACTCAGGTTTCGTTGCAAATAAATGTTTATTTACATCGGTTAATAGTGGTGTTGTACCACCATACACTTTACTCGTACGTCTTCGTCTTCCCATTTTTATATATACAGTAACTCAGAAAATAACTAAACCGGCTCGGTGACGAAACGCGGCACCACGTTGATGGTCTGCAACTCCTGCGTCAACAACTTGTACGTATACGGCACCTCGACCCGTGCAAACTCCGTCCGGTTGTCACAAGTCCGGCAATGGTGGACCGTCATTCCCTCAAGGCAATCCGGCGATTTCATGGCCCCGTCGTTGAACGCCGCCGTCATCCCGCACACCGCGCACACCCACATCGCATACTTGTCCGACACATCGTACAGCCTTTCTCGTGTGAACTGCGACATGCCGTGCGCAATCATCACGTCGCGTTCCATCTCGCCAATACGGAAGCCACCGTCGCGGCAACGTCCCTCGGCCGGTTGGCGCGTCAAGTTCACCATCGGCCCGATGGCGCGGCTGTGCTGCTTATCCAGCACCATGTGCTTCAGCCGCTGGTAAAACACCGGCCCGATGAACACCGACGTCTCCATCTGCTGCCCGTTGCACCCGTTGTACATGATTTCGTTGCCGCACGACTCGTACCCTAATTTAGACAGTTCCCGCCGAATCGACTCGATGCTGCAGTCGTTGAACGCCGTGCCGTCGCCAAACATGCCGAGTTCCACGAGTACTTTGCCCAGCAGGGTCTCCTTGAGTTGGGCGATGGTCATGCGTGAGGGGATGGCATGTGGGTTCAAGATGAGGTCGGGGCGCATGCCGTTGCGTGTATAGGGCATGTCCGCTTCTGCCACAATGTTACCGAGCGTGCCTTTTTGCGCACTGCGGGAGGCGAATTTGTCACCAATCACAGGGGGTCGTAGTGTGCGCGTGCGCACCTTGGCGAAGTTGTAGCCCTCGCCATTGCGCCCTGTAATGTTCTTGTCGACGTAGGTCTCCTCCGTGGTGCGAAAGACCTTGGACTGGTCCTCGTACTTGATGACCTTGGTGGGGTCGTTGCGGTTCTCCTTGATGGGCGTCATCTTGGCGATGATGATGTCGCGGTTCTCTACCAGTGTGTTTTTCGGGATGAAGCCCTTGGCGTCCAGTTTGTCGTAGTTGCCGAACTTCATGCCCCGCGTCTTGGCCCGGTCGGGTTTGCAGCGGATGATTTCGTCGCGCACCAGGTTCTTGTCCTCGTCCTTTTCCGTGTGGAAAATGGTGGCCAAGAAGAGGCCGCGGTCAATCGCCCCCTTGTTGATGAGGACCGAGTCCTCCTGGTTGTAGCCCGTGTGCGTCATGATGGCCACGTGGATTTGGCAGCCCGACGGAATGCGGTTCAGCTCGATGAAATTCATGAGCCGCGTGTCGACGAGGGGGCGCGACGGGTAGGTCAGGATGTAGCCGGTCTTGTCCATGCGCTTGTCGTAATTGGTCGCGTAAATGCCCATCGCCTGCTTGCCCATCGCCGTCTGGTACGTGTTGCGCGGGGCCTGGTTGTGCTCCGGAAAGGGGATGCACGACGCCAAAATGCCCAGGATGGTGCTCGGGTGGATTTCGGCGTGGGTGTACCGCCGTCTACCACTGTTGCTCGACGAAATGGCCACCTCCCCAGACAACCCCTGTTTGGAGCGCATGGCCACCATGGCGTGGTTCTGCTCATCGGGGTCGATGTATTCCATGACCGCCTGCTCAAGCTTGCCCTGGATAAACAGGTCGTTCCAGGAGAGACGGTCGTCGTGGTCCTCGTGCATGCGGTCAATCACCTCGTTGGTCAACATGAGGTGGTCGTGGGCACAACGCAACAGGGGGCGTACCAAGCGCCCGCCGTCGCTGCAAATGACGATTTCCAGCGTCTTGTAGTGAAAGACAATCGACGTATAAATGGAAATGATGCCGCGGTGCTTCTTGTTTTTCATGTCGGCGTAGAGGCCAAGAGGGTCCTCTGTGATGCCCAACCAACAACCATTGACGAATACCTTGACCTTCCTGTAAAGGTTCTTGGACTCACCTACCTTGTTGCCAACCGCCAACACATAGGGCGCCACGTACTTGTACAGTCCGGAACTATCACAGGGGATGGTGATGTGCGTCAGGTAGGCGATGTTTTTCACCACGCCAATCGACTGGCCTTCCGGGGTCTCCACCGGGCACAAGAACCCCCATGTGGTGTTGTGCAACTTGCGCGGCGGAATCAGTTCCCCGCATTTTTCTAGCGGCGTGTTGATGCGGCGCATGTGCGACAGCGTGGCTGGGTAGGTCAATCGATTCAACACCTGGGCCACACCCACTTTGGTGGAATTCATCTGCTTGATGGAAAAGTCGCCCGTCGCCAAGGCGCGGTTGATTCCATTCTCGATGGTGGCCGGTTTGATGATTTTGTAGATGTTGGTCATGTTGATGATATCGACGTACTCTTGCGTCGACCGCCACGACGACGTATTGACTTCGCGCAACACCAACTTCTGCATCTCCTTGACCAATTTGTTAAAGTAGTTGCGGAACAAGTTGTTGAGCAGCGTGCCCGTCAACTCGATGCGCTTGTTCAAATACGAGTCGCGGTCGTCTTGCGGCATCCAGCCGAAACTCGTCTTCACCAACTTCAACGCCATGTACCCCAACAGGTAGAGTTTCTGCGGGAGTGTGGAACAGTGGGGGAACAAGTCGTTGTTCAGGACGTCCTGAGTGAAATCGCGCTTCTTCTTTTGCCCCGTCTCCTTGTCCATGTTCAGCGGAATATAAGAAACGTTGGACACAATGTGGGCAAAGGCGTCCTCCTGCGTCATGTACTTGCTACCGTCCACGATGCTACCCACCAGGAAATCCATCACAGGCTGTACGTCCTGCGCGTCCGTGTCCAAGACAATGTGCTCACAAATCGCCTTGTCGGAGCCCACACCGAGCGCTCGAAACAAGACAAAGAGTTCAATCGGCACCTTGACGCGCGGAATGTGGACGAAAATGCCGTGACCGAACCCATTGTTTTTGTTGGAAATCATCATCTCGATTTGCTTCGGGGAAATGCACTTGTAATCGGGCACCGACTTGATTTCCGCGAACCATGACCATTTTGTCGTGTTTTTGCCGTCAAAACAGTAAATCTTGTTTTCCGCCGTCCGCTCTTGCCCCAAGACCGTCTTCTCCGAACCCTTGATGATAAAGTAGCCACCGCAGTCCATCATACACTCCCCTGTGGATTCCCGGTGAAGCCGGTTGTTGGACAGTTCGCAGATGCAGCTCTTCAACATGATGGGCATCTTGCCAATCGAAATGGACGGCATGCGCTTCTCAATGACTTTGGGCTCCTCCATGTTCTCCGTGTTGCGCACAATGTACTGGATGTCCATGTCCACCGTCATGTTGGACGCGTATGTGATGTTGCGGATTTTGGCCTCCTGCGGCATCATGCGCTTCGTCGCCCCGTTGTTTTCATGGATGGTGGGCGGATGCAGACGCATGTTGGCAAAGGAAATCACGATTTCCAAGATGTAGTGGCCCTTGTCACGCACAAAGTCATTCTCCGACTTGATGCGCACCGGGTTGAACATCTGAATCGTTTTTTGCATCTGGATACAGACAAAGTCGTTGTAGGACTCAATCTGATGGCGCACCAACCGCTCCGTGTGGTTGCCCTCGAAATAAGACTCAATGAGGGAATATACCTTTTCGTCGTAGTCTGCAATGGTTTCGTATATGTGCGACATGGTTCCGTACCCACTCACACTAGTAAGGACTCTTAGAATCAATTTTTTTATATTCTTATTGCGAGTAGAATAAGAATATATGTTTATCGTTGCATGTATCGTCGTCTCGTTTTCAAGGGGGGTGTGCGTCTCTGGTTTTGCAACACGACTTGTGCTGGTCTCATTGTTGTTGGTGCCGTAGGACCCATCTTCAGCTCCTGCTTGTCCAACACAAAATCGGCCAACTTCTTTTTAAATTCTTCAAACACTGTGGGTGTGGTAATCAGCCCGATTTTGCCGAGGACCCAGTTGTTGATAATGTATTGCTGGCGTTGAATGAGCTCGTTTCTTCCTGTTTCTACCAATGTCTTGTCGTGAATAAAGTCGTCCAACTTGAAAAAGTAATTGCGTGTATCGCACTTGTACATGAGGACCATGGTCTCCTTTTCGGACAATTCATTAAATTTGTTCAAATCGACAAGACTCGGCTTCATTTTGATTCCCTTTTCTACAATCAGTCTATCTAAAATGGCGTTGGCCTCTGAAAACTTGATATCCTTGGGGAAAATGGGGTCTGCCGCCTTCATGTCCTTCTTCCAGTCGTCCTCGGTCTTGCCCTTGTAATGGTCGTCGTATCGCAGGCTTTCATAAGTAAACGAGTCGAATTTTATGTATGTTTCAAACATTTTTTCTACAGTGTGTTTGGCCATACCCAACGTTGTTGCAGGACCTCCTGAACGCATTTTTCGCGAAGAACGCCGACGTGTTGTTCGTTTCTTGGATGAACTTTTAAATAACCACATTGTATATTGTGTTTATATAATAGGATATTTCATTTTAATCCTATGAATTATTCCCATGAATCATTGAACCATTCCTCCATCAAAGGTCCAAACATTCTCTTGTTTTCCCCTGTAAAGAGTTTCAAATAGTATTGAGCCAGATGCCATTTTTCTATTTGCGATATATCCGATTGTGTCAAATTTTGTAGGATGTCCCACTTGTACAACGAGTCGGCGATAAAATACAGGGATGGTTCTTTATAGTCAATCTGTTTGGTTTCGTCCATGCCCTCTTCCGGAGACTGTTCTTTTCCCGGTTTTTGCCTCCCCTGGAACACCCTGTGTTGAAAAGGTAACAAAAATATACACATGGACCACAGGACGTGCATTGATACTGCCAAGCATACCCTTTGCTCTTTATGTTTTTGTTTAGTAACTGGAAAACGAATCGGAAAACGTCGCCGTGCTAAACGCCCGTGGTTCGTCGTTGCCCTGCGTGGCCTCGCTATCCGCCTCTTGCACCTCTTTTTTGAAATGCGACAGGATATCGTTTCCATATCGCACTTGGTACTTTTCCTTGACCAAGAGCAGCGCCGGCACCTTGTCAATCATCGGAGGCAATCCCTCTTGCTTCCCGTTTTCCAGTTGCACCAACACCTGGCCCTGTGGGGATACAGTACGTCGGTCAACGCATATGCAGTTGAGGTCCTGGGTGAGGCCATGTTTTGCTAAATATTCAATGACCTTGTTGCTGTGTTTGCAGAATTTGCTATAATATAAAATGTTGTGATTTTCCATGCTATATTATATTGTTATAGCATGCAGTCCTACTTGTCCGCAACAAGGGGCAACATTAAATCGAATGCAAACACATGTTGTAGAGGATGCGTGCCTCTAAATACAAGATAAAATTGATGACAGCGACAAACACAGTGTGATACAGTTTGCTAGTCTTGTTAAAGGTGACAATTTCACCAACCAACGTCACCAACGACAACAAAAAGGCGATGAAACAAAACACGGCTATGACGTAAAAGTAGATGCAGTAGTTCTTGCCGAGGGGGCCAAATAGACCAAACGGGTCGTAAATGGGAGACGACTGAATACGTGCTCCAAAAGCGGGATTGGGAAGGGAAGACGGCGCGGCGTTCATTTTCTATATAACACACATACAGAAATAAAACCCTGTATTATTGAAAACTTTATCTTTTGAGTATATATAATGAGAACCCGAAATAGAAAAACATACAATAAAAAAATCAAAAGAAGAACAAAGCGGTTTAGAGGAGGAAAAAAATGCTTTTTTGATAAATATGAAATTAATAATATGAAAATAATACAGAGAAAAAGATTTTTTGGATGCACTGAAATGAAAACGATAGATATTCCAAAGTCTGTCAATAATATTGGAGAACAAGCTTTCAGTGGATGTACTGGACTGACCTCGGTAGTGATTCCTGATTCTGTTACTAGCGTTGGAGAACAAGCCTTCATTAGATGTACTGGACTCACATCGATAGTCATTCCTAATTCAGTAACGAGTATTGGAGAGGGAGCCTTTCGTGAATGCAGTGGACTTACATCGATAGTTATTCCTGTCTCTGTCACTAGTATTGTAAAACAAGCTTTCTGGGGATGCAGTCGACTGACATCGATAGTAATTCCTGATTCAGTCACCAGTATAGGAATACAATCTTTTGCTGGATGTACTGGACTGACCTCGGTAGTGATTCCTGATTCTGTTACTAGCGTTGGAGAACAAGCCTTCTTGAGATGTACTGGACTCACATCGATAGTCATTCCTAATTCAGTAACGAGTATTGGTGAGTATACCTTTGGTAAATGCAGTGGACTTACATCGATAGTTATTCCTGACTCAGTCACCAGTATTGGAGATATAGCTTTTTATGGATGCTCAGGACTTACATCGCTAGTGATTCCTGATTCAGTCACCAGTATCGGAATAGAATCTTTTGCTAAATGTACTGGACTGATCTCGGTAGTGATTCCTGATTCAGTGACTAGTATCGGAAATGAAGCCTTTGCTGAATGCACTAATCTTATTTCTGTAGTCATTCCTGAGTCTGTTAATTACATTGGTGAAGATATCTTTCAAGGCTGCATTCAGTTAATGCAAGGCATCGCACCCGCTAATTTCCATTACTTATTCCCCCACGGAGCTTCTTTGACTGAACCATCTCAGTATTTGTTCAAATAAACAAGTTAGAAATAATACTAAGGCGGTTGAAAAACTCTCGCCGTATATAAAGCGGCCATGAAACATATTGTCCACCTCATAGAAGAGGCCATTCGCATTGCAGAGCCATATTTGACAGAAAAAGGTTCGTTGGCAAAAACACTACAGTATGTCCATTCTCACTTACATCACCCCTGTTACTTGCTCTGTGTCGGGTTTGACGGAAGGCCCGCTCGCTTCTTCAAATTGGAAGCGCCCCCTGGCACCGCCCTTGTCTTCCAGCGAGCCCTGTCTCGCCTCCCCGCTGACCCCAGTCTTTCTAAATTCCTGCAAAAGCCTTTGCGCGTCATGCAGTGTATCTTGAAACCGACAACCGACGTTGGGTCGTCCTTTTCCCATGAGTACGACCATTTTTTCAAACATATCCAAACTCCGCTCCCTCCAGGCGTCTTCCTGTTGAACTTGTCGGACGCGGTTCTTGTCGAAAAGAAGGGGCGTGAACCCTTTGCCATGCTAACCGGTGACCAAATGCTGCCCGCCGCCTTCCGTACGCCCGTCCCCTTTTTGCCGGTCCTCAGTCTTTCCGGGTCCGTTCACCACAGGGATGTAGCTATTCCCCCCTACGACGACATCCAGATGTTGCTGCAAACAGAATTGCCCCCTTTCCATCACGAATGGGACAAGAAAACGATTGACAAGGCCGTGTTCCGCGGCAGCCCCACCGGTTGCGGATGGAAACCGGATACTAACCAACGACTTCGCGCCGCCTACCTCTCTAAAACCAACCCACAGTTGTCCTTGAAGGAAATACAGTCCTATCCAATATTTCACCCCAAACGAGCCAACCCATGGCTCGACGCAGGCATCGTATTGCCGAACGCGGGCACCGTGAGAACCCAGTCGGTACGTGTCGACCCCGTGCACGGCATTGGCATAGTAAACGAACCCTCTCTGCCCACCGAACAACGTTTGTCGATGCTCGAACAGAGCCGCTACAAATACATTCTGCATATCGATGGCAATGTATACGCATACCGCCTCTTGACCACCCTGTTGACCGGGTCCGTCGTGTTGCGCGTGGCCAGTCCCTACCGCGGATGGCTCGACGACTACCTCGTCGCCGGCACACATTACGTACCCGTGCGCAGCGACCTGTCGGACATTAATAAACAAATCCTGTGGTGCAAGCGCCACGACGCCGAATGCCGTCGGATTGCCCAACAGGGGCGTGATTTTGCATTGCAGGCCAGGACGCGCGAATTTATGGAAACTGCCTTGGCTAAATCGATGAATACATCGATGAGCAATCGCAAATCGATGAATAGTCGCAGTCACAGTCACAGTCAAAAATCGATGAATAGTCGCAGTCACAGTCGCAGTCAAAAATCGATGAATAGTCGCAGTCAAACATCGATAAGCAACAGTAAATCAAAATTGTCCTGCCAACCTCTTTTGAGACGTCGACGCATCGGTGTTTTTTACGACGAGTTGAGAAGAACGAGAAAAGCCACAGTAACACCTCCTGTAAGGGAGTCAATAACTCCTGTAAGGGAATCAACACCTCCTGTAAGGGAGTCAACAACAACAGTCGACGTCATCATCAAAGACCCCAAATCAAAATGCCCCAAGGGTTACCACGTGGACCGCAAGGACAAGACGCGTTGTTTGAAAAACAAGGATTGATGATTTTTTTTGTGAACCCAGTATATACTGTCATGCTCATCCGTGCCTATGTAGCCGAATTCGTGGCCTCGATGCTTTTTATGTACGTCATTATGGAAACCGGCAATAGTTTGGCAATTGGTGCCACCTTCGCTTTAGTGCGTATCCTCGCCACGCCTCTTTCAGGAGGTCACATCAATCCCCTCGTTACCATTGGTCTGGCGAGTGGTGACTACTTCCCACTGGTCGAGGTCATCCCCTACTGTGTGGCCCAAATTTTCGGTGGCATTGTCGCCGTCAACGTATTCCGCAATTTCAAGTTTTAATAAAACAAACTACAATATTCCTGTAATTTGTTTTTTTATCATCTGCACTTGTCGGCACTTGTCGGCAGTTGTCGGCAGTTATCTGCACTTGTCAGCACTTTTCGGCACTTTTCGGCAGTTATCTGCACTTATCGGCACTTTGTTTTACTTTTTTTGCCACCATGACTTGTTTTGAGTCGAAGAATGAGTGGTTTCGTTCGTTCTACATTGTCCCTGGTGTTGTTTCGGGT
>Ga0136642_1001378_pt1 | contig 10553 bp, 22 predicted proteins | sample LowCatLa1302831Y_FD_115313 | JGI IMG/M metagenome (GOLD analysis project Ga0136642, IMG submission 115313) | Freshwater microbial communities from Lower Cathedral Lake, Yosemite National Park, California, USA - 13028-31Y | ecosystem: Environmental > Aquatic > Freshwater > Lake ... | reverse complement strand
CTAGATACAACGCCCCTTTGAATGAATCTGTTGCGCCAGTTGCGCGGACAGGGGCGGTGCCAAAATTATGAGTGGCAGTCATCAACTCACCCATGAATGAAGTCGCCATTGCTTGTGTATTAGCCATGATGTTTCCTTAGTTAAAAGATGCTGCTTCAACAGCAAGCGTTACGGATTTTTTTAGCTGCACATGCGCTGACCGATGCACTAACTCGCCTTCAAGCCAGTATTCAACCCATGTGGTGTACTCGTTGTCATTATCGACGAAACCCTCTTTTTTCTCAAGAAGAGACTCGTCCATTTCGCCTTTGGTGGTTGTGACCAATGCCATCATCGTTCCTTATGAAATCCGCACAATAGCGGCGGTTGCACTAGCGGTGGGGAACACAACGGTAAACGTCTGTCCTGCAACTGTTTTATCGGCTCCGAAGTCCAGCACAGCTACGGTCTTGTTGCCCTGCGTGCTGTTATAAATCAGCGCTCCACGAGCAGTAAACGACGCGTTTGCCCACGCGGAATCCGCAAAGCTGACATACGCCGTTGACACGTTCTGGCCGCTATTACCCGAAGTTGGACTGGTGCTGATGACCAATATGTTCCCTCCGGCAACGTAACCTGTACCAACAACTTCTGCCGTGGTGCTGTACACCGTGGTGTCGGGGCCATTGTTTGACAACGCCGTATACAGTGCCAGCTTGAACGTGTTGGGCGTAGTCGGGCCAAAGTTGTGAACCGCCTGAAGAAGTTCTACCTTGAAGCTGGTTGTCGATGTTTGGGCAATGGTCATGTGACTGCTTGCCTGTACTGGCCGTTACGATAGGCATCTTGTCTCTCAAGGCCATCCCCAAGACGTTTTGCTAGAGCCAGTGCCTCTTTGTACTTGCCATCGTACAAGGCAAGCATGTCTGTCTCACCCTTCATAAAGGTGTACGCCTCAACCAGTGAGCCGTACAACAGCACCGTATCAAAGTTGTCGCCCAACCACGAAGTACCTGTAGTCACGATGGATTCGGGGTAATAGTAGAAATGCAGTTCAACGGTCAAATTGGCGTTGGGTGTAGGGCCAAGAATAAACGTCAGTTCGTTGGTAATTGCGTTGCCCACAATCGCGGGGCCAAATAGCGCGTAGTATTGGGGAATGCCTGTTGCTGTTGGGTTAGGGTACGCCTGACGAATCAAATTAACGTCTTTGTTCAGCAAGTAGTAGTACGTCTCAGCCGCCGTGCCGTAACCTGTTATGACCGCCAGAGAGTAGACTGACAAAAAGTCGTCAGGAGCTTTTAGATATTTGTTCCCGGCCTGTATGTTTCCCGTCATGTTCTTGCGAATAGACGGAAACTGCACCGTGTTGTAGATGCGCTGTTCGGCTTGCTTGATGAACGTGTCAAGCTGCTTTTTAGTCGTCTGTATCGAACCGTCAGCCAGCGTTATATCCGGGAAGTTATTCTCCGTATACGACTCAATCGCGGCGACGAGTTCGATGTAGTTCATTTTTACGCCATTGGCCCACGAGCCGTGATACCACGAGTAGCCGCGCCATTGCCACGGGTCACAGTGCCCGCAGTTTTGGTTGTTTCGCTGCCCGCAGACTTGCTGATATTCCCAATGCTGGGGTCTAGCGAGGACGACTGACTAAGATTAGGCAGCTTGCCGGGGTTCTCTTCTACCGTCACGGGCTTGCCGGACATAGTGTGCGGTTTGGCGTACGCAGCCGCTTGCAGGTTGTTGACTTTAGTAGCCATGATTAGCCTCGCTTTTGATTTGCAACCTTAGCCATGTTGCGGCCAAGGGATATCATCTCTTCGTTGGTCTTGCCGCCCTTACCGCCCTTGCCACTTTTTTCGGTAGCAAGTGATGGGCCGCTGTCGCCAAAATTGGTGCCTTTGGTTTTGCCTTTTGCGGCAACGCCGTTGGCTGCTGATCTGAATGCCATGATCGACTCCTTATGTCGTTGTAACACTGACTGTACCAATTATCACACCTAAAGCCAAGTAGTTTGGCGTTAGGGTGTCGTCAAAAAACTTAGACCCGCCAACCGGATTCCAGCCCCACTGGATGTTCCGACTACCTTGCCCCTGATACCCATCTGCCAGCAAGCCTGACGAGACGTAGCTGCGGTCAGGCCGTGGGTCACGGACTGCCTGCGGGTCTTCAACTGGGTACATACCCAATAACAACTGCGGCTGATCTGGGTTCCAGCAGGACGAACAAACCAAAATATCGCGTATCTTTGTCTTGACCGTTTCTTTACGCAGCGCTGTCAGCTTAAACCGAAACCCACAACGATCACACTCCGCAATCGCGTTCTTGCCGGAGGAAAACCGATTGCCCATTTACGTGCTGCTTCCAATGAACATCTGGCGGGGGACGAATCTAACACTGGCCTTCTCGCGGTCTTCATCTGCCGCCAACTGCCATGCTTCGTCGTACTGCTGCTTGAGCACCATCAGGCGCTCCATAGCGTTTGGCAGCTTCAAAGCCAAGTAGTACGCCAACCCTGCCACCATGCAGGGGATAAACCGGAATGGCACAGCCATTGTGTTTACGCCTTCGCCCGCATCGTCGATACGCTTCATGCGCCAGTACACAAACGTGTACGTCTGGCTGTTATCTGGTACGGGCCACACAGTAAACTGCGGGGCAGGCTGGAGGCGCTCAATCCACACTTGAATCGGGCGGGCTTGGGTCAGCTTGTTAGGGATGGTGGCGTAAGTAGAAACACTGATGCGAGTAATAGTCAAATCGGCCTGTGTTGCAGCGTTGCCTGCTCCAGTGCGGATGACGTGCTCAAGCAAGTCTACAGTGTTTGCTGGAAGGACGTACGTGGCTTGACCGGGAATCAGCGTAATTGCGCCCTGCTCAAACGTAAACATGTTCACGCCGCGATTGGCCCAATCAGCAAACAAAAGGTTCAGTGACCTACGCGCAGTCTTCAGATCATAGCCCGAACGCAGCTCCGCTCCGCAGCGCTCAAACGCCTCCTCGACCAGTTCTACCAAGTCGAGATTGAAAGACGTTGTGCCGGAAGTTGCCATTATTTAAAGCTCTTGAGGGTTTTGGCAAAACGTGCGCGTTGCCCCATTTTACCGGGCTGTTTTGCAGCGGCGTTTAGTTTCTTTGCGGGAATCTTTTCCCCCGCTTTTACACCCAAAGATGCACGCAATGCACCGGGTTTTTTAATCGCGGCTTGGATAAAGTTCTTAGTAGACCCACCTTTTTTCATGGTCTCAACACCACGACCTTTAAGGATGTCGGCTTGGGTGACTTTACCGTCACCAGTAAGATCAGGAAATTTGCTTGCCATTATCTAAACCCCGTTGTTTTCTTTGCAACTGTCTTGGGCTGTGCTACGAACTGTTTCCCGGCGGCTTTTCCTGCTCGTTTGGCTTTGGTCGTCGCAGCGTACTCAGCAGGGCTGAGACTTTTGATAGCAGCTTTTGGCAAATATCTTTCGCCAGTGTCAGAAGATTTTTTACCACTTTTAGTTGTCCAATCCTGTTTGCCCCAGTCTTTGAGAGACTGTTGCGGCTTGGCCAATCCACCACCCGCCATCTTCTTACTCGCGCAGTGCGCCTTCTCCGAGAAGCCTTTCGGGGCATCGCAGTTTATAGACTTCTTGCGTTTTTCAGACCATTTAGTCACGATACCCACCGCCTGCTGCTTTGTAGCGTTTAGCCATTACTTGTGCTTTTCTGGCACTCCACTGGCCTGCACCCGTACCAACGATTGCAGCAGCCTTGACGCTATTGAAGATGCGTTTGCGTAGCCCCGGCTTGGTGTAATTACCCGCAGCATTCACTTTGGATTTAACCTTACCGCCGTCCTTGAACTGCGTAAAGTCGGTGTCGTCCTTGCGGGCTTTTTTCTTGCCGCCGGGCATCTTACTGGGGGAGATTGCCCCCATGCCTCGGCTTGCCATCATACCATCCGACCTTTTGTGTGGCCTTTGGTGCAGCAGCCATCAGCACGCGTAACGCCGCCTTTAGCCAGCTTCAAAGACGTGCCTTTGCCGCCCTTGTGCTCTTGCGCGTCATGCTGTTTGAAAGCTTTGATAATCATGGCCTTGTCTTGCGACTTGTCCATTTTTATGTCTTCGGAGTTTTTAGCCATTAGCACTTCCCGCCTTTCTTCATGGCAATCATGGTGCCCTTGGTCTTACCCTTGGACTCAATCCCGCCACCTTTAACCATCTTGGTCATGCCGCCTTTTTTCATAGCCATCTGTTTCTTATCCAGCGCCATGTCAGCTTTAGAGCCTTCTTTCATGCCTTTTTTCTCAACATCTTTGCCAGACTTTTCAAAAGCAGCCATTTTGTCGGTGCCTTTTTTCTTAGCCATCATTGCCATAAAACCGGGGTTCATCTTTGTAGCCATAGTATCACCACCTTTTGAAAATTTGCGGCCCTTGTCGGCCTCGTTAAAGTCTTTTCCCACAGACTGCGGGACGCCTACTTTCTTGGCAAACGATGGCGAGTGGGCAATCGCAGCCATGAAATTGTGTTGTTTCTTACTGGTCGAAAACATGGTTGCCTTTCAGATTGTCAATCTTGCGTTCCAGTCGATCAAACCTGTCAAGCAACTGCTGCATGTCGGCACGAAACTCGTTACGTGTAATATGGTCGCGGGCTACTTCTTCACGAGTACGGTTTAGCAAAATACTAAGCCTGTCTAGCTCGTCAAACTTGCCTTTAAGCAAGAAACCCATAACAGCAACAATTGCGCTGAGGGCTGCGTTCCATAACATCATTTCCATTTCAGCACTTCCATCTTGCTAGGGCTGCTGCCTTACGGGTGGGTTTACCCTTATCGTCTTTCATCGGCCCCGGCATACCCGACATACGGGCGCAGAACGAGTCCTTGCGCTTGCCGCCTTGGGGCTGGGGAGCTTTGAGGTTGCTGCCAGTAGCTGCGTTGTACTTAGCACGGCCTTTGGCAGTCAGCCCCGCGCCCTTGGACACGGGTAGCTTTTCACCACGGCCAACAGAGAGAACAGGGCCTTTTTTCTTAGCCATAAAACACTTCAATACCCACAACAGTGCCTACACTGGTCGTTAAGTACAGCCCTGTAGTTGCCAAAATACCTTCACCGGGTATTGTGATACTGAAGTTCACCGGGGTGGTAACGCTGGCAATATCCATCGTAAACAACACAGCGGCGCTAGAAGAACCATCACGTATTTCAAATGTGGCTGCTGTGCTTGCCTTGGGACTTATCACAATACCTCTGAGGCGTGTACGTCCCGCCACAAAAGAACCCGCCGCGCTCAAATGCGCTGCTTTAACGTCTGTCTGCATCATAATTAATCTCCTTTTAAACGGGGGCCGAAGCCCCCTAGATTAGTTATTGTTGCTGAGCAGGCTGAGACTGATTACCGCTTGAATCACGCACTGCGTACGAAATCTGAATTGTGGCAGCGCCGGTAGTCAAGCTAGTACCCGCCAGTGTGTAAGCGATAAAAGTGTCAGTAGCGCCAACATTTAACCAACCACCGGGGGTAGTCGCGTTTGCTTCAAAAACCACGCTACCAACAGAAGTAATAGTTCCGGTAGTTGTAAAAGCCGTGCCGCCAATGTTCAGAACCAAAGTTGTGGCTGCGCTAAACACGGTTGTGGTTACAACACGAACTGAAGTAATTTGTGCGCCAGCAGGTACGGCAATAGCGTTACCAGTCAACGTGCCAAACACAACGTCAGCAGATTGAGACACAACGGTGCAGCCAGTATTACGAGTAGTGGCAGCTGTAGTGCCAGTAGTGTTTTTAGTTGTGCCAAGCAACCAAGGGCCGAGGTGAGTTGCGAATCCCATGATGAGTTCCTTACATGCGTTAGGGGTGTATCAATCTTGCATGTCAGTCAGCCGGGACTGTTTGATACACCGGAAAGCCCGGAGTGACGTATTTATACACCAAAAGAAAAAGGGGCACAAGGCCCCTTTTTCAAATACTTCCAAAGAAATATTAATACGAACCGGGTGAACCGTACATGCCCAGTGGGTCACTCCAGCCGAAGCTGTAACGCTCACGGGACTTATAACGCACGTTTCCGGTGTCAAAGTCTCCATCCATTGAGTTGCTCAACGCTACACGCTCAAAGTGCTTTAGGCCGTTTGGCACGTCTGTGCAGAGGAACCAAGCGTTCGTGTCTGTCAAGAAGTGGTTGATGGCATAGCCTTCAGGGATAGAGCCGTTGCTCTTCAACGCGTTGACATCGTTGTCGGTAGTGCCAACACGCAGGTTGGTTTCCAGCAAACGAGTAGCTACGAATTGCAGAGCAGGTGGAATAATCAACTTGCGCGGCTTGGCAGCGATCAGCAGACCGCGTTCATCAGTCCATGCAGCGATTTGAATCACAGCATTTTCCAGTGAGGTTTCGTTCAAATCAACACCAGTTGCGGGGCTGTTGAAGTTAACGCCGCCGTTGACGAGTGGGTGACCCACACGAACGCTAGATGAGTTAACACCAAACAACGATACACCGTCACCGCCGAGGTAAGCACCATTGAAGCCGTTGTTAGGAACGCCTGCTGCTTTAACCTGTTTGGTGTAGGCCATAGCGCGGGCCAGACCTTTGGTGTAACGAGCCGACAAGCTGTCGTACAGGTTATCTTCGACTGCCTCTTCGGTAATCGAGAAGCCCAGAGCGATGGTCTCGTGGCTGTAACGTGCAGTGAAGGCTTCCTGCGCATTGTCATAAGCAATGGCTTGGCCCTCGTTCTTCACTGGTGCAGCACCGAAGCCAGACAGCTTGGTTTCTTCTTCAAACGAGCGCTCTGATTTCTCAGTCTCGTAGATTTCCTTGTGCTCTTCGCCGTAACGTGCGTACTCCAGACCAAACAGGGCGTTCAGACCGGGGAGCAGTTCTTTAAGTAGTTGTGCGCGTGAAATTGCCATGATTCAGCTCCTTACAGGCCGACAGCATTGCTGTATGAGTGATAACCGGGGTTGAACTTCACCAAGATATCGGTGAAAGCATCACCCACAGTCGAGAAGCCCTGCATGTCAACAAAACCAACGACGCGGAAAGCGGCGGTAGTAGTGATAGCGCTGGAGCCAACAACAACCGCAGTGTTTGAGTTACCTGTGGTGGTGCTACCTGTGGAGGTAGACTGCACAGCGTTCAAAAACACGTTAGCGCCCAGAGCAGCTTGTGTGACGGAGCCAGCAGACTGAACTTGGAACACAGCGCGGTCATCATCAACGACATACGCAGTAATTGCTGTACCATTTGGAGCAACTGTGTTAGCTGGGTAGTACTGCGCGTAGATCACTTGGCCTTGTGCGTTCACATACGAGCAACCAACAAATACACCAATGCAACCAGTGTTAGCCGTACCAGTGGGGAAACCATTGGTTGTAGCATCAGCACCAGTAGAGGTAGCGATTTGCAAGTAGCCTGTAGTAGCCACAAACACCAACGAACCATTGAAGATGTTCGTGTTGTAGCCAGCAGGGTTAATCAAAAACTGACGTGTGCTACCCGCGTAAGGTAGACCACCCAGCTCATTTACGGCTTTAAAGCCGTAGGGAGAAGCAGTTGATGCCATAAGGCACTCCTTTATTTAGAACCTGAACCAAATCCCGGTCCGCGACTGGTTGTTGACTTGCGGTCAGCAAACAGCGGCATTCTAGGGTCATTATTTCGCATGAAGTGATTGTCCACTGAGTCCATCTGGTTCTGAGCTTGCTGGTTGTAGTAGTCATCACGGGAGCGGGCGCGTTCAGCGGGCATCTTGCAGAGCATGAGGCCACCAATCTCGACGTTTCCTGTCTTCTCACTACCAGCCAGCATCAGTTCTGGATGGTCTATTGCCTTTACAGGCTCCCAGCCTTCGCGCATCTTTCGAGACACGTTGGTCGGGTTTGACTCGCCCAGCAGATGCGTCATCACCCAACGGTACACATAACCCGGCTCAGGAGTCGGGTCTGGTAACGCCGATGGCGGCACATACACAGAACGAGCAGTTTTGTCGCGTGATACCAGATCACGAGGGGTACGATTTTCAGCCATTATTTTTCTCCAATTTTGCAACTTCAACAGCATATTGCTGCGGGGTTAATCCGTACTTTTTAGCCAGCGCAATTTGCGTAGGCGTGAGTTGAATTTTTCTTGCGCCCGAAGAACGAGCTGCGGGGGCAACAACCGAGGTTGGCCGTTTTGGAGAGTCATTTGACTTACGATCTTCTGTTTCCCCGAAAACTTCAGGGAACTTAGACTTCATGCGTGCGTCAATGCGCTCGTAATATTCGTCACTTCGCGGGTCTACCCCGTTGTTGACTAGATTTTGGTGCAGCCCTAGTGCAAAGCTGGTAACTTCTTCAAACCCATTAGCGCCGAACCACTGGTTTTTTGCCTGCCAGCGCAGGGTTTTTTCGTCGGGTTGCACCTGTTGGGGTGCGGGTTGCCTCGTTTGTACCTCATATTCTTCCTGCTGTAAAGGGGCTGGACGAAAGTTTTGTACCGCTGAAAGCCTCATTTTTGCTTCAGTAAGCGCTTCTTGGGCCGCAATAATGCCGTCCGTGTCAAACGCCTCTTGTGCTGCCTTAGCATTGCGGCGGGCTTTGTCCAACTCAGCTTCAGCCGCAGTTTCAGCCATTCTGTTGTACTGCTGTGTGCCGTTACTCACATACTGCTTGAGCTTGTTGTTCTCATCGTGCATGTGTTGGGCAAGCCGCTCCAGCTCCTGCTTTTCCCTCTGTAGGGCTTCTTTAGCGCGGCGCTCGTCGTGGCGTGCATGAGTCAATTCCTTGATACGATCTTGCGCACCTTTGGTGTAGTTCTCAATCTCGGCATCAGTGGGGTCAGCAACTTCCCGGTCTAATGGTCTGCGGCCCTTGTCTCTTTCGGGAGTGTCATCAACAACCTCGATTTCTATATCGCCGTCGTTTTGTTGTGAAACTACGACCGTTTCTTCCTGTTCGTCAGGAAATTTAAAAGTATCTGCCATTTAGTGCTCCTTTAAGCGCGTGTTAACCCACGGGGGTCTTGGACAACTGCGTCCACCTGATCGTCGTTTATCAAACGGAACTCTTTTCCGTAGATTTTAAAACGCGTACCAGAATAGGTACGAACGAGAACAAAGTCACCTGCCTTGCACCACGGGCCTGCCGGGAACTTGGTGGTGTCTCTGTACGCGTCGGGGCCAACTTTTAAGACAAACAGCACCGTTGTGGCGTGCTCTTCTTGTTTCATGAAGTGCCCTGCTTTAACGATGGAGGAGTTCTCAAACGTCTCTACAACGTCTGGAACAGCGCACAGAATTCTCCAGCCCGATGGGTCGGGGAGCTGCCGTGCTTTTTCTTCGTCGGTGGGAGGGTCTACCTCCGGGATGCTGCGCACGTCGGCTTCGTTGAGGTGTATCGTTTCGGGCAGCACAAAGCTGTTGGGTTCAAGGCTAAGTTCACTCATCTGATTCTTCCACTTTCTTAGCAAGGTCGATTAAGTAGCGCTCTGCGATAGCCAGACCTTGGATGATTCCGCAGAGTTTTTGATATTGATCGAACGACTGGCAGGCTCCCCCAGAGAGGTCGTCTGCATAGTTGTTCATATCGGTGCGTATTTGTTCGCGCAATACGCGTGCGAAGTCTTGAATCATTTAAATAACTTACCCTTTCGGTGGTTGGTTTTTAATTGCCGCCTGTTCACGGCTCTTTGCGATATCGATGCCCATGCGAACACCGTCTCGTTCTTGGTTGGCTTGCAGCGCTTTATCCACCTGTGTGGCTTGCTGCCCCGCCTTAAATCCATCGAGCTGCATCTTGCCTTCCAGCGCCTGCTTTTTCAGCTCCAGCTCGTCCGCTGCCGTAGCCGCGTCAAACATAAGGCGCTTTTCTTTGATTTCGATGTCTTTTTTCTTCAGCTCAATTTCTTGGCCCTTGAGCTGCATATCCTGCTGCTGGAGCTGCAACACCGGGTCTTGCGCTTGCTGCTCAGCTTGTTGCTGCGCTGCTTGAGCTTGGCTCTGCTGAAGAACCTGCTGCGCTGCCTGCGCCATCATTCCCGACAACGCCAGCTCGATCTGCGGTGGCAGCTTCTCGTCTTCGGGTGGCAACGGCATACCCAACTGCTGCTCAATCTTCTGGCGGTAAGCAAACCCAACGTGCTCGGCAATATGCGCCATCATCGCGCCTTGAATCGTCTGCGCCTTGGGGTTTTGCCCCACTAGCTGCTGGATGATTGGGTCTTGCGAAGCGGCCATGTGTACTTTTATGTGCGACTCATGATCTTGGTACATAAACGCCTTGACAGGCTCACTCTTGAGAATCGCCATGTTCTCGGTCACCGGGTCTTTTGGTTTCTGATCGTCTGGCAACGGCACCAGTTTGTCGGCATTTTTAATGCCCAGCACCTCTAACATCTGGCGGTGCAGGTACGGCTGGTCGTAAATGGTAGGGGCCATCTGCGCCATCTGAATGACGGCCTGATACTGCACAACCCGCTGCGACATGGTGGCCGCGTTGGGGTCTGACACCGGGATGATATCGACTTGGTTATAGTCTTCGGCCTTGGCCCTACGCCCGCCTTTTTCTGGCTCGTAGTCGTAGTCTGGGTCGGTGT
>Ga0136642_1001377_pt1 | contig 10559 bp, 9 predicted proteins | sample LowCatLa1302831Y_FD_115313 | JGI IMG/M metagenome (GOLD analysis project Ga0136642, IMG submission 115313) | Freshwater microbial communities from Lower Cathedral Lake, Yosemite National Park, California, USA - 13028-31Y | ecosystem: Environmental > Aquatic > Freshwater > Lake ... | reverse complement strand
TAAATAATTCAAAAGTTTTCTTGTCCATTACTGCCGCAGTTAAGGCAAGATTTAATTTCTTAAGGATCTCAGATGGTAAGTTCTTCGGTCCAATAAGGGCGTACCATACGGTCCCGCCATATCCAGGCAAACCTGACTCAGCAACTGTCGGAATTTGTGGTTCTAAAGCACTTCGCGTACTGGTGGAAACTGCCAAAACTTTGATTTTATTAGCTTGTAAATAGGGTAGAGCTGCGCCCGAAGTGCTAAAGAAAAGATCAGTAACCCCCCCGACAATATCCGTGATCGCTGGAGCAGTTCCTTTGTAAGGAATATGCGTCATTTGAATACCAGCTTGTTTTAAAAAGAGCTCGGTAGATAAGTGCGAAATCCCACCTTGTCCAGAGGATGCATAAGATAGTTTGCCTGGATTTGCCTTTGCATATTGAATGAATTCACTCACCGAATTCACAGGCAAATCTTTTCTGACGGCTAGCAATAATGGTGTTTTAGCAATTAATCCAATTGGAGTGATGTCTTTGATAGGATTAAAGTTGATTTTGAAAAGGCTTGGATTTGCAGCATAGCTATTGGAAATAAGCAAAATTGTATAACCATCTGCTTCGGCTTTAACACCACTCTCGACGCCGAGTCTGCCACCCGCCCCCGCCTTATTTTCGACAATGACTGGTTGACCTAATTCCGCCGTTAAATTTTTCGCGATCACTCTGCCAATGGCATCATTTCCACCACCAGGTGCAAACGGAACAATCATTTTGATAGGCTTTGTCGGATAATCTATCGCAAATCCTGGCAGACAATTCATGCCTAGCATGATGAAGCCTATCTTAAAAAAAAGGCGAATACACTCTAAATTTTGATTTATATTCATTTATTTCAATCCTGCTGAGGGTAAACAAAACCCTCGAACAAACGCCGTGCTGTTCTATAAAAACTCCCTTTGGGGGCCTCCCATCCAAGATCCGTTTGATAGACTTGTGCACCAACTGTCAGAATGCCTGAGGGCATGCCAATCCGAACAACTTGATCATGAGAAGCATTTATTTTCTTCGTTAAAACATCTGCTACTACACTGCCTTCAATATTTGCCGCCACCCCAAGACATAAGGAGACGGTTAATGGTAAAGCAAGGTGAGGCTGCCCATTGGAAATCGCTCTGGCGGTTAGATCAATCTTATCCTCATTAATGGGTAGATTACTAATAGATACGCCATTAGTCGCTGGACTCACAAAACCCACGTAAGGAACAGTTTTAATTTGAGCTGCTTCGATTAAATTGTTACTAATGCCCATCTTGACAGAGGCGATAAGTCGAATGTCCTCTAGAATTTTTAGGATGTCAGGACGTTGATTTAATTCGTTTGGAAACTCAGTCCCCTGTAAACCAATATCTTTTGCTTGCACAAATACGCAAGCGTTCGCGGCGTCAATCATGGTGACTCGAACTAAACCGATATTAGCAACTTCGATCAGATCAGAAATATTTCCAGTCGGTAGTAATTTACCCGTCGTTGCCCCACCTGGATTTAAAAAATCTAAACGAATCGGTGCATTGGTGCCCGCCACACCCGGAATTTCTAATTCTCCTTGTACCAAAGGTTTGCCATTGAGAACTTCAAAAGTGCTGTGAATAATTTTTTTTGTATTGGTGTTAAAAATACGCACAGTATTTTCGCCATCCAGCGAGCTTACCAAACCTTCTGTTACAGCAAATGGGCCCACTGCAGAGGAAATATTGCCACAATTACCACTATAATCAACTTTTTTTTCATTGATCATCACCTGACCAAAGGTATAGTCGATATCAGCATCAGGTCGATTTGATTTTTCGAGAATGGCAACTTTAGATAAAGAAGAAACGCCACCACCCATGCCGTTGAGTTGACGCATATATGGATCAGGACTTCCCATCAGTGCTAAAAACAGTTCATCCCATGCGGCCTGTGCAGGTAAATCTTGGCGATGAAACATGAGGGCCTTACTTGTTCCCCCACGCATAAAAATGGTTGGAATTTTTTCGGGCAACATGTATTTAATCCTTTTTAAACATGGCGTCTAATTTTTGCTCAAAGGAATGGTAGTTAATACTCGCGTAAAGCTCTTCTCGAGTCTGCATTTGCACAATTAATTGTTGTTGAGTACCCTCAGCACGAATCGTCCGATACACATTATCCGCGGCCTTATTCATCGCTCTAAATGCTGACAATGGATACAAAGCAATATCGACCCCAACAGACCTGAGTTCCTCTAAAGTAAACATTGGTGTTTTACCGAATTCCGTAATATTGGCTAACACTGGGACTTTGGTAGCAGCTTTGAATTTTGCAAAATCTGCAAGGTCAGTTACCGCCTCGGCAAAAATCATATCAGCTCCACCCTCTACATAACGCTGTGACCGTTCAATTGCCGCTTCTAAACCTTCTGAAGCAATCGCATCTGTTCTTGCCATAACGATAAAGTCAGCATCAGTTCGTGCATCTACTGCCGCCTTGATACGATCAACCATTTCGAGGGTTGAAACAATTTCTTTATTTGGGCGATGACCACAACGTTTTGCACCTACTTGATCTTCCATATGGATAGCCGCAACGCCAACTTTTTCTAGGGAGCGAATAGTGCGAGCAATATTAAATGCTGAGGAGCCAAAGCCTGTATCAATATCAACTAATAAAGGGAGATCACAAACATCAGTGATGCGCCTTGCATCAATCAGGACATCTTCTAATTGTGAAATACCTAAATCTGGTAAGCCTAGTGAGCCAGCTGAAACACCTCCACCTGAAAGATAAATAGCTTTATAGCCTGCTTTTTGAGCCAATAAAGCATGATTGGCATTGATAGCACCAATCACTTGAAGTGGTGTTTCTGAATGAATGGCTTGTTTAAAAGCTTTACCTGCGGATGTTTGTCTCATTGTGCTTAATTATTAAAAAATTAGTCTTAGAATATTAACATTATACAACTCAGATGAGTTTTGAAAGAAGTTTGCTCATGTATCATTAAATAAATCATTTAATTCAGGAGGATCGCATGCAGCCCCGTTCATTTTTACAATCTACCCTTGTCGGTATTTCACTATTCACCTCAATTTTCTTTCAGCAATTTTGCGATGCTCAAACTACTGAAGCGCTCAAAATCACCGTATTTCCTGGCGCTCAAAATTTACCCCTTTGGGTAGCTCAAGAGAAAGGTTTTTTTCGTGACCAGGGCCTAGATATTGAGGTTACTTTAACGATGAACTCTGATGATTTACGAAATGGATTAATCAACGGAAAATTTCAGATTGCACACTCTGCGGTTGATAATTCTGTCGCCATTGTTGTACAAACGGGGAGTCCTTCAGTGATTTTGATGGGTGGTGATAGTAGTATGAATGAGTTATTCGTTCAACCAAATATTAAAACAATGCAGGATATGCGAGGTAAAAAACTTCTAGTGGATGCTCCGAATACTGCCTATGCACTTCAAGCGATTCGCGCTCTAAGTTTGGCGGGTGTGAAAGATACTGAATTTAGTTTAAAAATTGTTGGTCGGACTGGACTGCGTTTAGACGAAATGGTAAAAAATCCACAGGATAGTGGCGCATCTACGCTCAATCCGCCATTTTCTTTTGAAGCAAAAAAAGCTGGTTTACATAGCCTAGGTCGTCTAGTCGATTTAGTTGGACCTTATCAAGGGCAAGGTATGTTTGCATTAAAACCTTGGGTCAATACCCACGGAGCAACTGTCGAAAAATATATTACTGCATGGGTAACAGCCGTTCGTTTTGGCCTTGATCCAAAGAACAAAAATGAAGTAATCGGTATTTTGCAAAAAAATATGAAGCAACCATCGGATATCGTTGAGGCATCCTATCAAACCCTCACAACGACTGGCTTTGGGTTAGATAAAGACGCTAAATTTTCTGAAGAAGGCTTTAAAAACTTATTAGAAATTCGTGCAGCTTTTGAAAAAGCTAAACCACTAGATCCAACCCCTTTAGTTGATCTAAAACATTACCAAAACGCTGTGAATAAGATGTAATTTGGCGTTGATTCGATTTAATATTGAGTTGATTTAAAAAGGAAAAAATATGAAGTTCTTTGCGAAAAAAAGTTTAATTACTACAGCACTGATGATTTTGAGTTTATCAAGTGTTGCCCAGTCCAGAATTGAACCTGTTCAACCCAGTGAATTGACTGCGGAGCAAAAAAAGGCAGCGGAGGATTTTTTTCAAAGTCGTAAAGCCCCTTTAACTGGCCCTTTTTTAGTATTACTACATAGTCCTGAAATGTTGACTAATGCTAGTAACATGGGACTTTATTTACGATATCGTTCGGCGCTCGGCAACCAACTTAGCGAGATGATTATTTTGCTTACAGCAAGGCACTTCACACAGGACTATGAATGGTTCGTGCACGCTCCGATTGCTCTAAGGGAAAAAATCAGTGAAGAAATTATTGAGGCGATTCGAGATGGTAGACGGCCTGTCAAAATGACTGAGGATGAAACGATGGCTTATAACTTTGCTTATGAATTGTTACAAAACAAACGAGTTTCTGATTCAAGTTATCAAGCCGTCGAAAAGCGTTGGGGAAAAAAGGGTGCGATTGATTTAACCGGTATTGTTGGCTATTACTCATTGCTTGCGATGGAGTTAAATATGGCGAACCATTAAATTAGCGATCCTAGTAAAAAACTTCCTCGCTTTCCAAGTGACAGGTAAATAGAGCGAAAGCATCTGTTTTGAAACAAGGGATAATTTGAAGTGATGTTTGATGGCCCAGTAAGTTTCTAAAACAACCTGCAAGGTTCCTTATGAAAAAGTCCAATGCTCAAGATAAACATGCTTTTGTAGCCAGGCCAGATGAGTTGAATATTCTTAGTGGCACCCATTTCGAAAATGAAATGAAATCGTTGCAGGCAGAGTTGGTGAAGTTGCAACGCTGGGTAATAGCTGAGGGTTTAAAGGTTTGCGTTCTCTTTGAGGGGCGAGACGCAGCTGGAAAAGGTGGTGTCATCAAAGCAATCACCGATCGGGTCAGCCATCGTACCTTTAGAGTTTATGCTTTACCAGCGCCAGATAATCGTGAAAAAGGGCAGATTTACATGCAACGCTATGTGGCCTTGATGCCCACCGCTGGGGAAGTGGTCTTGTTTGACCGTAGTTGGTATAACCGTGCTGGAGTAGAGAAGGTATTAGGGTTCTGCACACCTCGCGAAACAGAAGATTTCTTCTTGCAAACCCCCGGCCTTGAAAAGTACTTGGTGGAGTCGGGCATCATTTTACTTAAATATTATTTAGATGTTGGGCCAGAGGAACAAAAAAAACGTTTAGAAGATCGTTACCTAGATGCTAGTAAGAATTGGAAATTATCTGATATTGATGGTAAATCGATTAGCCACTGGTTCGATTATTCCAGAGCAAGAGATGAGATGCTCAAAAGAACCCATACTGAATGGGCACCTTGGTACGTAGTTGACTTTAATGAAAAAAAGCGCGGGCAACTGAATTTAATTACCCATTTATTAAGTCAATTTCAATATCGTGATTTACCATTTGAAGGATCTAAACTCCCTAAAAGACAAGCGATTGGAGACTATATCGAGTTAGATTTAACGCCTTATAAAATTCCGCAAGTTTTCTAACAATTTTTTAAACCTGTTGGCTAAAATGACAAAATCAAACAAAAAAGACCCGCAAATAGAGCCTATTGGATTACACAAGGGGCTTACCTCTTATGGTGACCAAGAGTTTTCACTTTTTTTAAGGAAGGCTTTTATCAAAGGTGCTGGATTTAGCGATAAAGCTTTAGATCGTCCAGTTATTGGTATCACGAACACGGGTAGTTCCTACAATCCTTGTCACGGCAATATGCCTCAACTAATTGAGGCCGTGAAGCGTGGTGTTTTAATGGCCGGTGGTTTGCCGATGGACTTTCCAACGATTTCAATTCATGAAAGTTTTGCTAATCCAACCAGTATGTACTTACGTAATCTCATGTCTATGGAAACAGAAGAGATGATTAAGGCGCAACCCATGGATGCGATTGTTTTAATTGGTGGCTGTGATAAAACAGTGCCGGCGCAGTTGATGGGGGCGGCTAGTGCGGGCGTCCCCGCTATCCAACTCATTACTGGCTCGATGTTGACTGGCTCCCATCGTGGTGAAAGAGTTGGAGCCTGTACGGACTGTAGAAGATACTGGGCAAAATTCAGAGCAGGTGAAATTGATCAAGAAGAAACGGACGAAATTAATGAACAGTTGGTACCAAGTGTTGGTACTTGTTCAGTGATGGGCACTGCTAGTACGATGGCTTGTATTGCCGAGGCTTTAGGGATGACGGTGCCCGGCGGCGCCAGTCCGCCAGCAGTTACAGCGCAAAGGATGCGCATTGCAGAACAAACTGGTGAGCAAGCAGTGCAGATGGCAAAAGAGCGTTTAACGATTGATCAGATTTTGACTCCTGCTGCTTTCGAAAATGCCTTAAGAGTCTTGTTAGCTACGGGAGGTTCTACCAATGGCTTGGTACATTTAAGCGCAATTGCTGGTCGCATGGGTATCGCAATTGACTTAGAAGAATTTCACGCTATGGGGCAATCGACCCCCGTCTTAATTGATTTAAAGCCATCCGGTCAGCATTATATGGAAGATTTTGATGCGGCTGGCGGCATGCCAACTTTATTGCGTACCTTAAAGCCCTTATTAAATTTGGATGTAATGACTGTTACTGGTCAAACCTTAGGGCAAGTGATTGATGCCTACGGTCCAAGTTACCCGCAAGAAGTAGTCAAGCCATTAGCTCAACCTATTTATCCGCAAGGTGGTATTGCTGTCTTGAGAGGTAATTTAGCTCCTGGGGGTGCGATTATTAAGCAATCTGCTGCCGACGCAAGTTTGATGGAGCATACCGGTCGTGCTGTTGTTTTTGAAAATGCCCAAGATTTAGCGAACCGGATTGATCATCCAGACCTAGACGTGCAGGCCCATGATATTTTGGTTTTAAAAAATATTGGCCCCAAGGGTGCTCCAGGTATGCCAGAGGCAGGATATTTGCCAATTCCCAAAAAGTTGGCAAAACAAGGGGTGAAGGATATGGTGCGTATCTCTGATGGCAGAATGAGCGGTACTGCATTTGGTACGATCGTTTTACATGTAACACCTGAATCAGCGATTGGTGGTCCGTTAGCGTATGTTAAAAATGGGGATCAAATACGCTTAAGCGTAAAAAATCGCCTGATTGAACTTTTAATTAGTGATCAAGAACTACAGCAACGCATGCTAGATCATCCGATACAAGAACCAACTGCTGCAAGGGGATACCTAAAACTATTTTTAGATGAGGTAAATCAAGCAGATCAGGGAGTTGATTTTAATTTTTTAAGTCCTCAAACTACTGTAAAGATACCTAAAAAGAAATAACACTATATATAAGTTGCCGTGTATTTTTGTTGTAAAGTACTTTGAAAAAAGTCCCAAATCAACTAATGTAAATTGGGACTTGGTATGGTTCGTGAGCCAAGTAACCAAACTGAGAGCTTACCTAAAATCATTAAAGCTAATGAGTGTTGAGTGCTTCTTGATCAGCAGATGGGGCAGAGGTTAGCCGCACCCTAAGCAGATCAGTATTAAATTCTAGTAAGTGATATCTTCAGCCAAATAATCTTCTCTTGCACGAGCGCAATCTTTATTCAACTCCTCAAACGGCGAAGCGATATTGATATCGTGACCCATTCCGGTATAACGGAGTCTTTTAATAGAGCCAATATAGCGAACTAGTACTGCATCCGAATGAATGCCGATACCAACAGTTAGCATTGGTTTATTTTCGTTTTACAACCTTTGATTGATCGTGACCATTCTTTTTGGGCCTTTTAAACCAGCTTTACGGACATGTAAGTCGTAGAACTGAAAATTAGGCCAGTTCACTATAAGAAAAAGTTGCGTGGATTAATGTCATTAAATAATTATTTTAGGCATTGTCAGTAGGTGTGATGAACTAATAGGTGCATCCTTTCATCTTCATGGTGCGAACTTTAAAAGTTGTTAGCAGAAAAAACCTAATAATGAAATAAATGTTGAGTTGTAATTTTGAGCCTTCGAAAAGCATTTAAAAACTTAAATGAAATTTCTTATTGGACCAACATTCATTGAGAGACTCTATTCAAGTTAATTGAGAAGTTGGCATTAATATTTGGGGTATCAATCAAGTAAAAATTGTTACAGGAGATACTTTTCTGACCTTATGTTTTGTAAGTCATCAGCATATTTTAAACTTTTCAAAAGGATGAACATGTCTTGGTTACCTGATTCAATTATGTCTAGAAGAGGTGTCGCTTCTGGGAAAATAAAAGATACACATCATTTAACGGAAGAGGCGCAAGGTAAGTTTCATTACACCATCGGGCCATACTCAGAGCCGGTATTGGTCATACAGCCCGGTGATAAGGTCATCGTTGAAACAAAAGATGCTTTTGAGGGTAAGGTGAAAACTGAGAATGATTTACCTTCCAAGGTTTTACAAATGCCATTTGTAAATCCTCAGAATGGTCCAATCATGGTTGAAGGTGCTCAAAAAGGTGATGTGATTGCCGTTTATATTGAATCAATCAAACCTAGGGGAGAAAACCCTCGTGGCACTTGTGCCATGATTCCTGACTTTGGGGCTCTCAGTGGCACTGCTTTAACTGCTATGCTCCATCCTTCTCTGCCGGAGATAGTCAGAAAAGTAGATGTCGATGAAGCTGGAGTTTACTGGAGTAAGCGAGTCACGCTGCCTTACAAACCGCATATTGGAACACTCAGCTGTTCCCCTGAAATTGATTCAATTAATTCACTAACTCCCGATAGTCATGGCGGTAATATGGATTTGCCGGATATGGGGCCAGGCAGTATTACTTATTTACCGGTTCGTTCAGAAGGTGGCAGGCTCTTTATTGGCGATGCTCATGCATGTCAGGGCGATGGAGAAGTCTGTGGGACCGCGGTTGAGTTTTCCAGCACAACTACCATTCATGTGGATTTGATCAAAGGCTGGGATATCAGTTCACCCAGATTGGAGAATGAGCATTTGATTATGGCTATTGGTAGTGCACGACCTCTTGAAGATGCAACGCGGATTGCTTACCGTGATCTTATCTTGTGGATGAGTGCTGAGTACGGTTTTGATAAGTGGGATGCTTACATGATCCTGAGTCAGTGTGGCAAGGTTCGTTTGGGTAACTTTGTTGACCCGAACTATACAGTTGGTGCAGGAATTGAAAAAAAATATCTAACAATTTAAAAGATCAGCTTACATTTATAAAGGATTAATCAAATGGATTTAAAACTAGCAGGTATGTCAGCACTCGTAACCGGTGGCACAAAGGGTATCGGTCGAGCGATTGTGGAAACACTCCTTCAGGAAGGGGTTAATGTCTCTTTTTGTGCCAGAAACCAATTGGAAATAGATGAGACCTTGCAGTCTCTTCAATCTAGTTTCAGTCAAAAAATATTTGGCATGCAGGCTGATGTCGGCGATGCCAATGAATTAAATAAATGGGTATTGAGCTCTGCCGAATATTTAGGGGGTATTGATCTTGTTGTTTCGAATGTAAGTGCTCTTTCCATAGGGTCAGATGAAGAGAGTTGGAAAAAAGGATTTGATATTGACGTCATGGGGAGTGTTCGCTTTATTGAATATGCGATGCCTTGGTTGAAAAAAAGTAAGGCAGCAAGTATCGTAACGATCTCAAGTGTTTCAGGTCGCGAGATAGATTTTGCGGCAGGTCCATACGGAAGCTTCAAGGCATCACTGATTCACTATACGCAAGGATTAGCATATCAATTAGCCGCTCAAAATATTCGTGCAAACACTGTGTCCCCAGGAAACACCTATTTCCCAGGTGGTGTGTGGAACCAAATCGAAGAGGGGAATCCGCAACTTTTTAAAGAGTCGTTAGCTTTGAATCCAACAGGTAGAATGGGAACACCACAAGAAATGGCGAATGCAGTAGTGTTTCTCTCCAGCCCGGCAGCAAGTTTTATTACCGGAACGAATTTAGTAGTAGATGGTGCTTTGACTAGAGGCGTACAGTTTTAATTTTCTTCTAAATAAAAATACCAAGGTGCGTAATTTATGACTAAATTGCGTACCCAAAGAAGAAGATGATGATTTTTTCATCTGATGATGATGGATGCGTGGCTTTTACTTTTCGAATCCAAAATTATTACTCATCTCAAATGCCCAGATGTATTAACGCCTCGCTGGTGCAAAAACATACCAACAATCTTCATTGTCAAAAAAGTTAAAAGATTTTGTGGCAAGTATCAAAAACTTCAACGATATTATCCGAGCGCAATCAAGTTCAAATGTTCACTCCTCAGTCAAACATTTGCGTAGATTTTTTTAAATCTTTGAAATGAAATAGATAAATAGTTTTGTATCGTTAAGAAGCAATTAGAAATCCTTAGAGTCAATACAGTAAAGGGTTTGGAAGGATATATCTTTCACAAATAATCGATGCAAAAAAATAATAATGAATTAGTGACTTCAACATCAATAACAGCAACATCAGATTGTTTAAAGAAAAAATATTTT
>Ga0136642_1001376_pt1 | contig 10562 bp, 17 predicted proteins | sample LowCatLa1302831Y_FD_115313 | JGI IMG/M metagenome (GOLD analysis project Ga0136642, IMG submission 115313) | Freshwater microbial communities from Lower Cathedral Lake, Yosemite National Park, California, USA - 13028-31Y | ecosystem: Environmental > Aquatic > Freshwater > Lake ... | reverse complement strand
TTAAGTCCTTAGAACTTTATTTACCTATGAGTTAACAAGCAAATAAATACCTGTATGAGCACAACTTCTACAACTTTTGTAACTGTTAACACATTATCATCGGCTACAATCACTGTATCAGATTCGATTGATTTTTCAATATCTGTTACTACTTCTAGTGAAAGATTTGTAAAGACAGAAACAATTATTTCTACATTTCAACCGCTTGATAGTGAGGTTGGATCTACATCCACTGTAAAAGTTAGAAGTGAAACTTCAGTTTTAAATTATTATCCCAATATTATTGTTAATCCTTTGGTAGCCCCAAAGTTATTTCAGTTCATCGGAAACCATTATAATTTACGAGATACGATAACTGGTCCTTTAGACGCTACTAAAATACACGTATTCCGAAACTATGATAGCATTATTCCCAGAGAAGTTTATAACGATGAATTAGGTATATCTCCGTTTGATGGCGACACACCTATCGATTCGGCTCTATGGTTTACCAAAGCCTTACCGGGCTGGAGATCTGGTATACTTAGGTATGATTGGCATTGGCTAACTCCTGCATGGAACGATACTGCTAATCCAGATCCGCTGAAGATACCATTAAGAACTAGAGGCCCACACCTTGATGCATCGTCTATCTTTGTACCTCTAAGGGGTTGTGAAAATCTAAGGATGGAAATCTACGAGCCCTTGCTTGCACCACAACAACTAAATGATTTTGGCAATAGTGCTAAGATGAATATATCTGAAGCAAAGGAAACTAGAGAAACATATCCTGCTCTAATCCCTTCTAGAGCCAATCTTATTAAGACAGTGACTTTTGAACAGGCATTTTCTTTTGACATTGTGAACAATTGGGTACAATTTGTCAATACAGGATCTACTCATGCGTTATGGCTAGAAATCATAGGTGGAACAGAAGGCTTGATGGAATACGGAACAAACTTCTGGATTGGTAATGCGCAAGACGAGGGTCTATGAATATAGCGGTTTGCCTGCGTGGCGAAATTCGTACCTGGAATTATATAAAAGATTCAGTTTTTAAGTTCTATCAAAGTATATCAGAAAGAGTAGATTATTATTATTCAACATGGCATGTTGATTACTTAGACAAAGATGCGTTAGACAAGTCGTTTGAGGGCAGAAATCTAGTACAAAGTCATTGTGTTGCTTCAGGAAGTGATAGAAATAGATGGGGAGCCTTGTTAGGTCCTGCACTATTATCTAGTAATATCAAATTAAATAATCAATATGATTTAATTATTGATACTAGGTTTGACTTATTGCCTTTGCGATGTAATCAAAAAATTTCCAAACCTAATGCAAACGAGATACAGACAGGATTTGTTGACCAAATATTAGGTAAAACAGATGATAGATGGGCAGTGATGACACAGGCAACATGGAATAAATTCAGTAATCGTTTGCCTTTATTATACAAATGTTGGATCGATAATTTATACCGTCCTGTCGAAAATGAAATTAGTTTAACAGCAACGCTAAAAGAAATGAACTTAGAGGCTAAGAACTGCATTTGGATGAATAGTTTTATAGCAAGGCCTAACATCATAAATATTTTTCCTAGATCAACAGACATAGATTTTGGTAGTTGGCCCTTGTTAAATGAAAATTATTTAGAATGGAATGATTTATCAGACCAATCAAAAAAAGACTTCTGTCTGCAACAAAATATACCACTTAAAGAATATAGACTATGATAGGAATCGACTGCACTACAATTAGCCGTTGGAAAAACATAAGACCATCTATCAGACAACGGATGGCTAATCATTTTGGACAACCAACCATAGAGCCGCGCACAATGGCCAAATGGTGGGCTTGCCATGAAGCAATATTAAAAGCAGTAGGCTATAGACCTACAGGAGAAATTACTTTTCCCAAAGACTCTGCTCCGCAGTACAAGGGCAAAGAACGTGTACACCTAAGTCTAACACACGAAGGTGATTTGGTCATCGCGATAGCATTACTTGGAGAAGCAGAATGCAGAAAATTATTATAGCAGGAGGAGGTTCGGCAGGATGGATGGCTGCATCTTATTTGGCAAAGTTTAATAAAGACTATGAAGTCACAGTTATCGAAGCACCGGGTATACCTATCATAGGAGTAGGAGAATCAGTTACTCCGCATGTGGATGCATTTTTTGCAGATCTTGATATACCTAGACACGAATGGATGAATGCTACTGCCGCTGTTTATAAACTAGGCAATAAATTTATCAACTGGAAACATGGTAAAGGAGAGTCAGAATACTTCGGCTTTACCTATGCACTGAACGAGGAATCTTATTTTAAAAATATCAACAAGGCTAAAAGTCTAATGGACTTTAAGCCACGCAAGTCTCACAGTGGAATTAAAAACATTCATCATGTTTCTAAAATGGTAACAGACGGTGTGATTCCAAAGTATGATAGATGGATGACAGACAGTTATCATTTCATGAACAAAAATGTTGCCTTTATGCGTGGAGGACAGAATCTTTTTAATGAGCCGTGGACCATCACACATCATATTAACGCAGAACTAACTGGCTCATTCTTACGTGAGAGATCTGCACTACCTGCAGGTGTAAAATGCATTCAGGCTAAAATAGAAGCAGTATTAAGTAATGGAGATAATATAACAGAATTACAATTGGACAATGGAGACAGAGTTACTGCCGATCTTTTCATAGATGCTTCGGGATTCCATAGATGCCTTATTGATAAGTTGAACTGGGAAAAGCACTACTACAAAGATTATCCTGTAGATAGTGCGTGGGTCTGCCAAACAGAATATCGAGATCAAGAGTCTGAAATGGTCAACCATACAGAAACTTATGCAGAACCCTACGGTTGGCGATTTAGATTAGCCCTATATCATCGAGTAGGCAACGGTTATGTTTTTAGTAGTAAGCATATCAGTGAAGACGATGCATTGGTTTATTTTAAATCTCAATTGAAACACGATATTAAACTTGGTCCAAAATTAATCAAATGGAAGCCCATGCGATTAAAACAGTTTGCCAAGGGTAATGTGATCAGCATAGGACTCAGTTCCGGCTTCATAGAACCTATGGAGGCCAATGCTTTTTATTTTATTGTGAACGGTATTAGAAAAGTAAGCGACTTGTTAAGAAGTAAAACAAATGATTGGTCAGCATACAATGGCCTGATGGCCAATGCTATGGATCACACACATGATTTCCTTCTGCTACACTATACTTTAACACAGAGAGAAGATACTGTATTTTGGAAAGAACAAAAGGCCAGAGGAGCCAGAGAAAATCATGCACAATTTGCCAGAGATAAATCTAACGATAAAAACAATGACATGATGGGCAATTTTAGAGGAACTAATCTCTTTGCAGACTTTATGTGGATGCAGATGCTGACAGGGTGGGGACACTCTCATAATGAAACTATTGATCCTACTCTGCATGATCTTGCTAGGCATATTATCATAGCCAATGAGAAGACCCGTGATATGATTACAGACCTACAGCCTAATAACTTTGAGTGGCACCAAAAGAATGTATTCCAAGGATTGACTCCTGCAGAATGGCGGCAGAAGTATCTAGGCTCGTAGAAAAACCGCCCTCGGGCGGTTTTCTTTTAATCACTCATCGGGGTGTGCTGTCTATGACTAAAGCATGATGAGTTTATTAATTAGAATGAACGTGTAACAAAGATGTTAACTGAATCATTTCTAGAATCACCTATCATTCTGTCATAACGAACACCGACTGCATGTTGCTTGTTAATAGCATAAGATACTCCAATACGAACCGTATCAGTTGTGTCTTTGTTTACGTTTGGATTTTCAGCGGCTGTACGGTAACGATAGCCAACTTTAGCAGTTAGGCTAGAAGTCACCGGTACAGATAGACCTGGCTCAATTGAGTAGTATGTGAACTGGCCAGCAGTACTATATTTTTGTCCTAATCCTACCTTAGTATAACCTGTAACTGGACCATAAACTGGTAAAGAGTATGTTCCGCCAACTTCTAAACGTGTGCTGATTGCATTAGTGCTGTTAGTTTGTTGAGATGTCAATTGAGTGTGAACACTTAAATTCTTATTAATACTTTCGCTGATTGCAAAGTTTGTTGACATTGCGTCTTTGGCACCTTCAAGGCCATTTACTTTAGAGCCTTCAAATGTGGCTGTGCCGGCAAATGCCAAACTTGATGCTAGTGCCAATGCGGCAATTAAAATTTTCTTCATTACGATTTTCCTTTTAAAAATATAGGTCTTTTGCCTATCTCGTAGTATATACTTATTAGATGCACTAGTCAATCCTACAAAATATGATAAATTTAGCCATTTTTTTTGCAAAAAATATCTTTATCAGTTATAATTGCTAAATGTTAAAGAAACGAGCAATGGCCCGTAGTCGATATGACGGAGTAATGCCACCTCAAAAGGCTGTTCTTAAAGGTATGATTGAAATTCAAGATACAGCAGAAGTAGACGGTGCTACTTGGTACACTATACAGGTCAATCCTAGGGTAAGCCCTTGGATTAGAGAACAACATAAGGACCTATGGTACAGCCATAAAACTGCCAATAACTACAAGGTAGTAGACACTTATGACATGCATGAAAAACTATATACTATGCTAGCATTGAGGTGGTCATGATGCTAGGACACGGATATACAGGTGGTCAGAGTTTTCAAGAGCATTATAAAGAACTAACGGAAGACCGTATACGACGCCAACAATATTGGGCCATGCTTCGCCGTGCTAGAGACGACTTTAGTGAAACAGGTAATCTTTACACTGATCCGTACGCCTTTAGCCACCATCTACAAAAGATCTACGGACTACGTCCAGAACTAGACGGATCATCAAACTATACATCTTATACCGTTATAGATGAAAAGAAGTATCTCCTATTCTTACTCAAGTACGGCTCGTAGCCTATTAAATAACCCAATATAAAGGATTATCATGACAGATATCGTAAACAATACAGTATTAGACGACCAAGAGCGTTTTATGGCGGCTTGTGGACAAACCACGTTTGAAGAAAACATGAATCAATTCTTCTTATACATTGATTTGATCAAAGAAGAATTGGCTGAACTAGAACAGGCTGTAGGAGATCAAAACAAAACTGAACAACTAGATGCCTTATTAGACATTATGGTTGTCTGTGCAGGAGCCTTACTGTCACGTAAATGGGATTGCCACGGAGGCTGGGCAGAAGTTGTACGCTCAAACATGGCCAAAGTAGATCCCGTCACAGGTAAAGTAATCAAACGTGCCGATGGTAAAATCCTCAAGCCAGAAGGCTGGACACCCCCACAACTTGCTCAGTTTACCAAATGATACATAAAGTCCTGCACTATTTTTTAGTGTTCCTATTAGTAACAGCCTTCTGGGCAGGCGTTCTATCAATGATACCTGCTCCTGATTCGGGACGTTACTATAATTGTGATCTAGCAGAGATCAGTCCTGACATTCCTCTAGAAGTCAAGGATCAGTGTAGGGAAATACGTTATCAAAGATGGCTAGAACAGAACAGAAGTAGCACATGACACCCGGGTATGATAATGATTCAATATTCGTAGTCAGTTATGCACACGGTGCCAGTGGTTCTTTCCTAGCCTGTTTATTAGAGCGTGTGTTTTATGACACACTACCATTTCGTCCCTACGAAACAGATGAAAACAACTGTGCTCACCTCACACATCAATTTGCCAATTACAAAGAATCTGAAAGTCGAACACCCGGAGTGGATCGCTTTGACCTACTCCAACTGACCAATCCTTTGGCTCCGGCATTTTTACCTGTACACTCTTTCCGTCCTAAACAGTACAGAAGTCGCTTTCCTAAATGTAAGATTGCCACAATCATACATAGGGAAGAAGATGCTTTAGAACTATCGCTAAACGGCTTATTCAAACATACCCTAGACAAGAATAGAATTCTAAAGCGGCCAGACCTACACGGGCGGATATTGCCTGCATTTTGGTTTGAACGCCATACATGCCCTCCATTGGTAGAAGATATAAAGAATACCCACGCACTTGAATTTACATCCGAGCAGAAGCGTAGACTGGCCCTGATGTTCAAGCCCGATACCCTTGTGCCGGGACTACATCTGCTAAAGGATGACCCTGCTGAGTATGGAGAAAACATATGGTTTGTCAACTATAGAGATATACAGGACAACCCAGCAAAAGTCATAGCCACGCTAGAAGACATGACAGGTAAGAAAGCCAATGAGTCAGCCTGGACTGCAATAAATTACTATGCGAACAAGCAGAAAGAATTTGTCAGTAGGATCAAAAAAGAATTGGATTTATGATCACAGACTATCTAGTCAGTTATGTAAACGGCGGGGGTGGCCATTTCCTCATGTCAGTGATCAAACGTACAGTATTGTCTAGAACATTTAATTACCCATCTATCAAGTTGGGCAAGTTCAATGATGCCCACGATAATGGCAAGAACAGCAATTTCTTTTTTCCAGCAGGCAATCCTTCGGCCAAACCAGACCCAACAACTGAATTTTTTAAAATAGTGCGCCTTAACCCCGGACTGCCCTGTTTTGTACCTACACATTATCATTGGCCGGAAAAACAACTAGAAAGATGGCCTAATGCTCGATTGGCTGTTGTATTGCATAAGGATGAAGACCTTTTAGATCTCAGTATCAACGGTTTTTATAAAACAGAACTCACTGAAGATTGGCATCTGCGCCAACGTCAAACAGACTATATACCAATTTACTTCAGCCCCCATAATGTTGTTTACGAAGAAATACGCAACAAGCACCCTTTAAACTTTAGCCTAGAAGAAATCAATGTTGCAATACGAAGTCGTATCTGCATGTTGATACAAGCAGGCTATCATTTTATCAAGCCAGTTGACGACCCTCGAATTTTTTACATACAGTATAGAGATCTAATCAATGACCTTGATGCTGTTGCAGACTTTACCCAACGTATGACCGGACAAGAGCCTACAGAAGAAGTCATCAACGAAATACACAAATACCAAACCAATCAACAGGCTTTTGTAGCCCGAGTAAAACAGGAATTAGGATTATGATAACAGACTACATGGTAAGTTTCAGCAACGGCACAGGAGGTAACTTCTTGATCAGCCTAATAGAACGTACAGTGATTACAGAAAACGCAGATCGCGATGGTCTGAAACTGGGACCCTACAATGACGCACACTTTAGTGGCAAGGCTCGCAATTTTAAACAGACCCAGATCATACCCAGCAAGATGGGTGACATGAAAGAAGGGTTCCTAAGTTGTGTAAAGATGGACCCCCATGCACCCAGTTTCATACCTGGACACCTATATTGGCCCGATGTACAGTTTTCAGCATGGCCCAACAGCAAGTTAGCCGTTATCACCCACAGAGAAGAGGATGCCCTGGACATATCAATCAGTGGGTTCTTCAAAACAGAAATGAGCACCAGCAATTGGCACAAGAGTGATGGGTCGCGTTGGCTAACCGATGTACCCCCGGGTGATCTGGGCTTTAATCAAAACAACGTGATGTTCGAAAGCATACGTAAGAAGCACCCTAATGAACTAAACAAAAAAGAACTGGCCTTGGCTGTTAGGGCACGTATGGCCATGGTCATATCAGCAGGCTTCCATTTAATAGAGCCCGTCAATGACCCACGTATAGGCTACATACAATGGCGTGATCTAATTGGAGACCCAGATGTGGTTATTGAGTTTCTAACAAATCTCACAGGCCAGGAGCCCAACGAACAGGTGCGCAAAGACATCGTTCAGTATCAGACCAAGCAAGCAGATTTCTTACTTAGTGTACACACGGATTTGGGCCTGTAATAAATACTCCATACAGGAGCATACTTACAAATGGAACTCAGTCTATTCAACCCACCGGTTACTCATTTTATTACCTATAATGATGGAACATCGGGCCTACTTCTAAAGGCACTATTAGAACGTGTGGTATTGAGTTATATGCCATTTGAAGACTTTGCTACCAACGACATGAACTCAGCACATGGCAGTAGCAGTTATGCCAACTATCAGTTGAACACAAGTGAAACCATAAACGATATAGAAGCAGAGTTTAATTCACTGTCAATTGTAGACCCCGAACGCAGTGCTTTTATAGCCTTACACTTCTTTGACCCTGCCCTGTTCAAAACTCGTTTCCGTGGCTGTAAAACTGCTGTGATCACACATACAGCGGCAGACATAGAAGAAGTTACTATCAATTGGATTTATAAGGCCACGCCCCCAAATCAACCCGAAGGTACAGGCCTAAGTTTTCAACGCTTTTCACCCTATGCACAAGCGGCCTTTACAGATCTAGTGGGCAAGGACTTCTTCCAACTCACACCCTCACAGAGATTACGTGTAGTAGAGTTCTGCAAGGGCATAACCACAATGCGTGGATTTCACCTTCTGGGTGATATCAGCCAGTATGGTGTCGATGTTGTGGAGTTCAAGTATCAGGATCTAATGACCAATCCAGCACAGGTTAATCAACAGATACAGGCTCTAACTGGCTTACAAATGACCGAATCAGCCACTGCCGCCCTGGCCTACTATCAGGAAAAGCAACAGACATTCATGAGTCGTGTGCATACCGAACTGGGCTTATAAGCCAATCAAACCCCAAGGTGCTTGACGGAATCGAAAACTAAACACGATACGATCCTGGTCAGTTAGATTGTTTACCGAGTGCAGAACATGCACATTCAGCATAGTGGGCTGATCCACACAGGTGCTGTCATATTGTTCTATTTCATGCGGTTTATAGTCATAATGTGGATTCTTACCGGGTTGCACAAAAGGCACGTCAATCAATTCCTTGTAGAAATGTGTACGCACTCCTGCACCACAGCCTTCTACGGGAAAATTCAGGGCCAATGGATTGGGTGCAAAGATATCCTTGTGTATATTGGTAATGACTCTAGCCCTAGTGATGATATACACACATTCCGCCATCTGCATGTTCTGTGATTTAAACCAATTGTGCAGGGTGGGCATTGCTGATAACGCACCCATGTGTTCTACGTTTTGGAAAAACCACTCTTTTGGAGTTCCCAACTTATTGCGAAAAGCCACCATCTCCGCTTGTATTTGAGGCCAATTGGGCAGGTTAACTGGTGCGTATAAGAAGTTGTCTTTGTTCATATAAGGGTATTTAAGTCAATGACCCTACACTACAGGTGTAAATACGATTTATGCAGACCGCAGTGAACACATTTACCTGGCAGAAGATCACCATACCCAATTGGCCGCAGATCCAACAGGAACTCCGAAATCTGCAAGGCACGATACGTCTAAAACGCAGAAGTTTCACTCCACTGGATACAGAGCAGGTTGCCCAACAAGTTCTAGCACAAACCCCCTTACTGACCCAATATCTAGCAGAGCAGAGACTCAGCGTATGGGCCGCGGGCTGGGTGCATTTAGACGCAGACAAAGAAACTCCCCCACATGTGGATAGTTATTGTGGTAGCCCAATACAGCCTACACTGGCCCTGCAGATCCCCATACAGGGCTGTGATGACAGCACTACTCACATATACCACTCAAAGAGTGACCCTAACCACTACAAACGCAGTCTAGATCGCGGTTGGAGTTATGACCCGGGGGATCTAACCGAAATAGACAGTTATCAACTCACAGATCCCATCTTGTTCAACATCAGCCACATACACCAAGTTAAAAACGGAGCCCTAACCAGATTGGCACTGAGCTTGAGATTCCGAGAGGATCCGTGGCATTTGATCACGAAGTGACGCAAAAAAATTTTTTGCTAGGAGTACCGCCAAAATGTCTACGTGCTTTTGATAGGCTACGCATTTGACACAACTTCCCAGCGTGCGGCAATTATACAACATACGCTAAAATAACGCTAGACCTTCGAACAAAAAACCTGTATAATTAACACATGAACACACTAATTCCGCAATTGGCTCGTCGTGCAGACGATCTAGCACGAGCACAAGTTCCAGATCTGCGCGATATACCCGTATACAATCATGTACGTGACCTCGAGTTTGCCCAGTTGATTGTGCGGGAATGTAGGACTGTTGTAGCCCAGGTGTATCGTGCCACTCCTTTAGAACTATGCGGTCCATTGCTCACAGCCGATGAGGAGATTGCGAAACATTTTTACGGAGTTGAAGAATGAACGAAACACAAGCATGGATCATTACGGTATGTATGATATTGATTACTATACGAATGTTATTGGAGCCTTGATATGAACGAACGAATTCGACAACTTGCTGAACAGGCTGGTATATTATTGAGGCAAAAGGACTTTATTTATTTCTGGGTAGAATCAGCAGAAGACATAGAAAAGTTCGCCGAGTTGATTGTGCGGGAATGTAGTAAGGTTGCTGATGTTGCTGATGAGAACAAATGCGAATGGATTGGTGGAAATATACTAACACATTTTGGAGTTGCGGAATGAAAGTGATTATTGAAAAACCCAATGGAGACCCGTATCTCACAGTAAGTGATGATAGACTCATGGTCAGTGTTCAGATGCACGACTATGATTATTCAGGTTATCCTGTGAAGTTCCAGTTTGACCGCAGAAC
>Ga0136642_1001375_pt1 | contig 10564 bp, 12 predicted proteins | sample LowCatLa1302831Y_FD_115313 | JGI IMG/M metagenome (GOLD analysis project Ga0136642, IMG submission 115313) | Freshwater microbial communities from Lower Cathedral Lake, Yosemite National Park, California, USA - 13028-31Y | ecosystem: Environmental > Aquatic > Freshwater > Lake ... | reverse complement strand
TCGCGGCGGTGCCGCCGGGTCAATAACCCCTCGTGGACTGCGCACGCTGTACGTCTCACTGACGCGGCCAACCCGCCGGTTGGCCATCGTTCACGTCGGCGAACTACCCCCCAGCCTTTTCTAGAGTCACCGCCCCTCGCCCAAAATGTGCCGAAGCGGGACCAATTCCCGATAGAACATATGTTGTGAGTCAGGCAATTTCCTCCCTAAGTCTGGCGAAGCAGGACAAGATCGTTCACGATCGTCCACCGATGCTGGCCATTGGTGTGATGATTTGGCTCGGTTCGGAGTTGATGTTCTTCTCCGGTCTCTTCGCCGCGCTATTTACAATCCGCGCGCACGTAGCCGTTTGGCCGCCCACTGGCACCAAGCTGGACACGCTGCAAGCAGGCATCTTCACCATCATCTTGGTGGCGTCGTCGGGCACGATGCAGTGGGCGGTCTGGCTCGAAGAGCACCGTCAGCGGGCCAAAGCCAAGCGTTGGGTGTGGATCACCATCGCCATGGGTGCCGTCTTCGTTGGCAACCAGGTCTACGAGTGGATCAACCTCGATACCCGCTGGTATACGAACTCCTACGGCTCGGTCTTCTACATCACGACTGGACTTCACGGACTTCACGTATTCCTCGGTCTTGTAGCCATGGGCCTTTTGCTATACCGCATGAAGGGCCGTGAAGGGGACGCGGGTGAACTCGCGGCCTTCCAAGGTGTGTCGTACTACTGGCACTTCGTTGACGTCATCTGGGTCGGTTTGTACTCGGCTCTGTTTTTGTTGAAATAGGTAAACAATGATCACTCTCTCTACTCTCCGCCGATCGATGTCAGCACTTTTTGTGCTCTTCCTCGGCACCTTCTCTGTCTTCGCGGTCGCCGCTCACGCTGCTAGCGGCGAGATGACTGGAGCAAGAACTGGCCCGGCCTCCAACATTGGCCAGCCCACCCCGACTAACTCCGTCAAGGACGCCAACGGCAACGTCGTGCAGTACGGCTCTGATGCCATCACGTACAAGTCGCCATCGGCCATTACCGGCAAGACGTCGGCCGAGCTTCAGAACATCGGTCGAGCCCTCTACCTCCAGAACTGCTCGACATGCCACGGTGTCAAAGCCAATGGTGTTATGGCGAAGGACAACCCCGAGGCCTACCCGAGCTTGATCAACGTCGGCCCCGCCGTCATCGACTTTTGGATCTCTTCCGGCCGTATGCCCGCCGCGAATCCCAACGAGATTCAGGCGGCCCGTAAGACTTCCCGCATCAGCCCGCTCCAGAGTTTGGCAATTGCCGAATGGGTTAACTCACTTTCACCTGCGTACCCCTACGTTCCCGTGGTCAACACGAAGGACGCGAATGCAGCAAATGGGTTCAATCTCTTCGCTTTGAACTGTGCGGCATGCCACACCATCACTGGCGGAGGCGACGCTCTAGCCAACGGTACGTATGCCCCCACATTGCAGAACTCGGCAATCACCACCACGCAGATTGCGACCGCTATTCGTAGCGGTCCGGGCAATATGCCTAACTACTCGAGCAGCCTCACTGACGCGCAGGTCGCCGACATTGCGAAGTACGTCAAAACTGACATCCAGAACCCCAACAACATTGGTGGCGCCGGTATGGGTGGCCTCGGCCCAGTTGCCGAAGGATTTGTGGCATTGGCATTAGGTATTGGCATCTTGGCTCTCGCTGCATTCTGGGTAGGAGACCGCCAGTGAGCACGAACGAAGAACACCGCACCCCCGTCTCACTCTCGAACATTTCGGAAAATGACCCACGCATGCAACCGGCGGCCAAGAATCCTGACCGCGTCGAGCGTTGGATTGCGTTGATGTTTCTAGCGGGCTTCGTGGGCTTCGCCGGTTTCGGCTGGGCCTACTGGGTCGACGCCGCGCCTTGGATCCTTGGAAGCACGGTGGGCTTCGCTTTTTCCCTCATCGGAATTGGTGTCGTCGCCTGGGGTAAGTACCTCATGCCGAAGGGCCCCTTCGTTGAAGAGCGCCACGATATGCGCAGCACTGACGAAGAGCGTGATGCATTGGCCGCTGCCATCATCCAGCGCGGTGGTGGTGTCATTAAGCGTCGCCCAATGCTCGGTGCGCTCCTTGGCGGTGGCCTCGGCGTCTTTGGAATTGTTGCCCTATTTCCAGTGCTGCGAAGTCTTGGGCCACTGCCCGGCAAGACGCTGACGGGTACTGACTGGAAGAAAGGTTCCTACCTCGTCCTCCAAGACGGTCGTCGCGTTCACGTTAATGATTTCAAAATTGCCGAAGCCGTCACCGTGTTCCCCGAAGGCTTTGAAGAGACTCCGAATGGTCAGGCTGTTGACCAGACGATCATTATTCGCTTAGACACCCAAGACTTCACCACGAAGAAGGGCCGTGAGACTTGGGGGCCCGCGGGTTACGTCGCCTACTCCAAGCTCTGCAGTCACCTCGGCTGCCCCGTTGGACTCTACGAGCAGCAGTTGCAGATGCTCGTGTGCCCTTGCCACCAGTCGATGTTCGATGTCACCGTGGGTGCACAGCCGAACTTCGGACCCGCTCCTCGTCCGTTGCCACAGCTTCCGCTGTTCATCGACAAGGAGGGCTATCTCCGTAGTCAAAGCGACTACCTCGAACCTGTTGGACCTGGATATTGGGAGCGATCATGAGTGATGTAATGACGAAGCGAACCGCCAAGGCAGCCCTTGGACCGTACGGAAGAGTTGGGCACGTACTAAACGAGCTGGATGACCGCGTTGGTTCAGCCAAGGCCCGCAATCTTCTCGACAAGATCTTTCCGGACCACTGGTCCTTCATGCTCGGCGAGATCGCGCTCTATTCATTTGTGATCATCATGGTCACCGGTACGTTCTTGACGCTGTACTACGTGCCGAGCCAGACCGTGGTTACCTATCGCGGTTCGTACGCCCCGCTCGACGGCATCAAAGTGTCCCAGGCATTTGCCTCGTCCGTTGATCTCACGTTTGGCGTGCGCGGCGGTCTCTTGATGCGCCAAATGCACCACTGGGCCTGCGACATTTTTCTTGGAGCAATGGTCGTACACATGGCTCGCGTGTTCTTCACTGGTGCGTTCCGCAAGCCTCGCGAGTTGAACTACACGATCGGTACCACCTTGCTGACGCTCGGTATCGTAAACGGATTCTTGGGCTACTCCCTGCCAGACGATTTGGTCTCGGGTACTGGTCTGCGGATCGCCTTTTCGATTCTGGAATCGATTCCCGTCGTTGGTACGTATCTGGCCTTCTTCATCTTCGGAGGGAACTTCCCCGGGACAGCGGTTATCCCTCGATTCTTCATTCTCCACGTACTGCTTATTCCCGGAATCATTACGGCGATGGTTGGTGCCCACCTGTTCCTACTAGTGCGTCAGAAGCACACACAGTTTCCTGGGCCCGGTCGCACCGAAAAGAACGTGGTTGGTACACCAATGTTCCCCGTGTTCATGGGCAAGACCACTGGCTACCTCTTCATTGTGACTGGCGTGACGGCCCTGCTAGGCGCGTTCACTCAGATCAACCCGATCTGGCTCTTCGGTCCTTACGATGCGGCAAAGATTTCGTACGCAGTGCAGCCTGACTGGTACATGGGCTTCTTGGACGGTGCACTCCGTATCGCTCCGTCGTGGCAGACGAACAACTTCGGACACACGATTCCCTGGACAGTTACTTTCCCAGCGCTGATTCTGCCCGGCATCATCTTTGGTATTGCCTACGCTTGGCCTTCCCTAGAGCGCAAGTTCACTGGTGATTACGAGATGCACAACTTGCTGGACCGACCCAGCGAAGTGCCGGTTCGCACCGCTGCTGGCGCAGCTCTCCTCTCCTTTGTGGTCTGGCTCTTCATTGCGAGCTCTACCGACGTAATCGCGAACTTCATGCACCTGTCCTTAAATGACGTGCTGTGGTTTATGCGCGTTACGACTTTCATCGTTCCTGTAGTGACATACATCGTCACGTTGAAGATTTGCCAGGAGATGCGTGGAGCTGATGGATCGGGTCGTCGAAAGACGCCGAGCCTCGTGACTCGTACAGCCGAAGGCGAATACCTATCAACGGCTGCTCCTTACCACGAAGAAATGGAACACCACGAAGAGTCTGCGGTACCAGTGCCCACATTCTTGGTGCAGCATGAAGTGCCATTGAGCAATGGTGTTCGCACGGTCGAGCGCGCTGATGTACCGAATCGCCGTAAGGCTGCGACCCCGCTGAGTCCTGCATTCGAAAGTGGGGACGTCTTAACAGAGGCTCCGAACCACCAAGAAATGGGAGACTATGAAGACGGTTCCGTTCTGGTGCCCACATTCTTGGTTGAGGAAGATTTGCCAGATGGCGGCGCCGTTCGCACCATTGAGCGCTAGGTCGTGCGGTCCGCTGCCCGTCCTAAGCGACATCGGCGTCTAGGTCTTATCGTGGTGTCGGCAGCCCTCGTGGCTGCCGGCACCACTTTTTATGTCAACACGTCACGTGGATCTGCCAATGCAGCACTCTCCTTGAACGAAGAGAGCACGAGCACGACTGTTCCGAAGGAGGCTCCCCAGGCCGGCTGGACGGTCGTGGGGCGAGGAACTCAGGGAGTCTTCTCCGATAAAAAACAGGTCACTGTAGGTGGGATTACTTTCCTCGCCGCTCGTTTTCGCAGGGCCACGACCAAGTTATCGTGGCACCCTGGCTCGGTAGATCCGCCGAATGCCCAGAGGCTCCTTGTCGGGATGACCAACAAGATTGATTTCACTGGGCCGGAAGGCATTGATGGCGTACTGGGAGCCTTCAATGGTGCCTTTAAGCTCTCATCGCATGCTGGTGGTCTCAAAGTGGGTAGTACCGTTCTGGCTCCGTTTAAGCCGGGCTACGCAACGATCGCCATTGATGCTGAAGGTCAGGTTGCTATGTGGGCGGGTGCGGCTTATCAGGCCCCCGCGGGCTTTAACGGCGTTGTATTTCGCCAGAATCTTCAATTTCTAGTCGAGGGTGGCGAAGTAACAACCGCCGCCAAAAATCCCTCAGAGAGCCTCTGGGGGGCCACTGTCGGCCCAGTTCTTCGTCAGTCTCGTACCGGTGTAGGGCTCGACTCGTCGGGGAATCTGGTGTACATCGGCGCCATGGCCAAATGTCTTCCCGCCGAGCTGGCTCAGGCCATGGTCCAGGCAGGTCTCGTTAAGGGGATGGAGCTCGATATTAATCCCTACTGGCCGATCTTAGGAATGGCCCCCGCGCTGATTCATAAGCCTCTCGGAGGGTTCTCGGTCATCCTGCCCGGTTCCCAGCACAGCCCTCATGTGTTCATCGAGGGCTGGACTCGTGACTTCTTCGTCGTCACCGCTCAGCGCTAGCTGATCGCGTCGTAGTCAAATTCCCGAGGCTCTTCCTCGTCATTTCGATCGTCGTCTTGGAATCCGTAGCGTAGGCCACAGGCCCGACAGGTCGTGTCGAGCAGAGCGCTCGGGTCACCCATCATGATGACGCAACCCGCCAGCTCGTAGAGGGCTCCCTCGGGTGTGCCGTAGTACGAGGTGAAGTAGAGGTGAGGCGCGTCTGGAAAGATCCTTTCATCGAATGTCTCGTAGTCCGGTGACTCCTCATCGGGTTCTGGGCGATCGTCTTCGGTCCGGTAGTGCCACACCCCCTCGGCATCGCGGGCGGCGTAGGTCCGATATTGAAATTCCTCCCGAAACATCGGCATCCCGTGGATTACCTTGATGAGCTGAATCGAGTTGCATCGAGGACACTCGTCGTAAAAGGGATTGTGCGGGAATTCTTCAAACTCTGACTGGCTCATGGTGCTCTCCTGGTTGTCGTTGGTACGTGGCTCGGTGGGATGGATATTTGTGGGTTTCAATGAGGGCGAGGCCGTCAGGGGTGCGCCAGAACGAGTGAGGCGGCTGAGGCCCTACGAAGTCCATGCCGGCGCGATATTCAGTCCACCGGTAGGGCGCTCCGGGAATCCAATTGTGACTCTCGACCCAGTCGCCGTTGGGGTCGTCCCAGTTAATCCACCACACGTTGTTGGTAGCCGAGCGCACGAGTCGAATCATGGGCTCAGTAGAGAAGATGACCTCGTGGTCGTAGTCGATCTCCGCGAAGTACTCCTCTTTGGAGGACCGAGGTTTACGGACCATGAGCATCCCCGCCCAGGTGCGGTTGTTGTAAAGACGCCAACCGCCAGGTTCGATGAGCGTCACCTCACAGCCGCACTTGCGACAGACGGCCGCCAGGTTGACGCCATTAGGGCTGGGGGTGGGCGGGGCTATAAACCAGTTGCCCCGGGCTCGTTCGCCCCGTGACGCTCGATACTGTCGAGCACCCTCTCGGGGCGTACGGTGAAAAATCCAGGTGCCATTTCGGTCCTGGCTCACCCAGCCTTCGTAGTGGTCGGGTCCAAAAAATGTTTCGTCCACAAAGAGCACGAGGCCGTGACTACGACATGACGGACATCGTTCGCTGAAATCCATTTGGCACATGACCTACCTCCATCGACAATCTCGCAGGGGGGTATGACACGTAACAAAAAACCCGCCGGTTTCCCGGCGGGTTTTGAGAAGATTCAAAGATCAGCGGGCGCCGCCTCGGCGACCTTCGGCGATTCCGCCAAGGGCAGCCCAAATGACGAGTGCCAAACCGGGAATCAACATCCACGAACCAAAGACCATGGCCATCACCACGAAGAATGCGCCCATACCCAAGATGAAGGGGAAGATGCTCGAGCCGGGGAAGGCGTCGATGTAGCCCGCGCCGGACTCCTGTGTGGCGTTGGGGTCGTCTTCGGCGCGAGGGCCCATACGACGACTCCACCAGTAGTAGTAGCTACCCGGTAGGAGGCACAGCCCCATGCCAAACAACATCATGACGCCACCGGCGTTTTCGAGGCTCCACGTCCAGTACACGGCGCACATCAAACCAAAGAAGAGGCCGAGCGAGATGAGAATCTTTGCTTCTATGCGCACTAGTGAGCGTCCTTTCCGTGAGCCAAAGCCTTGGCGTCGGGGTGGTTGTGATCCCACGTAGGACGCTCGGAGCGAATCTTGGGGAGACGGAAGAAGTTGTGGTGCGGCGGCGGAGAAGTGGTGAACCACTCCAAGGTGTGAGCATCCCACGGATTGTCACCGGCGGGGTGCTTCTTCCAGCTGGCGACAATGTTGAGTACGAACACCACGGTCGAGATGCCGATCAGGATGGCGCCGACGGAACTCAAGGTGTTCAGGTTCTGCCATTGCGGGTCGTTGGGGTAGACGGCCATACGACGCGGCATGCCTTGGAGACCCAAAATGTACTGAGGAATCGTGAAGACCTGGGTACCGATAAAGAGCAGCCAGAACTGAGCCTTGCCGATTCGCTCGTTCAGCATGTAGCCAGTTATCTTCGGGCCCCAGAAGTAGAGGCCAGCCATTCCACCGATAACGAGCGCCATCACTACCGAGTGGAAGTGAGCGACGATGAAGTAGGTGTCGTGTGTAAAGAAGTCCAGTGGCGGGCTCGCCAGGTAGACGCCGGTCAAACCACCGATGAGGAAGGTGATTACGAAACCAATCGAGAAGAGCATGGCGGCGGAGAACCAAATCTGGCCGCGCCACATCGAACCAATCCAGTTGAAAATCTTGATACCTGTCGGCACGGCGATCAAGAGACTCATGATGGAGAAGAACGGAAGCAGGACGACACCAGTCGTGAACATGTGGTGAGCCCATACGCCCAATGACAAGGCCGCAATGGTCAACGTGGCAAAGATCATTCCCTTGTAACCAAAGACGGGCTTCCTCGAGAAGACGGGGATGATTTCGGTCACCATTCCAAAGAACGGCAGGGCCAAGATGTAGACCTCGGGGTGGCCCCAGAACCAGAAGATGTGTTGCCAGAGAACCGGCGAACCTCCTCCAACCACGGTGAAGATGTGGGTGCCTAGGTGGCGGTCGGCGTAGAGCATGATGAGCCCAGCGGTGAGAACTGGGAAGGCCAGCAGGATGAGAATCGACACCACCAGAAGGTTCCACGTGAAGATTGGCATGCGGAACAAGGTCATTCCCGGTGCGCGCAAGTAGAAAACGGTGGCGCAGATGTTCACACCGGTGAAGATGGCCGAGAAACCAGTCAGCATCAAGCCGCCGATCCATAGGTCAGCCCCAGCTCCAGGGGAGTAGATCGCGTCAGAGAGTGGGGCGTAGCCGACCCAACCGAAGTTCGCGGCGCCACCAGTAACGAAGAAGCCGAGCAACATCGTGATGGCACCAGTGAGGTACAGCCAGTACGACAGTGCGTTCAGACGGGGGAAGGCCATGTCCGGTGCACCGATTTGAATCGGCACGATGATGTTGGCGAGGGCCCCGAATGCGAAGGGTCCGGCGAACAGATAGATCATGATCGAGCCGTGCATGGTGAAGAGCTCGTTGTACTGAGCCAGGGTCACCAAGTGGCCATTGGGGTTCGCGAGTTGGCCGCGGATTACTTCCGCTAACGCACCACCGATAATCAGCATGATCACCGAGGTCACGGTGTACGAAAGACCAATGATCTTGTGGTCGGTCGTGGTCAGCCAATTGAGAATGCCGGAGGGTCCGTGGTGTTCAGCGTGATCGTGAACGTGAACTTCATCGTGACCGCGACCGCCGTCATGGTCGTCGCCGTGGTCGTGTGAGTCGATTGTGATTCTGTCTATGGTTGTCGTCATTAGTACGCTCCTCGTGAGAATTGGGTCTTGACTGGTACGTGAGCAGACATCTGCTCCTTCAATACTTGCTTGGCCGTATCGGCCGCCACCTTGCCTTCAGGCGTATTAAACGAGCTCAGCCACGTCTGGTACTCGGGCTGAGTGACGACTTTGACCTTGTAATACATGATTGAGTGGTAGAGGCCACATAGTTGCGTGCACTGGCCGAAGAATGTGCCGGTCTTCGTGGCGTGCAAAGTGAACTGATTCTTCACACCAGGCAGAGCGAAGCGGGAAAAGTTGAAGTCACGGACGTAGAAGCCGTGTACGACGTCCGTCGCGGTCAGAATGATGCGGACGTCGGTATCAACGGGCATCACCATTACTGGCGAATCGGTCGTATTGCCAATGGCAACTGCGTTCTGGTGTTCGTAGGTGAATCCCCAGCCCCACTGGAAGGCATTGACGTTGATGGCGACATCAGTCTTAGGCATGGCTAAGACTTTGTTTTCAGTAACGATCGTGGCCACAAAGAGGGCAATCACGATCAGAATCGGAATCACGGTGTAGACGATTTCGAGGGGGACGTGGTACTGAGTCTGTTTCGGGATGGTGTCACCCTTGCGGCGGTAGGCCACAACGGCGTAGACGATAAGAGCGAGCACGAAGGCACCGATGATCGCCGCTACGACAGAGAAGCCCTGCCATAAGCGATAGGCCGACTGACCAGTGGTCGTGTCGGCCTGGTGTGCGCCGAAGCCGGGCAACGTGCAACCAGAGAGGGAAATACCGGCAATGGGGAGTGCGAGCGCAACCACAAGACGACGGAGTCGACTCCTGGTTGGTGCACCCTGGGGGGTTTGGGGCATCAATTCCACATCGAAACCTTAGTCACGTTGGTCGAAGATACGACAATTTCGGAACTGAAAATATGGATTTTCTCCTACCGATGTAGGAGGGATTGGAGTACGACTGCGCCCTCGTAGGGCGCGGGACACTACTGAGCGGTGGTGTCGTCAGCCGGAGCGTCGGTAGCGGTCTTGGACTTGGCATCCTTGAGACCCTTTTCGAATTCCGTCTTGGCCGAGCCCAAGTTGCGAGCCAGCTTGGGGATTGCGCTGCCACCGAAGATGACAACGACAGCAATAACGACAACAATAATTAGGTCGGGACCCATGATGTTTGCAATCATGCTCTTCTCCTTGGTTAGTACAACGGCTTTAGACCAAACAGTAGTGCAGGATTAGCCGGCGAGGGCGACGCCCAGCACGAGGGCGATGAGTGAGGCGAGAAGGCCGATTCCGGCCGTAGCGCCTCGGCGAGCGGGGGTCTGAGCCTTGGAGTGCAGGTAGGCACCGGTGCCGGCGGCGATAACGGCCAAGAACTTTACGCCAAAGACCATCTGCCATCCGTAGGTGGCGCCGGTCTTGATCTCTAGGCCGTAGTTCCAGAACCCGGTGATGACGACCAACACAAAGGCCGGCCAGCTGAGCCGAGCAAAGGCTCGGGCGGCCTTTTGCGGTACACCTTCTCCTGCGTCACGCAAAACGGGAACGAGCCCGGCGAGAACGATCTGACCCCCCACCCAAACGGCAACGCCGAGGATGTGTAGGGAAATACGCAGGATGTCCATTCCGGACGCGAGGTGTGCCGTGGCCGTCATGACTACTTGCCCTGCCAGTTAGGGGTGCGCTTTTCGGCGAAGGCGATGGCGCCTTCCATGGCGTCGGCCGAGCGGCCAATCATGCCGAACTTCTCGTTGTTGAGGTCCCACGAGGCGGCCTCAGTGATCTCGAGTGAGTCACGCATGACCTGCTTCGAGGTGCGGACGGCCAAGGGGGCGTTCGCCTCGATACGGGCCGCGAGGGCGAGGGCGGCGTCGAGGACCTGGTCACCAGGAACAACTGAGTTGACGAGACCGAGCTCG
>Ga0136642_1001374_pt1 | contig 10566 bp, 6 predicted proteins | sample LowCatLa1302831Y_FD_115313 | JGI IMG/M metagenome (GOLD analysis project Ga0136642, IMG submission 115313) | Freshwater microbial communities from Lower Cathedral Lake, Yosemite National Park, California, USA - 13028-31Y | ecosystem: Environmental > Aquatic > Freshwater > Lake ... | reverse complement strand
GCTAACCCCCGCGACCCCGCCGCGGTCTGGTCCTCCTGTCCTCGATTACGCCCCATGTCCCCTTGTCACCTTGCCCGCGTGCCCCCTCGAAGGCTCCGCCTTCGCTGGTAGGGACGGCTGTCCCCAGCCGTCCGTTCGCGGACAGACGCACGCACCTCTATCGACGTTCTATTCTCTGCCGCTGCCTCTCTGTATTACCAACCGCTAACCGCCAAACGCTTTCACCTCGCGGCTATGCCGTCCCTTCCTTGAGACCGCTGCAAAAACAATGAACCAAGAACGAAGAACACGCCTAGCTCTGCCTCGCTCCGGCCCTCGTGCCCTCCGGTCCTCCTCGCGCTTGAGCTCCGCTCAGCGCGCGTACGCTTCCACCGCGGTCTTTTGGAACTCTCGGCGAATATCGCTGCGATCTGAATTAGGAAGGTCGACCCGCTGGATGAGGAGGACGTAGGCGCGCTTCTTGACGGGGTCGATCCAGGCCTGGGTGCCGTAAGCCCCGCCATGGCCGAACGTGCCGATGCTCAGGCTTTCGGTGACATCTTTGGGTTCATGAACAATATGAAAACCGAGGCCCATGTGCATGCCTTCGGCGAAACTGACCTTGGGCATGTCGCCGAGCTGATTCGTCGTCATCTGTTTAAGCGTCGCTTTCTTGAGGTAAGTGTGCCCCCCCACGGTGCCATCGTTGAGGACCATCTGGTAGAGTTTGGCGAGGTCCTCGGCACAAGAATACAGGCCGCCAGCCGGCATGGGCGAACGCTTGGGGTTATCAAGCGGCTCGCTGAAGCGGCTGTTCGGCGCAACGATGAGGGCGCCGCTCTGCTTGTCTTTCCGGTAGGCCACGGCAATGCGTGCCTGCAGGTCCTTGTTCGGCCAGAAACTGGTCTCACCCATGCCGAGCGGAGTGAAGAAGTTCTCCTGAATGTAGTCGCCGTAGCTCTTGCCGCTCACGACTTCGATGATGCGCCCGAGGGTGTTCATGCCCGCATTACTGTATGCCCACTTGGAGCCGGGTTCGAACTGGAGCGGCTGCGTGCCGTAGAAATCACAATGCTCCTTGAGGGAGACGGTGTCGCTCGGCTGGTTGGCGGGAGTGACGGATTTACCGGTGAGCCCGCAGGTGTGGGTCAACAGATCCTTGACGGTGACCGCGCGCTTGGGCGCGGCGAGGCCGTTGGGTCCAGCGAGTTGCTGATCTTTAAATGCTGGGATGAATTTGGCGACGGGGTCATCGAGCTTCACCTTGCCTTGCTCGACGAGCATCATGATGCCCATCGAGGTGATAGGCTTGGTCATCGATGCAATCCAGAAGACGGCGTTCTTGCGCATCGGCGTCTTGGCCTCGGCGTCCGCCACCCCGAAGGCCTCGAAGCCGAGAATGTGATCCGGACTGGTCACCAACGTGACGGCTCCAGTGAACTGATTCTCGTCGATGAAGTGCTGCAGGGCGAAAGCCGTTACGGCGTTCTGATCCTCGACGGCTACCGGTTGCTCCGGCTTGCAGGCGGTCAGAAGGGCGAATCCAAGAACGAAGCACAAGCGGCGCATCCGCCCTTGATAACCCCTGCTTGCTCGCCCCCAAGTAAAAACCACCAAGGTAGGGCCCGCACCGCGTAATGCCCTGGCTGCCTTTGTCTCTCCTGCGCTCCCCATCCGCAAACCCCCGCGACTTCGCCGCGGTCTGGTCCTCCTGTCCTCGTTTACGCCCCCATGTCCCCTCAACGGCTCCGCCTTCGCTGGTAGGGACGGCTGTCCCCAGCCGTCCGTTCGCCAGCAGACGCGCGCACCTCGATCGAATTCCTATCCTCGCTCGGTCAGCAGGGTAGGGACAGCACCACGTGCTGTCCTAATCTCCTTCGCAGGTAGGGTTGAGCGCACTTGCTCAACCGCGGCTGATCAAGGGGGTCAGCCCTACCTCTAGACCGCTGCTCAAAAACCAAAACCAAAAACCAAGAACCAAGAACCCCTATCCCTGCCACTGTCCCTGTAATCACCTTTGCACTTTGGCACCTTTGCACTGTATCTTCGTTTCACCCCACCGCCGCACCTCATGCGTTTTCTTCGCCTTCTTTACGTTCAGGTTCTCATCGGAGTCCTGCTCGGCGGCCTCATCGGTCTCCTCTGGCCCGGGTTCGGCACCCAGCTGAAGCCCTTGGGTGACATGTTTGTCGCGCTGGTAAAGATGCTCATCGGGCCGGTGATCTTCACGACAGTGGTCGTGGGGATGGCGGGCATGGGCGACCTGAAGAAGGCCGGTCGTATCGGCTTGAAGGCCTTTCTTTATTTCGAAGTCGTCACGACCCTTGCCCTGGTCATCGGCCTGGTGGTGGCCAATACGTTTACGCCTGGTGCGGGCTTTCATGCTACGCCGGAGTCGCTCGACGCCAAGTCGGTCGCGGTTTATACGGATGCGGCCCGCTCGGTTGGCGTGGTCGACACGCTGATCCATATTATTCCGAAGACTTTCGTGAGTGCGTTCGTCGAGGGTGACACGCTTCAACTCCTCCTGATCTCGGTGCTCTTCGGGATGGCCCTCGCCCACCTCGGTGAGAAGGGTCGTCCACTGCTCACTATCCTCAAGGAGACTTCACAGGTCTTCTTCGGCATTGTGAACATCGTGACCAAGGTCGCCCCGCTGGCAGCGGCCGGCGCCATGGCCTTCACCATTGGCAAGTATGGGGTCGGGACGCTTCAACAGCTGGGTAAACTGATGGTCTGTGTCTATCTCACGTCATTCCTCTTCGTCTTCTTAGTCCTCGGGGCGGTTGCCCATTTCGCTGGGTTTAGCCTCTGGAAGATCCTCAAACTCATTCGCGAGGAACTCGCCATCGTCCTCGGCACTTCTTCTTCGGAGTCAGCCCTGCCTGGTCTGATGGAAAAGATGGAGCGTGCCGGTTGCGATCGTACCTCCGTCGGCATCATCGTGCCGGCGGGCTATTCCTTCAATCTCGACGGTACCTGCATCTATCTCACGATGGCGGCGCTCTTCATTGCCCAAGCCACCGATACGCCGATGTCGCTCGGTCAGCAGCTCGGGCTCATTGGCGTCTTGCTGCTTACCTCCAAGGGGGCGGCCGGAGTCACCGGGAGCGGCTTCATCACTCTGGCGGCCACGCTCGCCACCACGGGCCACGTTCCCGTCGCTGGCATCGCACTCATTCTGGGCGTCGATCGTTTCATGTCCGAGGCCCGCGCCATTACCAACTTCATCGGTAACGCGGTCGCCACGCTCGTCATCGCCCGCTGGAACGGCGACTTTGATCGCTCCAAAGGCCGCGAAGTCCTCCGGTAGGGGCAGCACCGCGTGCTGCCCTAGTTGCCCCTCTGGCTCTAGGGTAGGGACGACTGTCCCCAGCCGTCCGTTCGCCGACCAACGCTGCGTAGCTCGCCGCCTATACTCGATACTCCATACTCACGTTCTGCCTCTCCCCATGTCCCCGTGTCATCTTGCCCACGTGCCCCCTCGCGACTGCGTCGCGCTGGGTAGGGACGGCTGTCCCCAGCCGTCCGTTCGTCGACACACTTGCGGAGCTTTCCCCCATACTCGATACTCTATACTCCAAACTCGCCCTTCACTCCCCCTCCTCAAAATCCCTTCTTGCCGAGCACGACCTTCTTGATTTCGCCGCCGGAAATCTCCGCACATTCTTTCCAGAGCGGCTGCGGATCCATCTCGGTGGTAAAGAGGTAGAGCTTGGGTGCCTTACCGTCCGGGCCCTTGGCAAACTGCGTTCGCCAGCGGCCTTCCCAGGCTTTCTCCGCCGCGGTGCGATTATCGCCACCCTTGAGGTCGGCGTCGAAAACCAGCTGGGGGCGGGCCCCTTTCACGCCCCGCCACTGCTGGATGCCATCCTCGAAGTCGGAGAAAATCACGAGGGCGTCGTAATGCTGGCCCATCATGTAATCCGTCCAGGCCCCGACTCCGCCAATCCGGAATTGGGCATCGCGCATATTAAAGATGCCGCGACCTGTGGAGCTGAGTTTGTTCGGGTTCGTCCACTGCGGATCAGTGTGCCGGCCTTTACGCTGCTGATAAATCTGCTCGACGGTGTCCTCTTCGAACTTCTTGTTCAGCGTCGACCCCATGACTTCGCCGTTCTCGACCCGCGTGAAGATGCCGAAATAACGAAAGACGTCGGCATTCGGGAATTGTTGTTTAATCTGCTTCTCCGCACCGTCGAGGAAGGGAATCATCGACCACGAGCAATCGAGGTAGACGGCAATGCGGGCGGCGTTGATGCGCATACCCATGACGGGCTTGCCCGCGAAACTCTTCCCGCCGATGCCCACGCCTTTGTTGAGTCCGCTGCCGCCGCCGATACCGCTGCCGAACCCTTTCGACATGGCCGCCGCTGAACCAGCCAGCAGGCTGTGCGAGTTGTCGCCGGCGTTGGGCAGAGCAATGAGGGCTTCCGGGCTCTTGGAGGCGATGCGCGTGACGGACTTCGATAGGGTCTTGGGGCCTTGCGGCCTTACCGCGTGCTGAGTGGTCGCCGTACCTTGGCGTCCGCCGCCCGCACCGGTGACGAAACTATTGGGGTCACGCGCATCAGTGCTGACGGAGACGACCCAGATCGTGGCGACGATCAGCAATAAAATATGAACGAAGAGGGGGAGAGGAGGCCTTCCCATTTGACTGACTTTGTGAACCTCCGGCGGATGATGCCTTTTTCCTCAGGGACAACCACGATGGGTGGGGCTTCGGGCGGCGCTGGTTCCGGCTCAGACGAGGCGGCGACCGACGCGACCGGTGGCGGCGGGGGCGGCGGAGTCGCTTGCGGCTGCTTAGGCCGCAGGCGGGGTGGTTTGGGCGGTAATTCGTCCACGGGGTCGCTTCTTGTTAACTTAACCCCAATGATAAGGAAAGGTTAAGCGACCAGGGGTCTGACTTCGTTCGGAGTTCTGAACGTGTCTGACCCCGCCGCGCTAGGTAGGGGCAGCACCGCGTGCTGCCCTAGCTGCCTCTCTGCATTCCCAACCGCTAACCGCCAACCGCTTCCCCCTCGCGGCTCCGCCGCGCTGGTAGGGACGGCTGTCCCCAGTCGTCCTTTCGCCGACCAACGCTGCGTAGCTCGCTGCCTATACTCGATACTCCATACTCTCGCACTTTCTCTCAACGCCCAACGGCGGGTTGGGGACAACCCGCCCTACCTTGAGACCGTTGCAAAAACAATGAACCAAGAACGAAGAACACGCCTAGCGCTGTCTCTCCGCCCGCCACCCGCAACCTGAGGCCGCCACCTGCAACCCGAAACGTTTGTCTCCCCTCTTGTCCCCGTGCCAACATGCCCCCCTCGCGTAAGCGCGTGTCACCTTGCCCACGTGCCCCCTCTTGGCGCTTTGCGCCAAGTTACCCCCTCCTCAGTTTTCAGTTCCTTGAAAACTGAGGGTGTCCCTCAATCCTCTTCTCCACGGCCGCCTGCTGTTCCGGCGTGAGTCCATCCGGGAATTTTTTGGACGAGCGACGCCAGCGCTCCAGCCACTCGCGCCCAATCAAGGTGTAAGGGCAGGGGGTCGGGAAACCAGGGCTGAGCGCGACGATGGTATCTTTCTTCGAACCGGTGCCTTCGCCGACGGCCACGTAGAATCCTGAATTGAGCAACGCGACACGCATGGTCGTCGACGAGCAATAGGTGAAGAGCTGCGCCGACTTCTTGGGGTCGCAGTACGAGAAAAGCTTATCAAAAGACTCGAGCTCCCAGGCATCGGGATTGGTCTTCTGGGAGAAGAAGTCGTAATAGAAGATGTCGGGCGCGGCGGAGGCCTTGGAGGCGACCTGCCAGAAGTCGCCGACATGCAGGTCCCAGCTGAGGCCAGGATATTGGCGCGATTGCCAGGTGCCCCGCGCGAGCACGGCATCGGGTCCAGAGTGGCGCAGATATTCGAAGCGGTTCTTGTGCGTCATGGCCAGCTTGAGCGAGTCCATGTCGTTCTCAAAACTGATGACCTTCATATTGCGCACGGGGCCCTTAGCGGCCTCGGTCTCGTAGCAAAGGATCGATGCCATGGCATTGGCGGCGGCGCCGAGTCCGAGATCCCAGATGACAATCGGGGCGGCGGTCTCCGGCGTCTGGCCTTCGGGCAGCTTGAGGCGCTCGGAGAGCTTGGCTTGGTCGATGTATAGTGCCTTAGCTTCGTCCATGGGCGCCCGGCGCAGATGCATGATTTCACCTGAGGAAATCTGGCGGATATTCGCAAAACCCTCAATTTCGTGGATATGGATCTCGTAATCGCCTAGGGTACGCGGGCGACGTTCTTTGCCGACCTTGGGCGGTACGGCGGGATTGTCCATGTCCTCGACCTGCAGGACCTGACGGCGGTCGTGGTAGTACGCCAAGAATGAATCCTCGAGGATGCTCTGGCGGATCTCCCGCATCATCTGGTGATAGAAGAAGATGTTGTGCTGGCCGAGGAGCGTCCAGCCGAGCGGCTCCTGGGTCTTGGTGAGGTGGTGCAGGTAGCCGCGCGAATACTTGGCACAGACCGGGCACTTGCACAGGGCGTCAATCTTCTCCTCGGAGAACTTATAGATCGAACGGCGTAGCTGCAGGATACCGCGGGAGGTATAGGCCGTGCCGAACTGGGCGACCTTGTTCGGGATGATGCAGTCGAACATGTCCACGCCGCGATGCACGGCTTCCAGTAAATCGAGCGGGGTGCCGACGCCCATGAGGTAGCGCGGCTTGTCGACCGGTAGCATCGCTGCTGCGATCTCGCAGGTGTCTTCGCGCTGGCTCTTGCCTTCGCCGACCGCTAGGCCGCCGATGGCGAAACCATCGAAGGGCAACTGAATCAGGCCGTCCGCACTCTGTTTACGGAGGTCGGGGTAGAGGGCGCCCTGGACAATCGCGAACATGGACTGGGGTGATTCGCCCCGCGCCTTGAGGCTGCGGATGGCCCAGCGGTGGGTGATCTCGAGCGCTTCCTTGGCGGTGGACCGGTCGGCGGTCGAGGGGATGCACTGATCAAGCACCATCATGATATCGCTGCCGATGGCGACCTGCGTCGCGATACTGGTCTCGGGGCTAAGCAGATGGATGGCACCGTCCACGTAGCTGCGGAACTCGGCGCCTTCTTCCTTCATGTTGCGCGCATGCGGCAGCGAGAAGATTTGGAAGCCGCCCGAATCTGTCAGGAAGGATTTCTCCCAGCCGGTAAACTTATGGATGCCGCCGAAGCTTTTAAAGACGTCCGGGCCCGGACGGAGGAGCAGGTGGTAGGTGTTTGCCAACAGGATTTGCGAACCGGAATCGAGCAGCGTGTCGAACGTCTGCGCCTTGACCGTCGCCTGGGTGCCCACGGGCATGAATAGCGGCGTCTTCACCTCGTTGTGCAGCGTCCGGAATGTGCCCGCCCGGGCGCGCGACCCAGTGGCCGTCGCCTCGAGTTTGAAATTCAGCCGGCTGGTGGACATAGGAGAGGGGAAGGGGTAGGGGTCGGGGTAGGGGGAGGCGAGCCAAAGGTTATTAGGGCTAGATGTCTCTGCCTGGTGAGGGCGCCACTGCGGGCGTCCGTGGGAGAACGGACACAACTGCCTCGAGGGTGGGGCAGCACCGCGTGCTGCCCTAGTTGCCTCTCGGTGTTCCCAGCCGCCAACCGCTCACCGCTATCACCTCGCGGCTCCGCCGCGGGTAGGGCGGGTTGTCCCTAACCCGCCGTTCGCCGACCAACGCTGCGTAGCTCGCTGCCTATACTCGATACTCCATACTCTATACTCTCGCACTTTCTCTCAACGCCCAACGGCGGGCTCGGAGAGCCACGCACACCCTTAGACCGCTGCAAAAACAATGAACCAAGAACGAAGAACACGCCTAGTGCTGCCTCTCCTCGTGTCCCCGTGTCCCCATGCTAGCACTTCCCCCTTGATGGGCCTACCTCTATCCCTATCCCTACCCCTACCCCTAAAACACATGCGCTCCCTCCTCCCGCTCTTCCTCGTTGCCACGGCTTTCGCCGCCGATGCCCCGAAACTTCCGGCCATCCCGGCCGAATCCATCGCCAAAAAGGGCGAGCTGATCTTCTCCGACGATTTCTCCGGCACGCCCGACAAGCGCTGGGTGCGCGTGGTCGATACTTTCAAGGTCGCCGATGGCGCCCTGGTCGGCGTGCAGACTCGCCTGAAGAACGAGCCGACCAAGGACGGCAAGGGAGTCGTCACTGCCCACGCTGCCGTTTACGGCCTCGAAGTCCCGACCAAGGACTCGGTGGTCGAAGTTCGCATCAAGCTCGATGGCGCCTCGATGGTCGACGTCGAACTCGATGACCGCAAGTACACGGGTTGCCACTACGGCCACATCTGCCGCGCGCAGGTTCGTTATGACGCTAAGACCAAGAAGGGCTCCGTCCAGATCATCGATGAGAAAGATGGTGGCATGAAGAACGAGATTCGCGCCTTACTCCTGAATCCTGACACGAAGGCCGAAGGTCAGAAACTTCTGGTGGGCCGCTCCGCCACCTTTCCGGCCGACGTCAAACCAGGCGTATGGCAGAATCTCGTCGTCGAAATCGTCGCCGACCAAATCCGCGTCGTCCTTGATGGTAAGCCCGTCGGTTACCTCAAGTCTTCCGGTATCGCTCACGAAACTAAGTCGCGTTACGAATTCGGCGTCGCCGGCCAGGCTCCCGGTCACACCGGCCAGTTCGACGACCTTAAGATCTACAGCGCGTCGGCTAAGTGAGCGCAATGGGGTCTGACTTCGTTCGGAATGCTGAACGTGTCTGACCCCGTTTGCGCGCCAAGGTAGGGATGCGATGACATCGCATCCGCTGTCTTTAGGTAGGGACGCGTCAGCGACGCGTCCGCCTGTCTCGAGGGTAGGGGCAGCACCGCGTGCTGCCCCTAGTTGCCCCGCTGCCTCTAGGTAGGGCGGGTTGTCCCGAACCCGCCGTTCGCGGACGGACATGCGCAGCTCGCCGCCTATTCTCGATACTCCATACTCACGTTCTGTCTCTCCCCATGTCCCCGTGTCCCCCGTGCCCACGTGCCCCCTCGCGGCTTCGCCGCGCATGTCACCATGTCACCATGCCCCCTCGCGACTCCGTCGCGCTGGTAGGGACGGCTGTCCCCAGCCGTCCCCTCGCGGACGGACAGTCGAACCTCGATCAACTTACTATTCTCTCAATGCCCAACGGCGGGTTGGGGACAACCCGCCCTACCTTGAGATCGCTGCAAAAAACAATGAACCAAGAACAAAGAACACGCCTAGCGCTGCCTATACTCGATACTCCATACTCAAATTCGTCTCCCTTGCCTTCTTATCCGCTTTCCCCTCCCATCTGCCCTCATGAATCTCGCCGTCTGGACTCCGAAGCACACCCAAGCGGTGATAGGGGCAGGGCATGTACTTATTTCAGGTGCGGCGGGCGCCGGTAAATCCCATCTCCTGCGCGAAGCCATCCTGCCTGGGCTAGTCGCCTCAGGCGCCCAGGTACTCGTCATCGATTATGCCGACGTTATCGGCGCCAAGATTCCGGGGCTCCGTCGCGAAGTCTACGGCGAGGAGACCTTCGGCGTCTCGTCCCCGAATGCCGCCTCCCCCGCGCCGGATCTCTTGCAGTCTTCTGCCTTGGCCACGCTTGCCTGCGCCCGCCCCGGTCGCGATGCGATGTGTGACCTCTTGCTGCGCTCCCTTTATTACGAGCTCACGAAGCACCCGCTTACGCCCGGTCCGCGACGATATCTCGTCGTCGACATCTCTCATCAATCCTCGGCGCTATCCACGTTTAGTATCCTGCTTCGTACCGCCGTGCAATCGGGGTTCACGCTCATCGTTACCTGTCAATCGCCCAGTACGCTCGATGATGATTTGTTTGCGCTCTTCCACGCGCACATCGACTTCTATCACTTCTTCAAGCGCTGCCTCAAGGCGATGGCGCAGGCGTTACTCGCCACGGATGTCACCCAGCCCGCTCCCTCCGATCGCCCGATGCCGCTTAATCATTTCGGCCAACCGCTCGCGACCCCCGGCAGTCAACTCGCGACCGAGCTCAGCCGTCTCAAAGTCGGTGAATGCATCCTCGGCATCCCCCGTCACCGCCTCGAAAAACTCAAAGTTAACCCTTGGGGCTAACGCGACGGGGTCCGACTTCGTTCGGAATTCTGAACGTGTCTGACCTCCCTGTCGTCTTACTGTGGGGGAACTGCTGGCATCGCTAATCGGCTGCGAAGCAGGGTAGGGATGCGATGACATCGCATCCGGTGTCTTAAGGTAGGGACGCGTCGGCGACGCGTCCGCCTGTCTCGAGTGTAGGGGCAGCACCGCGTGCTGCCCTAGCTGCCTCTCTGTATTCCCCGCCGCCAACCGCTTCCCCCCTCGCGGCTCCGCCGCGCTAGGTAGGGATGACCGGCTCGGTCATCCGTTCGCCGCCTATACTCGATACTCCATACTCGATACTCTCGCACTTTCTCTCAACGCCCAACGGCGGGCTGGGGATAACCCGCCCAACCATGATTGTCTCTCTGGTCCTCCGGCCCACGTGTCCTCGTTTACGCCCCATGCCCACTTACCACCTTTGTGTTCCGCCTCTCCCTATACTCCATACTCGAGACTCTATACTCGAGACTCT
>Ga0136642_1001373_pt1 | contig 10570 bp, 11 predicted proteins | sample LowCatLa1302831Y_FD_115313 | JGI IMG/M metagenome (GOLD analysis project Ga0136642, IMG submission 115313) | Freshwater microbial communities from Lower Cathedral Lake, Yosemite National Park, California, USA - 13028-31Y | ecosystem: Environmental > Aquatic > Freshwater > Lake ... | reverse complement strand
TATGTTTATCATAAAAAAAACAAAAATATATCACAAATAACCTACACAGTTTCTGTCAAATGTATAATACATTGTTTTTCAAGTAATATTGGATTATTAATATTTAATTATTACGAAGTAAATTCAATTGACGGTTCTCTCATTTATATATTTATTTTGACATTATCGATGAATATATTATTTAATTTTAATATTACACAAAAAATGAATGGATTATATAAAAAAGCAATATATATAATTAATTCAATACATTACGGGGAAAATATTCCGTATTCAGTTACAAAAACTCGAATAAATGGATTAGTTGCTAAGGGATTATATCCTCCACATATGGCGGATGAATATGATAAACAAAAAGATTACCTAGATGAAAATATAGATAAAAAGGTTATGTTAACAATAACCTCCTTTAAAAATGAAGTTTTCGAAATATTGTAGATGCGTAAAATAGACCAATAATTAATTTAGCAAAATTGTATACAATGGAGAACATTATCATATTGACGATAACAATCTCTGCGATGTTTTTGATTATGAAACTATTGGAAATGAAATACATAGAAAAGGAAATCAAACCATTGAAACAGGTTGTAAAGGATTCAATGATTGTAGCAATTTCATCATTTGCTTGTATTTACATTTTTTTCAAATTTAAAACAGTGATTATGGATTCACTTGGAAAGTCATTCGGCACCGGTGGTGCAACGGATTTTATTAAATCACCCGAGATTTTTACAGATACTCCTGGATTCTAATAGAGGTATATCTGTAGATAATAACTTCTATTATAGGGCTATAATATCATCTAACATGACATCTTCTGAAAGACTAGATTCGCGTCCGATATCCATGATGTCCAAATCGTTCAAATCGATATTATCCGTATGGATTTGAATACGCTCGTCCATATCGTCTTCCTCGTCCAATTGGCGTTGCATAGCGCGCGAAGAACTAATTTCTTCCAATCGTTCAATATTTTTAGGCGCTTCAATTTCTTCTATTTTGCCAGTAGTACTGTCCAAAATGCTGTCATAATCGTTAAATTTCAATGTAGTAACAACAGGTTCGTCATCTAAATTAGTAATGGAAGGAACAATTTGACAATCTTCCTTTTCATTAGTCTTGGTATTTTCCTCTGTAGGGGTCTTTATCTCTTCCTCTTCAACAGGTTCTGTGATGTTCTCGATCAATATTTCTTCCTCTTGTTCCACAGACTCATCCATGTAAGCGCGAATAATATCTTCAGTGGGTATACTTTCACGAACAGTTATCAAAATGCATTCTTGAACGATTTGTTCAAATTCACGGTTATTCTTTTGAATTTGCAGAGGTGTAACATTGTTTTGTCCTTGTTCAATATTTTTTTCAAACAAATAAACATTCATATATGTTTTTCTAGCAACATGGATGTATACCTTGTGAATAAAATTATCTAGTTTAGGGATCGATATATCAATCTTTTTTTGTTTGTTACCAACCCGAATACAAGTTAATACTTTCAATTGAATAATATGTACACAAGAAATAAGGTCTTCTAAATAGTTGCAACCCGAACGCTCAATTATACGCTTTCGTTCGTCTTCTACAATAACACTGTTCCATTTAGGTACCTGTGCTAACAGATTTTGAAAAGTCATCAAATATTTTTTCATCTCTTCATTGTCTTTGCAAATTTTAACAGATTCATTAAAAATTGATTTGATACCTTCGGAAACAAGGGGTGTTAAAATGGTGACCAAACGCGCGCACCATTCGTTACGACTTTCGTATAAATTTGACACGACAAAATCATCCATTATATATATTTGTACTGTTTTGTTTTTAGTAATTGGAACGAAAACCGTAGCCTAAATATTTTGGTATCGAATGAATTATTATATAAATGAAATGTTCTCGATATTCTTATCTTCACGCAAATAGATAAAATCCAATATATAAAACATTAATAATTTTTCACATCGGAATTCCGATTTAATTTTATGAAAACACATCATCATATTAGATTTTTCTAAACCAGACCATTGTGGAAAACGATTCATAAAATGAATCAAATCAATACAAGAATAACCTTTTTCGTAAATTCCAGAAGAAATTTTCAAGAGATGTTTGTGATTATAAATTTGAGGTTCTTTCGTGAAAATACTTTCAAAATAGGTTTGTTTGTGCGCTTCTAATATAGTAGTATCGAATTTTTGTTTTAAATGATATTGATGCAGGTTCTCAATTTTAGGAGAACAATTGGTATCCGGAGAACAAGGAATATATTCAGGAACATAAATTTCACAAAATCGTGATAAAATCGGGTTTAATAATTTATGTTTGTTCTCCACAATGATAAAAAATCGAGTGTTGTAACTAAAAATTTCGATACATCTTCGTAATGCAGATTGTGCGTCGTTGGTAAGACTATCAGCATTAAAGAGAACAATTGATTTAAATTTTATTCCGTTATTGGATTGTAAATTGGTTTTAGCAAAAAATTTCAATTCATCGCGTATAAATTTGATACCTTTTCCGTGAGAACAATTAACAAACATGACATTGTTTTTCATTTTTTGCTTGTCATTGTCGTATATTTTTCCAATAAATTTATAAACCAGCGTTTTTTTACCACAACTGGAAGAACCGTAAAAGATGATGTGAGGTATTTGATTGTTTTGATAAAAAAAGTCTAGTTTTTCAACAATATTTTTATGTAGGTTCTCCATTACAAGGATGTTATATTTAGACAAAAAATTCTATATACTTGTAAAAACAAATTTTATTTATGTATATATGTTATAATGGCTCCCAAAAAGTCTTCCTCAAAAAAAGTGCGTTGTCCTTTAGGTTCTCGTCGCGTGAATAAAAATTGTCGTGCCACACAAAAGGCTTGTCGTAAGGGTACCCGCAGAAATAAAAAGAGAGGTACCTGTAGTAAAAAATAATTTATTTGTATAATATATAAATAATACAAATGAAGAAAGATGCTCCTATGGAAATGATGCCTATGGTTGTCGCACTGTCTAAATCAAAAAGCATAACAAAATCTACATATGCTCGTTGTGCACGTGGTACCCGCCGTAATAAGAAATGGCATTATTGTCGTTCACTCATGCGCAAGAAATGTGGAAAGAAAAGTAAGCGCAATCGTAAAACAGGTAAATGTGAAGATTCAGCCTAATCATTATATGCCTAATTCTAACCATTTTGTTTGATAATATTTAGATGTTTTGTAAATATAAATTTTTCGTGATATATACACCGCCTTTTAAGGTTACATTTCAAACAAGCGATAACAACATTATTTTTGTTATGGCCAAAATCGTTATTAATGCGGTCTAACGACCATTGTTTAGGTTCTCGAACTAGCTGATATAAAACGGGTACCATATCTTTACAATATAAACATTTCATGTTTGATTCTTTTAATAATTGCATTACCGAAGGCATATCAACAAATTCGGTCGGGTCCAATATTTTCTTGTCTATATCTTGGGTATGATATCCGTTAATTTTACTTTGTATTTGTTGGTGAGCTAATTTGCGAATATAATCATAATATTCGTAGTTTTTTTTATTAACAATAATATGTGTTTGAGATTTTTTTTCATTAAATAGTATATCATATTGTTGAGAAGGTTCATAATCTTCGTTATTGAGAACCCACACGGATTCTCTAGTAATAACACGAGGTTTTTTTACTTTTTCTGTTTTTATGGTTTTATTCGAATCTATTATAGGAGTTAGTATGATTTTGGTATCTAATGACATTATTGTAATAAAATATAAAATAAAAGGAGATAAAACGATATTGTGTAACTAATATAAAGACAAGTACCTTAAAATATGTTTTCAAGCATCGAATCAAAACCTCAGGATAATATCGAATTAGCGGCTTCCGCTAATTCTCCAAAAGACGACTCTGCGTACAATGCCTCTACGCAATGCGTGCAGAGCAGTGAGGGAACTAATGAAACTAATGAAAGTGTAGATATGAATATTGATGCGATTTTGGAGAGAGAAAAACAACATAATAAGACAGAGTCGTGGAATAAATTGGATAAAACGATTAAGATGCAAAAATTGCATAGTTATGCGGAAAAATATGGTAAAGATAACAATTTACCTGTTAAAGATATTAAATTGTTAAAGGCTTTCTTCAAAGATTGTTTGGAGAAAAACAAATTACAGAAAACCAAGGAGGTTCAATATAACAAGGAAAGTCGTGATATTACAAGTATTCCTTCGTTACATTTTAACCGTGCGAGTCATAATTATACCCTTAAAATAACAGATGCCACACGAGTATCAACATTAAAATCACTCACACCACTTCGTAGTAACGATACTGTATAATAACCATAAAAATTGATTATGTATAATTATTATTACTACAAGAAAAAATACAAAGACCATTTAATAATATATAGTAAATGGATATATTCAATGAACTTTCATTCGATGAATATATTGAACTGGAAACAACCGTTTTTGAATCAATAGAAGAAATAATCACAGATAATATATTGAAATATTCAAATCCGTCCTTTTATGAGAAATTAGTCGATACGATTTTTGAAATATTCTTTGAAGAATGGTTAACATATGGTCTTGTAACCGATGATGATGCTGATGAAATTCATGATATAATGTGTTGTATGACAGAAGACTTCTTTGATATATTCGAAAATGAATACCCAAAACGCAGCGACATATGTACGACGAATACAATATCGCAACTTTGTCATAATGATATATTAAATTTTACGGAACAAATTGAAAAAATTAGAAATTATTATCAACCCAAACAGAGAACACTAGAATGGTATGAATATCGTCATAATTTGATTACGGCAAGTAGTGCACATAAAATATTAGGTTCAACTGCATTAACAAATAGTTTTATTTATGAGAAATGCAAACCGTTTGCATTACACTCAATGAATTATTTTACAAAAAATGCACGACAATGGGGAAATATATACGAACCATTGACGATTAAGATTTACGAAGACCGTTTTCACACCAAGGTTGAAGATTTCGGATGTATTCAGCATCAGACTCATTCCTTTTTAGGGGCGTCACCAGATGGCATCAATGTTGAACCAAATTCAGAGCGTTATGGTCGAATGATTGAAGTAAAAAACATTTACAATCGCGATATTACTAGCATTCCCAAAGAGGAATATTGGGTCCAGATGCAGATCCAAATGGAAACTTGTGATTTGAATGAATGTGATTTTATTGAGACCCGATTTAAAGAATATTCAGATGAATTTGAATTTTATAATGATGATTCTCAAGAACATAAGGGTGTTATTTTATGTTTTATTAATAAAACGAGAAATATTGGCGAACAAATTAAGCCAATTTATGAATATATACCACTAGATGTTCCTCTAGACAAGAGTACGGTTGATATGTGGGTCAATGACAACAGAACAAAGTATCGTGAGACACATACACTATATTCAACAGATTATTGGTATTTGGATGAATTTTCGTGTATATTAGTAAAAAGAAATCGTAATTGGTTTAATTCGGCACTTCCAAAGATTGAAGAAACATGGAAAATCATTGAGGTAGAGAGGGTGGTTGGATGTGAACATCGTGCTGCAAAAAAACGCGCACCGAAAATAATGGACCTATTAATACCAAATATATATAGTGAAAAAATAGATAATGATGATAAAACTCAGATTATTCATAATTTATCTGTGAATTCTGAATCGAATGTTTGTTTAATCAAATTAGAGTCCACCAATATTTAATCTATTATATATTTATAGAAAATGGTATTAACGAATGGTCCAATATTAAACGATTTGAATAATGCCAATTCTACGGCACGAATGGCAATGCCAATGAAAGACATTACCAGTGATGGGTCAGCGTCTTTTGAAATGAATCGTAAATTATTTATAAAATCTTACATTAATCCATTGACAAATCCGAATAAAGCAGGTAATGCAATAATAGAAAGAAATGCTTTAGGATTAAATGGTCAACAGGCTGTTATTATTGGTCCCGCAGTTGCACAACAAAAGAAATGGATAGGAGGTAATCGCGATGCATCACAAACAGCTATCCGTCGTCGTGTTCAACAATCTGGACGAGTTATGGCGAATGTAAATAATCTACCAGTTTCGTTTGTAAGTGACAAGGATAATAATGTAACACGACATGCATTATCACGAGTCCGTGGTGGAGGTGCAGCAAATGTTCCCAGGGCATCAGCGCATATAAATAACAAGCAAAATCTGGTTTTTCCAGCAACTTTTTAATTTTTTGATAATTTAATTGTTGTAACAGACTTAAACATATTATTAGTAATTAATATAATAATATGTCTCTGCAAGATGAAATGCGTGTTACCAAACGAAACGGTGATTTGGAGACAATTGAGTTTGACAAGATTCTCAAGCGAATAAAAACCGCAGGACAGGAAGTAGGTATAAAAATAAATTATACTGCTCTGGCAATGAAGGTTATCGACCAAATATATGACACGATTTCGACGGTTAAAATAGATGAACTTAGTGCAGAACAATGTGCATCTATGTCGTCGGTGCATCCTGATTACAACATTCTAGCAGGTAGAATTATCATTTCAAATCATCAAAAAAATACAGGCAATTCATTTTCTTCTGTCATGATTCTGTTGCACGATTATTTGGATAAACACCAAAAACCATCGCCTTTAATTAGTGAAGAATTGTATCAAATTGTCTTGGCAAATCGTCACGAATTGGACGCATTATGTGATTATTCACGCGATTTTTTAATTGATTATTTCGGATTCAAAACGCTAGAACGAGCATATCTCATGAAAATAAACAAACAAATTGTAGAACGCCCACAACATATGTGGTTGCGTGTTGCTCTTGGAATTCATGGGAACAATCTGGAAAAGGTGAAGAATACTTACGAGCTCATGTCACAAAAATATTTCACCCATGCTACACCAACGCTCTTCAACGCTGGTACACCTCGTCCACAACTCAGTAGCTGTTTTTTGATTTCTATGGAAAGTGACAGTGTAGATGGAATTTATAATACATTGAAGGATTGCGCTTCTATTTCCAAGTGGGCGGGTGGTATTGGACTACATATTCACAATGTGCGTGCTACAGGAAGTCATATTCGCGGAACAAATGGAACTTCCAACGGTATTGTTCCCATGTTACGAGTGTTCAATAATACTGCTAAATTTATTGACCAGGGTGGTGGTCGAAGAAATGGTAGTTTTGCCATCTATTTGGAGCCATGGCACGCAGATATTGAAATGTTTTTACAAATGCGTAAAAATCATGGTGATGAGGAATTGAAGGCGCGTGACCTTTTTTACGCGTTGTGGGTACCCGATCTTTTTATGGAGCGTGTCAAGACAAATGGAAAATGGACTTTGATGTGTCCTGATGAATGCCCAGGACTCTCTGATGTTTATGGTGATGAGTTTGTAGCACTTTACACCAAATATGAAAACGAAAATGCGGGAAGAAACACCGTGAATGCCCGTGATTTATGGTTTCAGATTTTAGATGCACAAATGGAGACAGGTACACCTTACCTTTTATATAAGGATGCAGTCAATCGCAAATCCAATCAAAAAAATGTGGGAGTGATTAAGAGTTCAAATTTATGTACGGAAATTTGTGAATACTCTGATGAAAATGAGACGGCAGTGTGTAATTTGGCAAGTATTGCTCTTCCCACTTTTGTAGATATGACGGTCGAACCACCTACACTTAATTATGAAAAATTACACGAAGTTACTAAGACCGTCACGGAGAATCTGAATTGTATCATTGATGTGAATTATTATCCGACCGAGAAAACTCGCAAAAGCAACATGCGTCATCGTCCCATTGGTATCGGAATTCAGGGACTTGCTGATGTATTTATGATGTTGGATTTACCTTTTGCGAGTGAAGAGGCAAAAACTCTCAATCGTCATATTTTCGAGACCATGTATCATGCTGCATTGGAGCGTTCATGTGAATTGGCGCAAGAACAAGGCAAATATGAAACTTTCGATGGTTCTCCAACCAGTGAGGGTGTATTACAGTTTGATTTATGGGATGTAGAACCTGGCAATGAGCGTTACGACTGGACTGCAATGAAACAAAAAGTTCGTGAATTTGGACTACGCAATTCGCTTTTATTAGCACCAATGCCAACGGCGTCCACATCACAAATATTAGGTTTCAATGAATGTATTGAACCAATCACAAGCAATATTTACAGTCGTAGAACCATTGCCGGTGAATTCATTTTGACCAACAAATATTTGATGCATGACCTGTTGAAGATTGATATGTGGAATGAAAAAATTAAAAACAGTATTGTTGCAAATAATGGTAGTATCCAACATATTGATGTTATACCAGAACATATTCGTGAAAAATACAAGACTGTATGGGAAATACCTATGCGTGTTCTCATTGATATGGCTGCAGACCGAGGCGCTTATATTTGTCAGAGTCAGAGCTTGAATTTATGGCAAGAAGACCCTAATTACAATTCATTGACTTCGATGCATTTCTATGCTTGGTCCAAGGGATTAAAAACAGGAATTTATTATTTGCGAAGAAAAGCGAAACATCAAGCCCAACAATTTACAATTGAACCTGAAAAGGTAAATAATGCAGATACAGAAGAAGATGATGAGATTTGCGAAATGTGTTCATCATAATAATATAAAAATCCAAAATACAATATAAAAAAAGAATGGCTAAGAATATTAAATGGATATTTTCGCCAATATTTTGGATAATCCAACAGACCTATGTTTTATTATGAGTCATTATGGTAGTGACAAAGGACATCCTGATAATAATACTTGGCATACTTATACACGATATTACAGCGCGGTGTTTTCTCCAGTTAGAAATCAACCTTTGCGTGTTTTCGAATTAGGTATCGGTTCTATTAATCCTAATATTCGTTCCAATATGGGACCTGACGGTAAACCCGGAGCATCACTACGAGGATGGAAACAATTTTTTCCCAACGCCAAGATTTTTGGTGCAGACATTGATGCAGATATTTTGTTTCAAGAAGACCGTATCGAAACATTTTGTTGTGACCAAACCAATGTAAATTCTGTCAGTTCTCTTTGGGACAACCCAAGTCTTTCAGAAAATGGATTTGATATTATTATTGAAGATGGTCTACATATTTTTGAATCTAATGTATTATTTTTTGAAAACAGCTTTCATAAGCTTAATGTAGGTGGTGTATTCATTATTGAAGATATTTGTGATTATACATTGGACCGTTGGAATGTCAAAATTTTTGATTGGGAAGTGCGTTTTCCCAACATGGAATTCAGGTTGTATTCTGTACCGAGTGATAAGAACCCGCATGATAATCGTTTAATAATTGCTCAACGAAAATATTAAAATGTATTATTATTGTATAAAAATGACACTTATCAACACCAACGGAACTTATTTGTCACTAATAAAAGGTGGTGGAGGAATAGCCAAAGCACCTGTCACAGCACAGAACATAAAATTAGCAAAGGCAAATGTAACACCTATGAAGAGTGTATTTAGTAATAACACCGTACATTACAAAAAAGGTTCATTAAATGTTGGTATTGGTAGTGTAAGAAATCATCGTGCGATGAGAAACAAAACATAGAGTTTTTGGATAATATTTTTTTAGATTTTTCTCTAGAATAATGGAAATAATTTTTCGAATATTATTTTATTTCGTTTCCATAATTGTCTCATCTAAATAATATCCGTAATACATCGAAACAAAACACCGTAAACATGCGAGTGAATCCGCCAGTGCATCGTGACCGTTGATAAAACCGCAACCAAATATTTTTTCATAGAGTTCTGACAGCTTGGGTACCTTGACATAAGTTTCTGGCATCAGCATTCCGCTCGGTGTTCTTCTGGGTATGACAATGTTACAAACTGGTTTACCCATGTTCATCGTACAGAATCGTTCTATTTGACGAAGGGAATCGTCAAATAGAAAGCAAATATCCAAATTAACAGACAAAATATCATTATGATTTCTCTGTATCTCAATTTCAATCATTTTGATATCAAATGCCAAATTGTGGGCTACAATGGATTGAACACTCATATATGCTGTGTAAAATTGGTGCAATGCATCAATAATTGGAACACCATTGTCGCATTTTTCTCGGGTAACCCCTGTTAATTCAGTAATAAAGGGTGTGATATCAACATGACTAGGAATGTTTATGTATTGATTGTAACATTTCACTACACTTTGTGAATAGATATCAAACACAAGAAAACTTAATTGTGTAATGTAGGGAAAGAGGTCCAAATCTTTGGTATCCTTGGGTATGAAACCTGTTGTTTCGGTGTCAAATACCATAATATATTCGGTAGCAGTTGGAGATTCCAATTCCTCTACAGGCTCTGCCTGTAATTCTCTTCGAGTCTTGTTACACCACTCCGTAATTGGAGAATTCAATGATTCGGAATCGAATGCATTGGAATCTCCAGAAGGTATATTGGGAACTAATGTCATTGATCGTGTGTTCATGTTTTGTTTTTTATCAATTACAGGAACAATAATATCAAAATCAATTTTA
>Ga0136642_1001372_pt1 | contig 10571 bp, 15 predicted proteins | sample LowCatLa1302831Y_FD_115313 | JGI IMG/M metagenome (GOLD analysis project Ga0136642, IMG submission 115313) | Freshwater microbial communities from Lower Cathedral Lake, Yosemite National Park, California, USA - 13028-31Y | ecosystem: Environmental > Aquatic > Freshwater > Lake ... | reverse complement strand
GGACGCGAATGCCCTGGACGCGAATGCCCTGGACGCGAATGCCCTGGACGCGAATGCCCTGGACGCGAATGCCCTGGACGCGAATGCCCTGGACGCGAATGCCGCACTAGACCCTGAACTATCAGCTATTTATGATAACATGATGACAGCGTCGAGCAGCGAGCAGACCCCTCTCTTGAAAACGCTTCGTCGCTACGGCATTGCCATTGTTCAAGTTGATTCGACTGTTAAATCTACGATCGTCGACGTTGTCAATTCGTGCCAAGACGAGGCCGCTGTAGTATTCTCAACCCCATCAGAAAAACAGAGCTCAGCGTTGTATATGAGTGCAGCAGCCTTTGCTAGTGAGAACTATATGACGAATGTGCTACTGATAGCACCTCCTTGTGAAAAAACTTGGACCCGCATCCTCGCAGGGTGGCCGCTCAACTTGAAAATCGCGTTAATTGCCGATGAATTAAATGCACAAACTTTCGAACGTCGCATTTGGGCTTGATAGTAAAAATTAAAATAAAATTTACATTTGCATATAGTATATTTATACAACATGACTGCAGAACCGCAAAAAAAGGACTCAGGTGAGCTTGGGTGGGGGTTTATGATTGGAATCGTAGTGCTCCTCATTCTAGTTGCGGGAGTGTATATCGCATGCGGTATGTATGCCGCCCATTTATCATGGAAATGCAACGTAGATCTCAAGGCGCATGTAGTCATAAAAATCTTGGCGGTGATATCTGCATTCCTTTCCGGACCATTTTATGTTAGCTTTTACATGCTTTCGTATCATTCTGAGTTATGTTATTTCGCGAGTCAATTGAATGCTGGAGCGTTGCCTATCGCAACTGCAGCTGCAGCCACCCTAGCTACTCCTGCCGTGGCTACTGCTTAAACTCCTCCAAAAAATTTGATCTTTTTTCTAGACACTTTCCTTCAAAAGTAAGCACATGGATGTACATACCCGAAATGCGATCATTGTTTCGAATATGGAAATGATGGACGATTGTCAGCAATTCTTTGTCGGTCATTCGCTTTACGAAGAGCTCCAGCTAGACGATGATCAAATGGAAGGCATACGTCGAATCTTACAGGATTTCAAAAATTCTTTGAACAAGAGAATCCCGCCGGCAACTACTGCGTCCATAAATCCAGTTTCTACACAACAATGCATTCCTAGCCCTAGCCCCGGTAGACACGAGAACCGAGCATCCAAAGGACCCAAAGGCCTATCGGAATACACGATGTATATGAAAGAGCGCATGCCTGTACTGAGGGCGGCATCTGCCGAACCAACGTGCAAATTGATGAAGACAATCGCCGAAGAGTGGAACGAGCTTTCGGAGACAGAGCAAGCTAAATACGGCGCCCTTGTAAAAGCATTCACAAAGTTTTCAGAGGAGATGATCGATACCAATCCGAATGCCGCGACTAAACATATCAACACAGCATGGAAGGCGCTGTCGGCAGATCAGAAAGCTCACTATTGCCAGTAACGTTGGAGCTGGAGCCGAACAGCTCGTCGATGCTCTTGAGCGTCACATTTTCTCCTGCACCGACGACGACATCTGTGTACTTCTCATCCACGAACACCACGATCTCCTCCGGAATCTTGGGAAACACGTGCTCCAATGACTTCAACCTGCCCACCGCTCCCTGAAACATAGCCGGGCGCGGCCGTTTGTTCGTCGGGTACTTTATTTTCCACTCGCACTGCATCGCTCTTTGCGCCGTCCATTCTCGACACGCCATTACAGCGACGAACCTCCACGGGCCTTTGCCATGCGTCGCCTTTGCACCGCCTTTGATCTCACCGTTGTGTTGACGCAATCGCCTGCGCAAATCTACAGTATATCCGTTGTATGTGCGATCTTGGGGGTTAGCGATGATATAACAGTAGTATTTGTAATCCATAATATATCCACAATATATTAGGAATACATTAAGATAGAGTTAAATGCCTAAGTCCTATGAACAATATAAATATACGGCACAAGGTGAGTTTGTCTACGAAGGCACCAGCAATAACGTAGCAGCATCTGCGACCAATGCAGTAGAGGGCTTCGTTGACATTTCGATCCCCGAGATCAGTCTCAAGAAAAACTCAACCAATCACGAAAATAGCTGCAGATATACCTGTAACAAATATAGCCTGACCTACATCCCTGATTCTTACAACAAAGACTCGAAAACATGCGGATGCGACATCAAGCACAACGAAGCCTATGTGAAGCTCAACAATATGACGTTGGGTGGGGATACGCTGGATACTGTAATTCACGACCTCGAGTCCGTTAACAAAAAAACGCTAGTCACCCGATGTCAAGAAGATTGCCATGCCACGCCTGACTGCAAAGGATTCGTTGTGAACAAAACCAAGACGACGTGTTGGTTGAAAGATTCGATCGACAATTCGACACCTTCTAGAGACACGTCTTATATTCGGAAAAGCCTTTTGTAAAATAATGACCCCTTATTTTAATAGATGCATGTTCAAGCAGTCATCGGAGTGTTTTTAATAATTTTGATTCTCCTGGTTGTGATTCGCCATTCGGTCAAAGAGCGCTTTTCTCAAAAGCCGAATCTCGTCATCATCACATCGGTCATACACACCATCGACGCACCCCTCAGCTATGGTAAAAGGAGCCTGATGACCCATGATCAGCGCTTCCAGCAGACGCGTTATAGTATCTCTTCTGTGCGAGAGCGCATCCCCAATCCATATGTTGTGCTCATCGAGGGCAGCGACATCACCGAGGAAGAAGCGGCCGAGTTCATGCAAATGGGATGTGACCAGATCCACATGGTGTCTGACTCTGTGCGAAAGTTCATCAACGGCCCTCATAAGAGCGTCGGGGAAGTGAAGATGCTGATGGATTATTTGACGACGGTAGACCCAGACGACTACGAGACGATCAGCAAAATTAGCGGCCGCTATTACTTGACGGACAATTTTGACTGGGATAGAAAGCCGATCGATGCCCCTCTCTATTCATGTGAATTCAATACGCACTATAACAAAGAAGGGGAGATGTTGTACAACACGCGGTATTATCGGTTCCCTATGAGCGACTTTCACAAGTATTTGAATGTTTTGCACAGTACTTTGGAAGATCCGGAGTTCGTGAACGGGATAATGGATGTGGAGCATTATAACATCTTCAAGACGTTTAGAGATGACAATAAAACAATGAAGCCCGAGCTGATCGGTGTCCGCGGCTACGTAGCTCCGTTTGGATTCGAGGTCGAGGACTAAGTGGGGGATGTGGCCCTGGAGCATTAGCGCTCACTTCGTTCGTCATGCCCCAGCATGGCCACCCCCCATAGCCCCCATTTTATTGGGTCTTACGCCCTCTATTGTAGTTTACTCCTAAGATGGGGGTTTTAGGGGGCGTAAGACCCCTAACTAACTTTCGCGCGCGCGAGTCTAGCCACATCCGCCTCATACAAGGTCATCCTATACAAATCATCCTCCTCAAGAACAGGGTATTGTTCCAGGGCCTGTTTTTTGGACATGATGCGTTTCCGTAGTCGCAGCACATGGAGCTTGAGATTCAGAGGGACGATGACCTTCTTGTGAGGATAACATATGCTGTAAGCATAGGTCCACATAGCCCCGTCATCTTTGAGGACGACGAGATTCAGGTCCTTGGCCATCTCTCTAATCTGACGCATCTGTCCCCTCTCGAGAACATGACAGATCTTGTCCGGCGTCCACGGGTAGGGAACCGGTGCGAGATTGCGCAACGTGGCAATATGCGTAGCGACATCGCACACGCGTCTATAAAGAGACTTGTTCACGAGTGCGAGGTCGAAAAGCATGCGATAACAGCAAAAGGGGCTGTAGACACCCTTGACTGGTGTAAGTAAATAATCGGCGATGACCAAGAAAACTTCATCCGGTAGACGTTCCATTATATATATCCCTATATAAGGCTTGGTGCGTTAGACTTCTAAATATATGTTGGCGTTAAGTCAATTTTGCAGAGGCAATGCATATCATCGTGTAAAATCGAGTGACAGTGATGACGAGAATGATACCACAAACGATTTCGTCGGTGATGTCGCCGAAGACCAATCTGTTCACGAAGTCGATAATCAGACGATGTGTATAGAAACAAGTCTTAAAGTCACTATATTCATATGTGTCACTGCGGCGATAGGGTCGTACATCACATTGGTGTGCTGCCTGGCTCTGGACAACCTCTAATATGGGGGATGTTGGGTGATTTGCAACCAACCCCCCATTCAGGGTAGATTTGTAAAACGGTGTGTGTTAGGCATCTAAAGTGTTATGGGGGCAATGTGCTTTTGCACCGAAGCATCCCTCATCCCATTTACAAGATCTGTTTGAATTCCTTGATACGAGCGTCTGCGTATTGTCCCGTCTTTCCGTGCATGATCATGTTGGCCTTAATCGCAGCAAAATCCAGCTGCAGTCTTTGATCGCGAATCAAGCGCACCAGTGACGGAATCGTCCGTGCCACGTCTTGAGATAATGAAGTCGCCACTGCGATCTCGATATTTTTAATAAGATAGGCCCGCTGAATCACTAAACCCCCTACATTATCAAGTATATGATCGAGGAGATCATAATGAGTATTTCGAATACATGCTCGTATCAAATCCGCCCCATCTTCTTTGTTAAACTGAAAATGACATTTACGAAAGAGGTCATTATCTAATAGGAAATTCAACACTATTGAATGATAATTCCCCCATTTGACGAGAGGCCCTATCAAATGAGACTGCAAGACCACCTCTCTACATGCATCAGGATCATTTCCTAAGATCGAGAACGCTAGCTCATCCACAGCCTCCATACCTTAACTTAGCTTGACAAAATGAGAGGACACCCCCCAACATAATTTTAATGTTCGATATGTATAACCAACCCCCATGAAATCTAATGCGGCTCTCATCTCGATCATTGCTGTGATTGCCATCTTGATCCTGGTCGCCGCGTTGTACTCACGACCATCCACAACACATGACGAGTCTTTCTGTTCGTGCACATTGCCCAAGGAATACTCGTTCATGTCTCAAAAATCACGCTGCTTTTCTTGCGATGCTGATCTGTACAACCGCATGACACAAAGTTGCACCAACGATGCCGCTGCAGAAGCCGCCTCTTACGGAAAGACGGCTGGGAATCTAGGGCGCATCTAGACACCGTCTCCTCCCACAATAATATTTATATATCTTAAATGTCGTCGCAATCACCGTATTCTGCTATTTGGAATGCACAGAGCCAGATGATGCCCAACGCACGAAAGCCGGCAGACCCTAGGGACCAGGCCCAGATCTGGGCCGCTAACAATGCACGCCAAGCCAAGAACAACGGCCCCTTACCGCTCACAGATTCGGCGATCCCCTTGGCTGAGACGTTTGTGCAACTCCCCGATAAGGCACAGTACCCGATTTATAATCCGTACATGACAGAGCCGGCGTATTTCTAACCAGGAAGGTATTGACCCTGATTGGTGAACAAGGTATCCGGTTTCCCCACGCGTCGTATGGGTGTCTGTCTCGTGTATTGATAATAACAAGTATTATCGTCAGATGATGATAGATTGATTCCACTGTCAGAACTCGGGCAATTTTGTTGGCACGAGCTTCTGTTGACACTATAGCCGGCATTGCATTGCAATCTGCTTTCATAAGATTGAGTAACATTCCACCCTGCACCAGGTTGACCCCACTCTGATGCCGTAGCTGTCCTATAACAAGTGTCATTTCCGCACCCAACCCACCAACAATGCCAATTGCAAGCATACGCACAACATTGAAATGTCCAATCATGCCAATATCCACAATTGCCATTCTTTTCTTCAGATCTACCATAAGCTGAGCATGGATGCACATAAAGTGTTTGCCATGATCTCGTTGTAGTCTTCTGACATGTTGCACTAGATGGATCTGCTGAATAACCAGATATACACGCTTGATTACAATACATGTTTCCGTCTGACGAGGTAGAAGAGGTCCATCCAGGCGGACATGTAGGATAGCACTGGCCATTTATCTGTTCCCTTGCAGGATTATATTGATCACAACCCTTATACACCTTTTGATTGTTTAAAGATGCAAGATCAATCGGTTTGCTCAAATCGGGGGTATATGTTCCACTCAAACGAATCCCGTAATACTTATCCAACGAATTGCCTCTGGTTGTAGAGGCACCGACGCCTATAAGATCTGTTGTTTGATTTGTCGACATCAAAGTTATATTAATCTAAGATAATTTGTAATACTTATATGCCTATCTGTTTAAACGCCTCTTTCAATAGCTCCTTTGCCCTCAAGGTGTCCGGCGTCTTCTCCATGCGCTGGAGCATCTTGTAGCGTTTCTTGAAGCCGGCTTCCACTACATCCATAGAACTGTTCACCGGTACACCGAGCACAGAATACGGGTCCGGAATCTGCAAAGGCACAGTGGGCGGTAACACCGCGCTGGATGTGGCCGTCTTAGGCGCAAAGGCATTCGCATCCCCCCATTCTTTTTGTCGCAGGCATCGAATGTCGAAGCGCAACAAATGATCAGGCATCGACGTCAATGCATCCCCGTTGGGCAACGTGAACTTAATCGATAACCGCGACAGCTTCATGAGAGGCTGTTCGAATACTTTGATCGATGCGTACGCTTTTAACGCACTATATGTATTATAAGACTCTGTCATCGGAAGCTGGGTGAAGGCCCCCATCATGGCAGGGGCGTTGGAGAAGAGCGTCGATTGCATCTCGTCGATAAACATGTTGACGTATTTTGTCGGCAGCGCCGCCACATCAGGTGCCGATGCATACATGCCGTACGTAAGCTCTAATGATGCGACTCCTTTCAAAACATTGTTCAAATGAATGACATAATTTCCGGCAGTTGGATAAGCAGCCTTGTCTCGAAAGCTACTATCGACGACGATAGTATAGAGTTCGGTCATTTGATATGATACGATGTTAAAAAGTTTACATTCTAAACCTACTTGAAGAAAAACTACATATGATAAGATGCATCGAATGCAAGAGGTTGTTCCACATTTATTCCTTGGTAGTTTTCAGGCTGCCAGGATATCAAATGAACCATTTTTCGTGGTCAATTGTAGCCAAGACCTCCCGATGGTTCGTCACGAAGGCGTAAAAATCACAGCAACATCGCAAACCAATATGTACATGGGTATGCTTGCCGCATTGCCCACTATGCACGACCAAATCCAACAGGGTCGCGACGTGCTCGTCTACTGTAATACGACGCAACAATGCTCCCCATCAGTTGTATGCGCCTACTTGATGTGGAAGCACGGGCACTCATTAGAATCAGCTATTCGACTCGTGCGCGAGAAACGCAGAGACGCCCTATTTTGGTCTATTGATTACAGAGAGGCACTCGAACTCTTCGCCGCACTGTTGCGGAAAAACGAGTTCTAAGCCCCCAAACCCATTTAACGATTTCGCTTTGTACTATATTAGTAACTATAAACGATGCTGACGCGTGCTGTGATTTTTGATTGGGCGGGTACAATCGTCGACCATGGATCGAGGGCGCCCGTGGTCGCGTTTCAAAAACTGTTCAGAGAATTCGGCGTCAACATCACGTCCCAAGAGGCGCGCAAGCCAATGGGGTCTCACAAAAGGGAGCACATCCGCCAGATCCTCGATGCTCCGTCCGTGACCGAGCGTTTTTGGCAGGCGCATGGTCGGCTACCCAAGCCGTACGACGTAGAGATGATGTACAATGCATTTTTGCATTTTCAATTGGATGCGATCCGCGATTGCAAATTTATTCCTGGTGCAGAGGATGCTATTCGGGACCTCAAATCGCTCGGCATTAAAGTCGGGAGCTGCACCGGCTACTCGGCAGATATGATGGAGCCCTTGCTAAAACTAGCTCGAGAGTCAAACTGCATGCCGGACTGCGTCGTGACCGCGAGCGATGTGGCCAAGGGTCGTCCTGCTCCAGACATGATCTTCGAGGCTTGTCGACGTCTCGGTGTCCAACCTTCTAAATATGTAGTTAAAGTCGGCGACACCCTCCTCGACGTTCAAGAAGGCGTCAACGCCGGAGTAACGAGCATTGGTGTAACTGATACTGGAAACGAGATGGGAATGTCCTTGGCCGAGTTCTCCCAGACCCGGAATCTTTGCATTACAAATGTCTTGCGGGATAAGATCACAGAAAAAATGATCGCCGAGGGCGCTGATATCGTAATTCCCTCCGTAGTAAACATTGTAGATACTCTAAGGAGCTTGAAGCAGGCTTAGCGCTTTGACGGTGTCGCAAGCGAGGGCGTCGCAATCGAAGGCGTCGCAAGCGAAGGCGTCGCCGGCTTGCTTACTGGAACAGCCGATGAGCCCAACAATCCAGATGCCTTCAAATTGTCGATCACAGCTTTAGTGACCATATTAATATTATCCTGGTTCTGAATAGCGTTTGTAACATCATTAATGTCTACCAATGGAGAGCAAACATTATTGTTCACCCCATTGACTTGTTTCTGTCGACACAACATCATCGTCTCGTTGTTGCTGCCTGTTTTCCCGAGTGTCATATACGAATTATCTGACAGCGCGATCTTCTGAGCGCGCATGGGTCCCGCCACATCCATCTGATACTGTGGTGTCTTCGTCCCAACCCCGACGAACCCATTGGGCATAACCGTCACGTGTTCTTGGTTATTGATACGGATACCAAAGGGCACGTCTTCAATACTTTGATCGTGGTTCGTATTGATATAAGCACGCCCATCGTGACCATCAATCGCTACATCCATCCGTTGTTTGCGGTTGAAGACAGAGTCCCCTGATTGGACAGAAAGCTGAGCCGTTCCCATGATATCATCCGCTGTGCTGGCTAGGAGCATGTTCCCCACAACATGCAACCTTGACTGGGGATCCGTCGCCCCCATGCCGATATAGCCATTGGGTTTGATATGCAAATGATCCGTATTAAAACCGCCTGCGCCGAATACGGCGTCTCCGGCAGTACCAATAGTGGATTGGCCTGGGACTGATGACAACGCTACTTTTTTCGACTGTGCATTGTTCAGATGCACAGAGGCGCCCGACGTATCGCTCGACCCGACAGAAATGTTGCCATCTTGAACACTGAGTTTATCAGTTGGAACACGCGTACCGATGCCGATACGGCCGTCCTTGGTGATCCGCATGTATTCATTGCTATTGACGCCACCGGCTCCTAGAGATAGGTCATTGTTGGTTGATAAAGTCAGGTCATTCTGCAATGTAGACACCATAGTGTTGACTGGAGCACCCAAAAGAAGGCGTCCGCCTTTGGTGCCAGCTACCGCTAAATCTATGGAAGAGTTGTTGCCCTCTGTATCAACGATCCCGACGATGTTCGGAGTATTGAATACCAACGAATTAGCATTTAGATTTCCGAGCGCCACATTTCCGTCTGTAGAATGCCCGATGTATCCATACTGACCTACACGAACATCGCGATTTGCGATAAGGTCATCTTTTTGCAGGTTGCCACTTGTCGAGTTGTAAGAAGCATTCACAGCATTGATGTTAGAATTGAGACTCGCATAGTTGTTGGACATCGATGCAGCAAGATTCGCTTGCGATGCTTTCATTGATGCAGTCGTATTGCTCAATGACATTTGCAGTTGTGTGATCTGATCGCTCATATCGCTTTGCTTTGTTTGTAGACTGGAATTGTAGTTGGTCAAAGAGGTTGCCATGCTCGTCGTGCTTGATAATGTGCCGACCATATTCGATGTTGACGCATCCTCTGCACTTTTAAGGTCATTGAGTCTGGACATATAGTCACTGTGCAAATACAGCGACGCACCAGCTAATAGAGCAACATTCAATACGAGTGTTCCAAACACAAGACTCGAGGTACTGCTACTCATTGACTATTAATATCATCAAATATAAAATTTGTACATATAGTATAAATGGCGGCTTATTGCATTGCTGTAGTAAACACGTCTACGTTGACAATTGATTACAAGTACATTGCGCCTGCGCCTCAGCAGGCTCAGTTTGGCGGCCCATGGGGCAATCCAGAGGAATACCAGCACGTAGCTGCCCCCGCATTTCTTAAAGACATTATCCGAGCTATCAAGAAAGCAGACGGAAACATCGGCTTGGTTTCAGACCCCACTTTGGTTGCGCATAGTTCACAGAACCAGATGATCGCGCTTAGAGGACAGCGCGACAACTTGCTCAAGGCAACCGATTGGACTCAAGTGGAAGATGCCCCTTTATCAGAAGACCTCAAACAAAAGTATAAGGAGTATAGACAGGCGTTGCGCGACTTGCCCGACATGACTAGTGATCCTATGAATCCGGATTGGCCGATAGACCCTCTTGTTTATGCAAATGCTGTCGCGGCTGCGCCAGCGGCGGTAGCACCTAAGACACCAGAGGCTGCTCCCGACTCTGCACTTGAGACAGCTCCTGAGGCAACTCCTGAGGCAACTCCTGAGGCTGCACCTGAGGCTGCACCTGAGGCTGCACCTGAGGCTGCACCTGAGGCAACTCCTGAGGCAACTCCTGAGGCTGCACCTGAGGCTGTACCTGAGGCTGCACCTGAGGCTGCACCTGAGGCAACT
>Ga0136642_1001371_pt1 | contig 10572 bp, 9 predicted proteins | sample LowCatLa1302831Y_FD_115313 | JGI IMG/M metagenome (GOLD analysis project Ga0136642, IMG submission 115313) | Freshwater microbial communities from Lower Cathedral Lake, Yosemite National Park, California, USA - 13028-31Y | ecosystem: Environmental > Aquatic > Freshwater > Lake ... | reverse complement strand
TATTTTTTCCGCCATGGTATGTAAAAATAACCATACAGGTTCGCCCCATTTCATTGATTTGGGTTTAGCTGGTACATCTGTCGAGGCTGCGACCGATGGAGATGGAGTCGAAGAACTCGAAGAACTTGAATAATCCGACTGTCGAGAACTAGAAGATGGCTGTATTCTACGATATTTTGCAGAAAATCCCATAAACGAGGACGGTGTTGGAGGAATATTGCTAGGTTGAGGTTGTTGAGGTATTATTTTTTTCGAACTATTAAATTGCATAGTCATCATATTCATACTCATACTCATATTTATATTATGTATATATGATATTTGTAAACGGAAACCTAATAGAAATATGTATAGTAATTATATATAAGACATATGGATACAACGAAAGAACAATTAATACATACCATCAAGGAGTGGGTAAGAATTGATAATGAATTGCGAATTTTGAGTAAACAGCAATCGATTCGAAAAAAAGAGAAACAGGAAATGTCGGAATCTCTTATCGAAATTATGCGATCCAATGAAATTGATTGTTTTGACATAAAAAACGGTCAAATCATGTACACAAAACGAAACGTTAAAAAGCCCATTACACAAAAGGCTCTCCTAAATATCCTATCCAATTACTACAAAGGAAATGTCGAAAAAGCTGAAGAGGTGAATCATTTTATTATGGAAAATCGCGAACAAGTTGTCAAGGAAACCATTGTCCGTAAAATAGACAAAGGTATTGATATTGAAACGGCATAATGTTTGGTGTCTAGTCGCAATACGGCCAACATGCAATATTTGGACAGTCGTTGCGAATTGCTTGTGTCAATCCAATTTGTTTGGCGTCAGTCACCGGATAAGGAATTGACAAATGATATCCAAACGGTTTTTCCACAAAAAATTGATGGCATGCAAATGTCTCGCAAAATGCGTCATCGCCTACTTTCAATCCAAGAACATAGGACCCCAGTGTAAAATAGGTATCTTCTGCCATAATTTTAATCGTATCTAAACTAGGGTTTGGACTTTCAAACTCTTTCCTGATGACACTCCAATGTGGTGTCGGCATTGGAGGAATTGCTTCAATGATGCGTATCATATCCTCACGCTTTCGCAAAGAAAGCCCCCCATTGAAACTGCCATATTTGTGTTTGCCATATGGAATCTGTAGTTTATCCAACACTACAAATTCGTCCCATATCCAATCTAGATTGCCACCAATATACGAGTATCCTTTGCTCGTGAAATCACGAATCGTATAGTTTGACTCCGGATGAAGCCATGTATCGAGTTGAAAGACAAGAACATAGTCTCCATAGAGAGAATCCCAAAGTTGTCGCGATTTAAACATGTCATTGTATTGGTAGGGTTCCAAATTGTTTACCTCCAATTCGCGTATTTCAACATTGGACAGTTTTTCACTCCAATATGTAGACAGTCCTTTTCCGCAATAAAAAACAAAGCTCCATTCAGATTGCGGCAATACAGATTGAAAATTTTGAATCACCATGACCACGCGGTCTATTTGACGTGGTTCGACAATGACGGCTGTATTCATAAATCAAAAATGTAATAGTAATAAATAACAGAACCCGTTCTGTTTAACCCATATTGCGCAATACATATATTTTACACAATGCCGAGTGAAGGAATAGTATAGGTGCCGTTTTCATAGACACATTTTGCCATGATATCCGGATTTTCCTTTCCATTTAAAATATCTTCTGTTCGATATACATTGCAAAATCGGTCGATATAGTACATGATTCCCTGTATATCTTCCGCAAATACTTCGAACTTTTGGGTAGACACATTGGCGAGATCGTTGGCATGAATGACGCCATGGGGTCGTCCTTTATAATGTGTGCCGCAAAATTCACACTCTTCTTTTCTGCGGCGAGTGCACTGTTCTCCATTGGCGCGCTTGGCATTGCATCGATTCATATTAGGAATCGAGTTTTTCACACGTTTTCGTTTGATAAAGTCATCCTTTTCGAGGACCAAACGATCATATTCTAGGGCAAACTCGAGGACATCAATGACCTTTTCTTTATCTTCAAAGTTTGCGTCTGTAATCTTTTTTTGAATGGCATTTTTGAATATGCCAATATATTCTTCAATCTTCTTGTTGATGCGTTTTTCCATGATGTAAGAGAAGGCACTAGGGCAGGTATACAATTCTATAGTATTGTATATCTATATTCAATTTTTTGGAGAATATTAGATACTTGTTAGAAGAGTGCATATATTTTTTTATACACCTCTTGTGCATCGATACACGCATCTCTCAAATATTGACGAGCCCTGTTTTTATCAGCGGGTTCTACAAATGCAATGCGTAATATGCTGTCAGGGTTATGTGGATGAAACTTTTTGAAACCACAATAGGAGAGAGTCTTTTCGCCTTGATAAAATTTTTCGTAGAGGAAATATTCAAGCACTTTTCCCATGGTGTAATCTTCGCCTTCCAAAATAATATCAAAACACGATTCCATGGTTGTTTCGCTATTCATGATAGGGACAAGATCGGATTCGATCGACTCTGCCATGTCGACAAACTTGTTTTGCAAAATACTGCTCGCTTTTTTCACAAGATCCACGTTTGTATAGATTCCAATTGTTTTTATCACAAAATCAAAGCTGTTTTCGATATATTGGCGCTGAGAGTCTAATATACGATAGTTCTCCTTTTGAAATGCAATTTCGGAGACAGATGCCCCCGATGACGCCATCGCAGCAGCCTGTTCTCCCCACGATTCTGTGATTTTTGTAGAATCCGGTGTATTTCCATACGAACAAATAGAGACTGCATTGAACATGCTACTATCCTTTGCACAGTGAATCGAAAATTCGGCAGTGAGTTTGAGTTTTTCAGCATGAATCATGTCTCCCATCTTGGGACGAAGCCTGGCAAAATCAATGTAGTAGGTAGACGTTTTTGCGTCAGGAGGGAAAATTTTCCGTGTTTCTGTTTCTGTTAAATAATTCCCCGTTTCCTTATTCTTAATCTTGAAATCCTCCGTCGTAACAAACAAGATGTGATCCGTCGTATTTTCCACATCAATTTCGAGCTGATATTTACCAGGTAGCGCCTCTAAATCTGTATTGTGAATGGGAATACAACTGAGTCGCTGTTTCAAAATCTCATTGTGCAATCGAGATGTATTTGTCTCGATATGACAATCATTGTCTGAATGTACTTCTGTGAAAATAGTATTGATGGGGATATCCGATAAAATCGTTCTACGTAGTGCATTCGCAAGACTTACATTCAACCCTGATAGGGTAAACCTGTACATGGAATTTTCTTCTGAAATCTTCGATATGGTAGGATTCATGGTTATGTGCTTTATCAAACAAAGATCGGTGACTATAGTAACTATATATTACAAACCATATTTAAATCAATTTTACGTCGAATAACTATTATGATGCTTTTCTACAGCGAAGTATCCCTGTCTGTGGCTTTGTACAAACAGATGCATTGCCAGTGCCACTAATATACATCAATTGGGGTTCATTAATTTGATCGATGATAAATGCCCAAAGTGCACCAATACCGCCGCCAACAATCAGCGCTATTAACAAATTCTTTGGTTGTGAACATTCGTTTGATAAATTCCACACAAAATCGGCCACGATCATAAGTGGAATGACAACAAATGTCGGAATATTAGAAGCTTCTAAATGATTCATTCCAATAAAATAAGACAAATAAGCCAGTGTATATCCTAAAATGCTCTGACTCAGTGGTAAATTAGAGATGGGGCCATTTTCTCCCAAGGTAAGCAAATTGCATTTTGCATCGCGAATCGCCTTTTCTCCAAGAGCTGCCGTGGTTTGTTCTTCACTCAATCCACTGGACATATCACTCCCTATCTCTTCAAATCCGGTAAACGATCCAACTAAAACAGTCATAAAACATGCTGTTAATAATCCAAGCAAATAAATCAAACCTTTTATGTCTTGGTTAAAAATCGATTGCAATGTAAAATAGCAGACCAAGATAAATGGTGCTAATCTGAAAAAAAGATAGGTAAGGTTGAAAATGTTTATTTTCGCCATGGTATATTTCGATTACTATACTATGGGAAGAGAATAACCCATCTATTTACTTCCAAAATGTGTTTGCAATATATTGTATAATTCTACATTGTGTTTCTTGCATACAGATTCAGATGTATATGCATGGGAAGGATTGAATGATTTTGCAAAAATAGATATGCATTCAGTATTCTTGTCTTCTTCCAAATATTGAACAAACGTCGTATTGATTAATTTTCCACTATCGACCAATATGAAATCGGGTAGCTTCTTCTTAGTTTCTTCACCAACCGGACCTTTGTGAAGTTTACACCCATCGCGCGTGTTGCAAATCGCCAGGCAGTCTTCAATGCTTTCAATCCATTGAACATAGTTTTTATCACGCAGTGATGCTTTTGACATGGCTTGTATTATTACTTTTACTCCTAGTTCTAGTATGATTCCTACTTCTTAACATGAAACATCTTTATGTAGTTTATTTTTGAAACATAATTTCAAGCACTTCCGAAATAGTGTCTACGGGTATATACTGTATACCACTGTTATGCACTATATCATTACTGCGATGTTTTTCCAAGAATTCATCATATTCATGCACATTGGCACGTGGAAACAAAAATGTTTTTACACCCGCAGCTATTCCACCAATGAGTTTGTTCTCTAAACCTCCAATTGCCGTTATTTTTCCACATAAATCAATTTCTCCTGTCATCGCCGTCAATGGATCAATTTGTTTTTCTGTAAATAAACTGTACAAAGCCACAGTTATGGCTGCGCCTGCAGACGGTCCATCTTTGGAAATGGCACCATCAGGGCAGTGTATATGTAATCCTTGGGATCTCGTTTCATCAAAACGCTGAATCAATGCGTGTTTGGTCGTATCATCCAACAATTGCCAAGCCAGCGTTTTTGCAACATTCATACTTTCTTTCATGACGTCTCCCTGTAATCCCGTCAATTTTAGGTCTAAAAATGTTGCCGACGGAAAATAGGCGGCCTCAATCGGTAGAATTCCGCCATTTCCCAAATGATTTGCCCAAAGACCATTCATTATACCTATCGATGCATTTTCAACTACTGTGGTTTTGAGTATTTTTTTGTGTTTTTTCAAATACTTTTCTTCGATAATTTTCTTTGTAATTTCATAGACGATAGATTCGCTACTACTACTCATGGTTGGATCAGTTGTCTTTAACATTTCCAAATTGATTTCGCCATAAATATCAAAGATAATTTCTTTGAGTTTTCTCACACCCGATTCGCATGTATATTGATCTATAATATATTCAATGGTTTCTTCTTTCATGACAACGGAATTTACAAACCCCATTTTTTCGCATATTTCGGGCAAAATATACTTTTGCGCAATGACCAATTTATCTGCCGTAGACAAGTGGTCGAATTTGATACGGTGTATTCTATCCAACAAGATTCTATCTATCTTGTCCGGGTCATTATATGAAAATACAAAGAGCGCATTTGACATGTTGAGCGGGATTCCATTGAAATACTTGTCTTGGAAATTATCATTTTGTGTTGAATCAATGAGATGCATCAAGATACCAATGATTTCGCGACCTTGATCCGTATTGCTTACTTTATCCAATTCGTCAATGTAAATAATCGGATTCATGCATTGGGTTTCCATCAAAATATCGCATATTTTTCCCCAGGTTGAATTCATATAGGTATATCCATGCCCCTCCAAGAAAGATCCATTGCATGATCCACCCAACGCTATAAATGCAAACGGTCTCGGCGACCCATCCGCATTTTTTAAGCATTGTGCCAACCCGCGTTTTGCCAACGAGGTTTTTCCTATTCCAGGCGATCCTTCGAAGCCAAAACAATACCCAGTCGGCTCGCCATTCATCCATTGACCAATAATTTTCATCACTTGATTTTTGGCATCATTATGGCCATAAATGGAGTCATGCAACGATTCCATCACGTTATGTATATCCTGATTCACATGCGCAAGCATTGTCTCAATAGAAGAAATGTGCTTGTACATCATTGCATAGGTCGAATTTTCCAAGATGGTTTGATAAACAAATAAGTCATATTCTTGATCAGTAGAAGATTTTTCAATCCATGATTGGATATATTTTAACATAACATCCTTCTTTTGTCGTATTAATTCATTGATTGGATTTGATTTTTGATGATTTCCAAGATTTTTTTCTTTGGTGAGTGGCTTCTTTGCAATGATGCTATTTGTATGCGATGTTTCAATGGCTCGCAATATTTCTTGCAAGGCGTTTCGTTTCAAGGTTTCTATTTTGTTCAGAGAAGCACTTTTTAGATGAGAAGACACATGCGTTTTTACTATAGTCATGGATTGCTGGATTTCGCGGTTTGTATATTTTGCCTTTACCGTCCATGGTATAGAGAGTGTTTTCCAAGATTCTTCTATTTCTTTGCGAAGCTTAAAAAAGGATGTGTTTATGGTGGAAACCTTTGTTAATATAGATTCTTTGCGAATGATATTGAACGGTATTTTTAACAGTCCTTCTAGGTACTGTTTTGCTTTGGATCCATTGTCGTCGGGCTTTCCCTTGATCTCTTTTAGTTTTGCCATGGCGCGCTGTTTTACACATTCGGGTGCTCTTAATAAAAAAATCTGTTGTTCCAAAGAAATCGTAGGGGTAATCACACGAATCGTCATATCTTGGTTAAATTGGATCGTTTGTCGCATAGCATCTTTAAAAAGTGTTTGTAATTTCCAAGAAAAACTACTATAGATCATTTTCTGTTTTGGTGAATCAATCGAATCTTCTTGGGAAAGTGCCAATAAATCATACAACAAGTATGCAATATATTTTATTTCACAATCGGCGTCGTCATATAACAAAAGTTGTAGGATCATTGTCCTTTGTGATAAAATATCCATATCATAAAATTCTTTGATCAACTTTTCAATGCGCTTGTGCTTTATATTTGTCGTCACGTTGGTTTCTATCGAAAAGAACCATGTTTTAAGATCTCTTGTCCCGCTTGTCAAATATTGCTTCAATGTCAATATGTCGATCATGCTATCTGTAAAAGTAGCATGTTTGCGTAATTCGACTACTCTTTCTTGAATATATCGATTGCAATCAATAATATACAGGGGCACTTCGTCCAAGATACCAGTGATGATGATTGTTTTTTTCGTATCTTTATTGTGCAGTATTACCCGCATTCCATGTATTTTTTTCCAAAACTCCGATTGCGTAATAGGAGCTGTTTCCTCATAATCAAAACACTCTAGATGGGGAAAGGTTTCTATGTGATATTTCCTATCATGTTGTTTATTGTTACAATAAGGGTTTGAATCATGTTCTGCGCGTATTTCTTGCCACGGAACCACTTTATAGCCAATCGGATGAAAATACTCACTCAATAGGTTGTATTTTTCAGACATGATTTTATCACTGGGTACATACAAAGATGCGTCATTTCCAATGAAAAGGTTCAATACATCGTCGAATGAATGTGTGCCATATACGGAAATGATTTTTAATAATAAATCAGACCATTCCTGAATTTTTGAAATATGAGGATGAATGTTCAATGTCAATGGTTCGGTGAGAGCCATTTCGCTAGTTATTTTTATGTATAAATCGTTCAACTTTGAAATACAAATATTTGCATCGTTATTACTAAACATTTCGCTTTTTTTGTAATTATTGATTGAAAAAATAGTATTTTTAATTATTTTTTTTAATTTTTCAGTTTTTCTGATTACAAATTGTAAAAAATTGGAGATTTCGTCTTCCTTGACGAAAGAATTTTGTAAAATTTCCATGCCAATAAAAGGTACTTTATATTGTGCAAAGAATTAAAATGGTTGATATATTACTATGAAAATGATATAAACATTAATTCGTATGAATCTATAACGCTACACTGAGACATGGGTATACCGAGCTACTTTTCGTATATTATTAAAAATTATTCTAATATTATACGCAATTTGCAAACGCTTGCTAATTCTAACATACCAATACATCATTTGTTTATGGACTGCAATTCAATCGTGTATGATACCTATTATGAGTTGGAGAGAAATCATAAAGCAAACAATGGCTTAGCTGGAGGTTCCAATGTCGGTCCCATTGAAGATGCCATTATCGCAGGCGTACTAAAAAAAATCGATGCCCACATCTCTATCGTGCGACCTACCAAGACACTTTTTATCGCATTTGACGGAGTAGCGCCTTATGCAAAAATGGAACAACAGAGGAAACGAAGATACAAATCCGGCTATTCTACTGGTTCTAATAATAGTGCGTCGGCTGCTTTGTGGAATACATCAAATATCACACCTGGTACAACGTTTATGGAGACGTTGGCAAGGCGCATACATGCACATTTTGTAGGCGCAGAAAAAAAATATAATATAGACACTATATTGATATCCACATCGAATGACTGTGGTGAAGGAGAACATAAACTGTTTCAGTATATTAGGAGAAATTCAACTACTTTTTCAAACGACAATGCGGCAGTGTATGGCTTGGATTCCGACCTAATTATGCTTTCTATTTTTCATTGTGCCATGTTTCAACATTTGTATATTTTTCGCGAAGCCCCCGAATTTGGTCAAATCGTCAGGGAACAAAAAACATCGACACCCTTTTATTTTATGGATATTGGGGCATTGAAAGAGTCTATATTGTTGGAAATGGATTGCAAGTATCCCAATGATATGCGCGTCTACGATTATGTATTTTTGTGTTTTTTCTTGGGAAATGATTTTTTACCACATTTCCCAGCATTGAACATTCGAACACAAGGAATACAAGTACTGATGGATGCTTATCGTTTATGGATTGGAAAGTACGAAGACCGAACATTTATTTCCGCAGAGGGCGATATTCAATGGAAGTGGGTCACATTATTTATCGAAGAATTGGCCAAGATGGAACACATGCTTATTATGAATGAATATAAAACTCGCGAAAAATGGAATACCAAAAGATGGCCTGAATCTACCGAAAAGGATCGTGAAGACCTGATTCAAAATGTGCCCGTTATATTGCGACAGACGGAAGAGTATATTTGTCCCAAAGAACATGGCTGGGAAACACGATATTATAAGAAATTGTTTCATATAGACGACAGTGAACGCATGGTAGAATCGACCGAAACCATTGCAAAGAATTATATACAAGGTTTGGCATGGGTATATCGATATTATACAGTAGATTGTCCCGATTGGAAGTGGAAATATCATTATGAATATCCGCCCTTATTGACCGATCTTTATGCAGAATTGTCTCTAATGAAACCGGTTGCATTTTTTCGGTCTTTGGAAACAATGACACCTTTTAGTCAACAAGTACAATTGGCCTATGTATTGCCGAAATGTAATCATCATTTGTTAGTATCCACAAATGCAAAAATATTGTCTGATACCTATTCCCATTTTTATCCTGATGACTATGATTTTGAATGGGCATTTTGCAGATATTTTTGGGAAGCACATCCAACATTGCCAGCAATTTTGATTGAAACGATGAATCAATGGAATGAATTGTTTGTTGATAAACCATAATAAAATAACACCATTACATATAATATTTATTCTTGTAATGGTGCGTGTTGTAAAAAAGGATGATATACCAACAATTCTCATCGAGTTGGAATGGAAACCGGATGCTGCCATTCCTCTAGAGCAGATTTATGATGCCGAGTATTTTCATATATTTGGCTTTACGTTACAAGAGGAAGCTGAACATAATGTTTCAACTCCATCAACTGTGTTGACAACGGCAACCAATGAGAATGACGCTATTGTATCCTTTGACAATGATGGAAATCGAATTGCTGATGTGAAACAGCGCGGTGGAGATAAAATAAGTGGACCCTATGCACTGTTACATGGTATATTTCATTCCATAGAAAAAGTTGCATCCACAGAGGCTGTGTCACCCAATACAAGTACAGAAATAGATGAAGATAAGTTGCAAACTATATATGTTCCACCCCTACCCATACAATCGACCGATTCTGCTGTGCCGACTACACCAAGTGGTTCAACTGTAACATTGAAATTGACTCTAGATGATTCCGATCATACTTACGTGACATCGTCGTTGACTGATTATATAAATCAAATGAAGGTAGAGAATGCAGATAATATTCAGTGCTTTGTAAAATCGGGGTTGGATTACCATACTGTAGAATCGATTGCACTCGATCTGTATAAACAGATTACATATTTAGGAACAAAAAACATTGAATTCAAAGATTTATCTTTATCGGATGTCTATTATATTTGTGGGAATTATGTCATTGTAAAATCAGGAGACGGATTTGTCGCAAAAGGGGGGTCTGAAGAAAAATCCCAGGCCGTGAGATATAACGAAATAATACGTGTCATGATCGATGAAGCGGTCGACGAGACGAAACTAAAAGAGAGTGCATCAGAAGAGAAGAAAGTATGGTGGCTGTGAGAAAAAGGAAAAAAAAAGAGTGACTTTAGTTAATAATAAAAGGTTTAGAATATCAATATCAAAAGGAAATAGAAAGTTTAAAGAAGAGAGATGG
>Ga0136642_1001370_pt1 | contig 10578 bp, 5 predicted proteins | sample LowCatLa1302831Y_FD_115313 | JGI IMG/M metagenome (GOLD analysis project Ga0136642, IMG submission 115313) | Freshwater microbial communities from Lower Cathedral Lake, Yosemite National Park, California, USA - 13028-31Y | ecosystem: Environmental > Aquatic > Freshwater > Lake ... | reverse complement strand
TTTTTATATTATTACAATGAAGGTTTATCTTCATTGAATACTATTAATTCTTATGTTTATTTACCAACTTACCCTTACTTGTATGTTCCAAAATTCATACTCAATGGATTGTATTCTGGTAATGAGACATTTCTACGGGCATCTACCAACAGTGCGTATTGGCCGTTATACAATATACCAAATATACAACCCGACCCCACAAATCCATCAATAATAATTTTTAACCCATTCTATAACGAACATATTAAAACTCCGAGTAATAACCAATTACCAAGACCGACGATATACCCATTCGATACTCAGTACATTCCGAATCCATTCGACCCAAATATTGGATACATACCCAACCCGTGGTTTAACAGGATAGGAGAATCTGTACCATTATATGACATAAGTGGAATACAAATTCAGGTTCCAATCGGATATATGATAAATCCTTATTATGCAGCTATATCATCCCCTACGATTAATTACAAATTCTATATCGATTCATATACATTCGCTAATCAAACACCACATAATACTTCTAATTATCCGTTATTATCCTATGCGTACACCATTGCACCGACATCACCCTATTTATATGTTCCAAAATACATTATAAATCCATTTTATGTGGGAAGTTCTTCAATTGACATAAGTTATTGTTATCTACCTCTGTATAAACAAATTACGATACAACCAGACCCTACCAATCCTAACCTAATATTACCGAATCCATTTTACAATCCGAAAATTAATAATCCAAGTGCACCAATAGTACAATATTATCCATTCAATACCTATTATATTCCCAATCCATTTGACCCCAATGGTGGATTAATACCCAATCCCTACGATTTTTCAGGAAATTCAATAATGATAAATCCTTATTATGCTCTCGTATCCAGTCCAACAATTAATTATAAATTTTATATAGATTCTAATACCTACATACAACAACAGCTATTTAATCTTCCTTATAATTTGTCACCATTATATCCCTATTTATATTTACCTCCTATCATAATGAATCCTTTTAATATAAACAACCAAGCTATCCTATCGTCAGGTACAGGGTCATCAATACCATATTATCCATTGTTTATTCAACCAACCATACAACCTGACCCCAAATATCATCCAAACTATATTCTTCCTAATCCATTCTACAATCCAAAAATTCTGGACCCATTATCATCATTTTCTGGACCATCATATCCCTTCAATACGGTATATATTCCCAATCCATTTGATCCTACTGGAGCTGCAATACAAAATCCGTATGATTTCTCGGGTAATACTACAACGACCAATCCTTATTATTCTCTATTGACCACACAATTTTTATCCTATAAATATTATCTCGACCCATATACTTACGGTTATTTTCTCAACGAATGTCAAAATAGCATATTTATTCAATCATTTGGGAACCTTAGTACCAACATTGCGAATTACACACCGAGCCCAATATACCCCTACGAATATGTACCACATACCATATTGAATCCTTTTACTGAATCCAATACCATCACCACCAGTTATCCCTATTGGCCACTGTTTACAACACCATTTGTTGTTCCAGACCCAATGAATCCATCAAATACATTACCAAATCCCTTTTACAATCCAAAACTGTTGAATCCATATGCCACTGTTGTAGAAACATTATACCCATTCAACACACCATACATACCCAATCCTTTTGACCCAAATGGTGGTGTAATTCCCAATCCCTATGATTTCTCAGGCAATCCAACAATGGTAAATCCTTATTATGCCTTGGTAACTGCACCTAAAATTTTTAATAATACTTACGATAATCCAGGATACAATCCAGTAGTGAATACCGATAATAGCCGTGGTACAATAAGCGCCAATATTCTCTCTGTTGAAATTATAGAAAATCCAGCCTATAATCCAAATGTCATTATATCTACCGTTGATATCCCTATCGATATATCAAATGTTAATTTTATTCCAAATCCAGCACACAATCCTAATGCGATTTATGATATTTCAAATACACTCATAACAAAATTAGGGTCAGTACCCAACCCTGAATATAATTCTCAAGCAATTTATGATATTAATAACAACGATGCAACTGTATACGAATCTACTCCAAATAAATACACAAATTCCAAAGCCGTCTATGATATCAGCAACCAAAAACTAGAACAACTTAAGATAGTATCAAATCCTTATTATAATCCTAATATAACCAACGAATCCTCAAATCCAGTAAACAATTGGTTGGGTTCCAGTTATTCTCATCACGAATTGCGATTAAAATTAAATCGTATGACTGTGCCAATAATTAACAGTGCCTATTCGAAAAAACCGGTACCTAATGTCATAAATCAGAAAATAATAGTGAATTTCCCTGTTGATTATAAAATATGGTTAGGTGAAAATTCAGCATTTATGTTTAATCCGCAACTATCATCATACCCGTTGAGTACAATTTTTTCTGAATCTCTTATTAATGAAACCAAAGTATCATACAATTCTGTGCCGACTATTCAATATAAATGTGTCAAACCATATTACGACATATCACAAAACGACTATATTGCATATGTCTACCCAAATTTCGATTCAACTAATAACATTATTCCTTATAATTTTAGTAATTATATGAATAATATCAATAATTCATTCAAAACAATGAATACAAATAGCATAAACCTGTCAAATCCGAATGGTATTTTTAGAACTGGTGCGAATCCAAACTATTTGAACGGAACTTCATCCAATACACTTTTTTATAAAAATTCAAATTCAACACACAATGTTGCAGCAGATTCCAAACTCAGTGTTAATGTAGACATTACCAAAAAATTTAGCAATTATGATTATTATTTGGATTTAGGTACTGGCAATTTGGTGAAGAGTCTTGGACTACAAGATATTCAAATATTGACTGGATATGACGCTAGTCAAAACAATATCAAAACCACAATTTACTTAGATGCATCCAAAAATACCTACGAAAATAGCCAATATTACGGTGGATATGGTATTGAAATCAGCGGAAATTTATGGGTTGCAGTAGGAAAGGGTGGTGGAAATACCATTGTTTATTCAACAAATTACGGCAACACCTGGAATCAAGGAAAAACCGCCGTCGGTTCCATGAGCGCGTCAGAAATTTTCACTGAAAGAGGAAACAAAGTGAAATACAATGGAAAAATATGGGTTGCTGCAGGTAAAAGTGGTAATGTATTGGCAAAATCTGGAAACACATTGGCGTACTCGTCAGATGGGATTAATTGGAAAGGTCTTGGTAACAAAATATTTAATATCGAAGCTAATAATATTAATTACAGTACAAACGGAAATGTATGGATAGCAGTTGGCTCAGGAATTAACTGTGGTAATACAATTGCTTATACTGACCCTTCTAAAGATTTTGTCAATTCCTGGTCAAGAATAGTGAATCCTTTTGATGTAAATGGAAACGGGATTGCAAACAATGTCAATTGGAATTCTTCATTCAATTGTTGGTTCGCAGTTGGTACAGACGGACTTGCAGAAGGAAACACTATAGTTACATCGGTCAATGGTAATATTTGGACCGCAGCCCCTACCAATCCATTTGGTCCTGGGGGTATAGGATACAGTACTGCGTGTGACGGAAATACTTGGGTCGCTGTTGGTTCAAGCCCGAATACCAAGACCTGTATTGCTTACACAAAACCAAATTACAGGTCTTTAAATCTTGTAGGTGGAAATTTAGTTGTAGGAGATTTAAATTGGATACCAGTAGACACTGACAGCTTATTCAAATACGGTAATCCCACCACTGTATCATATAACGGCAATATATGGATAGTGGGTGGAAATGGCACGAATATATTAGCGACTTCATTCGACGGAAATATTTGGACGAAAGAATTGGATACACCCAATAATGCATATAATACATTCTCAGAAGGTATAAATGATATTAAATGGTCAAGTGAATTACAAAAATGGACGATGTTAGGTAATTGCGGGTTCAGTGAAAATTCAATCGCGATTTCGTCCACATTTATAGACAATTCACAATTAATAATACCTGTAAACCAACCTTTCTCTTCGGGTCTAACTATAAATAATTACTATAATATTAATTTGAACGCCATCCCTACAGAAAACACACTCACCATGTACGGTTCAATTCCAGTCAATGCCAACGGATATAAATTTGTGGCAGGTAATTTCTTAACCTTAATTCCGAATCCAAAATCGGCAAATAGATTTTCTGGTAGAGAATTAATTGTTCTTACTCAAATTCAAGCAGATACCTTTTTTGCACCCAATATAGCATCTCTTACTGAATTGGTAAATGCCATGTTCACTAGTTATCAAGACACCGACGGTGATTATGTGTTAAACAATTCTAACATCAGTTTTGTTACAGTTGGCAATACAGCATATGCTACTTTGAAAATTGTTATTAACAAATATCTGACACAATATGCGTACAACATGATTTTGAACGATCCTGCGGATATATCTTTCAACGAAGCACTATCTAACACTTCATTGCAGGGACCTCCCACATATTTATGGAAAAACCCTACAAATACTTGGTGGAAGTATTTGCACATACCATATTGGAACTATCCATTAGGTCTTAATAATTCTGGAAATAGTCTTGATGCTAATGGCAATGGTTTTGATACTAATGGTAATTATTATGTGAATCACGAGATAATATGTAAATTAGTGATAAATAAATCAATATCTACTATTACTAACATGTCATATGGCACAATTCGTCCCAATCAATTGACAATCCGAAAAGAAGTCTATACCAACCCATTAACAGGTGAGAACTATCCCGTCAACAATAAAATCGTCATACAACCACAAACTGTTTTACCAAATCCCATTACTTCAGGCGATATAATGGCTGGAAACCCAAATGCAAACATTGATAGAATACCTGGATGGTATGCAGTTAATCCTACAAAAGGACTATTTACAGACAATGTTTCCGATATAAACTCTGATTGTTACGGATATGGTTATAATACAGTAGTAATCATAATACCCGAAGGAAACTATTCTTCTGATGAATTGATATCCTACATCAATGTTAAATTGAATTCTTCACCCTTTATTCCTGTAGCGAATCAATTAACAAAATCCTTACTAACATATAATAAAAAATGTATCACCTTCGGTACAGGATTCACAACAATTCCTATTCCTGGTGTAGGTACTATTTGTGAACTATTATTCAATATCAACATGATATACGATTCTCGAGATTATTTATTAGATTTTTTTGATCCTTATAGTTTTACCCTATGTAACAATGTGTCTAACAATGTAAAAAATAATACGAGTTGGGATTCTACATTGGGATGGATATTAGGGTATCGTAATTACACAGAATATCCACTGTATATTACGCAGACAAATAATGTCGTATCAGGAAATAATATATTAAAACTTATCGCATCTAATATAGCGAATAATATATTTACTGTCACTGATAATCAAATACAAGATACTGTGGACCCATCGAAACAACCATATATTATTACATTGCAAGGTGATACCGCAGTCAGTGTCAATATATATAATTATTTCTTGATAACATTGGATGATTTTAATCAAAATCACTTGAACGACGGACTGGTCACAACAAGCCAATCAGAAACTGATATTCCATTACCATCATATGCAAATCGTACTCTCTTGAAATGCGACCCTACCACACAAAACCTAACTATTTCTAATATAAATACAAACAGCAGTGCGAGTGACCAAAGTGTCACGAATATTCAACGAAATTTAACACAAAAGCAAATATACGCAGCACAAGAGATTGTTAATACTATGCAAAATACCAGAACATTGAGTTCGATATCAACTCCTGGTTTAGTGCTAAAATCTAATGTGAAATATTATTCAAATGGTCCCTTCGCCCAGGATGTATTCGCAATCGTTCCTTTGAAATTAGCTGGACAGCAAAATAACACAGTTTATGTTGATTATAGTGGTACTTTACAAAACCAAGAACGCGTTTATTTTGGACCCGTCAATATTCATCGCATGACTGTTTCTTTGGTAAATGACCGAGGTGAAATTGTAGACTTGAATGGTGCGAATTGGACTTTTTCTCTCATTTGCGAACAGCTATATCAGCAAAAAAAGACTTAGGAAGAATCGTGTAAAAATCTCCGAATATTATAATATGGTCGGAAAACGAAGCACTCAACAACTAAATCAAGAGGTCGAAGACATGATGATTTTGGAGAACATTGTAGACCGTATTGCCTATAAAGGACCACTTATTATTACTATAATCACCATTTTACAATTGATTCATCAACATCAATATCTGATGTCGTTTATTATTTTTAATTTCATCAATAAAAAACTCAACGAGTTTTTGAAGATTTGTTTTCGAGAACCTCGTCCAGAAAGAATCAATTTAGTAAATGAAAATCAAAAATATAGTATTATCAACCTATTTCATAAAAAAACAGGAACTCCACAAGTCAATTCTGCGCATATATACGGGATGCCATCAGGTCATGCCCAGTCTGGTGGGTATGCTCTGGGTTTCCTATGGTTTGTAAAAAGATTGAATCCTGTATTTATGTTAGCTTGTTTTTTGTATGTAATGACATTGTTACAGCGATGGTTCACCAAACGACATACTATTCTACAATTATTTGTGGGTTTTTGTGTTGGATTTGGATTTTCTGGATTGGTATATTACGGAACCAAACAATTCCTGTATTCATTCGTTCTCGAATCTCGGATCATGAAAGATATGACCGATTTTATTTTCAAATATAATTATTCATCATCATTATATTGATAATAATCTCATGTCATTATGGAAATTCCAAAAGACGGCTTCTTGCTTCGCCGTCTTGGGAACTAATATTTATAATATATATAATGTCATCCGGCGACTACACTAGATTCAAAAGAACAGGAACAATATTAAAAAATCTCGTAGATGAACCCTATATTTTAGATGATTCTGAATACACAGACTTTATGAACTATAATTTAGAGAACACAGTAACCAATACTAAAATTGTATACAATAAATTGATTCAACCGAATCACCAAATAGTTTTCAATATGGATCGTACGACCATAAATTGTCCCACTTTCGCCTTGTGTAAACAAACCAATACTCGTTCAAATCGTAAGAGCATTATAAGCACCCAAGCTGCACCACGCCCTAGAGTTAAATATATCAAAGACCGCATGCTTTATAACGATAAATTCAAGACCTTGTGTACGGACAAAGGTAATAACGGTGTAAAATGTAAATTATGTATGACATCCTTATGTTGTGGATGTAAACCCAAATCAACAACAGTTAATTCAGGCTGTAAATCGTTCACATAATGGCGTAGAAACAAAGAATAAATATGTAATTATTAAGTATATAGTATGAGTAATATTTTCGATAACAATAGTTTTTTAGTTTCCAAAACAAATCAATATGGCAGTCATATGTTGACAACTGATGTATCGAAACCTACTAAAAAAAAACATTTAAATATTGACACAAGATTTAGAGATGAATACAATTACTTGAACAATTCCAACACTCCTATCAATTATAATTACAACAATGCTGCTAGTTATACAATTACATTACCTGACAAATATAACGATGTAAAAAGCATCGCTGTTACGCATGTGGAACTTCCCATGAGTTTTTACAATATTTCGAAAGAATTGGGCAACAATTATTTCACGGTTAAAAATGGTACAGCATACACAAATATAACGATAGCAGACGGACAATATACACCCTCTACGCTTTCAACAGAAATCAATTTGGATTTATCCAACAATGGATTTTTGGGTATTATTAGTTATAGCACGATACCTAGCGGTGGGTCGACATCCACTGGATTCTCGTATTTTTCTGCGACCTCTGGTAATTACAGTATTGTATTCAATTTGGATTCACAGAAGAATTTCGAAAAAAACAATTTTAAATCCAAATTAGGATGGTTGTTGGGCTATCGAAATGTGAGTTATGCTATCAGTTCTGGAACCCCCGCAAAATCAGAGGGCTTTATTGATTTGAATACACCAAAATATTTATATTTGGTGGTGGATGAACACAGCAGTGGTAAACAGAATTCATTTGTAGCACCTATAGCCAATTCCATTATACAAAAAAATATTTTAGGGCGTATTTCACTGGATTACCAAATATATCCTTTCCGTAGTAATATGATGGCCAATTTAGCAGGTGGTTTATTGACGACTGATGTGCGTTCATATACAGGTAAAACAGACATTCAGCGTTTGGTCGTCCAACTTATCAATGAAAACGGAGTCTTGGTAAACTTGAATGGTTTGGATTTTTCTTTTTGTTTGGAATTAGAACACGAATAATACATTATAAGTCGATTAGTTTTCTTGGAACTAATCGAAAATTGAAAACTAAATAAATATATATTTTGTAAGTATCCTAAGTATGAAGAAAACAATTAAAATACAAGAGAATGTATTCCAGCGATTCGCACTAAAAAAAATAGATCATGAAGAACGACCTCCATCACCCACATTAGTTTCACCCCTTACACCACCTAGTCCAGAAGAACCCGTTATACAGTTCTCATCAGAACAAAAACAAGCACTTGAACTATTCCGTAAAGGCGGAAATATGTTTTTAACTGGACCTGGAGGAACGGGTAAAACTCATCTCATACACGAATTTGTGAAACATGCCAAAGCCGCAGGAAAAAAAATTCAAGTATGTGCACTCACCGGATGCGCTGCCCTCCTCCTACAATGTGGTGCAATGACCATCCATTCCTGGAGTGGAATTCGCTTAGCCAAGGGTCCATCAGACAATATCATCGCATCTGTAACAAAAAACCGCCGCGCCGTGAAAAACTGGAAAAATACTGATATTTTGATTATCGATGAAGTGTCGATGATGTCTCGCAAAATCTTCGATATTTTAGAATACTGTGGACGCTATACCAGAGGAAATGGCAAAGCTTTCGGTGGTATTCAAATCGTGTTCAGTGGTGATTTCTTCCAACTCGGTCCCATCGCCGAACCCAATTTCCTCGAATCTGGTGAATTCTGTTTTGAATCCCCAAAATGGTTCTCGGTATTTCCTCTCGCACATCACATTCAACTCAAAAAAATATTTCGTCAAAACGACCCCGTCTACATTGAAATTTTAGCGCAAATACGCAAAGGTAAAATTTCAGATGAAAATATTGATGTTCTACAAAAATATGTGAAAAAAGAATACAACCCTGAAGAACATAACAATTGTGCATTAACAAAACTATTTCCCGTTCGCAGCCGTGCTGAATTTGTAAATCAGATGATGTTTGAAAAAATTGATGCTCCAGAACAACACTATTCTCTCGTTAAAAAAAACAATTTGACTATTCATACAGATAGTGGTAAATCCATAGATTTTCGTATATTATGCAAGTGTGAAACACTCACATCTGGTGAAATCGAGTCGGAAATTCTCCAGCTCATGAACAACAGTCCCGCAGTACCTGAACTCAAACTCAAAGTCGGTACCGCCGTAATGTGCACCGTCAATATCGACTTGGAAATGGGGATTTGTAATGGCTCACAGGGGGTTGTCATTGAACTCGTAGGTGAACACCACGCACCGCGCGTCAAGTTCACCAATGGTGTCACACTCCTCATGGGACTACATCACTGGCAATCCGATGAATATCCTGTGATTGCCATTGCACAGTATCCCCTTTGTTTTGCATGGGCGCTCACCATTCACAAAATACAGGGTGCAAGTTTAGAAATGGGACAGGTCGATATTGGACAAGCCATTTTCGAATACGGACAAACCTATGTTGCACTCTCCAGAATTCGCAGTTTAGAAGGACTATATTTGTCGAGTTTTAACGCCAATCGTATCAAAGCACATCCCAAAGTTCTCGAATTTTATCAAAAAATCGACGACTACGAAGTAGCTTGTAAAACCGAATCATAAACAAAATATCAACATAATATATAAATGGTAGGTTCTAGTATTTTGCCTGTAACAATACATAAGAAAAGATTATATTTTTTATTTGGTAAGGAAAACAGCTTGGCTGATACACCAGGTTGGTCCGATTTCGGTGGTGGGGTCGAACCTGGCGAATCAGTGCACGACACGGCCATGCGCGAGGGTGGTGAAGAACTTACTGGATTCTTGGGTGATGGTAAAGAAATTGAGAACCATATCCAAAAACACGGCGGTTCCTACAATCTGAATTTCAACGACCAATATCACATTCATATGTTTTATATGCCTTACGATGAGAACCTTCCTAAACATTATAATCGAAATCACCAATTTTTGTGGAAACGCATGAACAAACAATTCTTGAATAAAACCAAATTGTTTGAAAAATCAGAAATTAAATGGTTCTCTGCGAACGATATTCGCGCTCAAAAATCCGAATTCCGCAAATTTTATCAGGACATATTGGACCGACTCATCTTAGAGATGCCACAAATTGATAAATTCATGAAATCAAAATTGAGAACCACTCATCGTCGTACCAACAAGTTCAACAAGACCCGTAAAAATAAACGGATGATATAGAGGTTACAAGACTACTAATG
>Ga0136642_1001369_pt1 | contig 10582 bp, 16 predicted proteins | sample LowCatLa1302831Y_FD_115313 | JGI IMG/M metagenome (GOLD analysis project Ga0136642, IMG submission 115313) | Freshwater microbial communities from Lower Cathedral Lake, Yosemite National Park, California, USA - 13028-31Y | ecosystem: Environmental > Aquatic > Freshwater > Lake ... | reverse complement strand
TGGCTTGTGCCATTGCGTTCCTGCTATGATTTACGGATCCGTTTGTTCGGGTATTGAAGCGGCTACCGTCGCTTGGCACCCCCTAGGCTGGAAAGCCTCTTTTGTGTCTGAGATTGATAAGTTTCCCCGCGCCGTCTTGGCGCACCATTATCCAGAGGTTCCCTTACATGGCGATTTCACGACGATCCAAGACGGAGATTACGGACCAATTGACCTTTTGGTCGGAGGAACCCCCTGTCAGTCCTTCAGCGTCGCAGGCCTCAGAGGCGGACTGGATGATGACCGTGGCAACTTGGCCCTTGAATTCCTTAAGCTTGCTCAACGACTGCGCCCCAGATGGGTGGTTTGGGAGAACGTCCCCGGCGTCCTGTCAAGCAACGGAGGACGGGACTTTGGTTCCATCCTCGCGGGCTTGGGGGAAGTCGGGTATGGGTTCGCGTACCGAGTTCTTGACGCTCAATATTTCGGACTGGCCCAGCGCCGCAAGCGTGTGTTCGTTGTCGGATATTTTGGAGACTGGCGACGTGCCGCAGCGGTTTTATTTGAGCGGGAAAGCTTGTGTGGGAATTCTGCGCCGAGCCGAGAAAAGGGGAAAAAAATTGCCCCCACCCTTAATGTTCGCGCTGGTCCAAGTGGCGACACTTTCCACACAAGCGGCGGTTTAGTTGAACACATTTCTGAAATAGCCCCCACAATCAATGCCGCTTTCGGGCAAAAACAGGGGCTGGACAACCAGCATATTGACGGGGGGGGGCTGTTTGTTGCCACCCGTCGCGATGTGCCTGAACGCGGGAGCGTTGGGAAGGCGGGATGCCGAAAGCGAAACGATGATCCCAATTTACAGGTGCGGCGAAGGCGAAGCGCAGACCTTTTCAATCATGCCCATGAATAGCGGTCGGGACTACAAAGCCCGCCCCGTGGACGTGTCGCAGCCAATCATGGCCAGCAGGCCCGGAGGCAATCAGGGCGGGGATGTTGTCGTTCAAGCGGTTGCGTTTGCTCAGAACACGCGAGACGAAGTGCGCGAGATGGCGGTTGTTGGGGCCTTAGCGGCCAATCCGGGCATGAAACAAACAAGTTTTATTCGGCAGGCCCCCGCCGTCCGCCGCCTAACCTGCACCGAATGCGAGCGCTTACAAGGCTTCCCAGACGGTTACACGCTTGTCCCCTATCGCGGAAAACCCGCCTCAGATGGCTCCAGATACAAGGCCCTTGGCAACAGCATGGCTGTTCCAGTCATGCGCTGGATTGGCGAGCGCATTGCTAAAATTGACATAATCACGAAACCGTGATTAACAATCCAGAAACATTTTAGTTATACTTCAAACCAAACAAACAGGAGAAACCACAATGAGAACTACCATTACCCATGCAATCGACTTCGAAGGTCTGTCTATCGAATGGGACGCTGAATACGTTAGAGGCTCAGACGCACCTATTCAAGATTTGGACCTTGTGTTCATTTGGATGCACGAAGCGGATGATACCGGAATCTATCGCGCCTATGATCTGATCAAAAATATCAGCCATGAGGCTAAATTGATCATCGAAAAAAACATTTTGTCTATACCGGGAGTGGAAAAGCGCCTTTGCAATGAAATGGCTTATATCGGGGACGAACTGTTTTTAGAACCTGACTTTGACCCACACACCTCGGAAGATTGAGCCATGACAGACCAAGACCAAATCGCCCGCGCCATCGCGGCATATGAGGAGGCCCGCATGTCAGCACGCCCCAAGCCTAAATTCATCCTTGAAATCAAGGATAGCTATTTTTACGCCAAGCCCTCACGCGGCACGTTATGGGACGTGGTTTACGTCGCCCTCGGCGGTGCATGTTGGTTCGCCATTTTGGCTGGCCTGTGGGTCATTTTCGCATGACCGTACCCTCAATTCATCCGATCATGTACGCGGGGAGGTGCCGTTGCGGCGCTTACCTGCCCAAGGGCGCGACTGCGCGTATCACGATTAGAGATGGCGTGTATGATTGCGTCTCTTGCCGCCCGAGACCCAAAACATGAGTTGCCCGTATTGCGTTCATCTACAGCACGAGAACAAGCGCCTTGTCGGTGTGATCAAACGCCTAAAGGCTAGGTCTTTGCAATCGACGCCTATAAGCCCGTTAATCCTAGGCTTTACAGAGCAACAGGAGATCATCTTAACCGCCCTGTACAGCGCCAAAGGATCAGGGATCACATCGGCCATGCTATCCTTCACCCTAGGCGATCAATCGTCTAAGGCCAGCGTCCGCGTCCAGATCAACCGCATCCGCGCCAAGCTGGGACCGGACACTATCAAAAACCGCTACGGCACGGGATATTACCTAACGCCAATCGGCTTGGGTATAATGTCAGACATCATGGGAGAGACCAAATGACGAACAAAAAACTAGACCGCGCATTTGCTGCCCTACAGCCCAAAGAGGGGGAGCAGTGATTGGCCAAACCTTATCAGCCCAAATCGAAAGCCTACGCAAACGCGAAAAAGTTTGCTGGGATATGAGCGAAGTTTTTTTGCACGCTCGTGATGCACACGGCCTCCACGATATGGGTGTGGAAATCCAAGGCATCCAGTGGGCGCTGCGTGAACTTCAAAAGGTAACCAATCCATGCCCGACCACATAGACGAAATCCAGCAACAATGGCTTGAAGCCCGCCTTGCATGGGAAATGGCCCACGAGGCCCACCAGAAGGCCCGCGATCATCTGGAACAAGTAACGATTGCCTATCACGTCGCTATCAACAATTGGCTCAAGAGGCGCAAAGATGAGCCAATGCAGTGAATGCGGGACCGACCAAGGCGTCATGAAATTTCTAGATACCTGGCTGTGCAAACCGTGCGCTTGGCTTGGATTGCATGACGAACCAAAACCGCCGCCCGTCGAATCGCCAGATTATCCCAGATGGGCAATGGCAGAAGCCAAGCGCCGAGGTGATTCGGAATATTACAGCAACCTGAATAAATCCAGAAAAAGCCACAAAGGCTGGCCAAAGGGCAGATTAAGGAAACCGAGAAATGAAAACGGGTGATTTTAAGTGGACGCAGGAATCCATCGACAAAATCTTGCTAATGTACAGGCACGGCGACAGCGCTAGTCAGATCGCTAAGGCGCTGGGCCACGGCCTTACACGTAATGCCATAATTGGCAAATTAAACCGCTTGCGGGACAAGGGGCTGCGCCCTGAATTAGCCTTGGGCGTTATATCGTTCAAAAAGGCGCAAGGTCAAAAAATCAACAGAGTTAATGCGACAAAAATGGCAACGCCATATTTTGCCAAGCCCAAGGCCGTTCTATTTCAATTTCCTAAGCCTGAACCCAAGCCCAAGTTAGTGCAGGAGGTTATCGTGGTTAAAGAGCCTACCGGAGAACATGCGGCGACATTGGCGAACCTACGCCCGCGCGGCTGCAAATGGATCGTTGAGGAATTTGATTCTAGCCAAGCGGACGAAGCCCTCATGTGCGGGGAAACTCAATCTAAAAAAAGTTCATATTGCGAACATCACCGCCGCATAGCGTCGACTAATCTCCCCGCGTCCCGCATGGACGCCAGCGACCGAGGATTAAAGCGCCTTGGCGTTTTCTACGGATATTAGTTGCCGTCAATCACCGCTTGCCCTCTGAAATATGCAACATTCTTGATGACGCAGCATAGCTCAGGGGGCAGGAGTTCGCCGTTGCGGAAAGTGAGCACGGCAAATCCCGACGTGTGAGGGCTGGGGTTATTTTCAGCATAATCGAACTGCGGACCATGCGGCTCTGAAAGGGTGCCAGTATCAACGCCCCACCTGTGGCCATTGTAGTCCGCCCAAGGCGTCACTGCTAACCTGTGAAGGTGACCAGTCACGATAGACCGGCCAGATTTCATCGTGTTATTGTACGTCGCATGTACGCCATTATGGTAGCGGTGCTTGATCATCGTATTTTCGTTGACGTTCAGCGACCACGCCATGTCCCAAGCTGGGAACCGATCCTCTAGCCGCATGATTGTACCCTCGAACCCCGGCGCGACCGTGCAGAGAGTTCGATCTAGCCGCGCATCATGGTTGCCGACGTTCCAGAACAGTTGGGGACGGGTGCCAGGTGCTGCAAGGACAATCTCGTGCAGCCGTTCATCACAGATCTCTAGTTCCTCTTTTACCGAGGGCAATTTGGACCATCCGATAGGCGGGTGCCGGGAAACGCTGGCCCCGTCAAATATGTCGCCATTGGCACAGATGACGGCGGGCTTAAGGTCTTTGATCAGTTCCAAAAGGGCCATATTGGCGATGGTTTGATCTTCATCCGGCCAGAAATGCGCGTCCGAGAAAACCACAATAACGCCATTTTCTAGCCACAAATCATTTTGGCGCTTGTAGGCCCGACCCACGTCGGTTTGCCAGCCATGTTTGGACCCGTTTTTAATTCCGTCTATGGGATTGGTTTTAAGGATAATGCCCTTGTTGGCCAGATTAGCCCGCCGTCTGTAAATCCACCTAACATCAAGGCCAAGATATTCCGCTGTAAGTTGGGGGCTGCAATGCGCCTTTTCCCAAGCCGCTACAAACTCTTCGTCGGAAACGCTGTTGTGTCGAGCGGCCATACTGAAATCCCTCGTTGACGCTGGGGAGATAATACAGCAATCTTTGGCTGTGTCTCTCCTGGACCGAGCCAACTTCCCCGGCCACCGCCCTTATAGGCGAGCCGGGGAGTTTTTTTATGACAATTTCCACATGTTGCCGCCGGGAGTCGTGACTTGCTTGGCCATGTGCATCTTTTGCAATGCCCGCTTAATTCCCCGCATTGTGTAGGACGAATTTTCGCCGGGGAGCGATGCAACCATTTCCTGCTCTGAAACCGCCCTCCCATCTATAAGCAACTTCATAATCACTTGCTCATATTTAGAGGCGCGGCCCCGATCTGTCGCCATTGCGGCAGATGTGACGCCTTCCATATGTTTGGCTACCAGAGACGAAATTTCGTCGCCGTCATCGTCTTGTCCTAGGACAATGCGCTCCATCTCAAAGAACACGTCGTCAACCTTGTCGCCGTCCTTCATCTTGTGAACGCTCATGCGGGCAACCTGCTTCTCAGGGTCAGGCCGGAACACGCCTAAAATGAAATCCAGATTGGCCGTGATGGCAGACGAACCACGCGGACGTTCTGCCGCACTGTGGCCTGTATGGTGGACAACGATCACCGTGCAATTGAACGCTGCGCGGATCTCGGTATTGATCATGCGGAGATAGTCGCCAATGTCGGTGGACGAATTTTCGTCGCCGCTGAAGGTCTGGGACAGGGTGTCGATCACGACCAGCTTAGGCGGCTGCGGCAAAGCCTCAATGGCAACCCGCATAGCCTTGACCTCTTCAATGGCCGACAGCAGCAGGGGGGTGATGCAGATGTTGATACTATCATCAGGCACCAAGCCAAACTGATTGTGCCACGCCTTCAAGCGCCGATAGATGCCAGCGCCGCCCTCTGCCGCGACATAGGCGACAGCGCCTTTCTTGGTGCGGGCGCCGGCCCAATCCATTTCGTGGGCCATGTGAAGGGCCAGGTCGATGGCGATAAAGGATTTGTACGTACCAGAAGCACCAAAGATCATGCCCATGCTGTCCTCTGGAATCAAACCCTTGACCGCCCAACGGACGTTGCGGGTACGCTCGCCAAGGGCTTCCATGCCCATGAACAGGCTATCCGATGCTAGTTCTGCCATGCGCTCTTCGCTGGGCGCATACTTCTCAGCACTTGCCACCATGCGCGATAGGTCTTGGCCGAAGCGGGCTTCCCACCGTGCGAGATCCGCGCCAGTCTCAGGCCGCGTTGCGAGCATAAGCGAGCGAAGGTTATTGACCACCGCGCCGGGGGCCATGCCTGCCGCAATCATGCCGGAGGACAGTTTCAGCAGGGGGTCGTGATAAGACCGCTCATCCATGTTGGTGGTTATGAGAGATTTGTACAAATCAACAGCAGTTAGGGCGGTTTTGTCTAAAATGCTAACTTCTGAAGGCGCTGCGCGAGCGCCTGAGCGGATTTCGTCAAGGTCCAAACCGAATGTAGCCACGGCATCCGCAAGGCTGTAGGAGGCCGTTAGATCGGATTGCAAAACCTTAGTGGCAAAGGTGCCTGTGTCACGCTGCTTGGTGTTGCAGCCTGTCGGCAGACGCCCATAGCGGACAATGTTGTTACCGCTCGAATCCGCGCCAATCAGGTTGGCCGCTGCCATGCGCTGAAGCACCAGATCGATAAGCCCCTGATTCTTAGCGTCCGCGTCGTCGCGGTCGATCAAGATCCCGATCTGGTAATTGCCGGGGCTTGTCTCAATGATGTAGGACGGATTGCCGAACAGATCGTCGGGCTGAGCGTCATCTGCCAGCAGGACGCAGAGCCGAACAAACGTGTCCTTGGAGCGGCGCTTCTTATCTGGTGCGGCCATGACGGAAACGCAGAAAAAATTGTTGTCGTTGACCCTTCGGTCAATGATGTTGCTCTGCCCTGGCGTTCCCGTCCAAGCCATGCCCGACCAGACGGTAGGCTCGCTCTTGTTGGGATCGGAGGCAAAAGATGTAGTCCAGCCGTAATTGTCCTGTACCGTGCCATAGACGGCACGAAGGAAGTCTGAATTGTCCATTGGTGGCCTTTAAGGGCGTGGGGTGCCAGACAGGTCGTAAATATCAATCGCTATGCCAGTGCGATTGGCAAAAGCTAGGATGTCGTCCCAGTACTTTTGAGGGATCTTGCCGCCCGTTCCAAACGAGCCAAACGGCACAAGCCAGCGGCTGACTGCGGGGCTTGAAAGGCTGAGAAGTAGTGCGGTGCGTGTGACGCCGCCCAAGCGGCGTACCACACTATATGCCGGTTCGCACCGGCCTTTTATGCTGGCCATGATAAAATCCTTGTGATTGGGCCTCCGAGGCTTACACAAGCCAAGGGAGAAAACAATCTTTATTATTATTAAAAATTATATTGCATTTTGGTTTGCATAGGTTTCTTATAGCGCAACAACAAACGGAGCAAACGAATGAAAGATGCAAGCCTCAAGGCCCTGACCGATCTTTGGTTAGTGGCAAAAGCCGACGAAAAGGAAGCGAACGCTCGCCGCCTTAAAGTCGAAGAAACCCTCGTTGCATATTACAAGCCTAACAAGCAAGGCAAGTCTACGTTTACATTGAACGACGGCACTAAGATCGGCATTGATATCAGCGAAAGCTTCAAGGCCAACTACAGCAGCTTGACTACCGAGACCGCTGAATGGGCAGATGACTTTAAGGTCATTCGCTACAAGGAAACGCTCAACGAGCCGCGCATCAAGAAGATCCGCGAGATGCGGCCCGACCTGTGGCGCAAGCTTGCCAAGCACATCACCACCAAGGCGGCAAAGCCCGCTATCAGCATTGACCTTCCGGAGATTGACGATGGCGTTTGACCTTAAAAGCATCAGCCGAAATGAAACCATGTCAGCGCCTAGAGTTCTGGTCTATGGCATTGAGGGTATCGGCAAATCCACTTTTGCCTCCGGCGCACCTGATCCAATCTTCATTCTGACTGAGGACGGTTTGGGATCTCTGGACGTTGAGCATTTCCCGATTGCCACATCTCTTGATAATGTCATGGACGCTATTGGAGCATTGTATGCAGAAGATCATCCCTACAAGACGGTGGTGCTTGACAGCTTGGATTGGCTTGAAGCCATCATCCACCGTGAGATGGAAGCCAAGCACGACGCCAAAGATCTCGCTTACGGCAAAGGCGCAATGATCGCAGCCCAACAATGGCGCGACGTTCTGGACGGGCTTAACGCCTTGCGGAACGACAAGCAGATGACTGTGATACTTTTAGCACACAACACCATTAAGCGGTTTGACAGTCCAGAGGTGGAACCGTTTGATCGCTACCAGCCAAAGCTGCAAGAGCGCAGCAGCGCGGTAGTGCGGGAATGGGCGGACGCCGTTATGTTCGCCAACTACAAGACCATCGTTAAAAAAGACGACGTTGGTTTTAATAAGACTGTGGCCAGGGGCATTTCATCCGGTGAGCGTATGCTGTTTACCACTGAGCGCCCTGCCTACATGGCCAAGAACCGCTACAATCTGCCCGACAGCATTCCGCTGACTTGGGACGCTTTTGCAAACGCAATCAAATAGGAACTGAAAACATGGCTACCATCGACTTTGACGTTTCGTCATACGAAGCCCCCAAGAGCAACTTTGACCCTCTGCCACGCGGCGAATATCTTGCCATTGTAACCGAGAACCAGATGAAGACCACCAAGTCTGGCACTGGCGAATATCTCGAACTGGTCATTCAGATTGTTGAGGGGGAATATTCTGGTCGCAAGATCTGGGAGCGCCTGAACATCTTTAACGCTAATGAGGTTGCGGAGAACATCGCCCGCGCTGCCCTCAAGTCGATTGGCCTTGCCTGTGGCATTGAGGCCCTGTCCGATACGGACATGCTGAACGATGTTCCGTTCATTATCGTTCTGGACATTGACCGCAAAGACCCGACACGCAACCGCGTGTTGGGCTACAAGGCCGCAGGAAGCGCACCAGCGCCTATTGCGCGTCCTACCGCTACCAAGGCAGCTCCAGCCGCTGCCAAGCCTTGGGAGCGCAAGTAAGTGACCAAGCCCGATCAGTTGACGAGCCAGGCCATAACGGAATGGTACGAGGCCAAGCCGCAAGACTTCCGCGACCATCTCGGCGCGTCCCTGATCGGGCATTCTTGCAACAGGTATTTATGGCTCACTTTCCGGTGGGCCGTAATGCCGTCTTTCGAAGGGCGCATGTTGCGCTTGTTTAACACCGGCAATCGTGAGGAAGTTCGCATTGCCGAAGAACTGCACGGCATAGGCATAGAGCTTTATACGGATGAAGGCGGCAAGCAGATCACTGTGCGTGACGAATCTGGCCATTTTGGTGGATCGGTCGATGGCATTGGCAGGGGCTTTCCCGAATATCCAGAGGACTGGATGGTCCTTGAGTGCAAGACCATGAACGACAAGACGTTCAGCAAGCTCAAGGATTGGTCCGTCGAAAGCCAGAAGCCCCAGCATTACGCTCAGATGCAGACCTATATGGGTTTTCTTGAATTGCCTTATGCAATGTACATAGCCGTCAATAAAAACACGGATGCCTTATACACTGAACTTGTACCGTATCACGAGCCGGCATTTAGGTCGCTACTAGAGCGATCCAATAGCATCGTCAACGCCAAGCAGGCTCCGCTAAAACTGAGCGATGACCCGTCATATTGGGAATGTAAGTTCTGCGACATGTATGACCTGTGTCATCAAGAGGCCGCTGCCGAGGTTAACTGCCGCACATGCGCACATTCAACGCCCGTGGCTGACGGCAAGTGGCGCTGCGAACTGGCGGACAAATTCCTTACTTCTGCGGCGCAGCGCAAAGGCTGTGACCAGCATCTGCTCATCCCCGATTTCGTACCCAATGCTGACCTGATTGACGCTGGCGTCAACTTCATTGAGTACAAGCACCGCGAGACAGGCGAGACGTTCATACACGGCGCAAAGGTCATGCCGCCTAAGCAGAGCATGGCCCAGCGCAAAGAAGCCATGAAAGGCAGAGGGTCCAATAATGGACTGCCATTTTCAGACGAGATTCCGTTTTGAACCCGATCATAGGAATTGACCCCGGCCTTGGCGGTGCTCTGGCGCTACTGCACGACGGCGAGTTAGAGATTCACGACATGCCGACCATCCAAGACGGCACCAAGCGGCGGGTCGATCACGCACAATTGGCAGTCATTTTGGACATATGGGCCAAACGGCAGGGCATCACCTGCGTCATAGAGAAAGTGGCGTCCATGCCAGGGAACGGCCATGCCGGCGCATTCACCTTTGGCCGCGCTGCGGGGGTGGTGATCGGTGCGGTTGCCGCCAATTTCATTCCTATTGTGGAGGTGACGCCGCAAGTGTGGAAGCGCAAGACGCAGACGCCGACCGACAAGGACGGCGCACGTCTCAGGGCTTCAGAGCTATTCCCGCGTTATGCCAGCCAGTGGTCCAGAGTGAAGGACGACGGACGCGCAGAGGCGGCTATCATTGCTTACTATGGGCGCGACTATGGAGGATAAGATGCCAAAGATTGAATTACTGGCCCACGACTTGTACGACCAATTGCGGAAGATCCGCAAGTATCCCCGTTTTCAAGCAACGCGGTCGTACCAAGATGATTTTGTTTTTATCAATTCAAACACAGATGACAACGAAAAGTACATTAAACGGATTATTGAGACGGTGCGCGATTGGCCGGATGAGATCTATTTCTATGAACCTGGCCGACCCGTCGATTCCCACTATGTCATAGAAGATTACCGAAATGTCATGGTGCGACATGCGTCATTCTATGACGAGCCGGATCTCAACATGCGTTTGGTGATTGTCGGTCGCCCCCGCATTTCCAGAAGTTATGGCCTCAACGTGGCCAAGATTTTACGACCAGCCTATGCCGCGTAGCACAGTCAGCATATTTGCTAACCACGTCTAACTCCCACGTCAGACGGTCAGGATCAATGGCTGGCGGCGTCGGGAGACTTGAGCACGGCTGGGCTAGGTTCGCCGGAGGCTGCAACATTGGCGTC
>Ga0136642_1001368_pt1 | contig 10588 bp, 12 predicted proteins | sample LowCatLa1302831Y_FD_115313 | JGI IMG/M metagenome (GOLD analysis project Ga0136642, IMG submission 115313) | Freshwater microbial communities from Lower Cathedral Lake, Yosemite National Park, California, USA - 13028-31Y | ecosystem: Environmental > Aquatic > Freshwater > Lake ... | reverse complement strand
TCGAAGAACTCCACCCAGACGTCGTTACAGGTCGTAAAGTCCGCGAGGTCCACGAGGAAGAGGGTGGCCTTCACCACGTCGTTGAGGGTGGCTCCCGCTTCGGCGAGCAGGGCCTTCGCGTTGAGGAGGGCTTGGCGGAGTTGATCGGCGGCGTCACCGGGGACGAATTCTGGGCCATTGTCACCGGGGACGAGACCGAGTTGTCCCGAGAGGATGACGAAGTCACCGGCGCGACGCCAGGGGGAATAGGGACCAACGGGAGCGCTCATGAGGGCTTCTTTCTCTCAGTAGTGAACTACCCCTCCACGTTAGCCACGCGGTCGAGGAAGCCGTCACGAGGACCCCAGGGGCGAAGGAGAAAGTAACTGTCAGGCGAGGGATCTAGAAATTAAGTTCTGACGGTTCCCAGTCGGGAATTTCTTCGAAGAAGTGGTGACACAGGGCCTCGAGGCCGACACCGAATATGGTCCAGGATTCCTTGCGACCATTCTTCCCGGTGGGCAGTTTGATGCCCCGCACCTGTGACTCCTGAAGAGCGTCGCGAAGGCCGCAGCCCTCGGCTAGAGCAGAAATAGCCGTAGCGAGGTGCGCGGTGGTGAGGGGTGCCTTCACGCGCAGGCCGAGCAAACTGATCACCCAATCGAAGGCGAATTCATAATTAGCGGTGAGACCCTGGTAACTCTTAGCCAACGCAGTACGCACGAGGTCGTTATCGGGGGTGTTGCGGTTCGACGTGGAGACGGCCCAGATTCCTAACCAGATCGGCCACGTGGGTGACTCAACGAGGTCGTTCAAACTGGCTTCGCCGACGTACAGACAGAAGCGATTGATTGCTCGCCAGCGACCCTCGATAGTGCTGCGGTCGCTCTTGCGAAGAATGTTGAGAAAACCCGCGATGGTGGCTTCGGATTCCAAAGCGCTGCCGTCGATAGAGGCAACGGCTACGGCGACGTCACGTTGGAACTCCTGCTGGCTGTTCCAAACCCGACCCAGTACGGAGGCGTAGTACAGACGAATCCCGCGCTCCTTCTCGAGGTGCTCAAAGGCCCCCCGTAGCGTGATGCGCTCAGCGCCTGAACCAAGACCACCCTCTATGAGCATCTGCACGCCAGTCGCTACCATGAGGCGGCGGATTTCTTCGGGGGAGCGTCGCGAACCGCGGACGCGTGAGGATGGCTCTACCACGGGAGCAGTCGTTTCACTGACGAGTTTTTATTCACGGCTTCACACATCTGGCCTGAACTTAGTGCAGCGTCCACGGGACGCTGGAAATCAGCTGAAGGAGTTGCCACAACCGCAGGTGCGCGTGGCGTTGGGGTTGGTGATGTGAAATCCGGCACCCTGGAGTCCGTCCTGGAAGTCCAGGGTCGAACCATTCAGGAGTTCGGCGCTGGCGGCATCGGTAACGACCTTGACCGTGCCGAACTCCTTGACAATGTCGTCGGCGGCGAATTCGGAGTCAAAGAACATGTCGTAGTTGAAACCTGAGCAGCCACCGGGCTTGACGGCGACGCGCAACGCCAGAATTTCTTCGGCGGCCTCGGTGGCGATCAACTCAGCGACCTTAATAATGGCGTTGTCAGTCAAGACGATGGGGGTGTCGGCCTTTTTGCTGAGGCTAACGGAAGTAGTTGAAGTGGTCACGGCTCTCCTTAGGTGAGAAGTATGGTCCTTATGCTAGCGAAGAAGTACGCATTTGGACACGAAAACTTTGGGGGCGGTAGCGTCCAAGCTATGAGCACTTCCGTCGCCAGCGCCCTACGGGACCGACTGCGGGGCGTTGTGGACCCCGAATTGGGTGCATCTATTGTCGATTTGGGCATGGTGGGCGCGATTGAGGTCGACGACGCGGGGGCGGCGATTGTTGAAATCGCCCTGACTACCGTTGGTTGTCCCCTGCGAGCGCAGATCGAGCGGGACGTGGCCGAAGCGGCTCGCGTCGTTGACGGCGTGTCCTCGGTCAAAGTAGTGATGGGAACCATGGACGCCGCGGCCAAGGCCACCCTCATGCAGACCGCTCGCACCCTGGCCCAGCGGTCCGCTCCGACGACCTCCATCCCACCGGGCACACCGGTGATCGCGATTACTAGTGGCAAGGGTGGCGTGGGCAAGTCCTCGGTCACCGCGAACCTGGCCGTGGCCCTCGCCCGAACCGGCCGACGGGTGGGAGTTCTCGACGCCGACATCTGGGGTTTCTCCCTCCCGCGCCTGCTCGGAGTGTCGGGCCCGGTGGACGCGCGTGGCGGCAAAATGCAGCCGGTGGTGCTCGCCTGTGGCGAGGGGTCGCTGCACGTGCTCTCCATGGGTTTTTTGGCGGAAGAAGAACAAGCCCTCCTCTGGCGCGGCCTGATTGTGCAAAAAGCCGTGGCCCAATTCATAGAGGATGCCGACTGGGGCGCCATTGACTATCTGATAATCGATACACCCCCCGGCACGGGCGATATCGCAATGACCCTGGCGCGTATTTTGCCTCAGACCTTGCACATCGTGGTGACAACCCCAGCCCTGGCCGCCCAGCGGGTGGCGGCCCGAGCAGCGGACTTTGCTCGACGTAGCAACGTCCGCGTTGTTGGGGTCATTGAAAACATGAGTGGCTTTGACTGCGAGTGCGGTCAGCGCCACGAGATGTTCGGCGTCGGTGGTGGTCGTTCCCTGGCCGACGAACTCGTCGTTCCCCTGCTCGCCGAAATCCCGCTACGTAGTGGTGTGGCCCTTGGGGGTGACCTTGGAGTACCAGCCGTTATGAGCGATGGGCTCGTTGGGGCAATCTTTGACGGCATCGTGGAGCGCCTCGTGAGTGAGATCGCGCCGCCGGTTGGGGCGCAGGGCTGCTCAGCGCGGCTCCTTAAGGCCGTGGAGGCCGCGGTCGCCGAGGCTTAATCCTCGAAACCCGCGTCGCCGGGCATCAAGATGTCAACCCGACCGTCACGGTTAACAATGCGCGGCTCGATCCGAGGAATACTCGTCTGGGCCCGCGCGAAGTCGAGAACCTCGTCGGCGGTCGCACAGTGGGCGATGGCCTCGAGGTTGCGGATGGTCGGGAAAATCATTTCGAGCTCGCCACGTTGCTGCTGGGCCAGGGCCACTTTTGGTTGGATCCAGGTATCGGCAATGGTTTCGCCGTCGTCGTGACCCGCTAACTGAGCGTCGGGAGCGACGGCCACAAAAAAGCGTGTGTCGTAACGACGCGGGGGTCCCTCCGGCGTGACCCAGTGCGCGATGTATTCGAGCGCCCCCAGATCTAAGCGGAGCTTCTCTTCGGTGACGACGTCGAGAAACGAGGCAGTTCCATCGTTCACGCGGCGTCGATGCGCACCGAAACGCGCCGCCACGGCCGCGTCGGCGAAGTGCACCGGTCGTTCGTCGGAGCCCCGCGCGATAAGAAGACCCGCTTCTTCGAAGAGTTCTCTTAGGCAGGCCACGTAGTAGGCGAGTCCCCCCGTGGCGAGGCCGAGCCGGGTCGACGCGGCGTGGTCGTCGAGTCCAGCAACCAGTTGCTCAGTGGTGGTGGTGGCGTCGCTGGCGTCCACGCCGCCGCCGGGGAAGACGTAGGCGCCACCCACGAAATCACTCTTGAGGTTGCGACGTAGCATCAGAACTTCAACCCCCGAGTCGGCGTCGCGGACCATCATGACCGTGGCGGCGGGGCGGGGGATTAGCAGTTCACTCACCTCGACAAACTACCCACTCCCGTTGAGTGGGTGGGTGCAAGGCCGACCTGGGGTGAATTTTTAGGAAAGTGTGGGCTCGGCGGGACTATTGTTGACGACGTACCCATTACGAGGAGCACCATGGCCAAGAAACCAGCGCCCAAAAATTCGCAGAAGAAGCCTCAGCCGCCCGTCGCGGGACGTCCCGCCGGTCTCTTCACCTGGATTGTGGTGGGGACCCTGGTTGCCGTCATAGCCGTGCTCGTCGTGGTGAAGGTGAGCACGGGGACGTCAACAACTAGCCCCACCGGCTTTCAAGCGGCGTCTCCGGCCGTCGTCGCCGAACTGACGGGGGTGCCCGCCTCGGTATTTGACAGCGTCGGCGTGAATTCACCGGCCATCACAATTTCGAAGCCCAACCTAGCCACGGGCCAGACGATGCTCACGTCCAAGGGTGCCGACGGGGTGACTCGTCCGACCTACTTCTACCTGGGAAGTGAGTACTGCCCCTTCTGCGGCGCGCAGCGCTGGCCGACCATTGTGGCGCTGAGCCGTTTTGGCACCTGGTCGGGTCTCGGAGCATCGCACTCGGCCGAAGCTCCCGAAGCCTTTCCGAATACGCCGACTTTCACCTTCCAAAAAGCTACCTACACTTCGAGTTACATCAACTTCAAGGGCGTGGAACAGTTCACAAATATTCGTAGCACCGACGGCAAGACGCCCTACGTTCCGCTCATGAAGTTGTCAAAGGCTGACGTCGCACTCGTTCGTAAGTACGACACCGCCACCTACATTCCCGGTATGCCGGCGCAGGACTCAGGGTCCATCCCCTTCATTTCTATCGGTAACCAGTTCCTGAGTGCTGGGTCGTCCATTACTCCCGACGCCCTGCAAGGTCTCAGCCGTTCGGATATCGCGGCCGCCCTGAGCGACCCGACGAATTTCCTGACCCAAGGGATCATCACTGCGGCCAACTACCAGACCGCGGCCATTTGTAAGGTCACTGGTCAGCAGCCGGCTGCCGTCTGCACCTCGTCGGGCGTCGTCGCGGCGAAGAAAGCCCTCGGCCTGAAGTGAGCGGCACGCTGACTCCGGTCTCTCGGTGGGGCGTCGTCACGACGGGACTTTTGAGTCTGATCGGCCTCGGCTTATCGTTGTACTTGACGATTGCGCACTTTCGTGGAACGTCCATCCTGGCTTGTTCCGAAACGGGTGCGGTTAATTGCGCACTCGTTACCACGTCGAAGTACTCGAGGTTTCTCGGTATGCCGGTGGCGGTCCTGGGTCTCGGTCACTACGCCGTGACGACGGTTCTCAACTCACCGTGGGCGTGGCGTAGTTCGCAGCGCTGGATTCACCTCGCGCGCGTCGGACTAGCCCTCGTCGGCTTCGGATTTATCCTCTGGCTGATTGCCGCCGAGTTGGTCTTTCTCAACCACATCTGTCTTTGGTGCACGGGTGTGCACGTCGTGACGCTGGCGCTCTTGTTGGTACTCAGTCGTGTGAGCCCCTCCCAGCTGGGTTGGGCTGGCGCTAACGCGTAAGTCGGCGACGTTCCTCTTCGTTGAGGCCGCCCCAGATACCGTGAATCTCTCGGTTGCTCACGGCTTGGTCTAAGCACTCGAGCCGTACCGGACAGTCATTACAGATGCGTTTGGCTAACTCTTCTCGAGCTGATCGCTCTTCGCGGTGCTCTAAGTGAGCTGGCGGAAAAAAGACTTCGCGGTGCCAGTTTCGACAGGCCGCCGCCGCGGTCCACTCCAATAATGAAATCGACATATACATCCCCCAATGCTTGTCGTAGGAGGGAAGACTACCTAGCCGTGACCCCTCGGCACAAGTGGTTTTTGTAATACTTCGCGACGGCCCTAGAAACGCTGCGCCGAGAAGTGCTTTTCGGGCCCAGACCAGTAATTACCTACCTTGTGAGCCGTCCGCTACGCTGGCTACGTGTCCAATGTCTTGATTGTGAGCGATTTAGCAAGCCTGCGCCAGGAACTTCGCGTCATGCTCGAAGGACCCGATGTTCTCATTCTCGAGGCCGATTCGGGCCCGGCGGTCTTCTCGCTCCTACGTGAAGAGGACGTTGACCTCGTGATTCTCGACCTTCAGATTGGGACCATGGGCGGCATGGCCATCTGCTTGGAACTGCGTAACGAGGAATCATACGGAGCCAACGAGCACGTCCCAGTACTTATGTTGCTCGATCGCCGCCCTGACGTATTTTTGGCCCGTCGCAGCGGTGCTGAAGGCTTTGTTGTAAAGCCCCTCGACCCCCAACGGGTTCGCCGGGCCGTGCGAGCTTTGCTACGAGGCGACAGCTTCGAGGATGACGCGTGGAAGCCCACGACGGTCCGCGTTGGCGCGCACGCTGAATGAGCGATCGCGAGCCCCCTCGGGGCTTGTTTTCTATTCTCCGCGCCTTTACAAAGCCCACTGATCCCACTCCTGGCCGCACGCCCCAAATGGAAGAGATCATTATCCGGCTCCAGGAATTGGCCGACCTCGAGTTACGCGACGTGATGACCCCGCGCGTTGACGTTATCTATTTGACCATGCCCGTTACCCCCGAGGCCGTGGCTGACGCGGTGCGCGACACCGGCCACTCGTGCTTTCCGGTGGTGAGCGATGACCTCGATGACGTCGAGGGAATTCTGCTCGTGAACGACCTCTTTCGTAGTAACGCGACGAAGCGAACGCTGGGTGTCTCTCTGCCGGGGGCCAACGAGATCGCGCGAAAGATTCGCCGCCCCCCGACCATGTTGCCCGAGACCATGGGAGTGCTCGAAGCACTCGAGGAACTCCGTGAGCAGCGCCGCACTTTTGCCCTCGTGCTCGACGAGCACGGCGGTGTCGCTGGCGTGGTCTCTACCCGTGATCTCTTAGAACCACTCGTCGGTGATCTCAACGACGAGTTCGACGAAAATGACGAACCCGAGATTGCCAAAATCCACGAAGGTCGTTGGCTGGTGGCGGGCAAGACTAAAATTGACGACGTCAGCGAAGCCCTCGGGATGGACATTCCCGAAGGGGACTACGTGACGGTGGCGGGGTTCATTATGGATATCACCGGTGTTGTTCCCGATCAAGGTTTCACCTGTGAGTACGGCCCCTGGCACTTTCACGTTGTCAGGACAGAGAAGCGTCGCATCAGTGAGGTCGTTATCCGCAAAATGGAAGACGCCCCATCCCTCACATCATTGGGCACGAACAATGTTGGTTGACGGGCTTTGTGAGGCTATCGGTCCAGCGAGTAGGATTGTCCCGCTGCGGGGAAACTCGCCGCGGGCTGTAGCGCAGCTTGGTAGCGCGCTGCGTTCGGGACGCAGAGGTCCCGGGTTCAAATCCCGGCAGCCCGACCACCACGGGGTAACCCGTGGGCGAAGTTCAGGCTCCCATCGTCTAGTGGCCTAGGACACCGCCCTTTCACGGCGGCGACGCGGGTTCGAATCCCGCTGGGAGTGCTTTAGAAAAATTGGGGGTCGGGAAGTCGAGGATTCCCCTTACGCCACTTGGGTTAAAGGCGGTTCCAACACCCCCATTTTCCCAGACCAGTCCCTGCGGTACCAGAAAGTGCAGAAACTGCAGTCGGTGTATGGGTTCTAGGCGGTTCCAACTCCCGTAAAGGTCACAGAGGATTTCTTTCGCCTTGACGAAGACCTCCCGTCGCGTTGATGTCCTCGATGCGTAGTGACGCCAGCTGGTCCTGCAGCTCTACCCGTTCGTCCTCGAGGGCCTTGATCTGGCGCTGGAAAAGCTCCTTGCTCGCCCCATTGCCACCCTTATTGATATGAAAGTTGGCGAGTTCAAACCTTTCTCGATCAACGAGGGGTTCGAAGTCGCCCTATACCCAGAGGTTCCAATCGGGCTCGGCGATGATGCCCATGTGGGTGGGGTTGGTCAACATGCGGTGGAGGTTCTGGAGGTGAAGCGGTTTTTCGCTTCTCGAGGAGAGGGCGTTCGGCGGAGGCTAGAACGTTCCGCTCAGCGATCTGGTCGGTTGAAAGTTGAGCACCACGCTCGTCGCAGTCGCAGGTTTGGAAGTCGCGAAGCCAATGTAGTCAAGCAAGCAGATCTGACCAGCCTGAATCTTTATCGATTTCGCGGCCGTCAAGGCTTGACTCTTCGTCCCCGACGCATAGACGTTGAAGGTATAGGTCCCAGGCGAGATTTGGGCTGCCAAGTCGTAGCAACTATTGCCACACCACGTTTGAGTAACGACGTGGGTGGAGTTGATGGGCAAGATTGGAACCAACGGGTGCGGTACCGACACAGGCCCGCTGTAGACGTCTATTTGTTTTGTCGACGTACCGTTCCAGACCGCAAGAAACGTTTTGCTCGTATCGCTGGGTAACACTGATGGTGGAAGAATCGTGGTCATTGCAGGGGCACCACTGGCGCTCACGTCCGTCTGAATGATCACATGGGCACCAGGTAATGCAAACGTATTTAACGTCAAGATGGCTACTGAGCTTGGTGGTGCTCCGGCGTTTCTCACGGCTGCCATGGCTATTCCGGGGGTCGTTGCAAGGGGACCCACAACAGTGCCGAACTTCACGTTGCGTGCAATCGAAATTCCATTGAGATAGAAGTCAAAGGTCTTGCCCGGTGTTCCTTGAACCAAGGTGACCAGGCCGGTGGCCGTATTCGCCGCCGCGTTGACTGCAGGGTCACATACCTGCACTCCGACAAGACATCCGAGCGCAATCGCAGAAGCGACAACGAGGCGTGTGGCGATGGAAGGCATCGTTCTCCTAGATTCAATTACCTCGAGGCTACAAGGCACGACACACTTGGCCGTTACCTGTCATCTCACGGCAATGGCCGACGAATGTCCTCTCTGGCCGAGCGTCGTCAGCTATGGCCAGTAAGGCTTCTCCTCGCTGGTGGACCGATTAAGGGGGTCAGTAGACGTTCACCGACAACCCCAATGACGCGATTGACATGACGTCGGATCAGGCACGTGGGCAATCAGCGCATCAAGTCAATCTTTGCCCTTCTCACCATTCGGGAGCTCGGTGAATCAACCGCTCCCACGCTAAGAGCATTTTCCAGCTACTAACCCTTAGGGGTGCTCATTGCCCTATATCCCGTGTGAATTCATTCCGGAACTAGCAATCCGAATCACAGTGCCCACCACTTCACGTGGGGGGTCTTGCCCTAGCCCTTCAAGAGGTCATCTATTTTGATCAGCTCTCGTCCGAATTCATAATCCATCATCAAAGACTGCGACCATTCCTTGGAGCTGTCGAAAAGCTCAAGCTCACCTATTGAAGGGGCGCTGGACACCACAAAATCGTCCCCGTGGAATCCACGTTTTGCAATTGCGATAACTGACTTGGAACGCACAAGAACGATTCCGAAATCAAAATCGACTTCAAAGAATGGATTCCCTTCATACGTTGCACGTAGTGTCTCGCGCACAATAAGCACTTGATTAATTTGTTCACCCTTATTTTGGTAGTAGACGTTCCCTTCATTGCGAGCTCTATCCAGTTCCGACCCCGCTTCGCTTATCTGGACGGAACTGAAACTGAATACATCACCATCGATGTCAAAATACTCAGTGACGGTGCCTATCGATAGCTTGCAAGAGTTCGTGACGAGAAACGCTGGGCTCTCAAGAAAACCGTTGGCTGTCGGCCACGTAGAACCGTAGCCTTCCCAAATTGCCCCCTCGAGGCCACGCAAGTCCTCAAGCCCACCACTATCAATGTGACGTGCGATCGTAGTCATTAATCAATCCTCTCGTAGTGAACTTTTTGATAAGGAGCAAGAGCTGAATCATTAGACCATATTTCGACCACAGGTGAACCGCCTGACGCACTCGAACTCTTCCAGCGAGTCGTGACTCTTGATCCATCCGAAAATCTGAAGGATGCCCTATTGGTCACATTCGTTTCATCGGAACTCACCGCACCCCTAGTGATCAAATTCTTGAACTCGTTGTAGGTGGCCAATGGATCGCTTGAGAAAATTTGCCGATGTTCAGCAACTTTCCCGGTACGTCCAATTTGTCCGAAAAATCCGTCTTGCAGCGGGAATACTTCGCTGGTGGCCTCAACGGCAGCCTTGAAGCCACCGCTCCATTTCGAACCCAGGTTCCTACCGCCACCCATCGCCTTGATCCTTGTTGAAGACCTTGTCCAACCGACTGGCGAAATTTACAATCTCCGTTTTGGCCAGAGAAGATTTCGGCAGCGACACTGGTATTCGCCCATGCCAGATCACTTGGACTGGCTCGAGTCGTTCCAGCACCTCTTGAAACCCATGCACGAGATTTCTAACATCAGCAGAAGCCCGCATCATTGTGACGCTCGAAATAGCAAGCAACGACTTCCTCGGGAGACCGTCAAAACAGAACCTGTAGTCCTCTTCATCATTCCAACGGACATTTGGGATTACTCCCAAACCTCGGTCTTCCCACTTTGCCGCGGCGATCCGATTATTTCTGGTGTTGACACGTCGGACGCATGGAGCATCGTGAAAGCTCAATGACAGGTCGGGGGATATCACAGCAGATGCTTTGGACAACCGGTCAACCCATTTGAGAGGGTTGTTTACTGCATACTCTTGACGAGCATCGTCTACATAGAAATGCAAGACGGTCCCTTGAGAATTGACCGCACTTTTCCAGTTCGTGAATACTTCGAGTCGTTCGGGCACAAATATCTCGCTCGGTCCGCGTAACACCGGAATTTTCTCATCGCCTACAAGTGCTAGGCCGAAAGTTGATGGTGATGTCGTCGTGAGGGTAGATTTACCCCTCCACCTATTATCAATTGTTGAATAGTTCATTTAGATACCTTTTATCTGGGTCTTCGGATATGCGCGTGGTTTTTAGGTTCGGGGAGTTCGCGATCAAGAGTTAGGCGAAAGGCGGGGGCCCTGCAAGTCTGTTGTTTCTGAAGACGACAGATTGGAAGGCCCCCGTGATC
>Ga0136642_1001367_pt1 | contig 10588 bp, 7 predicted proteins | sample LowCatLa1302831Y_FD_115313 | JGI IMG/M metagenome (GOLD analysis project Ga0136642, IMG submission 115313) | Freshwater microbial communities from Lower Cathedral Lake, Yosemite National Park, California, USA - 13028-31Y | ecosystem: Environmental > Aquatic > Freshwater > Lake ... | reverse complement strand
TTGGGTAGCGAAAAACTATTTAAGGAAAATATTCAATCAAAGTCATTAATTCAAATCTAATTAACATTAAGTAATGTCATCATTGAAGGGTAATTTCCAAGCAGATTTATAGGCAACAATTTCTTTGGTTTGTTCTTGAAGCCCATCAAGAAAACCTCTCAATTTTTGTGCCCAGAGATCAAAATTATTTATCCTATCGCCTCCTAAATCCCATGTAGCTAGGAAATGATATGGTTTAGAAATAATTAGCTTGTTCCAAGCTGGCTGGTTAGCCCTATAAAGAGACTGAGGCTCTCCAATAAAGAGGTTTGATGATCGTGAAGAGTAAAGTGGTCCAGGAAAAAGACGCGCTCAATCTTTTTAGATAGAGCGCTACAAAAGGTTAAGAATAAGCGAACTCATTCAAAGCATATTGAGCAACAGTTAGGAAGTATAAAATGAACCTACTAACTGTTGGTCGTCAAAATATTAAAAGCAAATATCCGCATTCATCACCTTGACCCAAGCTGCAATGAAATCATCGATAAATTTTTGTTGGTGATCGTCTTGGGCATAGACCTCTGCATAAGCTCTAAGAACAGCGTTGGAGCCAAATACCAAATCAACCCGAGTAGCAGTCCACTTAGTATTTCCGGTCTTGCGCTCAACAATGGCATAATTATTACGTCCGGTTGGCCTCCATTCGTAACTCATATCGGTAAGGTTGATGAAAAAATCATTTGTTAAAACACCAACTCTATCTGTAAAAACACCATGTTTACTTTCGTGGTGATTGGTTCCAAGAACGCGCATACCACCCACAAGTACCGTCATTTCTTGAGCTGTAAGCCCCATTAATTGGGTCCGATCTAACAGTAACTCTTCAGGCGTGACTTCAAAGTGATCTTTTATCCAATTTCGATAACCATCTGCAAGTGGTTCAAGTACTTCGAATGAATCGATATCAGTCATTTTGGAAGTAGCATCGCCACGGCCAGGGGTGAATGGTACTTTTACATCAAAACCAGCAGCTTTAGCAGCTAGTTCTACTCCTATGTTTCCAGCTAAGACAATCGTATCAGCCATGCTTACACCGAATTCGCTTACAACTTTTTCAAGTGTTATGAGGACTCTTGTTAAACGTTCGGGCTCATTACCAACCCAATCTTTTTGTGGTGCCAAACGAATTCTTGCACCATTAGCGCCGCCCCGTTTATCCGATCCTCGATAAGTCCGAGCGCTGTCCCAGGCCGTTGTTACCATATCCGTAATAGAAAGACCGCTGGATAAAATTTTCGCCTTAACTGCTTCAACGTCGTAATTACTTGCTCCAAGGGGAATAGGATCTTGCCAAATTAGTTCTTCTTGAGGCACATCTGGTCCAAAGTATCTAGCTTTAGGCCCCATGTCACGATGGGTTAGTTTGTACCAAGCTCTAGCAAATGTATCAGAGAAATATGCTTGATCTTGACTAAACTTTTCAGAAATCTTACGATACACTGGATCCATTTTCATGGCCATATCGGCATCTGTCATCATAGGCATGCGACGAATTGTGGGGTCCTCAACATCAATCGGCTTATCTTCATCTTTAATATCGATTGGTTCATATTGCCAAGCGCCGGCTGGACTCTTAGTAAGTTTCCATTCGTGATTGAGCAGCATTTGAAAGTAACCGTTATCCCACTTTGTTGGATTAGTTGTCCAAGCACCTTCAATACCGCTAGTAACAGCGTTAGCGCCGATACTTCTGACCGAGTGATTCATCCAACCTAGACCCTGTTCTTCAATTGACGCTGCCTCTGGCACTGGTCCAAGTTTAGTTGCATCACCATTGCCATGCGATTTACCAATGGTGTGACCACCGGCAGTAAGGGCAACAGTTTCTTCGTCGTTCATGGCCATTCTAGCAAAAGTAATACGGATATCATGCGCAGTTTTTAAAGGGTCTGGATTGCCATCTACACCTTCTGGATTGACATAAATTAATCCCATCATAACGGCAGCTAATGGGTTGGTTAAATCACGCTCACCTGAATAACGACTACCCTCCCCACCACTTTTTTGTAACCACTCTTTTTCAGATCCCCAGTAAATATCTTTTTCTGGATGCCAAATATCTTCTCGACCAAATGCAAAGCCAAAGGTCTTTAGACCCATCGATTCATAGGCAATTGTGCCCGATAAAATCATTAAATCTGCCCAACTGATTTTATTACCGTACTTCTTTTTAATGGGCCACAAGAGTCGACGAGCTTTGTCTAAATTCGTGTTGTCTGGCCAGGAGTTTAAGGGGGCAAACCGTTGGTTACCGGTACCAGCCCCGCCACGACCATCAGCAATCCGGTAGCTACCAGCTGAATGCCAAGCTAAGCGGATCATGAGTCCACCATAGTGCCCCCAGTCTGCCGGCCACCAACTTTGACTCGTCAAGAGTAATTCTTTTAAGTCATTTTTTAAGGCAGTGGTATCTAATTTTTTTAACTCTTCTAGATAACTAAAAGATGGCCCCATTGGGTTTGTCTTACTATCATGTTGGTGAAGGATATCTAAATTGAGTGCCTTTGGCCACCAAGCTACTGGATTGTTACCTACTTCCGTATTGGCGCCATGAGCAACTGGGCACATTCCACTTGTAGTCATAAAAGATCCTTTGAGTTAAAAAATGAATGTCTTGTTATCGTAAGTGATAATTTAAGACAATTAAAGCCTTCGTTCTTGAATGAACCTGACTGAAAATATTACTAGGGCAATCACAAACAAAATATGAAGATAACTACCCCATGAATATGAACTAATGATGCCTTTTAATCAATGAAGTAGTACTGGAGCTGTAACCATTTGAATCATTTGAGTTTCCTTATTTTTAATGAAACTAGTTCGTGTCTTACCGATTGTTTGGGTATTTACGTAGATTATTAATTAATGGCTTTTATATTTGGAAGGAGATGCAGCTTTCTATTTCCCGTTAATCCAAAATAGATCAATGTCCGAGAGATTATTCAATATACCATGCATGCTGAATTTTTAAAGTTGTCTTACTTATAAGGTCTCTACAAAACTCCGTCTATGCAATATTAGTAATCAAAGCTTGATATTGTTGGGTAGTCGAGGGGGTTAAAAAAACCACCTAAAACTCGAGAATCTAAATCAGCAACGCAAAAACGGCACTATTCAAAAAGTCTTCTCAAATTGATGGAAGCTTCAAAGTTGATCAAAATCTAGAGAAAGTTAAAGTAAATACTTGGAAATAAGATGGAAACTTCCTAACAAGTGAATGACAACGAGGGAAGATATCATCCAATTTTCATTTGTTTCAATACTAATTTACCTAAAATACCGTATGGATTTGCCAGCGTCTCAGGCATTTCAAAATGGTTATATTGTTGTCCAACCACAAGCTCCGCAGATTTCCCTGTATCCTTAACTGCTTTGACAAAGTCCCGGCTTTGTCTTTGAAATTCTGGGGTTTCAAGACTACCATGAGCGACAATAATAGGCGCATTCAAATACTCAAGGCGCCTTTGTGAACTGAGCGCATTTTCTACGTTATCGGTGAATTTCACATAAGAGCTTCTTGCTGATAAACGCACAGGTTTTAAGTCATACATACCACTGCATAAAACCCCACCTTTGAGGATATTCATTGGGAGGCCATACTCTTTTTGCCAATCAGTAGTTAACGCAACTCCTGCTAAATGCGCCCCTGATGAGTGACTTGAAATAAAAATTTTATTAGGATCGCCATTAAAACTCATTGCATTTTTATAAACCCAAGCAATCACATTGCGGACTTGTTCAGCCATTGGCATTAAGTCTCCATTGGATTGAACAACATTAATAAAATCGGGAACTACATAATGTGCCCCAGCGTTGACAAAAATTTCAGCATTGTAAGCAAAATCCTTTGCTAAGCCAGACCGCCAAGCTCCGCCGTGGATGAAAATATTAATCGGTGCTTTGGCTTGATTGCATTGAAAAACATCTAGGGTCTCAATAGGTGTCGGACCGTAGGAAAAGGTTTTTGGGTTACCTAAGCGCGTGCGAGTGAATTCACTATTAATTGCATAGCGTTTGATGACTTGTTGAATATTTGGTGCATAAGCACTCTGATCATAGGCTGAGTCTAATTCTGATTGATCCATATTCATCCAAACCAGAGGGCCTTTTTCTTTAGATTGACTCGGTCTAATCTCTTGACCAAAAGTAGAAGTTATAAAGCCAGATCCCATAGTTAAAAGAAGTTTTCGTTTAGCGTTCATCATGCCCCCAAGTAATTTCTCATTATGAATTAAGTCCTGGGAAAAATAAAGAAAGGAAAGAAGACTGAATAACTTCGAATATCCCCTCAAGATTGATTTTGAACCCAAAAATGTCAAGGGTTTTCCTTATCGGACACCATAAAAATTATGCAATACTAATCAAAACAAAATTATGAAAAAAGGAGATATATGAGTAATCATGACGATTTAAATGATCAACGTAGACAACTAGTAAATTGGCTTGCCGCAAGTCCCTTATTTGCTCTAGGCCTTGGAAAAGAGTCGATTGCTCAAGAAAGCAAGGAATTAATAAGAAATTTCTCTAAGCGACCCGATCCGATGTTTTGGACGCCAACGACCCCCTTAGACTTAATAGCAAGTCCTAAAGATGCAATTAATGTTTTTGATTTTGAACCAGTTGCGTTTACAAAAGTACCTCCTGCTCATTTTGGATATATGGCAGCTGGAATTGATGATGAAATAACGTTAAGGGCAAATCGATCTGCATTTTTGAAATATCAATTACGTCCACGACGCTTGCGTGATGTCAGTCAGATTGATACTTCAGTCAATTTATTTGGTACTAAATGGAAGACCCCCATCATCATCGCACCGACTGGGGGTAATAAAGCATATGATCCTGAGGGAGAAATTGCTGTAGCGAGAGCTGCCAGAGCGGGAGGTTTTTTAAATGTGTTGTCGAATGCAGGTGCCTCATCGATTGAGGATGTGATTGCGGCAAGGCAAGGAGAAGTTTGGTTCCAGCTTTATGCGACCTCTAGTGTTGAAGTTGCTAAACATGTGATTCGCCGCGTCGAAAGAGCAGGTGCACCTGTTCTAGAAATTACGGTTGACAGAAATGGTGGACGTAATCAAGAAACCTTTTTTAGACTCAAAAAGTTAGATCCTCGAAACTGTGCTGGTTGCCATGTACACGGCATTGGAAGCGCGCAAGACCGACCCAATTATGACGGGATAGATATGTCCGGTGTGAAAAGTATGCAGTCGTCCAATATGACATGGGATTTTATTAAGCAAGTTCGCGACACTACTAAGATGAAAATTATCCTAAAGGGAATTCTTACAGAAGAGGACGCTACATTATGCTTAAAGTATGGTGTTGACGGTATTCATGTATCTAACCATGGTGGACGAAGTGAAGATGGTGGACGCGGATCAATTGAGTGCTTGCCTGAAGTGGCAAAAGTTGCTAAAGGAAAAGTTCCCATCTTATTTGATAGTGGTGTAAGACGTGGCTCTGATATCTTTAAAGCTCTGGCCTTAGGCGCTAGTGCAGTTTGTGTCGGTCGTCCGTATTTATGGGGCTTAGGTGCATTCGGTCAGCTCGGCGTTGAAAAAGTGATGGATATTCTTCAAACAGAGTTTAGGGGCGTTATGCAACAAATGGGTGCCCCAAGTATTGCGGATATTCACCCATCGATGGTAATCAAAGAATCCTAATTGAGTCAGGACTGAACTCGCGCAGTTCAGTCCTAGTCTACCTTACCAATTTTTATCATGGTAGATTTGATTCGCTCAGCATCTTTAATTAAAAACTCACTAAAAGCAGGCGCATCGCGATAGTCTGTAGTTGCACCCAGTTTCTGCATATTCTGAATAAATCCATTATCTTGAGTAATGGCTTTATTTAAATCATTACGAATTGTTTGTAAAACATCTGGTGGAGTTTTTACTGGGGCAAATAAGCCAATCCACAAATAAAATTCAGCATCTTTATAGCCCAACTCAATCGCTGTTGGTACGTCTGGGAGCGCTGCTAATCTTTTATTACCTGTCACAACTAGGGCTCTTAATGCACCGGATTTAATTTGACTTACGACTGCCGCAGGTGAGCTAGCTGTGGTTGATATATGACCCCCTAAAACTGCAAGAATCGCAGGTCCACCTCCAGCAAAAGGAATATGCCTTAATTTGACACCAGCTGCGTTTGCTAACATTTCAATTGGAATATGAGATGCACTGTAAGCCCCTGATGAGCCATAAGTAACCTCACCTGGTTTTGCTTTTGCATCGGAAATAAAATCTTTGTAAGTTTTCCATGGGGAATCAGCTTTCACTACAAGTACTATTGGATCAGCAACGAGTAATGCTAAAGGAGCAAAATTAGTGATATCAAAGGTGGGTGGTCTACTAAACATACGATCAGCTTCCGGCACGATAATCATGGACGGATTAGTTGCTAAAAGGGTATATCCGTCAGCTGCAGAATTAGCAACAAAAGCTGTCCCAATTGCACCTCCTGCTCCGGGCTTGGTAAAGACAACAGCCGGCTGTTGCCAAACATTAAACAAGGCTTGCGAAATCAAACGTGAAGGTTGGTCTGCTGCCCCTCCAGGGGGAAATGGCACAATCAAATTAACGGCTTTATTGGGATAGTTATTTTGTGCAAAACTGAAAAGGCTCATAAAAAAGCAGAAGCAAAATAGAAGCTTTTTAAGTAATGAGGATGGCTGGATTAGCATTTATGTTCTCCTTAGTAATTTTCGTTATAAGATTAGATTACCATTAAATGAACTTCTAATCTCAACAACCCAAACAGAATAATTTGCCATGAAGCAATTACCCGCAACCGATCTCAATCAAGTAGTACAGACCATCTTTACAGCTGCAGGCGCAAATCCGATAGATGCGCAGCAGATTGCAGATATTTTGGTCGACAATCATTTGGCTGGTCACGATTCCCATGGTATTTTACGAATTCCTGAATACTTACAAAGTATTCAAGATGGGGAAATTGATCCATCTGCAAATCCCGAAATCCTTCAAGAAACCCCAACCAGTGCAGTCGTGAAAGGGAATTGGTCCTTTGGCCAAGTAGTAGGAAATTTTGCGACCGATATCGCCATTAAAAAAGCATTAGAAGTGGGTGTTTGTGCTGTGTCGGTTGTGCAAGCTGCGCACACTGGTAGGTTAGCTGTTTTTACGGAGAGAGCTGCTGCGCAAGGAGTAGTCATGTTCATGACGATCGGTACCGTTGATCGACCCATGACGGCGCCATATGGAGGCGCTGCGCCACTATTAGGCACGAATCCAATAGCAATCTCCTTACCAAATCAAGAGGGGCCTCATGTCACTTTAGACTTTGCAACTTCAGCGATAGCCGCTGGAAAAATTAAAGTAGCAAAAGCCAAGCACGAAGCATTACCTCCCAATTGTTTAGTTGATAAAAACGGCAACCCTTCCACTGACCCCAATGATTTTTTTGATGGTGGCTTTATGCTGCCATTTGGTGGTCACAAAGGCTATGCCTTAGCAGTCATGGCAGAACTCATGAGTGGGCCATTGGTTGGATCAGAGTATTTTCCAGGAGTTACCCAGCGCAGTGGCATTTTTATTTTTGCACTGAAAGCTTCGCTCTTTCAGCCAATGGATCAATATAACCAAGCCTTACAAAAATCGATTAAAAAGTTTAAAGCTATTCCGCCAGCAAAAGGTTTTGATGAAGTTTTATTACCGGGTGAACCAGAGGCGAAAACTCACCAAAAAAGGATCCAAGAGGGGATTCAAATCCCTCAAGATACTTGGAATGCGGTAAAAAAAGCGGCTTTGACAGTCGGAGTAGATATCGACGCTATAACGCGTAATTAATCTTGGTATCTTGTTTTGCTGGCAGCTTTCACTGCTGGCAAAACAAGTAGATTTAAAAATTAATCCTTAAAAAGCAAAACGACTTGAACCACCATCAACAGGAATGACAGTGCCAGTAACGTAGCTTGATAGTGGTGAGCTAAAAAACAAGGCTACTGAGGCAATTTCTTCCGTAGTACCAAATCGACCAACCGGAATCTCTTGACGAGAATACTCCAGCTCACTCTCTAAGGTTGGGTAACGCTTTTGAATTTGTTCGGTCCGAATGCGACCTGGTTGGAGGCAGTTGACCGTAACACCATGGGGAGCGACTTCACGTGAAAGTGCTTTAGCCCAAACATGAACCGCGGCTTTGGCAGTGAAAGCGGCGTTGAGCATACGCGGTTCAGAAGTACCCGTAAAAGTAACAATTCTACCCCAATTCCTCTCTTGCATTTTTGGAACTAAAGCGTGAGTTAATTCTCTAATTCTAAAAAAATTCAGCGTCATTCCCTCTAGCCATTGTTCATGTGTGGCATCAAATGGAATAGGCCGACTACCGCCAGCGGCATTAATTAAAATATCAACATGACCCAAAATATCTAGCGCTTCTTTGGCAACTCTCTCAGAGTCCCCTGCAATTGAAAAATCTGCTACAAGCGGAATAATTTTGCCCCCGCATTGGCTATCTACTTCTTTTGATAAAGCCTCTACGAGTTCATTGCGTCTTGCAACACCAATGACTGTCACACCTTCCTGAGCAAGCATTTTAGCGGTTGTTCTACCAATTCCTTGGCTTGCACCTGTTACTAAAGCTGTTTTTCCTTTTAGTCCCCAATCCATCTTCTTCCTTTAATTTTTTTTATTAATCAGTACAACACTTAATGCTACCATCATCAAATAATAATTTAAGTAGGAGATCAAATTGTCTTTTTTAATTCATAGCCTCAGAAAAATTGGATTAGCTTTGCTGATATGTGTCCACACAGGTCTGATTATCAATGTGGTTTACGCTCAAACAAAATACCCTAATAGAACCATTACGATTGTTGTATCTAACCCACCTGGTGGCGGCACAGATGCCTTTGCTCGGTATATCGCACAGGGTCTAACGAGTAAATTGGGTCAAGCGGTAGTTGTTGAAAATAAAGCGGGTGGAAACGGTAGTATTGCTGCTGAATATGTGGCACGAGCTGCTCCTGATGGTTATACAATCTTGCTGGGTTACACCGCTACGCATGGCATTAGTCCAGCACTTTTAAGGCAAAGATATGATCCGATCAAAGACTTTGAGCCGATTGGTATGATTGCGTTTTCTCCGACATTACTGGTTGCCAATAGCGCGTTACCAATTAAAAGCACCAAGGAGTTAATTGCATATATTCAATCTAAGCCAAATACCATTAGCTACGCCTCTGCTGGAAATGGCTCTGCTCCGCACTTTGCCGGAGAACTGTTTAAATTAGCGACTGGCACAGATATCCTTCATATTCCATATAAAGGTGCTTCACCAGGTGTGATGGATACGATAGCTGGTACAACGCAATTAATGTTTCCAAGTCTATATACGGCCTATCCTCAGGTGGTCGCTGGCAAGTTAAAGGCCTTAGGTATTGCCGGCCAGAAACGCTCAAAAGTAATGCCTCAGTTGCCAACCTTGACAGAGCAAGGTATCCCAGATGTTAACGTCGATCAATGGTACGGCTTGTTTGCTCCAGCAAAAACTCCACTAGCGGTGATAAAACTATTAAATGAAGAAATGAATATCATCCTAAAAGATCCCATCGTTGAAAAGAAGATTGAGGATCAAGGGGCTGAAGTTGAAACTGGGACGCCAGAACAATTAAAGCAATTTATCGCTAAAGAAGCTGAGTACTGGAAAGGCGTCATTGCCAAAACGAAGATTACGGCGAACTAATCATTGAGAAAAGTCTGAGTGTTCAAGCGATGAATTACAGGATTTATTTAATCCTGTAATTGAAGGACAATATTACTTTTTATGCAAATAGACGAATCAAGGTCTGAATATTCGCCATCTTGTCTAAACTCCAAATCGATTTAATCGCATTATTGGCTTTTTCTTTACCCATTAATGAGACTGTATTGCCGAGGAATTTGGCTTCTAAATTTTGATCTGATATTGGATTAGCGACAGTACCTGTTGCATGCTCAATACCTGCTTCAAAGACATTGCCATTTTTTGTTCGAACAATCGCTGACGCTTGATCGAGTCGATAGCTTGATGAGGCAGTCACTTTGACCAGTTTACGAAGGGCCTGTACTTTAGGTTGTTGTGCTTTTTCATTGGTGAATTGTGAAATACCGCCAGCCTGATCAATGTAAGAAACAGCCGCTGCATGATTTGCACTAAATTTTGACATGAGACCTGAACCAGGAGCGTCCACGCCAGTAATGCGAATCACGTCAGGGTGAACTATTATTTCTAAAGATTCAATATCTTCAGGAGCAATCTTAGAGTCTTTCGACGCTTTAATCGCCGCATCAATTAAAGGGTGTAAGACCACTCCACAGGCGTATGGTTTATAACCATTACCATTAATCATGAGGGGATTGCCGAAATTAGATGTGATCATTGGAAGGTCCTGCGTTTTACTATAGATTTTTGTAAAACCAAGGTTACCCTCTAAGATTTCTGGAGAACTTGTAAACCCGTTCTTTGCTAAAAGGGAAGCCAACACACCGTGATAAGCAGATTTACCAGCATGTAAAGATTTGCAATCACTACCGCGGTTTTGTTG
>Ga0136642_1001365_pt1 | contig 10598 bp, 11 predicted proteins | sample LowCatLa1302831Y_FD_115313 | JGI IMG/M metagenome (GOLD analysis project Ga0136642, IMG submission 115313) | Freshwater microbial communities from Lower Cathedral Lake, Yosemite National Park, California, USA - 13028-31Y | ecosystem: Environmental > Aquatic > Freshwater > Lake ... | reverse complement strand
CGTTACCGCAAAGACGGTGCTATATCTGCCCATCCGCCGTCAAGCATCCCTTTTCTGGCGCTTGGTGCCTGGGTTTTATGTGTTGGCTGGTTCGGCTTTAATGTCATGAGCGCACAAACCCTGGACAAAATATCGGGCCTGGTAGCGGTTAACAGTTTGATGGCCATGGTCGGCGGGACGCTTGCCGCTTTATGGGCCGGTAAAAACGACCCTGGCTTTGTTCATAACGGTCCGCTCGCAGGCCTGGTCGCTGTTTGCGCAGGTTCTGATTTGATGCACCCTCTCGGCGCTTTGCTTGTCGGTGGCGTGGCCGGTGCATTGTTTGTCTACATGTTTACGCTGACTCAAAACAAGTGGAAAATTGATGATGTACTCGGTGTCTGGCCCTTGCATGGCTTATGCGGTACCTGGGGCGGCTTGGCTGCCGGCATTTTCGGCAGCACCGCGCTCGGCGGTTTGGGCGGCGTGAGTTTTTCAGCGCAATTGATCGGCACATTAGCCGGTGTTGCCTGGGCGCTTGTTTCTTCTGCGCTTTTGTATGGCTTGATCAAGTTATTTTTCGGCTTGCGTTTAAGTCAAGAAGAAGAGTTTGAAGGCGCAGACATGAGTATCCACAAAGTCAGCGCGACACCGGACCGTGAGTCAAGCTGGTGAAATTTGTCGTTATTTAGGGTTTTCATACATAAATCAGGTAGAAATACTTGATTGACAGCCCCTAATCTGTTTCATAATGGTTATGACTGTATTTTCCACGGAGTGGGCAAACGGTGCGTCGGTGATCGGTTAGTTTCGCTTCTTGGCTTTCGTGGACAGGTGCAATCGGGACTCCATCGCTTTTTTATTCGTTTTTATGGAGTCCCTGAATGGGCAACAAACTGTACGTCGGCAATCTGCCATATTCCGTTCGCGATGGCGATCTGGAACAATCTTTTGGTCAATTCGGCACTGTCACAAGCGCCAAAGTCATGATGGAGCGTGACACTGGCCGCTCTAAAGGCTTCGGCTTTGTTGAAATGGCATCTGATCCTGAAGCACAAGCCGCCATCAGCGGCATGAACGGTCAGGCATTAGGTGGCCGCAGCCTTGTAGTTAACGAAGCTCGCCCGATGGAACCCCGGCCTCCCCGCAGTGGCGGCGGCGGCGGTGGTGGTCACGGCGGCGGTGGTGGTTACGGTGGCGGCGGCGGCGGTCGTCGTGAAGGCGGCGGTGGCCGCAACGAATACTGATTCACAAAGAACTATGAAAAAAAGGCCTGCTATGCAGGCCTTTTTTATGGCTTTTCCGGCGCTGGTACCAATGTGGCGTGAACCCGCCCCTTCAGTTGGTACACCTGATTCACGTTATCTGCGTCCAAGTGATCTGCTTTGAATCGATTTTTACCGCGCACAATATTGACAGGTAAGTGGGATACCAAGGTATCTGTATTGACAAAAAAATGCAAAAACTCTCCACTGATTTGCATATCGTCTTCTACAGGATGTACATCGTCTCTTTTCAATAAAGTCTGACCCATGAATTGGATCTGGGACCCGTCTTCATTAACAAACGCTTTTTTACCTCTGACGGATGTCACTCTGTCCTTTGAGTAAATCAAGACAAACGGTTGCTTGATTTCTGTGTTCATCGTGTCCTGGAAATGCTGGGCAAACACGCCATGAATGGATGATTTTAATTTTCCATTCATTTCAAAAGATTTCAGGGTGTAATTTTGAAAATCATAATCTGCCGTGTGCGAAGGTGGTGCCGAGGGCTGAAAACTCTCCTGCCTAGGAACACTTCTTACCAGCCAGACTGAAAACAAAAACAGCGCGGCCAGCATGATCATGGGCAAGTATGCCATCACATTTTCACGCAAGCTATGCAAGCGTTGAACCAAGCTGGGTTTATTGCGTAAGGGTGGCCGAATTAATTTGTTCATGACAGCACTTCATCCAAGGCCGGCGTGTAATGGCCATTGGCCATCAACAATAAATCACAGGCTTCACGTACTGCGCCGCCACCGGCCGGCACCGAGCACACATGGTCTACACGTGACAACAATTCTGCATGCGCCTGTGCGGGTGCAAAAGCAAATGCGCTGCGCAATAAAACCGGTAAATCCGGCCAATCGTCGCCCATGGCCGCAGCATGTGACCAGTTCATTCCCAAACTTAGCAAACAGTTCTCGGCCATTAAAAGTTTGTTGTCAACGCCATAGTGCGCGTTTTCTATCGACAGCTCGGCGATACGCCGGCGCAATGCCTGACTGTCACGCCCGGTGATAACCACAGGAACTATTCCTGCGCGCATCAACAACTTGAGGCCATGGCCGTCCAGAGAGTTGAATTTTTTAACGGCCTCGCCTTCAAAAGTGAAGTACAAACCGCCGTCGGTCATAACGCCGTCAACGTCCAGAAAAAAAATGCTCACGCCGCGTGCTTTTTCAAGCAATGGGGCAGGAAAACGCAATGCCTGTTTTGTCATGATCAAATTACTTTGGCACGCATTAAATCGTTGGAGTTCACCACCCCGCACAAGATGTTGTTTTCATCTACCACCAACACACTGGTGATGCGCTTGTGTTCCATCAATTCAGCGGCTTCGACTGCCAAGGCAGTATCGCGCAAGGTGGTCGGTTTCGGGTGCATGACATCTGCTGCCCGCATAGAACGCAGATCGAGTCCTTTTTCAATCAAACGACGCAAATCGCCGTCTGTGAATATGCCCAAGACTCTGCGCTTCTCATCAATAATTGCGCTCGCCCCCAAACCCTTTTGAGACATTTCCCGCATTAATTCCGACAAACTGACATCCAATGAAACAGCGGGAATTTGATCGCCGCATCTCATGATGTCTGACAGCAAGGTCAGTAAGCGCCGGCCCAGACTGCCGCCCGGATGTGATCTTGCAAAATCATCTTGTTTAAAGCCCCTGGCGTCGAGTACTGCTACTGCCAATGCGTCACCTAATGCCAATTGCGCAGTGGTACTTGCAGTAGGCGCCAGATTCATCGGGCATGCTTCTTTTTCCACACTGCTGTCTAGCACCCAGGTCGCGTATTGGGCCAAGGTGGACTGCGTCTGACCGGTGATAGCCAGCAACATCACGCCCTGGCGCTTGATTTGCGGCAGTATGGCTGAGAGCTCTTCGCTTTCGCCGCTGTTGGACAAGGCAATCACCAGATCATCCCGGGTGACCATGCCCAGATCCCCATGGCTTGCTTCAGCGGGGTGGACAAAAAAAGCGGGCGTACCTGTAGACGCCAGCGTGGCCGCAATTTTGCGTCCTATGTGCCCGCTTTTGCCCATTCCCATGACCACCACGCGACCTTTAACCGCCAATACAGCCTGTACCGCCTGCACAAAATGCTCTCCAAGGTGTTTTTTCACACCGAGAATAGCTTGCGCTTCTATATCCAGCGTTTGACTGGCTAATGCCAGTATGTGCGTATGTTGTTCTGACTTGCTTGAAATCATAGTTTGTCTATTATGCTTTCTGCCACCAGTGACTTAGCCCCAGCTATTTCCCGATACAAAAGCGGCTGAATATTTCACCCAGCAAGTCATCGGCTGAAAAATTTCCTGTCAGTAATGACAAGTGGTTCTGCGCCAGTCGACACTCTTCAGCCATCAAGTCCAAGGGCACAGCGTCAAATTGCATGAACTGCGTCGCCTGCTGAACATGGCTTAACACCGCTTGAAGCGCGTCTAAATGCCGGGTTCTTGCTGTGAAAACACCTTCATTAAGCTCGGCTTGCCAACCGGCCATCTCCAATATGCGAGCTTTGAGCTGGTCCAAGCCTTTGCCGGTTTTGGCTGAAATATTCAAGGCTTGAGAATTCAAGGCTTGATCCGGCCCCATGGCATCACTTTTATTGTTGACGATAAGCAATTTAGTATGCGCCGCCAAGGCTTGCTCCATATCGTGCCTCAAGCGTGTTTGTGCATTCGCGTAAACCGATTGGTTTTCGCGACTCAAGTCATTGAGCAGCAACACGATGTCTGCATGGCCGATCTGATGCCAGGCGCGGGCCATGCCTATTTGCTCGACTTCATCTGTCAATGCGGAGTCTCTTAAGCCGGCGGTATCCAGCACATGCACAGGAACGCCTTGTATTTGTATGCTTTGCGTCAACACATCGCGCGTGGTACCGGCAATGGCTGTGACTATGGCGACATCCGCACCTGACAAGGCGTTCAACAGCGAGCTTTTACCCGCATTCGGCTGGCCTGCAATCACCAGCTTCAACCCGTCGCGCAGCAATCGACCATGTTGTGCCTGCGCCAGCAATTCCCGGGTTGTTTGCTCCAGCGCCCGCAACTGTTGCTCAACCTGCATTTGCTTGATGAAATCAATGTCTTCTTCCGGAAAATCCAGACAGGCTTCGATTTGCATGCGTAAATGGATAAGTAGATCTTTAAGCGCATTCACCTGCTTTGAAAACACACCCTCAAGCGAGCGACCGGCGCTGCGAACGGCTGCTTCGGTGTTTGCGTCTATCAAATCGGCCACTGCCTCGGCCTGCGCCAAATCGAGCTTGTGATTCAGGTAAGCGCGCGCAGTGAATTCGCCCGGTTGCGCAATGCGTAAATGGGGTAACAACGCTAAGTCGTTTGCGTTTTGTTGATGCGCTGCTCGCAAACAGTTTTGCAACAACATCTGTAACACCACCGGTCCGCCATGGCCTTGTAATTCCAGTACATCTTCACCGGTGTAACTGTGCGGGGCGGGAAAGAAAATTGCCAGGACCTGGTCAATGGTATCGCTGTGTTGATTTTTGATAGTTACAAGTTGTGCGACTCTAGGCGTGAGTAGTCGGTGCGTGAGTTCTTGCGCAAAATTCAATAAATGTTTGCCGCTGAGACGCACCACACCAACGGCACCACGCCCCGGCGGTGTGGCCACGGCAATAATAGGGTCATCCCGCTGCGACAACATAATGATCAACAGCGTTTAAAAGCATTGCACTTATTTGATGATGCCAAGCTGTTTGTTGATCATCCATTGCTGCGCAATCGACAAAATATTATTGGATAACCAATAAAGTACCAGCCCGGCTGGAAAGAAAAAGAACATGACGCTGAAAGCCAGCGGCATGAACCACATCATCTTAGCTTGTATCGGGTCTGGTGGTGTGGGATTCAACCAAGTCTGGAACATAGAGGTGGCCGTCATCAGCAAGGGCAAAATAAACCATGGGTCAGGTGCCGCCAAGTCATTTATCCAGCCGATCCAAGGGGCGTTGCGCATTTCAACCGAGGAAAGAAGCACCCAATAAAGCGCAATGAAGAATGGGATTTGCACCGCAATGGGTAAGCACCCGCCGAGCGGATTGACCTTCTCTTCGCGGTAAATTTTCATCATCTCCGTTTGCATTTGTTGCGGGTTGTCTTTCAGACGCTCGCGCATTTCCATGATCTTGGGGTTGACGGCTTTCATTTTACCCATGCTCTTATAAGCTTGAGAATTCAGCCAGTAAAAAGCAATTTTCAATACCACCACCAAAGCCACAATGGACCATCCCCAATTTCCGATGATCCGATAGAGCTCATAAAGCAACCAATACAAAGGCTTTGACAAAATAGTCAGCCAGCCGTAGTCCTTGACCAATTCAAGACCCGGGTAAAGAGATTCGAGAATTTTTTCTTCTTGAGGTCCGACAAACAATCGCGCCGTTTGCGATAACTGTGTGCCAGGTGCGATCGCCGGTAAGGGTGCGACCATCCCTACCGCGTATAAATTATTGTCCAGCTTGCGTGCGAACAACTCGCGTTGCTGTGTGTCGTCGAGTAACCAAGCGGACGCAAAATAATGTTGAACCATGGCCACATAGCCTTGGCTGCTTTGTTTCTCAAACTCAGCTTTGTTTTTTTCTATGTCGCTGAACTCTATCTTCTGGTATTTTTTCTGCGTAGTGAAAATCGCCGGCCCAGTGAACGTCGAGTAAAAAGATGATTCGCCTTCTGGCTTGTTTCCGTCACGCACCAATTGCACATACAGCTGCGGACTGACTGCTACAGATGATGCATTTAAGATGTCATGTTTAACTTCTATGGCGTAACTGCCGCGTTTCAAAATATAGGTTTTGACCAGTTTCACATCACCGACAGGCACAGACTCAAAACGCAGCTGCAACTCGCTGTCTGCATCCTTGAGCATTGTTGAACCGCTGAAAACCATAGGTGTTTTGTGCGTGGGCCATCCCGTCGCAGACGCTCCGCCAATCAATCCGCTTTGAGCCAGATAGACGCGCTCCTTGCTGTCGTCCATGAGCAGCACATTGCTGCCCGCGCGATGTATGTCTTTGTGCTTGAGCAACTCAGCGCGCACCAGACTGCCGCCTTCGGTACTGAATTGCAACTTCAGTACGTCGGTTTCAACATCGACACGCTGGACAGCGGTTGCTGCCTGCAAAACATCGCCTGCGTTGTTTTTCGGCAAGCCCGCAGGCTTCACTGTGCTGGCGTCAGGTGTAGCCTGCGAGGGTGAGACGCCGGTCTGAGCCGGGGCGGTCTGAACCGCTGACGGGAAAAATGTCGGCTTTTTGCCGTTATGAATTTGCCACTGGTCCCACAACATCACCAGAGAAAAACCGAAAACTACCCAAAGAATGGTGCGGCGAATATCGTTCATGGAAATTTTGACTCGGTCGAAGAAGATGAAGTGCGGCCAACAAATGGCCAAAGAGAATGCGTTTGTTTTTTATCCGGCACAGGGTCATGTCCACCACGGCACCAGGGATGACAACGTGACAAACGCTTAAGGGTCAGGAAGCTGCCGGTGCCGGCGTCATGACGTTCGAGCGCTTGTAATGCATAAGCCGAACAAGTTGGTGTGAACCGGCAGGATGTGCCCAGCCATGGGCTGAGAATCAGCCGGTAGGCTTTGACACCTGCGATCAACAGTTGCTGCATCATGGTGTTTGAAGTGCCTTGTTAAACAATTGCCGGAGTTCTGTGCGTACCGCTTGTTTCAACGCCAAGGACGCGGCGCTGATGAATTCTGTGCGCTGGAACGTTTTTCTCAGTCGCACAACCATGTCCGCTGCATCAGTCTGGAATTGACTTTGTGCCGCAAACGCGTAAATCTGTCGTTTGATGGCATTTCTTGTCACCGCATTTTTTGCCCATCGCTTAGGAACCACGGCACCTATGCGATTTCGCAGCGCCGGGCGCTGAATATGCAACGCAAAATGGGAAGTGCTAGCGCTTACACCTGCGGCCATAACTGCATCAAAATCTGCGCGCTGCGTGATTTTTACCACGCTTGTTATTGCCACATGCGCATCTGCGTGCGCATTCTGACTCAGACTGCCAGCCGTTTACGGCCTTTGGCGCGACGGGCATTGATGACTGCACGCCCGCCTTTGGTTTTCATTCGAACCAAAAAGCCATGGGTACGCGCACGGCGGGTTTTAGAGGGCTGGTAAGTACGTTTCATGTTTTGAATCTCTGATACAAAGCTAAACCGTGCATTATCTCTGTTTTTCAGCCGATTTCTAAAAAATATCTCTTATCCGTGACAACTTGTGAAGTATTTTGTGGGTGAAAGTCGAAATTCTGCTGTTTCTGTGGATAATTTTTTGATAAAGTACTTGGAATGTGCTTTGTTCAGCTTTCTATCCACAGTTTGATCTACCGGTCTGCGGCAGCATGAGTTCATCCATGCTGCCTTCTGAAAATAACGACGCCGGCCAGGCGTTATGGCAATCCTGTATCGATCTTCTCGCCCAGGAATTGCCTGAGCAACAGTTCAATACCTGGATCAAGCCGCTGCAAGCGGCTGTGTCTGATGATTTTTCCAAACTCACCATTGTTGTCATCAACCGTTTCAAGCTTGACTGGATACGCGCACAGTATGCCGGACGTATCAGTGCACTGCTAAATCGATTATACGGCCAGCCTGTGCATATCGAGTTCTCGCTGGCCCCCAAAGAAGCCCCGGTCAGAGAACCGGCTTTACGTACAAGCCATAAAAACGACGAGTTTTCCAACGCAACGAGCTCGGCAACATTTGATGCAGCTCTGAATGTGTTTAAAAACCGGCTTAACAGCAGCCTGTGCTTTGACACCTTGGTTGAGGGCACGGCCAACCGCATGGCACGCGCCGCGGCCATGCACATTGCCAATGTGCCCGGACAACTTTACAACCCATTGTTTATTTACGGCGGGGTGGGCTTAGGCAAAACCCATTTGATGCATGCCGTAGGCAACCAATTGCTGCAAAACCGCCCGGATGCCAAAGTGCTTTACATTCACGCCGAGCAATTTGTGTCTGATGTGGTGAAAGCCTATCAGCGCAAAACCTTTGACGAGTTCAAACACCATTACCACTCGCTAGATTTGTTGTTGATAGACGATGTACAGTTTTTTGCCAACAAGGACCGGACCCAGGAAGAGTTTTTCAATGCGTTTGAAGCATTGCTTGCGAAAAAATCACATATTGTGATGACCAGCGACACCTATCCCAAGGGGCTGGCAGACATACACGAGCGCTTAGTCTCTCGCTTTGACTCCGGACTGACTGTTGCCATTGAGCCGCCTGAACTTGAAATGCGGGTTGCTATTTTGATCAACAAGTCCCGCGCAGAAGGTTCTGAAATGCCCGAAGAAGTCGCGTTTTTTGTAGCCAAAAATGTTCGCTCAAACGTCCGGGAACTTGAAGGCGCATTGCGTAAAATTCTGGCATATTCAAGGTTCAACCAAAAGGAAGTGTCGATACAACTGGCACGGGACGCCTTGCGCGATCTGTTATCTATCCAAAACCGCCAGATTTCTGTGGAAAATATTCAAAAAACTGTGGCTGACTATTACAAAATCAAAGTAGCTGACATGTATTCGAAAAAACGTCCAGCCTCGATTGCTAGACCCAGGCAGATCGCCATGTATTTGGCCAAAGAATTAACGCAAAAAAGTCTTCCTGAAATCGGTGAATTGTTCGGCGGACGTGACCACACCACCGTTTTACACGCAGTGCGAAAAATTTCAGGTGAACGTCAAACGCTAAACGAATTGAACCAGCAATTGCATGTGCTTGAACAAACGCTCAAAGGATAAAGAATGAATTCTTCTATGCCTAACCCTGTGGATAGAATTAGCACAACTGCAGGCTTATCCACAGAGAATGTGATTGCGGAAAAGTTATTCATTGTCAGCAGCATCAAAAAAAACCACTTGCAAACAGTGTTTGCTGGTAGCCAAGTGCTTGATTTCAAAGTGAAAAAACGGCTTGTCCACAGAAACAGAGCTTGCTTATCTACTACTGCTATTGATTTATAAAGAATTTAAGAAGAGGATGACATGATTGTCTTGAAAGCCACCCAAGAGCAAATTCTTGCTTCCCTGCAATCGGTTGCAGGCATTGTTGAGCGTCGCCACACCTTGCCCATTCTGGCCAATGTGATGCTTCGTAAAACCGGTGATGTCTTGCAACTCACCACCAGCGATCTCGAAATTCAAATCCGTACCAAAGCGTCGTTGGGCGGAGACAGTGGCGATTTCAGCACCACGGTTGGTGCGCGCAAATTGATGGATATTTTGCGCTCCATGCCCTCCGATCAAATTGTGACGCTGGAATCGAATCAAAACAAATTGCTTTTGAAGAGCGGTAAAAGCCGTTTTTCTTTGCAAACATTGCCGGCCGAAGATTTTCCTTTGGTGCAGGAATCCACAAATTTTGCTCCTGCCTTCAGTGTGCCGCAAAAAACACTTAAAGCATTGCTACAGCAAGTTTCTTTTTCAATGGCTGTGCACGATATTCGCTACTACTTGAACGGTATTTTGTTTGTTGCTGAAGGCAAACAACTCAGTCTGGTTGCGACTGACGGTCATCGTTTGGCTTATACATCGGCCACACTGGAATCTGAAGTTCCCAAGCAGGAAGTGATATTGCCACGTAAAACGGTACTTGAGTTGTTGCGTTTGCTCAGCGACAAGGACGGCGATATTCACATGCAGTTTGCCAGTAATCAGGCCCGATTTTCTTTTGACGGAAAAGAGTTCGTTACCAAGCTTGTTGAAGGCAAATTCCCTGATTACAACCGTGTAATACCTAAGAGTCACAAAAACAGCATCACTCTGGGAAAAAGTGCATTGCTGGTTTGTTTACAGCGTATTGCTATTTTGACCACCGACAAATTCAAAGGCGTTCGCATCAATCTCGAACCCGGTGTGCTTCGTGTTGCATCCAGCAATGCCGAGCAAGAAGAAGCAATTGATGAAATCGAAGTCGATTATTCGGGCGACTCTATCGAGATAGGTTTTAATGTGACTTACCTCATCGATGTTTTGGTCAACATGAACGAAGACATGGTGCGCATGGACCTTGCTGATTCAAACAGTTCTGTGCTCGTGACTATTCCCGAAAATGTCTTCTTCAAATATGTCGTCATGCCCATGCGTATTTGAGTCGGTTTGTAACTAGGTTTTTTTCTGTTTCCTGTTCGCGCTATACAGCGCTAGATGAATTGATTTATGACGATAAGTAACACCGATACTGGCTCAGATGGCCAAGCCAATGTACCCGCTGATGATCAGGCGTATGGAGAAAGTTCGATTCAAATTCTTGAAGGCTTGGAAGCAGTACGTAAACGACCTGGTATGTATATCGGCGATACTTCT
>Ga0136642_1001364_pt1 | contig 10600 bp, 12 predicted proteins | sample LowCatLa1302831Y_FD_115313 | JGI IMG/M metagenome (GOLD analysis project Ga0136642, IMG submission 115313) | Freshwater microbial communities from Lower Cathedral Lake, Yosemite National Park, California, USA - 13028-31Y | ecosystem: Environmental > Aquatic > Freshwater > Lake ... | reverse complement strand
TTTTTCCCTGGGAAAGGCGACTCATCCGGTACAAGGTTCGCGCTCGGTTCGCGGCTCGGTTCGCGGCGAAGCCCCGAGATGGTCCGACGGACCGCCAAAATGTCGGTTTCCCAGGTTTTTTCCTAGGAACACGTCCCGTACACTCAACGAATCGTACAATTCGTCTTAGGCATGGATGTCGAAGACGATGAGAACGCGCCCGACAACGCCCAGGCGGCGCTGTACGCCAGGAAGACGTTCGTTCTCTTGAAACGCGTCCTGGGCAAGATGCAGAGCAACGGCGTCTTCAAAAAGAAGAAGCGTGTTCCGCGGCGGCCGACGGACGAGCTCCACATCCGGATCCTGTTTGAGCGGGACGGTCACTTCTACGCGGCTGTGCTCAGCGATCGCTTCACCGCGTCGTCGTGGACATTCACCTATCGCAAGCCCTCGCGGGTGAGCCTGCGCGTCGCCAAGACGGACGTGCTTGACGACCTTGCGGTCGACTTCACCAAGGTGTATCGCGTGTCGGCGGCGCACGGGTTGGGCAGGGGCCGACGGCTGGCTGGCCTGTTTAAAACGCGCACGACCGCGAACGGGTCGCTGGCGCGCACGGTGCGCGCCAAGCCGCTCTACGACGTGGCGCTGCTGACCGCGGTGGAGGTGGGCGTGTGCAAGAACGACCTTGCGGACGTGTGCGCCCTGGCGGGCGTGCCTCGGGACGCAGAGGAGGCACTGACCGCGTGGTCTGCGCGGTGCGGCGTGCCCCTCCCCCTTGACACGGCGGCGGTGCGCGGGGCGTGCCTCGGCACCGGCATGTCGCGCGAGGAGGCTGACTTTCTGGTGGCGGCCATGCGCCACGACGGCGCTCTGCGCGTGGCGCACGACGCCCGCTTCTCCGCGCTCGTGCAGGCCGGTTGCACCTGCGCCCCGCTGGCGTCTTTCCTGAGCATCTGCCGTCGGCGCGCGGCTTTCAAGGTGCCCACAGAGCTCCTTGCGCCGGTCAAGAAAGACTTTGCAGTGGATGGCTTCACGCTCCCCTTCTACCTCCTGCCGCGCGCCGTCGAGCGCCCAGTGACCACCTGCAGCTTCAGGCGCGTGTTGACGGGGGTGGCGCGGCCGCTGCCCGACAGGAACCCCGCCCGGGCGCACAACCCGTCCGTGGTTGTCAACAACCGGGTGGTGGTGGCCTACGTGACGGACGCCGTCTTGACACCCGGCGGCGAGTCTCTTGTGCCTCCGGAGCAGCTGGAGGTGATGCACGAGACGGTGACCAAGTCCCTGCGCTGGACGGATTCATTTGCCAACCGGCTGGCCACGGTCGCCTTTGACGGCGAGAAGGAGTGGTGCGACGCTGACCTGCGGAGCGCCCTCGCGCTGGCGCGTCGCGCCACCTGGGCTTTTCAGGACCCCGAGGGTGAGAAGGCGAAAGCGCTGTACGAGCGTATCAAAATGATGTGAGCGGTATTTGAGCGCCGACGCCTGGGAGGTTAAATGTCATCGAAACCGCTGATAGATGAGACAGTCAAGGCGCCGCTGCCGCCAGTAAAACTCCCGAGTTTGAAACGGGTCTTTCATTTCCTCAATCCGTTTCGCAGTGCCCAGGACCCGAAGTACGTCCGTCTATTCTGATATATGTATAGTGCAGCGCACCACCTTGACCATGGAGACCCTTGCGGGCTGCCTCAACGCCTCGCAGGAGCCCCTGGAGCAGGCGGTGTCGCTGTGGAATGCCGCGCGCAACCTCATGAAACGGTCCGACCTTGTGCACACCGACGAGAACGTCGCCAAGGCGCTCTTCTTCGTGGCGCAGTGGCGGTGCCACGCGGCGCAGACGCGCGCGGAGGTCCGCACCAGCGCGTTCGTCGCCACATGTGCGCTCCGCCTGGCTGTGTTGGATGCGGCTCGAAACCACGAGGCCGTCAAGGCGTTTCTGCGGTTGCGCGTCGAGGCCACGCCGGCCCGGCAGGTTGCCGAGGTGGCGCGCGGTGAGTGCGAAGCGTTCAAGCAGTTTCGGGTGCCCAAAAACCAGGCGGAGACGCTCAAAAAGGTTCGCCAGGCGTCATACGCATGGCACGACCGGTTTTTTGAGGATTGGAGCGAGGTTGCCTACGCGACGTGCTTCGTTTTGGAGGGCGGCGATGCGCAGGAGGTTGCCATCGACGAGTCATTCCTGACCGCGTGCGCAAACTTTGACGCCGAATGCGTGTACCGCACACAACTCCGCGCGAAGCTCCTGGGCGAGGGCATGGTGTGCTCCAAGCCGGACGACCCGCGCGCGGAGACGGCGGCGCGGTGGCTGAGGCGCTCGGTGACAAACGCGAACGACGACGTCATGGCACTGGGACGCGAGGCGTTCGTGTGGACCTACCTTACCCCTGCGGTTGCGCGGAGGGGGATGGAGAGTTCCCCGTCGTTGAAGCTCACCGCGTGGGACCCCCTGCGCGGCGCAGACGCACACAAAGCTGCCAAGGGCTTCCAGGACTGGGACACGTTGTCGGACCCCTTGGTGCGCAGCGCCTTGTTTCTCTACTTCTTTGACTACACGATGCGCCAGTTTTGCGACATTTCCTTTTTGAAGATGTTTTTCTGCGACGACTACAACGGCGACCTGACGATGAGCCACATCGAGGCGTTCAAGACGGACAGGCTGAAGAACCCGCCGCCGCTGGTGGTGTACAGCATGCGGCAGTGGCACGTCGTGTTCCGCAGCGCCGAGGCGGGCGCCGCCATCGACCGCGTTGAAGTGTACCCCAGCTCGTGGAGCGCCATCCTGGCGTGGCTTGACTACGTCATGTCCGTGCGGATGGGGGTCGTCTTCATGGGCAAACGTATAAACAAGATATTCTTCGACATGACAATTGAACACGTGACTGAGGCGAGGGTGCTTACTGCTGCTACTGAGACACTATGACGACGAGCCGCCTGTCCCGCGTGCACGCGCGGTTCGACCAGATTGGGTTTCAAGCGTGGGTGGAACGCGACCCGCGCCACTCGGGGTCGCAGATGCTCAGCGAGCTCTCGCCGAGATCCTACGACTACATCTTCCGGATGCTGAAGCAGGCGGCTGGAGTTGACGACACGACACTGTGCGACCTGGGCGCCGGCTGTGGCCGCGCCCTGGCGCACGCCGTGGCGTCAGGCGCGTTCGTGCGCGCCACGGGCGTGGAGATTGTGCAGAAGCGCGTGGACGTGGGGCTCAAGGCGTTGGCCGACCTGAGGTTGGCACACGCGGCGACGCTCGAGCAGGGCGACTTTTGCAGCTCGGAGTACGCCATCGACGCCCCGTGCGTGCTATGCTATGACCTCGTGTTTGAGCTGGAGGTTGTGCGGCTGCTAGCGACGAAGCTCAACGCCGGCGCCAATCGCGCCATGGTGTCGTTTAAATCGCCGCAGCGTTGGGAGGCTGCGGGGCTGACGGGCTTCAGCCTTGTGCACACGGGACGCGTGGACAGCACCTCAGACCCGCCTGAGCGATTCACGTTCTTCGTGTACACGCTGGCGCGGGGGTGACCATTTGCGGGCGCCCTTATTTGCCACGTGCAATCAGCACAGCATACATGCCCAAGAACTGGATCGCCAAGGCTATCGCGCACTCGCCACCCGGGTGCGCTTTTGTGTTGTGCTTCTATGGTTGGTCCGCGTGTTGACGCACCTTTTCAGAGCCCTGCACAGGCAGCTGCACGTGCCACAAGGCCAGAAAATCCCGATGAAGAAGCTCCAGGCGGCTGCCAAGAAACCGGGTGTGTTGGGGCGACGCGCCCGCATGGCGGAGACGATGCGGTCATTTCATAAATGATGTTGTCAAGACTGCTCAAGGCCTGGCGCCCGCGGGCGCCTACGCCTCAGGGATGGACGCCCGCGCCCGCGCGTAGTCCCCCGTGCCACCCCGCGTGAGAATTATTTGGAGAGCTATGCAATCTGTTTAAATGTCAACCATGATGCGCGCTCCGTCGTCGCCAGGGATGAGCCTTTCGGACGTCGCAGAGTGGGTTTTTAACACAGCACACCACCCCGCGTCCACGTGGGCGATGGGCCTGCTTCCGACCGAGATTTTGCTCACGCAGGCGACGCTCGCTCACCTGTCGCCCGGCCACATCCCCAAAACCTTGTATTTTGTTTCACGAGGCAGATTCTACGCGGTGAAGGTCAAGGGTGGTATGTACGCCCACGGGTTTGCAACCCTTTTCGTGGACTCTCCCAAGAAGAGCGCCTCCATAAGTTTGTACCCGGACGGCTTTGGCGTTCGGCTTGCTTTCCGCTACACAGCCACTTACGATGGCGCTCTGGTCGAGACAGCCTGCGTCGTGGGCGGCCCGGATGCCGAAAACGTTTTGACGCAGGCGGAATTTGTGGTATTCCTTGGGTTTTAGCAAGACTTTGCTCGGTGTCTGCTCCAAATGCCACGGCGGCTGCGGCGTTTAAACCTCAACCTAAACAGCCCAGTGAACGATCCACGCCTCTCTTTGCAAATTTAAGCTGGAACAGCCCAAGCTTGGCGGTGCGGTCCTCAGAGCTGGTGGCGAGCGTGCGCCCATCCGGGCTAAGCCGCCGGTACAATTGAACATGGAATGTACCGGCAGTCGGGCTATGCCATAGGAGCTTTCGGACGAAAGTCTATGGCCGGCGCTGGACGATGCGCGGTTACACCTTCACTTTGAAGGCAGAGAGCTGCCGGAGGAGCTCGGGGCGCGCTGGGAGCAGACGGGGCGCTTGCGGGCGGCGACAGCTGGACGGACTATGAGAGGCGGTGAGGGGTTGGCCGCGGCAAGTGCGCGCCAGCAGGCGCTTGCTCAGTGAGGGGTGCTGGGGGAAGCTTCGTTTGCTCTACTGCGCCCATGACGGGCTGTGGCACTGATTTTGTATCATGCATCTACTTGGTCAATAGCTTTATTCAATTCAGAAATCTTACGGTGCACCTCTGCGTTAATGGCTTGAAGCTCCTGAAGTGCTGCCTTTAAAAAAGTCTCGTTGGCTTGTGCATCGCCCATGTGACGATGAAGTTCTAAACGAGCTAGTGCTTGCTTTTGTTTGGTTGTGATTTTGTCAATGTCTTGAAGTTGTTTGTCAATGGCTTGAAGTTTTTTTTCTCTCTCCGATGGTCCCGATTGGTCGGGTTTGGGCCCCCCAAAACAACTCATAGTGATGAATAAAAAAGAATAAAAAAGAACTATCTATATTTAATCACCGCCACCGCCACCGCACAGCAACATCACCCATCGTTCGCAACTTGGTGGACTCGACGAGCAGCAGGCTCACGGATGTAGCGGTCCACGTCACGCCGCAGATGTGGACAATTTCATCAGCCACCTTTTCCCAGCGAAGATACTGCGGCGTGCCGAGCTGGTCGCAATGTGGCTGTCCAAAGCCAAGCTGGGCCCAGATGGGCGGCTTGGTATCCATCCAAGGGACGGCGGGGACGCCCCTTGAGCTCAAGGCGAACCTTTGCTTTCCTTGAGAAGAAACAATTTGCTTTTATAAGCCGGGAGACACAAGCTCCTTTCTTGGGTTTTGGTTTTGTAACGCCAATCTCTTTTAAAACTCTATAAAGACGTCGTCGAAGCCCCTTCCCTCGTCGTCTCGCCAAAAGATGAGGAGGTTTGGAAAAGGAACAGGAAGAGTTGTTTCAAAAACGGCTTCCGACATCATGTCCATCGTAAACCCCTCATCAGTGAATACAAAATGCATGTCGATCATCTTCTGCGTGTCGTGGGCGTACTGAAGCCGGACCGTGCGCTTCTGGCGCCCTGCGCCAGGAGTAATTTGTATCACGTTTCCGACGAGTCCGTCTTCCCGCGGCATGAGCCCGACCGGCCGTACGTGAGCGTGAATGCGCGTGTTCATCGCGGCAGCACGTTCAACTGCACGTTCAACTCTATCCAACTTGCCATGTATCCATTCCCAGATCAGCTCCGTACGGCGCACGGACGCGTTGATGTTTGCAGCAACCTCGGGCGGAAGGTAGTACCCATCTGGTGAGCTCCCGCCTTGTGTGTTCACTGGGAGCAAACCTCCAAACAAAGACATTCTAACCACTTTCCTGCGCTATTCATATATTCATCTCGTGCCTCTGCCTTTCCTGTTTGCTCGTCACGTGGTGTGCGTGCCGTAAGATATTGATACCCCACCTTCGCTCCAACGGCACTGCGGATGGGCCCCGTCAGCCGGTTTCCGACCTACAATACAAAGCCACGGCGTATGGCTGTGCGATGAAAAACAAGCATGTTGAGTTTGTGACCCTTCTTTTCGCGGCGCACGTGTGCATTCTCGTGGGCTGGCGCCTCATGCATCTTCCGTGATCACACTGACGCCGATGAGACGCTTGAAGCGTTCCACAAAACGTTATAATTATACCCGTGGTCTGTTTCGGAGGTATGGACTTCTTGGACGTAGTGTGTCTGGTTGAAGAGCGGAACGTTTGCTGACGACGTTGAGTCGGTTGACGTGATCAAGTAAGCGGTGTCGATGAGATTCGATATCCACACCGACACGCTGCCGCGCTGCGTCCGCCAGGTCCTCTTGGTGTTGAAGCCCACCTGGTCGTAGAATGAAACATTCGTGCTATTCGTGCTGTTTCCTTCGGGTATGTTTCGTGCGAATGCGCATAGGACGGCGGACACGAGGAGCAGGACGACACGTTTCATCTCTAACACACGTTGTCTTTCAAAACATTAAATACACGGCACAGAGCGTGGACGTCAATTCAGAATTCACGCACGGTTTAAGCCAAGGTGGATTCGTAACGACGGGTGTAATACCCCGCTAGTAGTAGGTAGTCCTCTGGGTTTAGAACAGAGGAGTCCTCTAGCCCCAAGGTGGATTCAAAACGACGGGTGTAATACTCCGCTAGTAGTAGGTAGTCCTCTGGGTTTAGAACAGAGGAGTTCTCTATACGCCTAACCCAAGACTCGGTCGTGGTCTCCTCAAGCTCGTACTCCTCGCTGTTCGTCTCCGTTTCGTTGTTCTGCTCTCCAATGTCGGTGCGGTTCGTTTCGTGTGGCACGAGCGCTTTGCTCGTGAGCGCGCTATCTGTAGAGCCCCCGGCTGTGCCCGGCTTCGCCCCAAGCCAAAACGGAAAGACATCTGACCACGACACGTCGCGGTCAGTCTCAGAGGCCACCACCTCACCGGCAGTTGAGTACCATCTGATGATCCGTGTCAGCGGGCCGGGGGTGTCGAGCCCCGACAGCGTCCTGGCGTCGCTCTCCAACATCCGACCGCTCGCGACAGACGCCGTCAAGACGAGGATAACTGCGACTCGTAGCATCATGAATGATCATGTGAATTTGGTCTACACAATTTATATTATGACGTGCGTCGCGCGCCTAACCTAGGAATATAAATGACACCAACGAATTCATACACACCATGTTCTCAGGTGTTGTGTACGACTCGAGCATGCCGCCGTCCGACCCGCACTTCCACTTGGACGACGGCGCCCTCGCCAGTCTGGCCAGCCAGCTGCCCGGGGCGCCCGTACGGATTGAGCACGAGGAGAAAAACATTGGCACCATTAACATGGCCCGGCTTGAGGGCGGCCGCCTGGCTGTGGGCTGGGAGCTGGACCAGACGGCCGCGGGTATGAGCATGGAGCGCTTGATTGAAAAAGGCGAGGCGCCGGAGCTGTCGCTGAAGCACGCAAAGTACGGGGACGGGTCGGTGCAGCCGATCGAGGTGTCGATCGTGCGCAAGGGTGCCCGGAAAGGGTGCGCAATCGACACAGAAAGATATAAGTTGGCGGCCCGAAACCCAAGTAACATGGCAACCGAGGACATGACGCCAGTGCAGACTGAGGCCCCCGCCGCCGCGCCGATGGTCGCTGCCGAGCCCGCCGCCAAGCGCGCGCGCTACGACTCCCCGATGGACTTCCTGAAGACGGTGAGCACCAAGACCAACGACACCGAGGCTGTGGAGCTCGTGGCCGACTACCTGGCTGACATGATGGAGAACGAGGTGAACACCCAGCAGGAGATCGCGGCGCTCCGCCAGGCGAAGCAGATCCTGGAGGAGGCTCAAAAGAACAACGTCGAGTCGAGCAAGAATGTTGTGCGCGACATTGTGGACACCCTTGGGTCTCTGTACCAAAACTTTGCAAGCGGCCAGATGATTGACGAGGCGCAGAAGAGCAAGCTGTCGACCGTGCTGACCGAGAACGTGGACGTGCGCGAGGCGATGCGCCCGCTGCTCGTCGCAGCCTCCGCCATCCACCAGCGTACCGCGCTGGCTGCGTCCGCGGCGTCACACGTGACGGTGAACGCGGCCATGACCCGCATCGAGACACTGCAGAAACAGCTGTCGGCGGCCCGCGGGATGAACTCCGTGCCCGTGGCGCCCCAGTGGACGCCGGTCGCCGTCCCGCCGGCCCCGCCGGTGGCGGAGGTGGCGGCGAGCGGTGCGCACGCCAACGAGCAGTTCAAGTTCAAGGTTCCGGACATTCTCCGCAACGCGCCCTCCTTTTCGGACGCTGGCGTGGGGCGCATCACGCGCGACTCGTTCGTGCGCAAGGTTTGAATGTGTACCTTTTGTTCCATATGTAACAGTCAGATTAAGCACCCCGGCGTCGTGAGCGCGTAGGAACTCCAAAACACCAGGAGCATGAGCGCCATGACCATATCGTCGTTCTTGCCGAACGACTTGCCCGACAAGGAGGCTTTGATGACGCCGTTCGGGCGTTGGTCGTAGACAAACTTGAACTGCGTGAGCTGGTTGCGTATGTCCTCCAGCACGGACGAGCTGCCAGCCAGAAACTCGTGGTCTTGCGTGAAACGCAAGAGCTGCAGGCGCAGCATGCGCTGGACGTCCACCCGGCTGCGCTCCTTGACCACGTCGGTTGTGACGACGCCGACGCGCCGGTGGGGCGTGGTGTCCGCCGTGAGCACCTTTGCGGGTTGAAAAGCACTCACAAAGTTGGCGATTCGGCTGGCCATCACGCTGCCGCCAAAGTTGCGCTCGACGATGGTGACCACCTGCACGTTGGCAAACTGGGTGTGGCTGCGCAAGCCCTCCATGAAGCCTCGGATGTACGTCTCCAACTCTGCGTCGCAGGTGACCGACCGGCCGTCCGCAGCCACGACCACCATCGCCTTGGTGACGGAGTCGATGGCGGCCGCGATGCAGGCGGTCTGCGAGAACCCACCGCCGCTGGGGTCGATCGACAGGTAGATGCGGTTGTCCTGGCACACCAGGTGATTGAGGTCGAAGCGGTTCGCGAAGCACGCCTCCACAGAAGCGCGGTCAAAGGCGGAGGTGTCGCGGGTGGTGATGACACCCGCCTGCTCCCGCAGCCACATGTCTTTGTTCCCCTCCATAAGCTGGCGCACCAGGTCGCTGCGCGCGGCTGACTTCCAGGAGGGCATGTTCCCCATCAGGTGCGGGCAGTCGGTCTTCTTCTCCTCCCGGCACGCGCTGCAGATGAGCTGAATCTGCAGATTCTTAAACAACGAAGAGCCGTTGGGTTTTTTAGCGAGGAGCAGCTGGGAAAAGAAGTTGTTCTCCTCAAGCGGGGTGCTGATGGCGATGAGGGAGGTGTTCGACACGCCGAGCAGGGGCAGGCACACCTCGGTGAACACCTGCTCGTCCAGGCGCGACGCCTCCTCTAGGATGATGATCTTGCCGCCCTGGCCCTTGAGGCCCGCCACGCTGGACGGGAAGCTGTGGAAGCGCCGCACGTCGCTGCCGCTGGTGCCACGGCAGAAGAACTGTTCCTGATTCTTTTTAATGATGCGCTCCTTGCTGCCCGTAAGCGTCGCAAACAACCGGGCCGCCTGGTCGAGCAGCGTGGTGGAGGCGCGCTGGCCGGTGGAAAAGCAGGAAATCCAGGTGTCTGGCACAGCGTAGAGCAGCGCGGCGACGAACATGCTCACGGCGGTGGTTTTGCCGAAGCGGCGAGGGCAGCACACCAGCACCTCTTGCTGGATTTCGGAGATGTTGCGCTCGTGCATGATGCGCTCGCGGTAGCGCTCAAAGTCGGCAGCCCCGTAGATGTGTGGCAGCGTGGCGTCGATGAAAGCGCGGTGGAAGTCTTTCTGGGCGTCTGAGCGCTTGAAGCCACTGAAGGAGTCCAGGATTCGCTCCAGGTTGCGCAAGTAGGCGTCGCCAGGCACAGTGTCGCGTTCCGAGTCCTCAGTGAGCATGTCCAGCTTTCGCTTGTACAGGGTCGCGTCCGAGGCTTTTTTGTCCTGCGCCGCGAGGCTCTGACGGGCTTTTTCAAAGAGGACGTCATAGCACACGAAACGCATCGTCTCTACACCTTACGCACGGTCATATATATTGCACAAGGTTGTCCGCGTATCCGCAGTGTCGCGCCAGAAGCACGCGGGTCTCCGTGGTCGCGTAGTTGACATCACGCGTACGCTTGCGCATGGCGCTGACATTCATGGTCAGCCGGGGGTTCTGCAGCTCGGCGCGCTGCATGGTCAGGCCAACCAACGACGCAAAAAGCCGAGCGAAGGTCGGGTCTATGTTGCATCGAGGGTGTCTCAGCAAGTCCAAGTGCGGCTTGATCATGCAGTGCACAAGACGTATGTACAGCTCCGCGCCACGTTGGAGATGCTGCACAAACGTGCTTGTCCTGCACTGGATTGTTTCCCTTTGGATGCCTTCCCCGGCAGCCGAAATCGCT
>Ga0136642_1001363_pt1 | contig 10603 bp, 23 predicted proteins | sample LowCatLa1302831Y_FD_115313 | JGI IMG/M metagenome (GOLD analysis project Ga0136642, IMG submission 115313) | Freshwater microbial communities from Lower Cathedral Lake, Yosemite National Park, California, USA - 13028-31Y | ecosystem: Environmental > Aquatic > Freshwater > Lake ... | reverse complement strand
TTCCGTAAGCGCAGCGAACTGCGATTGGGTCAATACCTTTAACAATTGCAGATTCTATATTAGATTTAATAGCTAATGTTTTAGTATAGTTTAAAAAAGATCCACAAAGAATCCCCGAAACTAATACTAATACACCTCCGATTATTAATGCCAACTTGTCTTTATTAGACTTTTCCATATTATCTCTCCTATTATACATTACCAAGAACCATCATCAATAACACATCGTAGCGATATAAATAACACCACGACGTAAAAGCCGCGCAAATTGGGATTCATATCATCTGGATGATAACATTTAAATTCCAAACTCCAGTGACATGGATTAATCCCGAAGGAAACCCATATACCAGAGTTTTTAATATACTTACTTAAGATCTTTAACATCGTCGCAGATACCTAATTTCTTGGCTTCAGCTGCACTTAGCCATACGTCTTGTGGCGGTAGCAGCACTTCACGAATCTTATCATCGCTAAGACCAGTGCATTTTTTATAATGTGCAATCATACGTTTAGTTGTTAAATCAAACTCTTTAATCTGAGCAAATAATTCATGTTCTTTGCCAAATGCTCCCCATGAATATTGATGCGATAGAATTGAAGTATTCGGTGTAAGAATACGATGCCCGCTAGTACCACTAATAAAAATCATAAGACCTGCGGATGCAATCTGTCCAAGACCAATTGTTCTAATTGGAATAGATGATCCACGCATAGTATCAACTAATGCAAATGCAGCATTTAAATCCCCGCCTGGACTAGTAATAATTAAATTAAGTAGTTCTGGTGGTTCTTCACAGAAATTTGCATCAAAAATCCACTCAACTGCATTCTTAACACTATTAAGACTGATTTCCTCCATCAAAAGGAAAAACGAATGCCGAGCGCTGCTGTCGTCGTTTAACTGTAGATTTAATTTGTTCATCATCATTTCGACCGCCTTCTTTATAAAAAATATGTCTGCCAATAGAAGTTGTTTTATTTAACTTCCATTTCGGATTAACGTAATCTGCATGGTAAAACAAAGCGCCATATGTAATATCATCTAACTGATCATAATTAGCATAAACATATAGAGCTGTATCTAACGCATCTCTATATCTATCACTATTTTTATCTACCTTAACTGGCATACAAAACCAAGAGAACTGACACACATAATTGGTTTTTTGTTTAACTACAGAGCAAATATCTTTTGGATATTTTGGATCTTGTACTCTATTTAAAGTTACAAGAGCTACAGCGACTTTACCGTCAGTTATTTCGCCGCCTGCCTCATGATATATATTCTCCGCTAAACAATCTACTTGATGCTTAGCATCTTTAGTTAATTCTGAATAACGAATCTCCAGTATTTTAGTTTCATTCATATATGTGACTGAAATAGCAGTCACTACAATCATAGCTAAGATGATTAGGAATATATTTCTATATACTCTCATAAACAATCTCCTCAATTAGTTAAGGACAAACCCAAGATGTGTTTGTCCAATCCCATATTAGGTTTATTTTTTACTAATAGTTTTTACAGTATCTTGTGGGACGTTTGAAACGAAACCATTTAAGGCAGTTGCCTTGGCAATGATCTCAGATTCATTGGGATAAGCGGGAAATCCTGGATGTTCAGGAATTGCGCCTCCATTGGTTTTAGCAGCGTCAACCTTAGAAGACCAACCACTACTAACTATCTCGCGTTTGCCGAAATACTCATCGGCTAGCATATCTTTTGCCATTTTTAAAAGTTCTAGGCGAATCTCGAACGGTGTCATGTTTGACATAAGTTTCCTTTGTTGTGTGTGTAAATTGGAAGTTTTAAAGGGGTCTTCCAACCCTCTATATTTATATAGCTATTATTTCGTAACTGCTGGTGCAGATGCTACCTTGGCTGGTGCTTTAGCTGTCGGCTTTTTCGCTCCCAAGTTTTTCTTTGGAGCAGCTTTCTTAGCTGGCGATACCTTAGCTACAGGTGCTGATGCAGGTTTTACTGGTGCTGGAGTCTGAGCAAAAGTGATGCTAGAGAAAGCCAGTGCTGATATGATTGCGATGAATTTTGTCATAATGATCCTTAAAATAAAAAATAATAAACTTCGTTACAAGCTGGTCACTTCAATTCAATCCAAGATACCAATGGGTATCGGGTGTTGATATTTAGCAAAGACTCACTAATAAAGTGGATGGTTATTCTGTTACGAGGAAACCATCCGAAACCCTAAGCTGCTGTTAGGCTGCTAATGCGAACTGTACGTCGTTTGCGTTTACGGTGTTTTAGTTTTTACGACTATCGCTGTCGTGCTGTCCACGCATTTACTTATTGCCCTGTCGAAACCAATGCACCCCCATCAGAAACATACTAAACACTTTACAACGATATCGTTTCTTAAGGTCGCCCACGTTGTATCGGATAGTATGTTTTTGGTGGAGGTGGGGAGATTCGAACTCCCGTCCAGAACACCTTTCTTTTTGCTTCATACAGCAATAACATATGCCGTCTTTCTACGCTATGAGCGTAGCGACTAACACAATTTCTTACTTATAACTAAGTATACCTCAATTTGACATATTTGTCAATTATTTTTAAATCTTGCATTAAGGGAGCGAACGCTTTGACAGCACCATCCCAAGAATTCCATGTTTCTTTAAATCGTATACTTAGAGACTTACGAATTCTATTATGACTATTATATGTTATTAGATGTGGAATGTCAGTTCTAACCAAAGTCGGTCCTGTCAATTTAACTTCTTCTAGTAACATAGTAGTAAAATTATCTATACTAGATTGATTTCGTATACCATAGTGAATTCCGTTTAATATACTATGTTGATCTAATTCAGAACCAATTTTTAATGGAAAACATTCAGGTAATGATGTTTTCCACCAAGTAAAATTATTTTGCGTATCGTTAAGTTCGTAATTTATACCACAAAAAATTCGTTTCCAGTTACCATCATCTAAAGTTAAATCTGAATGTAGTACTCTATGATTCTGGTCTGCTGCTTTATTAAGCCGACAAAACATAACACAATGTATAGGTTCAAGATTATACGTTTTGAACCTATCCAAAATATGATCACTTAAAATATTACATGGTAATATAGCAAATGGGTGCGCATTTGGGTTTTGAGATGCAGATATCCAATTACTTGAGCGCGAATCATCAGTAAACGATTTATCGCGAAATGGATATTTCGGCAGATTCAATAGACGGTAATTCTGCATAGATTAAATGTTTTTCAAATTCCTGTAATCCATCCGCAATTTTCTAAATCCTGCGATCCAGTTATCACGTTTCTCAATGAATAATCTAGGGAAGTCGTTATCAACTCCCATAATAATTACAAGTCTACCAATTGGGATTTTAGTTCGTTCTTCGAATGCTACTGCATATGCAGCGCATTGCATAAAGTATCCGTAAATATCATCTCGATCTTTAGGTTTGCTTGATGTCTTAAAATCAATAACGGATAGCTTACCCTGAAAATCTGCAATACAATCTACGGTTCCAGCAACTTGAAGAAAGTCTGAATATAGTGGTGTTTCTAAACAATGGATATTATCAATATCATCCAACCATTCTTTCATAGACCCAAACATTTCTGCATCGGTTATATTTGGCTCGATTGCATTGCCGAGAAGGTAGTTCTCACATAAACTATGAATTCGAGTTCCTCGACCACTCGCTTTAGCTGATACTCGGTTCGCTTCAATTTCACCAACTCGCTTGCGCCATTCAAGGATTCCATGTTTTGAATGTAGTCCTGTGACGGTTGTGACCGAAGGGTATGCTTTACCAGAAGGTGTTTTATAAACTCGGGTTCCATCTGGAGATGTGTCGCGCTCAAGTTTGGCAAAATCATGATGTATAAAATTCTTCATTGTACTCAAAACTTTCATGTCAATAATTCAATTGCGCTATTATAATGTGCGATACGATCATCAAGACCATTATATCCACCATTGATCTTTTTGGTCATTAGTTTAATGTCACCAGCGTCAGCCTGTACATTTAATTTATTCGTGTTCCAAAACCATATGGCAGACATAAGAGCAAAATCTTTATCTTCAGTGACCCAGTCTGGGTGTTCACTTAAATTTTCCCAATCTTCAAACATGTCCTGTGCAAATTTAATATAATTAGCTTTACCAGTTATTTGAATAGGTCCTCTACCGCGATATAGATAACCATCACCCGAAGCCGAATCACCGTTACCCATGCGATTAGCATAGATTTTATTGGCGATCATTTCTGGATTACGAGCATATGGAGTTGCAATAGCGATATTAGAAAAATACTTGGGAAAGGTAGTAACCAATCCCATGGCAGAATAGTTTAAGTTTTCCTCAAACACAGTCCACCCACCAGATTCATGTCCACATTGCGCGAGGAATGCCGCGACACGCTGTGGAGTATCAATCTGATATTGTGGAAATACAGATTCCATGGCAGAAGCCCAGACGTCTGGTTCTGGATTATTTGGAAATAGTGTATGAAACTGGTCTGAGGTAATCATTAATTAATCGTTATAATCTTCATATTTAAGTTTCGCCATGATATATTCTTTCACTAAAGATGATCTAACAATATCGTCGACGGTAAACTCAATACGAGTGAATGCGCTCATGTGTTGAGCGATGTCAAAGAATTTTAAAATTCCCGTAACGTCGTTCTTCTTTTTATTCAAGTCAGTCTGGCGATAATCACCACACCAAATAATTTTAGATCGATAACCGACACGAGTCATAACGGTATCAATTTCTTCATAAGTCAAGTTTTGCATTTCATCAACAATAATGATGGCGTCATCGAATGACATACCACGAATGAATGATGTGGAGATAAACTCAATATGATGCTGTTCTTCTAAACGATCCCAAGCATCTTTGCGACCAAACAATGTATCGCAGATTTGTCGATATGGCTGTTGGAAAATTTCCATCTTCTCATGCACGTCACCAGGTAGGTGACCAATCTCACGAGATTGAACTGCTGATCGGACGATAATAATCTTATCGAAAGGGTTGCTCTTATCTAATACTTCTTCAATCGCTTTATACAATGCACAGAATGTTTTACCAGTTCCTGCGACACCATGTAATGCTACAAAATAATCACCGCGTTTATATGCTTCGAAAAATAATTTCTGGTTTTCTGTTAGTGGTTCAAATGTTTTTAAATCATCAATCCGTAACCGTAAGTGCGTAGAGGTCTTGCTGACCATTGTAGGTTTATTAACTACTACGCCTCTTACTACCTTTTCAGAAGTTGATTTTAAAAATTCAACTTCTTGTTTAATTGGAGCTTTACGAGCCATTCGTATTCCTTATAGTTGCCGTGTGGTTTTGTTTAATTGACTGCCAGCTGTCTTACTATGAATTTTTTGCAGAACCTCCTTAAATCCATTATCAGTTTTAGTAATTCCCAAACGAACTGGATCTCCCAATGCAGGAGCACTGGTGATAATAGTTTCCAAATTTAGATCTGAGTTTAATAATTCTTCTCTAGCAGCAATACTCATAAACTTATCGTATTGTTCACCAGTTTCTTTATTTCTAAATGTATATGTCGGCATTCGACTCCTTATTTTGTATTTAGCTCGCCCATAATGGAGTTTCACGCTTTTTCCAAGAAAACATTCGTTGTTTATCGCCAAGATAATAGTTTTTGTATGATTGGATTGAATCTCCAGATACTCGATAATGTTCGGGCATGGCTGGGGTTGGTTCCGTGAAATAACCTTTTGGTAGATTCTTCGGTCTATAACTCAAAGCATCCGTCAATCGATCACACGCGTGAACTTTACCATAACGATAAGTGTATTCATCCATTAATGCAACAAACATTCTGAATAACCACACATAATTAGCGTGACTCTGCCTCACCCAAATAGCTGAGGGGTGATTGATATGAGTAGAAGCATAGAGAATATTATCCCTGGAATCAGAAAGCACATAGGTTTGCCGTTTTCGTCCTGATTTAGAAAGAGTGATACCATGAGTACCATCAAGGACGCGGTGAGCAGTTGAAAGTAGCTGAGCATATTCAAGAATCATCTTTACGCAATGTTTATCGACATGCATCTCTGCGCATTTTTTAAAATCATGATCTAGATAAAAGATATTCATACTGTAATTTGAACGCGTGGAACAGGGTTCCAGGTTCCGTGCAAAGAGATGTCACCATGCTGATTATGTTGATTAACTTTCATTTGTAATTCAACTTTAGTAATTTTGTTATCAGTTACGAATTCTACAACTTGAAATTCATATGAAAGTGGCGCTGGCAATGTAATTGGTGCAACCATTACAGTTGTTGATGGTATTAAAATTGAAGGTTGTGCGACAGTTAATAGTGAGAGTGTGTTCATGATATAAGCATTCGAGTTAAACCAACCAAGTCAATAGTAACTAACAGGAGATAGTTACCGAGCATCCCAAAAGATTTCCGAGTATAACTAGCCCAAGCATACATAGCACAGCCGCTGATCCACAAAGGGTATAGATACAATAACGGAGGATTTGGGACGGTAATTGCCATAGTAAATGCACAAGAGATACTAATTGCCCAAGCAAACAACTCAACAAAAAAGCGAAAAGAATTGTCGTTAAAGTCATCTTGTATCCAACCAATAATATCTTTGATTACATTAGGCATTAGGATTCCCTAAAACTGTAATTGCACGAATCTGTAGAATTACAGAATCAAGAGCAATAATAGTATCATGAGAATTGATATGGAGAATCCCGTGACCGCCAGCGGCATTAAAAGGAGTAATGCACCCAATAGAATCATCAATAAGAATAGCTGTAGGAGTTGCATATTGAGCCTTCTCTTCTTTACAACATACAAAATTCGTTTTGTATGGGATATTGTGTTTATGCAACCAAAACAATTTCTGATTTAATGCCGCATTACCCTGTTTAGCATCAAAGGTTCCCTTAGAAGTTAGGATCTGAATATCAACATTTTTAAGTTTTGATACATAATTTAACAATTCTTGAGTATCGGGCATAAAATCTAGATTCTCAAAAATATGAAAATCTAGGACAGCTGATCTAAATTTCTTTCGATCTTCTAATTCATGCTCATACGCGGCGTATGCTTTGGCGAAGTCCGCGAGGACTCCGTCCATGTCTAGGTATAATGTAATGTTCATACTCTAATTATACATGAGTTCTGATTTAATGTCAAGCAACAAATTTCTTAAAGTTGGGTGGTACCCAACCTTCTGGTTTAAGAATTTTACCATCGGCTCTACGGATAACCTTACCAGTGACAGGGTCAATTTTAATAAGGTTTGACCGCGCACCTTCATCCCACGCAGTTTCTGGGTCCCAGCCTCGCGAAAGCATATAGCCTACGATCACCCACATCATATCAAAACATGCATCTAGCTCTTCGACATCATCAGATGCAGCTTCAGCTTCCCAAAATTCTTCAACTTCCTCTTTGATAAGACTTTTATAAAGATTGGCAAGAGAAGATACATCTTTCTGCGGAACGGATGGATAATCTTGGCCACATGCCTTCAGAAAAACTGCAACGTCAGTGAATACTTTTGTCATATTACTCTCCATTACGATTGGCGCGGAAATTCATAAAATCTTGGATAATGGCATTAAATTTTTCAGTATCAGTATCTTCAGCAGCCACTGGCATATTACGAGCAGAATCATAATAGTGTGAACTATGATAGTAGGTATTATCAGAACCTACTTCTGGTTGCCCGAAAAAATCAAACCCAGTAGTAGGATATCCGCGATATGCATCTGCACAGTCTTTGACGTCTTCAACCTCTTCTACAATTTGAAGTGAACGGTTATTAAGAACAAACCCAGCGCCACGGAGAAACAGATCCATCTCAGATACAACAGTATCCAATTGCTCAGCATCAAATTCAATAGTTCGACGATAGCCAGAGTCATCTTCGCCGAGAGTTCCGTCTTCACAGATAAAAGTAAATTTAGTCATAATCATTTCTCCAGTAGTTGCATGTTAAGTTCTTTAAGTTCTTCTTTAAGAATAGTATTCTCATGTTTTAAGTTCGTAGTTTCCCGTAGAAAATGCAAGAGAGCATCTTCCATCCCCGTCGGGCATAACTTACTTTCAATCGCATCAATTTGTTGTTGTGTCAGGGGCACTTAGTTTTTTCCTTATAGTCCAGGTGTTATCATTATTGTTTATCCATTCAATAGTGTCTCCGAGAGAGATGCCACTACCTTCTAAGATTTCGTCTGACAATGGAAGAATCAGATCTCCTGTTTCAGGATCTGATTCTAAAGTCACTATCCAGCTTTTCGGTTTCATACTTCAATAAACTTCAATTGAAAATTATCGGCTCGGTCTTCATAATTAATGTAGCCCCGTGGGTTACACACAATACGAGCAGTACCAAGCATGTAGTCAAAATCTTCATGAGTATGGCCATGAGTCCACAATTTAATTCCAGGGCGATCCAGAATAAATTGGTTTAGATCAGAACTATATGCACCGTTCATCAACTCGTCGGCTTTGTATCGAGGGTGAGTCGACAATTTACTTGGCGCGTGATGACCAGCGATGACAATAGGCATATCAGGAGGAGTAGCTGCATATGTTTCTTCAATCAAGCGCAACATGGCTTTGTGATCGATAACAACATCCTGTGGAGACAAAGCTCCTGGACGCTTATGAAACGAGGCTTTAAAAACAGGAGTCCCATCTGGGTTAAGTTTCTTCTGTCCATTTTCGTCAAACACGTGATCAAAAGATTTGTACGAAACCATTGTTGTACTGTTTTCGCAGATCTGGAAATCGTTCATCCGACGGAGCACGTAATTCATGGTCATCTCACATTCACCATTCATATCTGTCCACAATGTGCCACCGATAAATCGATGTCCAGCGTGGTCCCAGACTTCTTTGTCCAGAATATGAATATTGGTAAGGTGCGATAGAGCCTCTTTGATGATAGACAGGCTATCAGCATAATCGCCATGGTAGTGTTCGTGATTGCCAGCAACGTAAACTACGTGAGGAAATTGCACAGAGCAATTCTTGAAAAAATCCATGTAGCGATCCCACTTAGCGCTACCAACAATCCCAGTGGGGCGAAGGTCTGTGGCTGTGCAGATATCACCAGATAAAATAAGGACTTCAGCGCCCTCGGTGTTTTCTAATTTAAGCTGTCCAAATTCAAGATGAACGTCACTACAAATTGCTATTTTCATGTATCTCTCCAAGTAATAGAACTATTATACAGGAAACCTGAATATTTGTAAAGCACTATTTTATGTTCCTGCAGGAACATCATCTGCTACGGGAGCTGGGGTTGGATTATAATACCGATACACTTTCACATAATGTGCAAATTGAATCGGCTCTTGTTCTGGGTCAGGCAGCTTACCAAAGTAATCAAACATCTTATCGTAAAGTGCCAACACTTCTTCATCACTCATTTAAAGATTCCCCGTTAATACTAACACAACTGTCATAAGACATAGTACTATTACTGAAACAATACAACCCCAAAAGATTCCCCAAAATCCACCGACAAACAATAACATAAACATATTATAATCCAATCAATTTAATAACAACTCCGAGAGCAATACATCCGATAATAATACCCAGAAAAACTTTAATCCAAAACCATAATTTAGAAAAGAATCCTGTAAATAATTTATCTGGATCTTCTACGGTATTGGGTTCAGAATGATTGTAATATACATCATGGTTTTGTGCAGCTCGGGCAGCAATTCTCGCCAGTGCTTCCTGACGCAATTGATCATCTGAATCTAAATGTTTTTTAGATTTAGTTTCACTTGGAACGAAATTAGATACTCTATATTTACCAACTTTCGTTGACATATACGTACCAGATTTACCGATGGAAATATAGGAATCTTTTCCTACTTTCGTGCCAATTCTAAACCCCATATTACATTACCACTAATAGCTTAACTGATTTGACAGGAACATGAATAATATTATGAATAACATCCTTCACTTTAAATGGAAGATCCACGTGAATCATTACAATCTTATCTGTCTCTCGAACAACCATTCCAAGAACTGGAATCTTTTGAAATCGAGCAAATACCCGATCACCATAATTATACTTGGGCTTTGGAATATCTTTATCCCGAAGCGCAAACTCTTCTGCCATGTTCATTTGTAATCCAAAGTAAGGAAGTCTGTTTCTTCAGGCATCTCTTCAATTCTAAGATCAGGTGCGCTTTTATCTATCAAGCCTCGCAGAACACTGAAACCATAACCTGAAGATCCATACCCAGTGTTTCGGCAGTGATATACTGAACCAGAAGACCCTTTAAATTCATACACACAGTCATTTAGAGCAACCTTAGTGACTCCAGAATTCAGCTTCCATGAATCACTTCCAAGAAAACCACCATACCAAGTGGCGAATACCCTATAATGCACTTCCTCGTTCTTGTTGGTTAGTTTTACCATTAACCAGCGGTCAGGTGTATAATCACTCATTTTTTATTCTCCAAATTCATAATCGCGTATCCATTGAAATTGGACATCGATCACTCTAAACCATTTGAATTGATCGCGCTTACGGTTAATCTTTTCAAAATCAAAGCATACCATTATCCAACGTT